>Ga0209518_1002215_pt1 | contig 18700 bp, 20 predicted proteins | sample RifGroB1_FD_183993 | JGI IMG/M metagenome (GOLD analysis project Ga0209518, IMG submission 183993) | Groundwater microbial communities from Rifle, Colorado, USA - Groundwater B1 (SPAdes) (version 2) | ecosystem: Environmental > Aquatic > Deep subsurface > Groundwater | place: Rifle, Colorado...
TAGTGACTTGTTTTTCACTGCAATGTGGGCACTTTTTTTGTTTTTTAACTTGTACAAGAACAGCAGATTTTACAGAGTTTATTGTATCAGTATTACCAACACGTCTTGCATTTTTTACTCTGCTTTTGAATAAGTTTATTTTATCTTCTGGAAGTTTTATTCGTCCACAAGCACCGCAAAATGCTTTCAAAACATTATGAACTTCGCCGGCATAAACTGCATGCATTATGGGTTTTGCTAATTGTATATTACCGAAGTGTCCTGGACAGCTTCTTAATCGTCCGCCGCAAGTCTTACATCTTAAGCCGGGATCAATTACGCCCATACTCAAATCCATAAGTCCTTTTTCTACTGGATAACCATCTGCATCATAAAGTTCCGGACTTGCAATTGTAACAGTAGCAACTTTCTTTATTGCAGCTGGAGATACAACTCCAAAAGATATGCTATCAATTCTTTTTGTTACAATTGTATTTGCTTCGTCCATTATGAGAAATCCTCCAGATTTGTTGAAAAGCTGTTGCTTTTCAAAACTAGAAAATCTATAGATTTTCTTTGTGTCAGTTGAAAAATTTTCAAATTTTTCATTAGTATACATCTCCCAAACCTAATTTAGGTTTTAAGTGTAAGCTCTTCAGCTCATCAAGGAATAATTTGAAAGCATAAGACATTTCGATTGGATGAATATTTACTTTTTCTCCACATAAACAATAAGCTTTATTTCTATAAGCATCGTGGACTGCGCTGTCTCCGCATTTGCCGCAAATCCAAATTATAGCTTTGTCGGAATCAAAACGTTCTTTCATAAGCAAAGATGCTCCGTGAGCTACAAAACTATCTTTCTCCATTTCTCCAAGTCTTAAACCGCCTTCCTTCGCCTTACCTTCGGTCGGCTGTCTTGTAAGAAGTGTAACCGGACCTCTTGCTCTTGCTTGTATTTTATCTGCAACTTGGTGCTTTAATCTTAAGTAATACATATTTCCAACAAATATTTTTGCAGTATATTGTCTGCCTGTTCGTCCGTCATACATAGTTTCTGTTCCGTCATCTCTAAATCCTAATTCTAATAATTGTTCTCTCAAACTCTTTGAACTTTCACTCTGGAAAGGTGTGCCGTCAATTTTTCTTCCTGCTAATGCTCCAACTTTTCCACCGAGTGCTTCAATTAATTGTGCAACTGTCATTCTCTTTGGAAGACCGTTAGGTGAGAAAATTACATCTGGAACTATTCCGCTTGCTGTGAAAGGTAAATCTTGCGGCGGAACTATTGCACCGACTATTCCTTTCTGTCCGTGACGAGATGAAAATTTATCTCCGATTTCTGGTGCTCTGCTGTCTCTTACATCAATTTTTATCAAATTACTGCCATCTTCATTTTCTGTGATTACGACTTTGCTTACTATTCCATCTTCACCATATCTCGTTCTTACAGATGTATCTTTTCTGATATTTGCGGCTGAGCTAAATACTTCAAGTTTACCAAGGAATCTTGGCGGCGAAGTTTTTCCAATAAGTACATCTCCGCCTTTGATAACAGCTTCTGGATAAATTATTCCATCTTCGTTAAGAAGTCTATAATCACGTTCTACTGTAAAACCTTGAATATCTTTATCTGGTATTTTAATATCATCGATTTGTCCGCCCGGATATCTTAATTTCTCAGTTATATAAGGTCTAAAATGCGTTGAGCGTCCCAATCCTCGTTCGACAGATGCTCTATTTAATACTAAAGCATCAGACATATTATAACCGTCATAATTTATTATTGCAATTACTATATTCTGTCCTGCTGAGCGTTCTTCTCCAATCATATTTTGCGAGAAACTTCTTACAATCGGCGACTGCGGATAGTGCAATAAATCAAGAGCTGTATCCATTCTGTTTAAGTAATTCAAAGTATAACATCCCATAGCTTGTTTTTGTGTTTTTTGACCTCTATTAAGTCTAGATGACTGATTGAAATTTGCATATGGTACCATAGAAGTCCCAATACCAAAAATTGTAACTGGATTTACTTCCATATGAGTGTGTTTATCTGTCAAATCGTTTTCGTTAAGTGCGACAAGAGCATCTTCCTCTTCCATCGCATCAAGATATTCAATTACGCCTTGGTCAACAAGAGTATTCCAAGTAATGCTCCTGCTCTTTATTGCATCAACTTTATCTTTCGTAAGCATAGACATTTTATTTTTTACAACAATAAGTGGTCTTGTTACTCTATTTCTATCCAGAGCGATATAAATTGCATCTTGATTAACTTCATATCTTATATTTAGGTGGCGAGATAATTTTCCTTCTCTTCTTGTTTGCTTTACGCTTTCAACAAATTTTTGTGCATCGTCGACGTATCCCGAAAACATACCATTAAAAAACACGTCTGTCATTATTCAATCCTCCTTAATCCTAAATGTTGTAGTGTTTGGAAATTATCAGAAATATTCTCCTCTTTTAATTCTGGCGTAATTGTTGCAAGTAGTGCAAGATTTTTTCTTAAACCTATTTGCTTTCCTTCTGGAGATTCAAGTGGACAAAGTCTTCCCCAATGCGTAGGGTGCAATTGTCTTGCTTCAAATGATTCTCTTGTAGCTTCTAAAAGACTTGAAACTCTTTGTAAGTGAGATAATGTTGCTAAAGCGTTGTCTCTTTCCAATCTTTGACTTACTCCCTGTCTGTTACCTGTCCAATTTCCAGTTGCTAATGCACTTTTTACTCTCTGAGTTGGCAATTTGGTTCTAACTATACTTGGAATTGTAAGAACTTTCCCTCTTCGTACGCCTCTTTGAAAAATGTAAAGCATATCTCCGACAAGTACTTTCAAATTTGCACGGAATAAATCTTCAAGCAAATCGCCTGCCATTCTTACTCTCTTATTCATATAATGATCTTTGTCATCGGCCTGTATTTTTCCTTGTTTCAAAAGTAAAAGTTTCTTTATCATTCTGCCAATAAATATTGCCTTTCTTGTTCTGTCTTCTGATTTCATACCAATGTGCGGCAATAACAAATTATTAATTATGTATTGAACTTTTTGGAGTTTTTGCTCTCTTGGGATAAGCATTGCCATTTCTTTTGCAATTACTTCTTGTCCCTCTTCTTCGTTTTTTACCTCAGCACCGTTGATTATGTTAATCATAATATCTTCATCATCTATTCCAATTAAACTTGGAATGCTAGAATCTTTTGTATAGCCAAGAGCTTTGAATAAAACTGTTGCAGGTATTTTTTTATTGCCTGCAAAGCTTACCAAAAATATTCCATCTTTTCCTCTCTCTATAATGTGCGGAATTTTATAAAGTGAACTTGCAGAAAATACTCTTGCGGTGTGTGTTATTGGTCCAGATTTTTCTGTGTGTACAAAAATCTGATTTGATGCTAAATCTTCTAATAGTACAAGAGCTCTTTCAGTTCCATTAATTATAAAATATCCGCCAGTATCGTAAGGATCTTCACCAGCATTGATTAATTCCTCTCTTGATAATCCGTATAAATAACAATATTTAGATTTTAGCATAACTGGAAGATCCATAATTTTAACTTCCTGTCTTTCCCTTTCTTTTCCATCAATTATCAATGAAATTTCTAAATAAATTGTTGCGGCGTAAGTTAAATCTCTCATTCGTGCTTCTGCTGGTAAAATAACTCTTTTTGCACCGTCTGCTTCTATAAGACTTGGTTTTTCTATCCTAACATTTCCGAAAACAAATTTTACTTCTTCTGCCTCAGGAGGAATAACTGCAGGAACCGCTTCTTTTAATTCATCAACAAGTTTCTGAAGTCTCCAATCTACAAAGCTGTCAAAAGATTCTATGTTAGATTGAACGAAATTATTCTCTTCGAAATATTTCTGCACTATGTCAATTCTATCTTTAGTCATGCTATGCAACCAACCTGTAGTAAGGTATCTTGCTTGAAGTTCGTTCGATTTTTACTACGTCTCCTTTATTTGCTCCAATTACTTTTATGACTGGGTCTAGTAAAGATATAACTGGAAGTTGAACTTTTGAAATATTATATTGCTGAAGAAGTTTTTGAATTTCATCTTCAGAGAGAATTGTATGAGCTGGTACCAGAATATGCTTCGTAATATCGAATTTATTCTCAACAGCTGCCATATCAGATATCGTACTTAGCCACAGATACGCTACATCCTTGGTGCAGTTTTACCCTCGGTGTCGCAGTCAACTGGAACGGGGAAGGCTATCAGAAAAACGCTATTTATCCCTATATAAACTTATGCTTTAATTTCTCTTTTAGAATTTTTAATCGCCCCCTCGCAATTAATTATAGTATTTTCTAAAGTTCGTTTGATATGAGCTTTTCGTCGTGTTAGAAGATCATTTTTTCGACAGGATACATAATACAAAGTACCATTTCCCCTCGAAATAGAACCCATATAACCCGTTTGTATTAAAATATCAAGATGATGTCGTACAGTCGCATTAGCAACCCCTAAAGCTTTCTTGACTTCATTATAACCAACTCCTGAATTTCTAAAAATATAATTATATATTTGCGCACGAGTATAATTATCTAAAACTTCTATTGGCTTTAACCTAGTACTTTTCATAAATATAAGTGCGCACTAAGAGTATACAATTTGTACTAACTTAAAGCTTATGTACAACTATATAATTACTTATAAACATTAGTTTACCGATATCTATAAAAATGAATAAATAATTTAAAAAAATATGCTATGAAAGTTTTATTCTATCACTATGGCAATGAAAATTGGTTCGGTGTAGGTTATCTCTCGGCTGCGCTAAAGAATTTAGGCCACGAGACAGATTTGCTACTTGAACCTCCAACAGATATGTATTTCAATATCCCTATACTCAATATGATTGATGTAAAAAAGAAACTTCTGAAAAAAGCTGTTGCCTATAAACCCGATTTAATTGCATTTTCTAGTACAACTTATGCTTTTCCCCACGTCAGAAAAATGATGGCTATGATTAAATCTAAGTTGGATGTTCCAATTATTATAGGAGGGGTTCACGCAACTACTTTGCCCGAACACACACTTAAAAATAGTTCTGCAGATATGGTGTGTATTGGAGAGGGCGATGAAGCAATTGTAGATGTTGTAAATGCGCTTGAAACTGGCAAAAGTTGTGACGATATAAAAAATATCTGGGTTAAGAAAAAGGATGGAATAATTATAAAAAATGAAATAAGGCCCCTAATAGAAGATTTAGATAAACTACCTCTTCCAGACAACGAAATCTTTGCAAAATATAATTGTATATCGTCAGAATATAATATAATGACAAGCAGAGGTTGTCCTTTTAATTGCACATACTGTTGCAATAATTTCTATCGTCAGATTTACAAAGATAAGGGAACATATGTAAGGAGGAAAAGTCCGGAAAATGTAATTACTGAACTTAAAGATGCAAAAGAAAAATACAAAATTAAGTCAGTATACTTTTGGGATGACGTATTTATAACAAATAAAAAATGGTTGCTTGAATTTACTGATATGTATGTACGTGAAATTAGGCTTCCATTCCATTGCCTTTCAAGACCTGAAAATGTAACTTCTGAAACTATCCAAATTCTCAAAAGAGGCGGATGTAAGCGTATTAATATTGGTTTAGAGTCGGGCAGTAAAAGAGTGAGAAGTGAAATACTCAATAGGCATATGACTAATGAGCGAATAATTGAAGCTGCCAGACTCATAAAAGAAGCGGGTATAGATTTAGTATTTTTTAATCTGTTTGGAATTCCTGGAGAAACAGAGGACGAAATGATGGAAACTGTCAATCTTAATCTAAAGATTAATCCAAGTGGGCTGTTTACATTTTCCCTTACGCCCTTCCCCGGATTAGATATAACAAAGTATGCGCTATCGCAAGGTCTACTTTCAGAAGAAGACTACGAAAAGGTAAAATTAGGTGAAATTGCGGGTTATCAAGCTGGTGGAGATAGCATTCTTAAGAATCCTCATAAAGAGATTGCAAATAACTTCAAAATACTTTTACCTATTATAAACCGCTCACCTAAATTTTTAAGGCATTTACTTATAAGACTGGCAGTAAGCAAGCATCTTCCCCGTAAAACAGCTCATATAATTGCATTATTTTTTGTCGATCCCTCACGTACTAAAGTCAAAATCAAAGATTTCTTTTCGGCAGTAATTAAAGTTCTACAATAATAATATTTAAAAAATATAGCGCCCGCGGCGGGACTTTCAATCGAAAGTCCGCAGAAGCGAACTTATGCGATATTTGAACCCGCGTCTAAAGCGTGACAAGCTTTTATCCTAGACCAAACTAGACTACACGAGCGCGCATATTAAATGGCTAAATTTTGTTTAAAAACATATCGCTGATTCGTCAGCGATCGTTTTACTTATTATAGAACTTAAAAAAACATATCACTGATTCGTCAGCGGATGTTCTTGGAAAATCATTGAAACATATCGCTGATTCGGCTAAAAGCGTTATTTAATCTAAGGCAAGCTCTTAATTCTCCTTTGAGTTTCTAATTTAAAGTCCTTGAATAATGCTAATGGTCCTATTTCTGGATTTGGGAAAAAGTCCCAATAATCTAGCTGCGACAAACTTCCTTTTCCGCACTGTCCAGAAGAGGCTGTCAAAGACCAATTCCTTGCAATGTTTACATTCTGCCACGCTAAATGTGCTGAAGTATTTAGTAAAATTGGGGTCTTTATCGCTCTCAAATTTCCTTTTGGAGTTACTAAATATGTTTCTGGATATTGATATTCGCCATCCCATCCAAATCTAGCTAATCCTCTTGGATCGACTTCTGCTCTTTCAAATATGCAGACTACTAAAGGTATATTTTTTCCACGTTTATCTTTACATCTTTGTCCCATTTCAATTAATTCATCTAGACTGGACGCTCCGCCTTTGCTCGGTTCCGTAATGCCGCAAGTCATTCTTGGCGTAGGTAAACCTAACGGCAGACCAGTAAATGCTCTTCCAGTTTCTTTTCCAGCGGAATATCTAGAACCTAATCTCCTGTTTCTTACTGTGCCATTTGAAACTAATTTAATTGGTCTTGATTCAAAACCTTCCATATCATATTTGAAATAAGGATATGTTTTCAAACCATTTGGCAATTTATGTCTTGGATTATCTGTCAAATTGAAATTTTGCGGTCCTATTTGTTCTCCATTGCCATAATAGGTATCTAATTGAAATAATGGATCATCTAAATCCGTTCGTTTATCGAACATAGGCATTTCCAAAAGATGCTGCATAGTTTCATGCTGTACAAAAGTTGTATCTGTAATTACATTAACTCTACCAGCCTTAACTTTTGTATAATTTGCATCCGTATCCATAGCGATAATATGTAAATTATCCATAAGACTTTCAAAATCTGTAGCTTTTCTTATTATCTGGTGCTCTGTCAAATCTGGCATATATTTTATAAGTTCATAAATTCTTTTTTGCTGAGATTCTTTTTCTATTGCAAATCTTACGCGTCTGTTGAAACTTCTTGTTAAATCTAAATGCAATTCTAAACCTACGCCGAACATATTATTATCTTGTTCTATATACGTTCCTTTAGAATCCATAAATATTACTCTTCCAAGGTATAATTTGGCGCTAGCTTCTGCAACAGCTTCTCTTACATCTGGCTTGTACCAAGTATAGCCAGCAGAAGCTTTAGATAAATCTTCTAAAATATTTGCATCAACTTCCCAACCATCTTCAAACCAATCATCAAGAGTTTGCCTTGGTGCAATATGCACTCTTTCAGGTATTGGCAAATTACGTCTATCTTCTGGTAAAAGATGAATATTAGTTTCTATGAAACTTTTTCTGGCCTTCCATAAAGACATCTCTAACCCTCTCGTAGTTAATTCGCTACTATCTTCATTGGCACCAAAATAAACATTTCCGTTTTTGTAAACAGTCATACTTACAGCGTATTTTGTAACATCATCTTTTTGTGGTTCTGTTTCTAAGTAATCAACTTTATTTATATTCGTAATACGAATTAGTGTTGATATATATGGAGCATTGCTATACGCGTTCATATGTTTTTCAGCAATTCGTTGTACATCTGGGCTGTTCATAGAAAAATAAAACTTGGAAGATAACTTAAAAAAGGTTTATGAGTCCCGCTCCCCAGATTCGAACTAGGAACTTCGCGATTTCTACTAGCGTGCTAGTTAACTAACTACAGTCGCGCACTCTACCGTTGAGTTAGAGCGGGATAACAAAAGAGCTTAGTTTTATCTTATAAGCTTTTCAGTAACGTAACTATTTAAAGAAACAATTAAGCATTTGGTTTTTCTTCTTCTATTTCACTTACTTTAACTTTTCCTTTCATAGCTACTTTATTAGAATAGAATATTTTTGATTCTCCGTCAACGTGCGTCCTGGCTTTTGCAGCCGGTAAAAGTACGTCGCCGATTAAACCTAATGAAGATTTCATCGTATAGGTAAATACGCGCTCATCGCCAGGATATAAATTGTCAAGTCTCCAAATTAATTTAACTTTACCCTGTTCCCGTTTAATTACCTTTGGATGAACTGGGCTGAATTTATCTCCGAGTTTCATTGGTGTTGGAACATAATCTTCTACTACTACAGATTTCAACATACTTCTTGATGTGCCTTTTGCAGTTACCTTGACTTTAAGTGAGTCGCCGTGTGCTTCAATTTCTTTAATAATAGATACATCTTGCTTGTAATACCAAGCTAAAACATACAGCAGTAAAACCATAGATAAAGCTATTTCTAATATTGGCAAGTATGAAACCATATATTTTATTTCCATTGACTCGCCTTGCGCCAAATTATAATTCCATACTACTTCTTTTCCAACTGAAAGTGAGTTTGTTGTAGAACTTGATCTACTTGTAGTAAATATCCTATCAAATGTTGACATCTGTACTTTGTAAGAATTATCTGCATCTAAGTTACCTACATTAGTTAAAGTTAATTCGTGTTTTTCCTGCAAAAAACTATTGCTTACCTTATCATCAATTTGAACTGTTTCTTTCTCTTTGATGTTCACGTATTTTACAGTTCTATCAACTTCAATTCCGTCTTGATAAATCACAAACGTAAATGGATATACATTTGGTTTGGTGTTGTAAGGTATATCTAAAATACCCTGCCATAACAGTTTTGCATCATCTATGTCTAAGTAACCAATATCAAAGGATCGAGATTCAGAAAAAGGTGTGATAAAAGCTCCTGTTAAACTTACCTGCGAAAGGGCTCCAGTATTTTTTACTATCAAATCTATATCTGTTGGACCAGGGTCAATTGCCGAGCCCGTTATAAAATTCGCTTCAATGTGAGGGAGTTCTGAATTAATTATTAGTCTCAAGAAACCAATACCCCTTATTGTTGTATCTTGTTCATCAATTGCAATCATTTGTAGATCATAAATACCTATTCTGACATCACGCGGCGGAGAAACTTTAACATTGACTGTCTGGCTGGCACCAGGTCCTAAATAAACTATATTTTGGTCAAAAATAACATCACCCCAGGCGAGAGAAGCAGCTCTTAATCTTAATGTATGCGGCTTATCATCAGTATTCTGAACTAAAACTTTGTAAGTAGCTAAGCCATTCCAGTCAATTGAATTTACATCTGAACTTGAAATACCGATAACAGCCGCCTCTGCAGCAGGAAAAGTTAGCGATATAGCTAATAAAAGCGGGATAAACAATAATAATCTCACTGGCCTCATACACAAAATTACCTATTTCTATATATAAATGTATCTAAAAAAATAATATTATCCAGTATAATTTAATGGCGCATCATCTTTTTCTGCCTGCGCCCAGCTCTCCATTAATTTGTCAGAAAAGTGCTTGGCTTTTTTCTTTAATTTAGGCCATTCCAGCCACATATCATTGACAAATTTAGCTTCGTCTGCTTCCGAAGACAAACTTGCATTTACACCTATATGTAAAAGATGCCAAACTCTTTTGTAAAATATAACCATATTATGGACGTCTTCTTCGTTAAAGAAATCTGATTCTATTGCGCTTCTCAGACTTTCGTGAGGGTTTAAAATTGGATCTAGTATATCAGAAATAAACTGCAATCTGTTGCAAATTGCCCTTCTGATTTCTTTAATTAAATTAGAATCGTAATCTATTTTTCTTATTTCAAATTCGTCGTCCAACTCCTCAAATGTCGGAAGCTTGTATTTCTTTTTTACTTTCTCGTAGTTCTCTTTGAGAAGCTCAAGGTTATCTTTTTCTTCCATAATCTAATCTCAGATAGTATGTTTAAAAGTGTAATGCCTTTAGAAAATCTCGCTAAAATATGATTTGCTAAGAAGTTGTTTTCGCTTTAGCTTTTAAACTTTCTAAATAACTTAATGATAATCTAACTACTGTTTGCATTAGAACTTTTACTTTTGGATGTTCTTTATTTAATTGCCACATTTCTATCTTACCTAAAGTTCGACTATCAGTTATGATATTCGCTTTTACTAAGTGTTTCCATATTTTTTCTATTGTCACTCTAGAAACACCAGTCTCTTTAGCCACATATGACTTTGTGTAATCAAAGTCAGGATACATTAGGAAAAACTCTAACACTCTCAATAATGGTGTATCTCCGAATGTCTCTAAAAAGAGCGAATTATGTACGGCCATACTAATACATAAAAATAAAAGTATTTAGATATATGCATACTATGTATAGTAAATATACATAGTCATTGATATCAAAAGAAACCAGGCACTTCGCCTCTCGCGATATGTAGTTCCTTAATTTGAGCTTCCTTTAACGTCCTGATGTCTTCTTGTATGTTATGTATTTGTAGACTTATAAGAGATATCCTCTGTGAGGCGAGAGCTAGGTCATTCATGTTCAACGTTCTCTCGAAATTATTAATAATCTCTAAAAGTTTGTAAACATCACCACGCTTCTTACTAAAACTTGCTCCAGACAGGTCGGCTATCGCTTCAAGCGTTTTTTCTCTTAGCTCCTCGGCAGCTTTCACAAGTTTAGGATTGCTTTTATGGACGACAATAAATCTTTGAATGCCGGCTTGAATTTCCTTGTTAAGTGCTATCACTCTTTTGCTTAATGCAGTTTCTTTACTCTCGTCTTCCGCAATTGCTTTCATTTGCGCTGTTAATTCTCTAACCCTCAGCGCCATGCCTTTTGCATGCTCTGTTTTGATCTCTTTAAGTATTGCGTCGATGGAATTTATGCGGTCAAGCTCGTGGCTTTCAATTTGCGAAAGCTTTGCTTCCTTGCGCACTTCCTCCCTAATCGCTGCCTCTACAGAAGCCATACTTAAAACAACCAAAACTAGTTTTTATCTTTATCTATGCCCCCGATGAGAATTGAACTCACGGCCTTTCCCTTTATGTCTTTTTCGTCCATAATCTAATCTCAGATAGTATGTTTAAAAGTGTAATGCCTTTAGAATCCCGCAGCTCAGGCATCGTAGTAAGAAACTGATACAAAACCAGATGCGTGTCAACCGCAAGCTTCTTTCCCTTCAAGTCCTCAAACTTATTTCCTTAGGCGTTGCTAGTGGTCCTAGATCGACTCCCATTAATAAATTAGATATCAAGCTGTGGCTTTTGTTTCGAGATCCTGACATACCCCGACCAAGCGAGCATCGCCGTAGTCGAGGTCCCCGTAGCCGCAGAGGTAGGACCCGTTGACGTCGCCGTCGTTGAGGACCAAAGCCCGCATTGTTGGTTTGTCCTGTGGACTTGAAAGATAAACGCCCATTGCGTTTTTAGCATCGTATCTTTTGAAATGAGCATCTGCATACTGCTCAAGTAATTCGCTGCCTGCAACCGCTTGCCAAACAGGATGTTTTAGCACTTGACTTTTGGTCAGCCAATCATTTACGCCTGCTTTTTTCAATTCTTTTCTGGAAAAAGTTGGTCCGATTTGTTCCTTGTATTGGGCATCTTTCAATACCAATGCACCTTCAGAAAATTTAGTATCTGGAGTTACTTCTTGAAGTAATTGCGCATTCTGTACGACTTTAACTTCGTCACCTCTGTATGCTATTCCAGTACTAGAATTAAAATAATGGTTCCACCAGGCATTAATTAAATTTTTATTTCCAGATTTAAGAACTTGAAGCCTTCGCTTCATCAAGTCAGGAATAAACATTGCAGTTCTGTTGTCTGCTCTCAGAGCAGGCATTGCATCAACATATCTGCCTCGAAAAGTCTGGTAAATTGGTGCTAGAGCTATGTCATCCAAGCTTAGAGTTCCTGTTTGAACATTTGTTGCCATTCTTTATTTGCAACAAATAATAGCTTTTTAAACATTCGTATAGAAGTAGACGGCTATGCGAATTCCATTAGATTGGGCGCCGCCTTCTAAGGCGGATTATCTAGCCACAACCGAGAAATTATCAAGCGCTTTAAGTTCCATACCTTCCACATACTCAGTACTGCTCTATGGCTCTGTAGCACGAAATAAATTTGTGCCTGGGCGCAGCGATCTAGACTTGGCAATCGTCCAAAATGCAGATGTTTTGACAAATAAAGAACACGTTTTGCAAGCAGCTCACACAATATCTGAACTTACAAGTATGCATAGAGTTGAACTGCAGATAAATTTTTTTGACACGACAACGTTACGCGACGGCAGATTTTCCACACTTGATGCGTACTTCATGCAACACTTGCAAAAAGAAGGCCGTGTGCTGCATGGCGTAGATTTCCGAAAAGAAGCTTCTGCACGCCCAATTTATCATACGAAGGAAAACACTCTTGGAATGCGTTTACGGCAAAGCAGGGTTCGCTTGCTTGATGCGCCTTTCCACGCTGCATTCGCTACGCCACAATTTGCCTATGACTTTGGATCCTGTTTGGAAAAAACTATAGAAGTAGCCTTGGAAGCTGTAGAATATGTTACTGGCGGTATTCCAGACTTCAGCAAAAATGGCGCTCTTGGAGCCTTTGAAGAAGTGTTCCCAACAATTAATACAAAACGCGTTAGAGATATCGCTCAAATCTTGGATGATTATAGTACTTTTAACGACCTTCGCAGGGACCCGCAGCGAGCTCTTCCTCTTTGGGTAGATGCACTAACATTCACAGAAGGCGTCTTATGTCATTTGATTCACAGCACAAAAGGGCCAGCAACTCAGAAAAACTAAAGATTACTATAAATGCCTCGGGCCGGATTCGAACCGGCGACCTCGCCCTTACCAAGGACGCGTTGTATATATACGACATTTACTTCATATATTCTATACCGGGCTAAGCTACCGAGGCGTTAGCAAAACCAAACGCTTGGTTGGGTTCGATGAGCCTACGAGACTATTCCACATTTTTAAGTGTTTATGTCCATAAAATTCTATATCATAGGTAATAGAATATCCTCTCTTTGCTAAAGTAGTAATTCTATTCTTCTTTATAATATATATTGAAAATCCAAGTTTTTCTAAACAATTTTTCAAATCGTTAGCCAAACTTTCACTTATAGTTGTAAAAGTAATTCGTGGATAGGGCTTTGTATAAATTTTACGTTGGTCCCAAAATATACATCCATCTGTATCAAAATATCCGCGCAAGAAATATGGCCACAATTTCTCATTTTGTTTAACAAAATCTATAATTGGCAAATTGCCTTTTTTGCCAACTGGAAATCCTAAAGAAGTTATATATTCACCAATATTTTTAGAGTAAAAAATTAGATTAAGCGCACCATTTCTAAATGTTATTCTAGTTTTAACTTCAAACAATTCTTCAACCAAAGGTTTAACATAATTTTCTAAGTATTCTTTATCTTTTATAGCATCTACAACTATGCCAAACTGAAATGTTCTAGGTAATTTAGTTATATAGCCGTCACCTGTAAGTATTCCTAAAAATTCTGCTAACTTAGATTGCATTCGGGAAATAGAAATTCAATCTATAATACATTTACGGGAGGTTGTCTTGCGTCTAGTACTCTTACGACTCAACAATGCTAAATTCTAATAGCTGAATTGACTACTTCAAAAACTCTTTCTAAGTCTTTCGCCTCTATCTTTGTCCTCGCTTCCATTCTTGCGGAAGCTTTTGCCATACGCATTAATCCTACTACTAATCTCGGCGTTATTTCAAATGGCAACTGCGCTTCTTTAGCTTTTAAATCTGTTACGAAATCTTTTATTTTGACTGCCAAATTATCCGGTAGTTTGATTTCCAAATCGTAAGTATATTTTATATATTTTTTAAGAAATTCTACGTCATCTTTATTCATTTCTACTTTGTCCTGATTAATTATTTTCTCTGCTATCTTGGAAAAACCTTCCAATGACATTTGTTTAACAAAAAATATCAAATGAAATCTTGACAAAAGGGCGGAATCAAAAGGCAGTTGTTTCTTTATTTGCTCAATAGAATAATTTTCAAATTTGTCATCTTTTGGATTTGCTGTCGCTAAAATTTTAACTAGCGCATCAAATTTGAAATGCTTACCTGCTTTATCATAAGTTACAAATCCTTTTTCCATCGCATTATACATAGAAGCATAATCCTCTTTCTTCATTAAATTTAATTCATCAATTGCGCATAAACCATTGTGCGCCATTGGCAAAAGTCCTGGGGAAACTTGATTGCCTGACGCCGTTATTGATAAACCAGCGCCGGAAGTTCCGGAACCCAAACCATAAGCAGAAATTGGCGATATATCTGCCCCGGCTCTAAGAATATCAGTTTTGCCTGTTCCTGGATCGCCAATCAATAATATATGTATAGCTTCTTTTGAAAATAATTGCAATGCCACTGCATTTTTGATATCAGCCATACCTACTAAATTCGAAGCGATAAATTGCGGAACAGTTGTCCACGCTCTCGGCGCGAAATCATTGAACGTTTGTTCTAGAAATTTATTTCTAAGTTTTTTATCTAGTTCTTCCAACCATACTTGCTCTTTTAATTCTACGTCGTAATCCAAATTAAATTTTCTTTTATCTGGTTTAATAAATTTTATACTCGGTATGAGATTTTTGCCGGAGATAAGAAAACTCCATTCTTTTTTCTCAAGTTTTATTTCTGCTTTTCCTTGTTTTACAAGCCTTGAAAGCCTTGCAAATTCACTTTCAGATAAATGTTCTTTAACTTTCAATATATCGAATTTCTCTTTCTTTGCAAGAGGTCTTGCCAGCATAACTGCATCTCGTGTCAGTTTGGCAGTTTTCCTGCCTAAGAAACTTGCAAAACTCCAAGCTGCTTTTGCTGCTTTAGAACCTTCTAATTCAAGGTCAGCATTCTTGGTTCGATTACGTTTGGACATATTGAATTCCGAACTTTAAACGTTTAAAGGCTTTATTGCAAATCTCTACTAAAGAGAAACATATATTTATTGTTCTCAATTGCGGTTTCGGATTTATAATTTTTAATATCAAGTACTGACTGCAATTTAATTACAACAGATGATGCTATAATATTAGCAGACCCTTTACTAATTAATAATAAAATTCTTGGCAAATTAGCATATATTTTAGTTTTTAATTCATCATATAAGTTTTCCACCTCATCCGTTTCCTTAATAAAAACTACATCCCTATCAACATTATTTAGAAGATCCTCGATAGTATGAGTTATACCTGCGACATTATTAATTTTTAACAACGTACCGCTAAATTTCAATAAAGTTTCGTTTTGGATAACTTGCGCAATACGTAATCCTTTAGTATCAAAACGTTCGTGAATTTTATCTCGTAAATATTTTAATTTTTTGTCATCATTTTCAAACTTACGCAAGGTTAATCCTAACTCAATAAGTATCCTAAGATATTTATCTTTAATGTATCTTTTGTAGAATTTCCATTCTTCAGTTTTAAGTTGATTAAGAGCTTCCTCGAAAGCTTCTGTATCTTCTAAGAAAGATATATCGTTGTTCTTAAATTTTAAGGCTAATTCTTTAATTTTATCTATAGACCAATCTAAGCTAGCTTTTATCGCAACTTCTGCAGCACGTTCAATAGGATTAGAATTTATCTCCATAATCTTCCAAATAAGCTGCAATGCTTATCGGATTATTATCCAAGATTATTGTACTACCTGGTAATATCATCATATTTTCTATCTTGACAGGCTGTTCGATATGTGGATCAATATGTTTTGCACCATTAGAGTCTAATACAAAAATACCATCTGAATTGTAACCTAGTTCCTTAAGTAACAAAATCTTAGCTTCTTTGGTAACCTCTTTTAAAGATATAAACTCCATAGCCTCACATTGCAATTATACTTTTCAGTATTTATATATTTTTGTAAGTGATAAGTTTAAAGAAGTAACGGCTCTCGCCACTAAACTTTTATGACGGTGGCAGGATTTGAACCTACGACATCAGGCTTATGAAACCTGCGTTCTACCAGGCTGAACTACACCGTCGTGGACTGATGGGGACTTTCAACCAAAAGCTATGCTCTTGTTTTTTGAACCCCAAGCCTCATGCATGCCATGCACGCGTTATACCGGGTTTAACTATCAGCCCATTAATTAATGCACAGAATTTAGATTAAAAAGGTGTCTGCTAAAAGCCCATTATGCCTTTGACGCCATTTATTATAAACTGCACTCCAATTACCAAAACGATAAAACCCATTATTTTTTCTACCACACTTCTACCATTTTCCCCAAGTAATTTATTATAATAGTTTGCTTCGTAAAGAATTGGATAAGTAATGCCATAAACTATTACTATAGCGAATATTAACATAAGGATTTGGCCAATATTTTGTGTCTGGCTCATCAAAACTATCGACGTTGTAATTGCACCCGGACCTGACATCAGCGGAATTGCTAAAGGAACAATAGAAACATCTTTTTTCAAAACGGCTTCGCGTTCTTCTTTTTTGGATTTGAAATGTTTCTTTCCGTAATTAAGCATTTCAAAACCTATGTACCCGATGAGAACTCCGCCGGCAATTCTAAACGCATCTAAAGTTATACTAAAAAACTGCAAAATATAATTGCCTGCCAAAGCAAAGAAAATCAAAACTATTGCAGCAATAAAAACAGATTTCTTAGCCATTGCGTGCTTCTCTTTTAGTGTATTTGACTGCGTAATAGACATAAAAACAGTAGCCGCACTAAGCGGATTAATTATAGAAAATAATGATACGAATGACAATACCAAAAATGCTATATCTAATATGGCCATAATTAGAACTAGAAGTGTGGGGTATATAAAACTAAAGTGGGCCCGACGAGATTCGAACTCGCGACATTTCGATGGCTCTTGCCTTTTTGCTCGGCAATAAGAGTCGAACGCTCTAACCAGGCTGAGCTACGAGCCCGCTAGAACTCAAACTAAAAAGAGAATTAAAAAGGTATTGCTCATTTATATTGCGGATTTCAAAACCAGAAAAACTATATATACAAACTTAAAATACAAAAGCTATGGCTCTGGCGGTTACGCACATATTAATTCCTATCGTAGTACTAAGTTTATTCCGTTTCTATTACAAACGTTTGAAAAAAGAAATTACAATTCACGAAATTCTCGTCGCCGGAATTTTTGGTTTGCTGCCGGATATAGACTTCCCAATAGATATAATTTTTAGTACAGATGTACATAGAATCTTTACTCACACTCTCATAATACCTCTAGTACTAGTTATTATTGGATTTTTCTTACTAAAAAATCCGCAAGGAAAACAAAAAGGAACTCACTGGCAAACTCTAGCATTTGTTGGTGCTTTTGGCTGGGTATTTCATATAATATTGGATTTCTTAACAGTAGGGACAATAACGCCTTTATGGCCATTATCGTCTATGGCGGCCGGATTGCATTTACTAGAAAGTATGAGCTTAGAAACAACTATGAGCTACTTAGCTAGCCTAGATGCAATAATATTATTGGGCTGGCTATGGCACGAAGATGCCAAACATAAAATAATAGAATATTTCTAATTTAAAATAAAAAAGAAATTACAACAAATATGTTGCAATAACAATACCGATTATTACTCCAACAATAATTCCTGAAAGGAATTCTTTAGAGCCGTACTCGAATTCTGGATGACGCCTAGTTTTAATTTTTCTTGCCATTTTACCTCCTTATTTTTCCTGGCATTACGCTCTTAAGTTCTATTTTGCCTAGTGCCAATAGTAATGCGCCTATACCATAGAATAATGGGAACATAAATAATTCACTTCCAGATATCAACGGTGTATTGGTTAACAATAATCTATTTGCTGCTAAAAATGTACCGTAAATACCAAAGCCTAACCAAGTAGAGCCCGCAAAAACCAGAAGCAAACCCATAGCTTCGTGTTTCCTTAAGTTATGCTTGACCATAATTTAATTTATTTTCTCCACTATATATATGTTATGATAAACAAATCAGTAATTTATAATATAGGTAGCTCTTAATTTCGTTAGCCAGTTCTATTACTTATATTAAATTATAATGGGGCCACACAGATTCGAACTGTGGCTGCACGGTCCCAAACCGCGAATCCTAACCAGGCTAGACCATGGCCCCGATTAGAAAAACTATTATTTTGTGGTTTTAAAAGTATGCGCCAGCCGCACAGAGGTAGTTCAACACTGATTAATCCGCATTCTGTACTACTACGGCGCTAGAAACAGATTTGCAGCTATTATATCTAGTTTGCCGGTTGTTCTATACTTCATTTAAGAAAGGTTTTTAGCTCTGAGTATTCTAATTTTTCGCATGAGCGGACGCTTGGATTTTGACTCTCACTTTCATGTGCTTAGCAAGGAAGTCGTAGAGCCCCACCGTGCTGGAATCGAATATCTA
>Ga0209518_1002216_pt1 | contig 18688 bp, 18 predicted proteins | sample RifGroB1_FD_183993 | JGI IMG/M metagenome (GOLD analysis project Ga0209518, IMG submission 183993) | Groundwater microbial communities from Rifle, Colorado, USA - Groundwater B1 (SPAdes) (version 2) | ecosystem: Environmental > Aquatic > Deep subsurface > Groundwater | place: Rifle, Colorado...
GCGAGGCCAGTGACCTCGTGTGGCGGGTGCGGATCCCCCTCGCCGAGATGGCCTCCCGCCAGGCGCGCGAGATGATCGTGGAGCGGCTGCGCGGGATGCTGCCGAGTGCCGTGATGGTCGGCGTCGGTACGCCTGCGGTGCGTGGGGAACGCCTGGATTGATGGTGATGGTCGGGCCACCGTGGCGCCGTCGCTGCGGTGGCCGACCCGGGCGGGGATCGAAGCTGTGCGGAAACACACACGGAGGGCATCGTGACTGTACTGGTAGCCGTGATCGACAGGACCGCCGCGTGTGCGTGGCTGGGCTCGGACACGCTCGCGACCTCGGGGCAGAACACATTCCTGGTCGCGAGCAAGATCGTGCGCATTGGTGCCGCGCTCGTGGGGACGTGTGGCACGCCCTCGGCGGGGCGGTTCCTGCGCGCCTACACCTTGCTGCCCACCGACGCCGACCACGAGGCCACCGTGCGCTGGGTCGACGACCTCGTGGGCGCGTGGCGGTCCTGGGCGCGCGATGAGCACTACGCCGACAAGGACACCGGGGACACGCCCTGGTGGGCCATCGTCGCCACGCCGCTCGGGTTGTGGTCGCTGGGCTCGGATGGCTCCGTGGTCGAGCACGCCGACGACTACGCGGCCGAGGGGAGCGGCGCCGGGCCTGCGCTCGGGGCGCTGTGGGGGATGGCGGTCAGCGGCGGGGTGGTGGGTCGCGAGCGGGTCGAGCTCGCGGTGGTGGCCGCCATCGCCCACGGTGACGGGTGCGGGGGCACTGTGCGCGTCGAGATGACCGAATACACCGAGAGGAGGACGGGATGAAGCCGACGAAACCCCTGGGTGGCAAGAGCTACGGGTCCATCCCACACCTGCCCGGCTCACGACGTGGCCCTGGCGACTACGGCCTGGAGGAGGGCCAAGCCCGCGTGCTCGTCGAGCGCACGAGGGATCGCCATGACCGCGTGATTGTCGAGGAGAAGGTGGACGGCTCCAACGTCGGCGCGGCGCGTATCGACGGCGGGATCGTGGCGGTGACCAGGTCGGGCTACCCGGCGGACACGTCGCCGTTTGCCCAGCACCTCGTCTGGGCCGAGTGGGTGCTCGAGCACGAGGCCCGGTTCCTCGACGTGCTCAACGACGGGGAGCGCCTGTGCGGCGAGTGGCTCTATCAGGCTCACGGCACGCGCTACGACCTGCCGCACGAGCCCTTCGTCGCCTTCGATCTGATGCGCGGGACGGAGCGCCTGCCGCACGACGCCCTCGACGGGCGACTGTCCGGCGTGTTCACGCGGCCCGCCGTGCTCCACGACGGCGGCGCACTGAGCGTGGACGTGGCGATGGCGCTGCTCGGCGAGCACGGCCACCATGGCGCCATTGACCCCGCGGAGGGCGCGGTGTGGAGGCTGGAGCGCCACGAGGAGATCGCCCATGGGACGCGGGGCAGCGCCCGAGAGTGGCGGGTGATGATGCTCGCCAAGTACGTGCGCCCGTCCAAGGTGGACGGGGCCTATCTGGAGTCCGTGACCGGCGGCGGGCCGGTCCTCAACTCGTGGAGGACGTGATGCTGACGCTGACCCAGGTGCAGACTCCCTCGGCGGACCTGCACCCCGATGACGCGGTTCTCTACCGCCTGCATGACTCGGTGGCGGCGCCTCCGCTGTTCGAGCCGGGGCCCGACTACGAGCCCGTGAGCCCGGCGGTGATCGTGGCGTTCTACCCGAGCCAATGCGGTGGACGGAGCCCCTACGTGTTCATGCCTATGTGGGCGCGGGTGTTCCGCCTGCGGCCAGAGGTGCAGGCGGCGCGCGAGAAGGCGGCCGAGGAGGAGGCGCGGCGTCAGGTGGCGCGGGCGCTGTTCCCGGGGCTCAACGACGCCGAGTGGCGTGTGGTAGATCTGGGCCAGCAGGGTACCGCGTGGCGGGCCATACATGAGGCCATGGGCATCACGCTCGACGTGGACGGGTCCGGCTGGCTGGGCTGCCGCTGGGGCGCGCTGGAGAGCGAGTTGGTGATCGCGCAACGGACTGCGACGGGCCTTCGGCAGCGGATCGTCGACGCCCTCACCGCCTACCTCGCCCACAAGCGCACACGGGAGGGCACCAGCGCGCGGATCGTCGAGCGGCGCAACCGGGCGCGGGCCCTGCTGGCGGCGATGGGGGTGGTTGACACCGACGCCGGCGAGGGGTAGGTTGTGGGGGTCCGTCCGCAACGGTCTTCTGAGCATTCGCCCCACCCGCAGTCATGTCGGGTGGGGCGTCTGCAATTGCGAACGCCGCCCACGGGGGCGGCGTCGTAGTCGTCAGCGGGCGGCGCTTAGAACGGGACCTCGTTGTCGGGGTCGGCGGCGGCGGGCTCGGCGGCGCTGAACTCGTGGTCGAGCACGTCCCGGATCAGCTCCTCCGAGGGCGTGCTCACCGAGGCCAGCGTCCCGGTTGCCGCGTGGTGCAGGTTGCGGAGCTCGGCGTAAGGCAGGGCGCGGAGGACGACGGCACGACGCCTCATCGCCATGTCACGCTCGGGGTCGGCGGGCGGCGCGGGGGCCTGGTCGTCGCTGCCGTTCGTGTCGACGGGCTCGCCTTCGCCCGGGTCGGTGTCGCTGTCGTCGGTGTCCGTGTAGGGCGCGGTGGCCGGGGTCAGTGCAGCCTCGGCCTTGTGGCACGCGAGCATGAGATCGTAGGCGGCCTGGGGTCGACCGCGCCACGTCGCCACGCCCTTGCCGGGGTCGATGCCGGCGGCCTTGTAGATCTCGATCCGGGCCTCGATGGGCAGGCGGTTCAGGATCTCGGAGGCCAGCGCCTTGGATTCGGCGGCGGGCGGGTAGGTGGGCTCCGGGGCGGTGCCGGTGGGGGGTGTGGGCTCGTCGGCGAGGGTCGGGGCGACGGTGCCGAACGTCTCCCGCCCGTGCGGCGGCGAGGCGGGCACGAGGATCCGGATCTCGGGCGTGCCTGCGATCATCTCGACGAGGCGATCGGCCAGGGGGCGCATGGCGGCGAGGGTCGCGCGCAGCTCGCCCAGGTCGTGGTCGAGGTCGCCGATCTGGGCGCAGATCGGGCACCCGTCGCCGTCGTCGAGGAAGGTGACCAGGGTGCCGTGGTGGATGGGCGAGGTGCAGGTGGTCAGGGGCATGGTGGCTCCGTGTTGGGGGTGGTGGCGATCAGAAGGGAACGTTGTCGTCCGTGATGGTGACATTGTCGGCTTTCCAGTCCCACCGCCGCAGGAACCGGCCGGTCGACAGCAGGATCACGTCGCCGCGCACTTCGGTCACCGTCGCCGAGGTGCCGTCCTTGAGCAGGATCTCGTATCCACGGAGGGGCCCCGCGAGCGGCTCGGGCTCGGGCTCGGGCTCGGCCGGACGCACGGAGAAGATCGCGCTGGGCCCGTAGCGGGTGCCGTCCTCCAGCAGGAGGTAAGGCCCGTCCCATGCGGCCTGGACGATGCCGAGATTGCGGTGCCCGACGAGCAGGACGTGCATCTGTGTGAAAAGCATTGTGGCCTCCAGGTCAGGGGGGTGTGGTTGCGTCGTCGATCGCGGCGTCGTTGTCGCTTTTGCGGGCAGCCATCAAACGCAGGCATGCTTTGCATGTGACCTTCTTGGCCGACCTGATCCGATCGAGTAGGTCAACCTCGACACCGCACAACGTGCGCCGTTTGGCAAAGCGAGCATCCTCATTGGCATACCGCGGCTCACGGCTTTCGTCCGGATGAAGAAGATGGAACCTGCCGGGCTTCCACTTCCATTTGCGCGTGGGCCAGCCGCCCGTGACCATGCGTCGGTCTTCCATGTCGTCGAAGTAACTCACGGTTTACCTCCGAACAGTAGGTCGAATACGACGATTAGAAGGGGACTTCGTCGTTGTCGTCGGGGTGGAAGGGGACTTCGTCGTTCGGGCGGTCGATGCTCGCCGCGCCGTCGTGCTCGGGCTCTCGCTCCAGGGCGGGCTCGGGTTGGAGGTCGGGGAGGGCGAGGACATGCAGCGTGACGCCGGGGATGTCGACCTCGGCGGTTTCCTCGGCGGCGATGCGAGGGATCTTGCTCGTCGCCATCGTGATCACGACGTTGTCGACGAGGCCCCGGGAGTGCGCACGGGCAAGCGCGGCGAGGAGTTCGGTGCGGGGTCCGCGGATCACGAGATCCAGGCCGTCGAGCAGGACCAGGCGGCAAGGCTGGGCGCTCACGACGGCGAGGGCGTAGACGAGACAGGCGGCGGTGATGCGCTGCTCGGACTCGGAGAGGCCGTGGTACGGAACGCGGCGCCCACGGATGATGGCACCGTAGTCGTCGGGGCTCGCGAAGTAGGGCCGGGGCAGCTCGTCGGCGCCCTGCACCAGATCCTGCGCGGCGCGCTGGAGAGGGGCGTAGGCGACGGCGGCGAGTTGGACGGTGGTGGCCCGGATGGCGTCCACGTAGGCGCGGCTCGCGTCCCAGCTCAGTTTGGCCTCCTCGTAGTCGAGGAGCGCGACCCGGACGCTCTCGACGGCGGCGGCGCGGACGGAGCGCGCGGTCGTGCGGATCGCGATGTGGGCGAGGGCAGCGGCGATCTCGGCCAGCCGGGCGGCGTCGGGCGGCTCGGGGAGGGTGGGCGCGTCGAGGGCGGCGTGCTCCTTCTGCGCGCGGGCGGCGGCCTTGTACCGCTCGCGGGCTGCCTGGAGGTCGAGGGCGCGCTGGGTGACGCCGTCGGCGTGGCGCTTCTCGGCCCGCTGCCGGTCGGCGGTGTGGCGCTCCAGGTCGGCACGGGCGCGGGCGAGGGTGGCGGCGCGGGCCTTGCGCACGGCGGCCTCGTGCCCCTCGGTTGCGCGCTGGGCGTCGGTGAGGCGCTGCTCGGCGGCCCGGATGTCGCGGCCGAGGTCGTGCCGTCGGTTGCTCTCTGTGTCGTCGGCGGATCGGGCATCCTCAAACGCGGTGCGTGCCGCGAGGACGGCAGCAACGAGCGCGTCGAACCTGACCTCGACGCCGTCACGCAGCGTTGTGGCAGCGGCGAGGTCGGCCCGCGCCGTCGCCAGCCGTCCGGCCACGTCGCGGGGATCGGCGTGCCCGCAGTGGACGCACACGTCGTCAGCGCCGGACAGCGACGTCAGGGCGCTCAGCGTAGCACGCGCCGTCCCGAGGTTCTGCCGGGCTGGGGCGACGTGGTTGTCGCGATACTCGTCTCTGGCGCGTTCCGCCGCCACGACGGCGGCGCGGGCAGTGTTGCGGGATGTGGCAGCGGCTTCGGCCGCCTCGTCGGCGGCCGGGACCTGTGCGCGGAGAGCGGCGAGGGCGACCTGAAGCGCGGCGGGGTTGGGGCCGTCGTAGGACGGGATCGGGGCGTCGGTGTCGGCCACGGCGTCGGCGATGGCCTGCTCCAGCTCGGCGCGGCGGGTGTCGGCCGGGAGCGGGGGCAGGGGCTCGGCGAGGCGCTTGCCCTCGGCGAGTGCGGCGTCGAGGGCCTTGCTAAGCCGGGCGCCCTCGGCCTCGTGGCGGGCGATGGCGGCGCGGGCCGTCTCGCGGGCCTGCTCGATCTGGCTGGCGGCGGCGCGCTCCGTGAGCAGGGCGTCCTGCTCGGCTCGGTCGGCGGCGTCGTCGCCCTCCACCTTCGGTGGGACCTTGCCGCCCTGCTCCTTGGCATAGCTGCCCTTGTCCTTCTGCTCGGCGTTGCGGTCGGCCTGCTCCTTCTCGGCCCACACCTTCGCCGCGCCCAACCAGTCGGCACCGGTCGCGGCGGTCGGGAGCGCCGTGATGCACTCGTCGAGGGTCGCGAGTGTGGCGTCCGTGAGCGCGACCTCGGCGGGCTCGCGAGCGGTCTGCGGCCCGCCGTCGACGAGGGCGGGGAGGATGTGGGCTCGCACGCGGGCCTGTGCGGTGGCGGCGTCCCAGGACTCAATCACTCCACCGGCGCGGGCTGCGGCGTCGAGGATCTTGGCCCTGTCGCCTGCCGTGCCCGACGCGAAGTCGGACAGGTCCCACGCGGTCGGGAGGTGGCCCAGGTACAGCCGGGCGGTGGCGTCGGGCTCGGACTTCGCGTTGCCGCGCGTGGCGGCGAGGTCGCGGGTCCAGCTCCGCTCCTCGCGCGAGGGGAGCCGCACCGTGACCGTCAGGCCCGTGTCGCGGGGAAGCGTCGAGCCCAGGTAGGGGCGGCGGGTGTCGGTGGGCTTCTCGGCGAGGCCCTCCTGCGCGGTGACGATCACGAGCGGGCCCTGCGTGGTCTTGCCGGAACCATTCGGGCCCAGGAACAAGTCGAGGCCGTGGTAGATCGTGCGGAACACCTGGCGCTTGATGCCGGTCGGGGTGCCGCCGTGCAGGGCGTGGACCTCGGCGGCGATGATCTGGTTGTGGGCGGGTGCGGTGTGGTCCTGCATGGTCTACTCCTCGCCCGGTTCGCGGGCGTCGGTGTCGGTGTCGGGTGACTCGTCGTGGACGGCGCGGATCTCGTCGAGTTTGGCCGGGTTGCTGACAAGCCACGCGGCCGTCTTCGCCCTGACCTCGGGGGTGAGGTCGGCGCTCGTGGGCTTGGACTGGCGGCGGGCCCACTCGTCGAAGTCGGCGAGGTCGAGGCCCGCGTCTTCGAGCACGCGCTCGATGTTGGCGGTCGGGGCGCCGGACTGCTTCTTCTGGTCAGGAACCCGCAGGGGCTCGACGGTGAAGTCCTGGAAGCGATCCTTGCTGACCTGGAGCGCCTTGGTGATGGTGCGGTCGAGGCCAGACATGTGCGACATGCGCACGCCGCCCGTCTTGACCTTGCCGTACCGGACATCCGGGTCGCAGTAGAGCGTGACCCATCGTCCCACCAGCGCGCTCGCCTTCGTCGTGCCGGTGACGGCGCGGATCAGGCGGCGCATCGTGAGGCACGGTTTCCAGGGCATGTGTCCACCGGAGATGTGGATCACGACAGGCTGATCGTCAGCGCCCGACCGGACGCGATCGATCCGGACAGTGATCGGGCCTGATGTCAGGTCCTCGGCGTTGAGTTGATTCGGCTTGCCTTTGAGGGTGCTGGCGAAGTCGAACTCGGTGTCTGCGTCAGTACGGGACATCGGTGTGGTCCTCCGTGTCGGGGGTGTCGTCGTCGACCTCCATCTCGGGGAGGAGGTAGTCGGGGAATTCCAGGGTCGTCAGTTCGGGGTGACGGCCGGGCCATGCGTCCGCGGCCCTGCACGCGGCGAGGCTGGCGAGCAGGGACCGGCGCAGGGACTCGCCCGCTTCGAGCGTGGCGTCGTCGAGCACGAACACGCCCACGTCATGCGGGGCCTTGTCCTCGACGGCGATGATCGCCGCCCGGAACGTGCGGCCGACGTAGTTGGCGAACATCGCCCGCACCCCCACGAGGTAGTGGGCGAGCTGGCCGTGCCACATCATGCGGCGGGCCATCCTGCCCAGGTCGCGGGCGTCGGTGCTGCCGACCGTCTTCAGGTCGAGCACCCACACCTCGTCAGGGTCGACGTGGGCGATGCGGTCCGCCCTGCCCTTACACGGGAGGCTGGTGTCCGGGTCGGTCCAGGTCATCGTGACCTCGGACCGGCCGGCGCCGCGCAGGTAGCTGTACGCGACGGGGTGGGCGAGGACGGCGGCGGCGATGGCGCGGGCCAGTGTGACCTCGCGCGGGTTGAGGACGGTCGTGCCCTCCCAGCCCGCGCAGTGGGCGTCGTAGAGCTTGCCGCGCCGGACCCCGTCGAAGATCGAGAACTGCTCCTCGAACCGCTCGGGATCGAGGACGAGCGCGTGAACGGCTCGCAACATCCCGCGCGAGGCGGTGTCGCCGTCGTCGGGGTGCTCAACCCTGTGCTTGTAGTGTTTCGGGCTCTTGTCGAGCAGCTTCAAGGTCGACCAGTTGACGCCGTCCTGGGCGCGATAGTCGTCGAAGGTGTCGGGCATCGGGCCTCCAGGGATGCAGGGACCTTACCGCGCCGTATCCGGGGCGTCAATATGCCGTGTGTAAATAAAATACGTGACGTGGATAGCGGCGCGGGGTACGGTGCCGGAAACAGGAGTGGCCATGGACTACGTGCAGGTGGGTCGGGTGCTGAGGGAGGCGCGGGTGCGGCTCGGGCTCAGGCAGGAGGAGGTGGCGGCGAGGGCGGGGGTCTCGCAGCCCACCGTCAGCGACCTGGAGCGGGGGGTCCGGGAAGGGGTCGCGCTCCGGTCGCTCGCTGCTGTTGCCGCGGCGGTCGGGGTCGAGGTGTCGGTCGTCGGCGTCGACGAGGACGACGGCGAGACGGGGACGGGTGGCGCGTGACCCACGCCCAGCAGTCCGGGGAGGAGTGGGAGTCGATGATCCGCTACGGACTCGACGCCCTGGTGGGTCAGGGTGCGATCCACGCCTGGGCGAAGCAGTACCCGCCGATGCGCGCCGTCAAACAGGGGCGGCAGGTCGTGTGGGTCCAGGAGCGCGGCGAGCGGTCCCTGTGCGATTTCGTCGTCGCGGCGCACCGTCTGACGTGGCTCCTTGAAGCCAAGCAGATCGAGGGGCGCCGTCTGCCGTGGTCGGCGATCACCAGCGACGAGGGCGGGAAGTTGACGGCATGGCAGTCCGTTGACGCGCGCCGCCGGTCCGCGCTCCTCGTGCGCTACGTGCTCGACCACCAGAAGGTCGCGCTCCTCGTGCCGTGGGAGGCAGTCGAGTCGCGCTGGCAGAGGTGGGCGGCGGGGGGTGCGGACCGGGGTGAGGCAGGGTTCACGCTGGACTCGGCCCTGGATCTCGGGTGGACGACGTGGGCGGCGGCGCTGTGACCCCCTGGGACGGCGCACCCCGGCCCCCTCGTCGGTGGCAGGCCGAGGCGTTGCCCGTCGTCGTGGACGCGATGCGGCGGCGGGTGCGGGGGCTCGTGACAGCGACCATGGGTGCCGGGAAGTCCGTCCTCCAGGCCGAGCTTTGCCATCTTGCACAAGCCAAGCTCGGCGACCGCGTGATCGTCTGCACCGTGCCGCGCGAGGCCCTGGTCAGGCAGCTCGCCGCGACCATCGGGGAGCGCGTCGGTGAAAAGCGGGTGGGGCAGTTCTACGGGCGCAAGAAACAGGCGGGCAGAAGCGTGATCGTCGCGTGCAACGCCAGCGTGCCGAACCTGATGCTGGAGCTCGCGGCGAGGCAGCGGAGGGTGGCGCTGCTGATTGCTGACGAGGCCCACTCGACGGAGGGGGCGGTGCTGCGTGAGTGCATCCCACAGCTCGATCCGGTGTGCGTCGTTGGGTTCACCGCGACACCGTTCAGGTCGGTGCCATCGGAGACGGTGAGCCTGTTCGACCAGGTCCTCTACCGCTACCCGATCACGGACGCCGTCGCCGATGGGGTCCTCGTGCCGATGCGCCACGTCCGCGTCGAGGGCACGCCCGACATGCTCGAACTCGACCAGGTCTGCCTGGACATGATGCGCGAGCACGCCCGGGGGCCGGGGATCGTCAGCTCGCGCGACATCGCCGACGCCGAGGGGTATGCCGCGTGGCTCACGGATCAGGGGTGGAGCGCGCAGGCCATCCACTCGCGGCATTCCCAGGCCGAGCGGGATCAGCGGCTCGCGGACCTTCAGGCCGGGCGGGTCCGGTGCCTCGTCCACGTCTCCCTACTTGCCGAGGGGGTCGATTTCCCTTGGCTCCGGTGGCTCTGCCTTCGCCGGCCGGTCGGGGCCCGCGTGCGGTTCCTCCAGGAGCTCGGGCGCGTGCTGCGGACGCATCCGGGCAGCGACAAGGTGGACGGCGTCGTGCTCGACCCGCACCTCCTACTCGGGCGGCACGGGAAGAAGTTGATGACGGTCGAGGCGATCGGCAAGGCGCTCCAGGAGGCCGCTGACGCCGAGGTGCAGGAGCGCGGCACACGAGGACCCCGCGAGCCCACCGACGAGGAGGCCGTGGCGTTGGACATCCTCGCCGCGTTCCTCGACGACTTCCACGAGGGGCTCTTGTCGGCGGGCATCATCCCTCCACCCAAGTACCCGCCCGGCGGCTGGGAGTTGGCCGACGTGACCGAGCGGCAAGTCGAGTTGATCAAGCAGTCAAGCAGGTTCACCCGACACATCCCCGACGAGTACCGCGATCCGTTCAAGTCGATGGTCAAGATCCCATACGCCTGGACGCGCGGGCAGGCGTCGAAGATCATCGACGCCCTTCTCGGCGGCGCGCGACATGTTCGGCCGAGGATCGACGTCGAGGCGGGCATCTACCCGAACATGGTGCAGTGGGATGCGAGACTCGTGCGCGTGCAGATCCCCAACCACGAGGCCATCCTCGCGGCGGGCAGGGGCGGGCGGAAGATGGCGCCGGCCGGGGAGGGGTCTTGACCTCGCCGCGCGCCAGGAGTATTGATGGGGTATGGCCGTCTACAACCGGCACACCAAGCTCGGGCCCCGTGGGGCCACCTCCAGCCGCTCGCCCGGACGGGCGTTGTAGACCGTCCGGGTTGAGCGGCGCTGGAGTCGTTCATGCGCAACCCTGATGCTCCCGCGTGCGCTCGCTGCTCGCGGCCGGGGACTTTCTACCGGCGCAACATGACGGACGGGCGCTTCAACGTCATGCTCTGGTGCGACTCGTGCGGCTGCGCGGCGACACCTGGGCGGCCGTTCTACCCGCTCGATTCGGTGGACCGGCCCGAGGATCTGCCCGTCTACGTCGAGCCGTCAAACGGACGGCAGGCGAGCCTGTTCGGCGGGGGTCGGCGATGAACGACGGTGCAGCGGGCCAGCAGGTCGATGCCTTCCTCCGGATGCTGTTCGACGGGCTCGACGGGCACATCGAGATCCGGCCCATCGAGGACAAGCGCGGCGGCAGGGTCATCTGCGCCGAGCGGTGCTGGTTGACGCTCGACGAGCTGCTCGACCGCCGCGCCGACATGGCCGCGCGGTTCAAGGGCAAGCGGTGGGCGCTGTTCTTCGGGGTGCTACCCCGCACGCGGGAGGGAGGGACGGCCGAGGACGTGGGCACCGGTCGGGTGGTCTGGGTCGACGTCGACTTCAAGGACTTCGACTCCGAGGCCCAGGCCCGCGCCGAGGTGGCGGACCTGCCCATGCAACCCACCACGGTCGTTAGCTCCGGGCACGGGCTGCACCTGTACTGGGTGCTCTCCGAGGAGCAGGACCCGGCCGAGTTGTCGCTGATGGCTGACGCCCTCCAGCTCCGGGTGGGCGGGGACGCGTGCTTCGACGCCGCCCGCATCCTGCGCCTGCCGGGGAGCTGGAACGTCAAGGACCCGAAGAAGCCCCGCCAGGTCGTCGTCGAGGAGAGCGGCGAGGGGTGCGTCTACCACTACGAGGACCTGGCCGAGATGCACGCCGACGATCTCGAGCACGCGCGAGAGCGGGCGAGGGCAAGGGCGGCGGGGACCATCGACGGCAAGGCGCTCGACTTCGGGGCGCGGGTGGAGGGGGACGGCCTGCCGCCAGCCGTAGAGGCTGCCCACCAGCGGTACCCACGCCTGGCCGAGCTGTTCGCCGGGCGCGGCAAGAACGGCGGGGACACGAGCGGGAGCGGCTACGACTTCTCGTACACGCTCGCGCTACTGGGTAAGGGCATCGACACGCCCGGGGTGCTGCTCGCGGCCCTGGTGGCACGTCAGCGCGCCGTGGGGCGTTCGCCGCGGGCCCGGGACCTGACACGATGCGTCGAGCGGGCGGTGGCGCTCGCGGGGCCTGGACGGGAGCGGGTGGCCCCGGTGGACGGCGCATCGTGTCAGGTCGAGGACGGCGGCGGGCGTGACGCGGACGTGGCGCCGCCGGCCGGAGCCGGTGTCCTCGAGCAGCTCGTCGGCGAGATCGAGGCCGAGCCCGACAAGGTGGCCCGGACACGCATCCTCGCCGGCCTGTACGCCGACGAGGCCGCCCTCGGGAGCGTGGTGGCGCTGTGGCTGGAGCGGCCGGCGGTGGTCGAGGGGATGCTCCTGCGCCTCGCCGTGGCCCTGTCGCAAGGTGCAGCGTCGGGGCTCAAGAAGCGCATCGAGCGCGACGCAAAGACTTTGAGCGGCAAGGACGCGCGGCCCGACGACGGGGGAGGGGCGCGGCGGTCGGAGGACGCGCCCGTGCTGGCATGGGGCGACGAGCCCGAGCTGGCGGACCGGCTGATCCGCGACCTCGGCGGGCAAGAGCGGCTCGCCACGGAGGCAGACCGGCTCTACCGCTACGAGCCCAATGTGGGGACGTGGGACGAGGTGAACCTGTCGTGGCTGCGGGGCAAGCTGTTCGGCAAGTACGAGCGGGCCTGGATTCGCAGTGAACGCGCCGACGCGAAGACCGGCGAGATGGTCGCGTCGTGGAAGCCGCTCAAGTTGTCGGCCCGTGCGGCGTCCGGCGTCGTGTCCGTCGTGCTCGACAAGGTGGACCGGCGCGACTTCCTGCACCTCGAGCAGCCGCTCGGCGTGCCGTTCTCGAATGGTCTGGTGGGCGTCGACGGTGCGCGGCGGTCGTTCCGGCTCGACGACTTCATCCGGGAGGGCCAGCGCCTCCAGATCCCGTATGACCCCGAGGCGAGGTGTCCGGAGTGGATGTCGATGCTTCGGCGCATCTGGCCGATGGATCTGCCTGAGTTCGAGGTGCGCGTCCAGCTCCTGCAAGAGTTCTTCGCCGCCGCTATGTTCGGCATGGCGACCAAGTACCAGAAGGTGATGGTCCTCGTCGGCGCCGGGCAGAACGGCAAGTCCATCGTCGCCAAGACCCTGCGCGAGCTCTTCCCGTCGTCGGTCTGCACGGCCGTCCCGATTCAGAGGATGGCGGACCCCTACTACACCGAGATGCTGCTCAACAGCCGGGTGAACGTCGTGGGCGAGCTCCCAGCGGCGGACATGTACGAGGCGTCTGGGTTCAAAGACATCGTCGACGGCGGTGTGGTGACGGCTCGCCGCATCCGAGAGGCACCGATCACGTTCCAGGCCCGCGCTGCCCACCTCTTCGCCGCCAACACCCTGCCCCCGGTGACCGACCACAGCGACGGGTTCTGGCGCCGGTGGTTGGCGCTCGACTTCCCGAGGCGGTTCAAGGAGACGGATCCCGACTACGACCCCGACATCCTCGGGCGCGTCCTGGGCGAGTTGCCTGGGATCGCCCGGTGGGTGGTCGACGGGGCGGCACCCCTTGTCGCCCGCAAGCGGTACGTGGACCTCGCAGCCAGCGACAAGGTGCTGGACGAGTGGCGGTGCGACTCGAACAGCGTGGCGATGTTCGCGGGGGAGCGGCTGGAGAAGGACCCGGATGGCCTCGTGCCTGCCGCCGACATGTACCGGGCCTACTCGACCTGGTGCAACAACGGCGGGTTCAAGCCCGTCAACGCGACGAACTTCGGGCGACGGATCGGCGCGCTTGGCTACGAGAAGGACAGGAAGGCGAGCGGCGTGGTGTATTTCGTCCGGATGCCCCTGACGCTGGTGACCGACGAGCAGGAGCGGTTCCGTCACTGGTAGTGGCCCACATCGGGGCTTGACGGTCGGCGGTGACGCCGGCCGTTTCTTGTTGGCGTGTAGGGTTTCATGCAGGGTTCATGTAGGGTTCATGTATAGTAAAAGGCCGATGAATACGATGTAATGTATAGTTGTGTATAGTTTCTCTCACCCACGTATTAGCGGCTCACTGAAAAACGGAAAAGTCGCCTGGCGGAAATTCTTCTCAAATTGCAATTCATGTACGTATATGAGACGCCCAAACCATACACACCCTACACGATGCCGATGAATACGACGTTCTTGGGTACATGAACCCTACATGAACCATACAGGACAGGCCCGCCCCGGTCACCTCGGGTAGCCACCGACCTCCGCCCCTGCTACGCTGCCCCCATGTCCAGCACCCCGCTCCGAGCTGCCGCCCACGCGCCCCCTGCTTCGCCTGCCAGTCGCCCCAGGGAGCGCGTGGGGCTGTCCCTGAGCCCCGCGGACCTCCACCGACTCGACCGGGCGAGGGGGAGGGCGTCACGGGCGACGTGGGCCCTGCATCGGGTGCTCGACGCGCTGGACGAGGTGGAGGCGGGGCGGGAAGGGCAGGAGGGGCGGCGGTGATGGCCCGGCGCTCGCCCGAGGACTGGCACCGGCTCTTGGAGGCCCACGGCTGGCGGGATCAAGCGGGGCTGGCGAAGCGGCTGGGCTGCTCGCTCGGGACCGTCGCGTCGGGCTCGAAGCGGGCGCGGGAGTGGGCAGAGAGGCAGGGGCTTGCAAGCGACGACGGCGGAATTGCAAGCGGGGCGAGCAAGCCGACACGCCGGATCAAGGATCGTCAGGCGAGGCGGCTGGATGGCCTGTCGCCGCAGCAGATCGTAGCGGTCGAGGCCGTGGTCGCCGGGTGCAGGCCGTCCGAGGCGGCGGCCCTCGCCGGGGTCGCGCCGGAGACGGTGTCACGGTGGCTTCACCACGATCCCCTGGTCGCGGCGGCGGTGTCCGACCTCCGCGCCGAGCGGCACGTCGCCACGATGTCCGCGCTCACGTCGCTGGCCCAGGAGCTCGTGGGCCACCACTCCGCGGCGGCCAGGCTCGTGCGCACGCTGATCGACCAGGCGAGCGACCGGCTCCACAACGGCCCGCCCCCGCTGCCGACCGGCGACATGGGGGCCGAGGACGCGGTAGCGGCAGTCATCGCGCGCAAGGTGTGGCACCTGGAGACGCGGGCGGCGGTCGACCAGGCCGTGAAGGCGGCGGGCTTGCTGAACGCGAGCCCGATCCTGGCGACGGGCGGGTACCCGAAGACCGAGCGCGTCGAGCACTCGGGCGAGGTCACCGACGGCGATGCCCGCCGCGACCCTGACGAGGTCATGGCCCGCCTGACCGTGCTCCGGGGCGGCCTCGACGGATGAGCGCCCCCCGCCACGCCACGCCGACCACTGACGGCCACGAACTCCGCGCCCTGGAGGAGGAGCGCCTGCGGATGCTTCGCGAGGACTGGCGCGACATGGCGCGGTTGGGGCCACAGGACGCCTACCCCGGATGGTCGCTGCTTTCCTGGGTGAAGCTGACGTGCCCTGGCTACCACGCCGGGTGGTTCCACCTCGAGTTGTGCGCCGCCCTGGAGCGGTTCAGCCTGGCTGTCGCTCGCGGCGAGTCGCCCCGCCTGATGATCTTCGCCCCGCCTCGCCACGGCAAGACCGAGATCGTCAGCAAGAAGTTCCCGGTCTGGCACATGGGCCGGAACACGAGCCACGAGATCGTGTGTGCCAGTTACGGCCAGGACCTCGCCGACGACAACAGCCGGTCGGCCCGCACCACTGCCCGCGGAGACGAGGCGTTAGCGGTGTTCCCCGGCATCCGCCCCCAGCCCGTCAAGTCGCGCTATCGCGGGGACTACCAGCGTGCCGACGTGGACCGGGTGCAGCGGTGGGCGACGGGCGACGGCAGCACGTACACCGCCGTCGGTGTCGGTGGTCCCCTGACCGGGCGTGGCGCGCATCTCGCCATCGTCGACGACCCGGTAAAGGACGCCGCCGAAGCCAGCAGCGCCACAAAGCGCGACGCGGTCGAGGCCTGGTACAACACGGTCCTGCGCACCCGGATCGCGCCGGGCGGCGGCATCATCCTGATGATGACCCGCTGGCACGATGACGACCTCGCCGGCCGCCTGCTTAAGAAGGCAGCGGAGGACCCCGAGGCCGACCAGTGGGAGGTGCTCAGCTTTTCCGCCATCGCCGAGCAGGATGAGGAGCACCGCAAGGCCGGCGAGGCGCTGCACGCCGCGCGGTGGCCGCTGTCCGAACTGCGCAGCCTCAAGGCCGCGCTGGCCACGAAGTTCGGCCTGCGCTGGTGGCTCGCCCTGTACCAGCAGCGACCGGCTCCGGCGACGGGCGACCTGTTCAAGCGCGACATGCTGACCTTCACGCGCTTCTACCGCGAGCACCCCGCCGACCGAGCCGCACGCGCCGATCGCGTGTTCCTGAGCGTCGATGCCAGTTTCAAGGAAACGGACGGAGGTAGCTTCGGCTGCGCCCGCGTCATCGCGCAGACCGGCCAGGAGTTCGCCGTCATCGACGAGCACCGTGTGCGCGCCGGCTACTCGGCCTTCAAGGCGGGCTGTAAGACGCTGGCCGGCAAGTACCCGAGCATCTCCGTCACCCTGATCGAGGACAAGGCGAACGGCTCGGCCCTTGTCGACGAGTTGGCGGGCGTGCTCCCGAACGTCATCGCCTACGACAAGGGCGCGAAGTCGAAGCGGGAGGCGTGGGAGCTCTGGTCCGTACCCGCCTGTGAGTCGGGCGCGCTGTGGCTCCCCGATCCCCAGCACGCCGAGTGGGTCCACGACTGCGTCGAGGAGTACATCGCAGCCCGGGGCGAAAAGCGCGGCGAGGTCAACGACCGCCTGGACTGCGACTGCCAGGTCCTGGCCTACGTGCGGGGCCACGAGTCGAGGAGCCTCGGCGTCCTCGACTTCGGGGCGATGCTCTTCGGCGGCTGACCCGCTACAATGCACCTGACGAGGTCACCCATGGCAGCACCGCCGCTCTCCACTCGCATCCTCCACCGCGCTCGCACCGTCCTCGACCGCATCGACTCCGTCCCCGATGCCGGGCCCGCACCCGAGCGCGGCGACGCCAACGCCGTGGGCGGAAGCGTCAGCGGCAACGCCGTGCTCAACTCCCTGTCCGGCCTGGGCGGCGCCACGGACTCGGGCGCGACGTCTCGCCCGAACACCGCCCGCGACTACCTGGGCGATGACGAGCTGGTGGCGTTGATGAGGGGCACGGTCTACCGCAGGATCGTCCAGACCTACCCCTCCGACGCGACCATGCGCGGGTGGTCGCTGATGGACGACAGCGACGAGTCCTCCCCGCTCGAGGACGCCGAGCGCCGCCTGCATGTCGTCGCCGCCGTGCGCGAGGCCGACACCTGGGCCCGCGCTCTCGGCGAGGCCCGGATCTGGCTCGTCACCGACGACCCCGCGCCGCTCGATAAGCCCCTGGACCCCGCCCGCGTGCGCAAGGTCCACGCGCTCCAGGTGCTGGACTCCCGCGAGTTCAGCGTCGCCGAGTACGAGTCGAGCCCGCGTTCCCCCGACTTCGGGATGCCCTCGCACCTGTGGGTGATGCCGCGCCGGCCGGGCGCGGTGCTCAACACGACCGACCGCGTCCACGTCTCCCGCCTGCTCCGCTTCTGGGGCCACGACCTGCCGCCGGCGGACCGCGGGACCGTGATGAGCAGCCGCGGCACATCGTCGGTCTACGCGGACGCCGTGGGCCAGGTGCTCTGGGAGTCGATCCGCAACCTCTCCCAGATCAACGCGGGCGGCGCCAAGCTCGCCCAGGAGCTGAGCCTCGCCGTCTTCAAGTTCGCGAACGGCGCGGCGCAGTCGGCCGGCGATCAACGCGCGACCTGGCTCTCGAAGGTCAGCACCGTCAACCAGATGAAGTCGCTCGTGCATAGCGTCTTCCTCGGCGTGGACGACAGCTTCGACCGGATGGGGTCGAACGCGACCGGGTTCAAGGACATCTCCGACGACGCCCGGATCATGCTCGCCCTGCTGAGCGAGATCCCCGTGGCGCGGCTGTTCGGTGAGGCCCCGGCCGGGCTCAACACCGACGGCGCGTCGTGGCAGGCCAACTGGTACGCGCGCATCGCGGCGCACCAGGAGGAGCGGTACCGCGACCCCCTGGAGTTCCTCTACCGCTGCCTCTACCACTCCGAGATCGGCGCCGAGCCGGAAGGCTGGTGGCTCAAGTTCGAGCCGCTCGGCGAGATGAGCGAGACGGAGCGTGCCCTGGCCCGCCTCACCCACACCCAGGCCGACACCATCGCGATCGCGGACGGCGTGCTAACCGCAGACCGCGTCCGGCGCTCGCGCTACGACGAGGGCGCCTTCCGGTTCGACATCCAGCCGCCGACCGACGAGGACGAGGCCGTCGACGAGGAGATGCGGGCAGCGATGGAGGCGAGCATCGCGGAGGCGATTGCGAAGCGGGGGGCAGCAGGGGCCGCCACGGTCGAGCAGCAAGGGTCGACACCGGGCGCGCCCGACACTGCACCAGGTGCCCCGGTTGTCGAGCCGCCCGCCGCGGCAGAGACCGAGGCCCTGTTGCCCGAAGAAGTAAAACCGCTCAACGGCGCGCAAATCGCCGCCGCCCAAGGCATCCTGGCGTCGGTGGTGACAGGAGACCTAAGCGAGGAGGCGGCCAGGCTTCTACTGGAAGGCATCGTGCCGCCGGGTCGGGCGCGGGACCTTGTTGCGGCGATGAAGGGGATCACCCCACCCGCCGTGGTCAAGGCGCCAGCGCAGCCAGGCGAGGCCGCGAAGTGAACCTCGCCCGCCGCCTTCACGAGACGGGCATCCGCGCATGCGCGGACGGCCAGGGCGTCCACATCGACTGGTCGCCCCTCTCCGAGCCAGCCGGGCGCCTCGCCGATGCCTGCGACGCGGCGAAGGAGGCGTGGCAGGACTTGCCGCCCTGGATTCGGGACCGGATCGGGAAGCTCGCCCTGGTGCTCGACACGCACCCAGCGGGGAGCGGGCTGCGCCAGATCCCGGTGGACCTGTGCGCTGAGGACGAATGGGTGCCGCCCCACGAGCGGTGGGAGATGACGTAGTGCCCGTCCAGCCCGCCACCGCGAACGGCCGCCCCGGCTACCGCTGGGGCCGCTCGGGCAGGGTGTTCACCTACCAGCCCGGTTCCGAGGCCAGCAGGCGAGCAGCGCACGCCCAGGCCGCCGCCCAGGGCCGCGCCACCCGTGCCGCCGAGTTGGCCCGCGAGGACGCGAGCGGAGGCCCTCGCGCCATCCGCTACCCCCACACCCTCGACGAGCTGTACCAGCGCACGCTGCGCGGACGGCTCCGCGCCGTCC
>Ga0209518_1002217_pt1 | contig 18672 bp, 23 predicted proteins | sample RifGroB1_FD_183993 | JGI IMG/M metagenome (GOLD analysis project Ga0209518, IMG submission 183993) | Groundwater microbial communities from Rifle, Colorado, USA - Groundwater B1 (SPAdes) (version 2) | ecosystem: Environmental > Aquatic > Deep subsurface > Groundwater | place: Rifle, Colorado...
GTCCGTTGAACCACTGGCATAAACGTTGCGAAAAAAGTCGGAGACGTTGGAAATACTTGAAGTGTTCGAGATGTTGGAACCGTTAGATCGCTTCGCTTGTTGTAAATGTTCTAATTGAGAGTATGGATAAAAAAGTTGAATATAGTTTCTATAAACTGGAGGTCTGGAAATTGGGAATGAATATTGTCAATGAGATATATTCAATTACTAAAAATTTTCCCAATGATGAAAAATTCTGTTTGGTCGCGCAAATTAGAAGGTCTGCTATTTCAGTTCCGCTTAACATCGCTGAAGGAAGCGCAAAAAGAACAAAGAAAGATTTTGCTAACTTTGTTAGAATTGCCACTGGTTCTTTAATGGAAACCATGACTTGTATTGAAATAGCTTTTGGGCAAAAATACATAAATAAAGAGATTTATGATAACTTACATAAGTTGATTCAAGAGGAATATTTTAAACTTATTGCCCTGGATAAATTTTTAGTCCGACAATAACAATTAGATCAATTAGAACAACTACAACAATTATAACTTTGATCGTGGTCAGAATTATACGAATAAATTTTTTCAGATGAAAAATCATAATTTCATAATGCCGGAAATAAAAAGTGTCGGCAGAGCTACTGCAGAGGAGCTTTTCAGGCGATGGCAATTTTGGAGTATATTGGCAGGTGTTATTATTTCCAGTCTAATAATATTAGCGCTTTTGGGAGGTCATGAGATGATATTCATATTCCCTTTCTTTTTTATTTTTTTGTATTTCGTTCTAGTAGAATCTAAAATTAGGACTTTATTTTGGAAAAAATTCGCTGAACTTAATGGTTGGAAATATAAAGATATTTCTGATCTGAATCAAGAACAAGGTATAATGTTTAGGCAGGGTCACAGCAGGCATATTTCACATTGCATTGAAGGCGTTATTGATGGAAGAAATTTCAGGATTTTTAATTATAATTTCAGTATCGGTTCGGGAAAACATAGAAAAATATATTTTTATACAGTTTTCGCTTTCAAATTTAACGGGGCATTTCCTCATATTTATTTGAATAATAAAACTAATTATTATAGTATAAAAATAGGAGAATCAATTCCTCTTTCAACGGAATTTGAAAAATCTTTTTCTTTGTCGGCGCCGAAAGAATATGAAATTGAGGCTCTGGAAATTTTTACTCCGGATGTGTTGGTAAGCTTGTTGGACAATAAATTCGGTCACGATGTTGAATTTGTCAATCAGGAAATGTTAATATTTTTCTACGGACAAATCAGTAACTCTGAACAATTAGAAAGAGAATTTAAAAGAGCGCTAGATTTGGAAGATTTACTGGATGAAAAATTAGACAGATTTAAATTTGAGCAAATCGGTGATATGCCGACTAAACTGTATAATTAAATGACGACACTCTATACTAAACAATCTAAAAATATCCGCAAGACATGGCTTTTGATGGCCGTGTTTTTGATCGTTGTCGTCGGCATCGGCTGGGTGTTCTCGCAAATTTACGGCGATTCGTCTTTTATCGTGATAGCAGTTGTGTTCAGCTTGTTTATGAATTTTTTCAGCTACTGGTTTTCGGATAAAATCGTCTTGGCGATGTCGGGCGCTCATCCGATAAAAAAAGGAGAAGATTTAGAGTTTTACAGAATTGTGGAAAATCTTTGTATTACGGCCGGGCTCAAAATGCCAAAACTTTATATGATAAACGACCCGTCGCCCAACGCTTTCGCCACCGGCCGGAATCAAGAACACGCGGCTGTGGCGGTAACTTCCGGTTTGAGGAAAATTCTTGACAAGAACGAATTGGAAGGAGTTATTGCCCATGAGCTGTCGCATATTGGCAACAAAGATATTTTGATTTCCACCATTATCGTAATCCTTGTCGGCTTTGTGGCGCTTATGTCGGATTTTTTTATAAGAGCGCAATTTTTCAGGGGCAGAAGAGATAACAGAGAAGGTGGCGGACAAGCGCAACTTGTAATGATGCTTGTCGGAATTCTTTTGGCCATTCTTGCGCCTATCGCGGCTACGCTTATCCAGTTGGCCATATCTCGCAAGAGAGAATTTCTGGCCGACGCTTCCGGCGCGCTTTTGACTCGTTATCCGGAAGGGCTGGCTTCCGCTTTGGAGAAAATTTCCAATAGCCAGATTCCGCTTCGGAGAACAAATAAAGCTACGGCTCATCTCTACATTTCTTCGCCGCTTAAAGGCGGGCAATCCGCAGGCTGGTTGGCAAAATTATTTATGACCCATCCGCCGGCGGAGGAGAGGGTAAAAATTCTGCGTGGTATGGACATATAGTATTTTTGTAGTATAATATAGAGGTATAAGTACTTTTCAAAAAATATCTCTTAGCTTTCTGGCTTTATTTAAATTTAAATAAGGAGGGAAGAAAATGGAAGAGGAAAAATTTAAAAAAATTTTGGAGGAAGCGGGTGTACCGTCCGAATGCAGAACGGCGTGGTACATATGCCACAAAAACGACAATGGAGTATTTAGAATAAATTTTACTCCGGAGTCGTTGCTGTTTTTTGCCAAAAATGCAGTGGCAAAAGGTTGCCACGCTTCTTGGTAGAAGAAAGGGCTATTAACTTGAAATAAAAAGTTAGTGGCCCTTTAAATTTTAAGGCTTTATTTTTTGGCATTTTTCTGCCATAATGCGGAAATAGTTTGGAGGGTTCGCATAGCGGTCTAGTGCGCAGACCTGGAAAGTCTGTGTGGGGCAACCCACCGAGAGTTCGAATCTCTCACCCTCCGTTTTGACAATTTGTGACCGAATCTCTCACCCTCCGTTTTCACCCTCTCGCCACGACCACCCCAATCACTTTTTTTACCCCCGCTTCTTTTAAGACTTTCTTTACTTCGCGCATCGTCGCGCCGGTGGTCAAGACATCGTCAATCAAGATTATTTTTTTGCCTTTTATTTTTTCAGGATTTTTTATTTCAAAACTGCCGATGATATTGGCCAGCCTTTCTTCTCTGTCTTTCACTTCCACTTGCGATTTTGTGTGGAATTTTTTAAGCAAAACATTTGCGCAAATGTTGCCGGATAATTCTTTGGCGATAAGCTCCGCTTGATTATAACCTCTGCTTCTTAATTTCTTTTTTGACAACGGAACGGGAACGATAAGCCAATCTTCCGTTTCCAATTTTTTCCATACCCTTTCTTTTATAAGTTCCGCCAAGGGTTTGGCCAACTGCTTTACGCCTTGGTATTTCAGCATCCACAAGGCTTTTTTGAGAACAAGGTCTTGATAATTGCCCGCAATGTGGACTCCTTTGAGATACGGCGTGTCGGGGCGGTTGATTTTTAGAAGGCAAGCACGGCATAAAATCTCGTTTTCCTTTTTGCAGCCGAGGCATTTTTGAGGGAATAAAACGGCCAATATTTTATTAAAAATTTTCATTTTTTACTCGCTGGCGATTATGGTATATAATACAGCATATATGGATTTTTCTTTAGGCGGACTCCTCAAAAATTTTAAATCGGCGCTTAATCCCAAGAAAAGCGTTTTAGGTTTGGATATCGGCAGCTCTTTCATTAAGCTGGTTCAATTGAGAAAAGAGCAGGAGAGGGCTATTTTGGAAACCTACGGCGAAATCGCCCTCGGCCCTTACGCCAAAATGAAGATCGGCCAAAACGTAAAATTATCTCCGGATGATACCGCCCAAGCCGTAAAAGATTTGATGAAGGAATCAAACAGCAAGACCGATACAGCCAGAGTTTCTATTCCGCTCAAATCAAGTTTCGTGAAAATAATAACTTTGCCTTTCGGCCAGGAAAAAAACATTTCCGCCGAGGTTATCGCCATGGAAGCCAGAAGGCATATACCCGTGCCGGTTTCGGAAGTGGCTTTGGATTGGTGGGTTATTCCCGAGAGCGAAGATGATTTGAAAAATGGCGGCGAAAAGGAGACGGAAGTGCTTCTGGTGGCCATTCACAACGATGTCATCGGCGAGTATAAAGACATAATCGCCAAAGCCGGTCTGACGGCGTCGTCTTTTGAAATAGAATCTTTCAGCCTGGTGCGGTCGGGGATAAGCCGGGGCAGTCCGACGATAGCCGTGATGGATATCGGCTCGTCCGCCGTGAAAATGGCCATAGTGGATTACGGCGTGATGAAATCGTCCGTTCTCATAAACAAAGGCTCGCAAGATTTGACTCTGGCCTTGTCCCAGTCTTTGGGCGTTGATTTCGCCAAAGCGGAAGAGATGAAAAGGGAAATAGGCTTGTCCGACTTGCCGGAACATCAGGATATCGTCGCCGTGATGGAGCCTATTCTGGATTATATTTTCCATGAAGCGGCGGTTTTCCTCAAAGATTTTCAGAATAAATACGGCCGGTCGGCCAGCAAAGTGATTTTCTCTGGAGGCGGGTCGTTGCTTAAAGGCTTGGCCGGATACGGGGTGAAAAAATTGACGATTGAAGTAGAGTACGCCAACCCTTTCGGCAAAACGGAGCACCCGGCTTTTTTGTCCGGAGTTTTGAAAGGCGTCGGGCCCGATTTTTCCGTCGCCGCCGGTTTGGCCCTGGGGGAATTGTAGATTTTGTATTTGCCCTGTGGATAGCAAGCTTTGCTTTAAAAATGGCGGGGGGTTAAAATACAGCTATGGATGAGAAAATTTCCTTCATACCCAAAAGAAATTTAAGCTCCCAGCCGGTTTCAAGAGGCGGAGGGGGCGGTTTTGTGTTTCTTTCTTTCTTGATTTTTGTTCTTTCTGCGGCGCTGTGGGGCGGGTTGCATCTGTATAAAAATTATTTGAGCGACAATATCGTTCAACTCGGCAAATCCATAGAAAAACAAAAGGCTTCTTTTGAGATTCCCACCATAAATGAAGTAACCGGTTTTTCGGAAAAAATTTCCGTCGCCAAAAAGCTTTTGGCCGGGCATAAATCTTTTTCCAATGTTTTGGATTTCCTTCAAGACTTCACGATGAAGGATGTCAAATTCAACGACTTGAATTATTCTTTTGCGGAAACGGGCGAGTCCGCTTTGGCACTGTCTGGAACGACCAAAAGTTATGCCAGCTTGACAGCTCAAATTCAGGCCTTGGAAAAATATAACCAAGTCAGGCAAGTTTCAGTTTCCGGTTTGTCTTCGGACGGCAGAGGCATGGTCAAATTTAATTTAAAAATAACCCTTGATCCGGCCATGGTGGCTTACACCATAAAATAATATGTTTAAAACTTTAATTTCATTGTTTTTGATAGCCGGAGCCGCCGTGATATTTTTTACCGAGTCAAAAAATTATTTTCCCGAGATAAAAGTCTTGAGAAAACAAGTTTCTTCCTACAACGAAACGATCAATACGGCCAAAAAAGTGAGAAGTTCCATTGACAAAACACTGGGGGAGTACAACGCCATTTCCCAAGAGAATGTGGACAGGATAAACAAAATGGTTCCCTCCGGAGCTGAGTCCATGAAGCTGGTGATTCAGATTGACGACATGATGAGAAAAAACGGATTGACACTGACAAGCATTGACTCCAAAGATACTGTTGATAAAAAACTCGCCCCGGGCGCCTCAAAAAACGGCAGCCTGTCCGCGGAGTCGTTAGTCCTATCTATGAGGGCCCAAGGTCCCTATGAATCTTTCCATTCTTTCGTTGAGAAATTGGAAAAAAGTTTGCGCTTGATGGACGTTAATTCCGTGAAAATAAGCCACGTCGGCCAAGACGATTATTTATTTTCTATAGAAGCCGTTTCGTATTGGCGAAAAACGGGCGATAAAACGCAATAATATGAATCCCGTTAGAAATTCTAATATTCTTAGCGGGAAGCAGAAACAAAATTAACAGTATATAATTTCTAACGGGATGAAAAACAAAAAAACAATATTTATAATCGGAGCGATAATTTTTTTGGCGGTAATTTTAATTTACAGCCTCAAATCTCCCCAAGTGGCCAGCAACGGAGTCAGCGCCGTGGGCGTTTCAGCCGCCGGCTCTTCGGATGACGGCGAGCCGTCAGGCGAGAGCGATGAAATAGTGAGAATGCTTTCCATGTTAAGCAAAGTTGACTTAAAAACCGATTTTTTTGAAGACCCGCTTTTTCTAAGCCTGGAAGATTTGTCCGTTTCGCCGGCGGAGGGAGAGATGGGAAGGAATAATCCTTTTGACTCTTACTAAAAAACCATCAAGGTTTCGCCTTGCGGCAAGGCGAAACCTTGATGGTTTAATCAATAATTTAAAATGCGTTTTACCGATATTTTAGTGAAAAATGGAATTATCGGCCAAGGAAAACTGGCCAAGGTTATTACTCAATCCGAAGAGACCGGAATAGCCCTGGAAAAAGCGCTTAAAGCGGAAGGGGTTTCCGAAGAAGACATTCTTAACGCCAAATCGGAAATTTCCGGCTTGGCCGTTAGGAAAGTTTCCAAAGGGCAAGTCCCTTTTGACGCGCTTAAGAAAATACCGGAAGAGGCGGCGCGCCATTATCGTTTCGTCCCCTTGGGCGTAGAGGACGGTTTTTTGGAAGTCGGGGTCGTGGACCCTGCCGACATTGAAGCCAAAAGAGCTTTGCAATTTATTGTTTCCAGAATGAACCTGCCCATTAAGACTTTCATTGTTTCGGAGGATGACTTTGAAACCGTTTTGGAAGAATACAAAGGGCTGGGCGGAGAAGTTTCCCGGGCTTTAGGCGACTTGGAAATGGAGCTTTCCGACGCAGGTTCGGCGGCGGCGATGGCAGCGATGCAAAAAGAGCTTGCGAGCGGCGGGAGCAAAGATTCTAAAATCGTAGAAGACGCGCCGGTGACCAAAATAGTCGCTGTTATTTTAAGGCATGCCCTTGAAGGCAACGCCTCCGATGTCCACATAGAAGCCGTTTCCGACAAGGTGAAAGTGAGATTCCGGGTGGACGGCGTTATGTACACGAGCATCGTCCTGCCCCTGACTATCCATGAGGCGATAGTTTCCAGAATAAAAATTCTGACCGATATGAAGATTGACGAGAAAAGGAAACCGCAGGACGGCCGGTTTGAAGCCCGCATAGAAGGCCGGGACATAGACTTTCGCGTTTCAACCTTTCCGTCATTTTTTGGAGAAAAAGTGGTGATAAGAATTTTGGACAGAGAGAGGGGCGTCAAAACTCTGGAAGAACTGGGCTTGTCGGCGGACCACTTGAAAGTGGTCAGAGAAATGATAGCCAGGCCGTTCGGGCTTATCCTTCTTACCGGACCGACCGGGTCGGGCAAAACGACCACTCTTTACGCCATGCTCAAAGAACTGGACAGGGAAGCCAACAATGTCGTCAGCTTGGAAGACCCGATAGAATACAATATTGAAGGAGTGAATCAATCTCAAGTCCGGCCGGAAATCGGGTATGACTTCGCCAGCGGGCTCAGAACTATTTTAAGGCAGGACCCGGACATAATAATGGTCGGAGAAATAAGAGACAAAGAAACCGCGGCTATGGCCATTCACGCCGCCTTGACCGGACATCTTGTTTTATCAACCCTGCACACCAATAATGCCGCCGGAGTCGTTCCTAGACTGGTGGACATGGGAATTGACCCATATTTGATATCGCCGACACTCTTGATGGTCATCGGCCAAAGGCTGGTCAAAAAACTTTGCCCAGACGCAAAAAAGGAAAAACTTCTGGAAGGAGCTTTTAAGGAAATAACGCAAAACGAATTAAAGAATATGCCGGACGAAGCCAGAAAAAAAATAACTTCTTTTGATAAGATTTACGAGGGTATATCTTCGCCGTCTTGCCCGATGGGAAGCAAAGGGAGAATGGGTATTTTTGAAGTTCTTTACAAGACCCCGGCTTTGGAGAGCCTTATTTTAACCAAGCCGTCCGAGCAGGACATTTTGAAAGAATCGCGCAAACAAGGGATGATTACCATCAAAGAAGACGGCTTGATGAAAACGCTCAACGGGCTCATAAGTTTTGACGAATTTTTGAAGTTGTAAATATAAATGTTATCATGTTAAAAGATGGACGGAGTCAAACATAAAATTTTAATAATAGACGACGACGAATTTCTGCTGGATATGTACGCCGTCAAATTCAAAGAAGAAGGATTTGAAGTGGATACGGCGCGCGGAGGGAAAGAAGCTCTGGACAAGATTAAAGGGGGAACATCTCCCGAAGTCGTTTTGCTTGACGTGGTGATGCCCGGGATGGACGGTTTTGAGCTTTTGGGAACGATAAGGAAAGAAAATCTTATTCCGTCCAGCAAGATTATAATTTTGTCCAATCTGGGGCAAAAAGAACATCTGGAAAAAGGAAACAGCTTGGGAGCGGCGGATTATATAGTGAAAGCTTATTTTACTCCTTCGGAAGTCGTTAAAAAAGTGAACACCGTGTTAGGAATTAGCCGTTAAAATTTTATTAGTTTTTATTTTTTAGATTTGAGATTTTAGATTGAAACATATGAAAGATTACACCAAAGAATTAAAGGACTTGATTTTGACCACTATAAAAGAGGGCGCTTCCGACTTGCACCTAACCGCCGGAAGGCATCCGACCATCAGAGTATCCGGTTCGCTCATTCCTCTTCTTAAAAACCCGGTTCTTTCCGCCGAGGACACGGAAGGCTTGATTTTGTCCATGCTTGACGAAAAAAACAGGAAAACTTTAAAAGAGCAAAAAGAATTTGATTTTTCCTACGCTTTTGAAGATAAGGCTAGATTCAGGGTGAATGCTTTCACTCAAAGGGGTTATTTGGGCGCCGCCTTTAGGCTTATCTCCAACAAGGCCAAGACCGTCAAAGAGCTTAATTTGCCGGACATTCTGGCCGATTTTGCCCAAAAAGAGCAGGGATTTTTCCTGGTCGTCGGCCCTATTGGCCACGGCAAGTCCACCACGCTGGCTTCAATGATTGAAACCATAAACCACACCAGCGCTAAACACATTATGACCATTGAGGACCCCATGGAATATTTGTTTGTCCAAGATAAATCAATAATCGACCAAAGAGAAGTGAGGACGGACACCGCCGATTTCAAAACGGCTTTGCGGTCAATGTTTCGCCAGGATATAAACGTGGCGATGATAGGGGAGATGAGAGACGTGGAAACAATCTCCACCGCAGTCACAGCGGCGGAAACCGGACATCTCATTCTTTCTTCTTTGCACACCAACAATGCGGCCCAGACAGTGGACAGGATTATAGATTCTTTTCCTTCCGACCAGCAAAACCAAATAAGAGTCCAGCTGGCCAGTGTTCTTCTGGGGATATTTTCCCAGCGGCTGGTGCCCAGAATTTCCGGAGGGAGAATTCCTGCCTACGAACTTTTAATCAGCACTCCGGCCGTGCGGACGCTTATAAGGGAAGGCCGGGCTCATGAAATAGACACGGTGATTGAAACCAATTATGAAGTCGGCATGGTCAGTTTGAACAGGTCATTGGCCGAACTGACAAGGAAAGGAGAAATAACGATGAAAGACGCCGTCAGCCATTCTCTCAACCCGAAAGGGCTGGAAGCCTTAATTTGAGATTTTATTTTGAAACATGTTATACCAATACACAGCCACAACGTTAGAGGGAGAATTAAAAAACGGATCCATTGAAGCGTCCAGCGTTGATGTCGCCATAAGCGCTCTTCAGGCGAGAGGTTTGGTCATTACCGACATAAAGTCGGCCAAACAAGCCGGGTCAATGTGGGGAAGCTTGAGCGGTTTTAAATTTTTCAACAAAGTAAAACACAAAGATGTCGTCATCCTTTCCCGTCAACTGGCCACTCTTTTTGAAGCTAAAATAGCGGTGATGGATTCCTTGAGGCTTTTAGCCGGACAGGTTACAAGCGTAAGGCTCAAAGAAAGCCTTACGGAAATAATAGAAAGCATAAAAGGCGGATCTTCTTTGTCTTTGGCCATGTCCAAACATCCCGATATTTTTTCCGCTTTTTACATAAATATGATTAAATCCGGGGAAGAGTCGGGAAAGCTGGAAGAAATATTCGGCTCCTTGGCCGACCACTTGGAACGTTCCTATGAATTGTCCAGCAAGACCAAAAACGCCCTTATCTATCCGGCTTTTGTCGTGATCACTTTTTTCGTCGTGATGATATTGATGCTGACATTCGTGATTCCGAAACTAACTTCAATTTTAACCGAAGTCAACCAAAAAATACCGATATACACCAGGATACTCATCAACATAAGCGATTTTTTCAGGAACTTCGGCGTTTTCCTTTTGGGCGGCGCGGTGGCGGGCGGGGTGTTTTTGTGGAGATATGCCAAGACGGAAAAAGGCAGTACGGCCATGTCGCGATTCCAGACCAGTTTTCCTTTTGTCGGCGCTCTTTACGGCAAATTTTACCTTTCCCGAATGACCGACAATATGGAAACCCTGCTTTCCAGCGGCGTGCCGGCCGTCAGGACTTTGGAAATCACAGCCGAGGTGGTGGGCAATAAAATTTATAAAAATATTCTTTTGACCGCCGCCAACGAGGTCAAGGGCGGAAGTTCCATCTCGGAAGCGCTTTCCAAATACCCGGAGATTCCTCTGATGGTCGTTCAGATGATCAAAACTGGCGAGGAAACCGGCAAATTGAACTTTATGCTCAAGACGCTGGGGCGGTTTTACAAGAAAGAAGTGGACAATGCGGTGGATACGCTGGTCAGCCTGATAGAGCCGGTGATGATAGTCGTTTTGGGCGGGGCTGTCGGCATATTGCTTATCTCCATTCTGGGACCGATTTACAACATTACAGCGGGAATTTAGTTTATCCACACCCTTGCCATTGCTTGCTTTTCCATAAATTGGTATTATATAAGCAAATAACAAAATTTCGGTCGATTGTTTTAGTTTATCAATTTATTTTTTTAAAATTAAAAATCATATGAAAATGTTTAAAAAGAATTCAAAAGGTTTTACGCTTATAGAGCTTTTGGTGGTTATCGCCATCATCGGCATCCTTTCTTCCGTTGTTTTGGCTTCGCTTAACAGCGCCAGAAAGAAATCGCGAGATGCCCGAAGAGTGGCGGATGTAAAGCAGATTCAGTTGGCGTTGGAATTATATTTTGACTCTAATAGGCAATATCCTGCGACCGTGGCTGCGTTAGTTGCTGGGGGACAGATACCATTAGAACCAAAAGATCCGATAAGCAAGGCAAGTTATAGCTATGCTGGTTTGGACACAGACAGCGCGGCTGCCACTTGTGAGTCATACCACCTTGCAGCCACTCTTGAAGAAAGCTCAAATGCCGCCTTGCCGGGCGCAGAAGCAACCGCTGGAACTGCTTGCACAGGCAGTGCTGCTGATTTTGACGGCACAGTTGCTCTTGTCTACGATGTAAAACCGTAATTTCCATTAGAAAGTTTTACGAAAAATCCCCCGACGGCCGTCGGGGGATTTTTATAGTATCTATGTCTGTCGGCCTCATCGACGTCCGACGTCGATGAGGCCGACTATTCAATAATTATATGACTCATTTTATTAAAAGATTCTTCAGACCGTTCCTGTAAAAATCTTTCATAATCATTTTTTACATTAAATTGCCCTGTTATTATTTCTGTTCCGGATAAAATGTTTTTATTTATCTCATCGACGTCGGACATCGATGAGGGATTAAAATAATTTTTAAGGCTTGACCAGCGATAATTTAAAAGTTTTTTCTTTTCTTCTTGCCAGTTATTTATTTTGTTTTCTCTCCAATTTTTATTGCTTAAGAAATCGAGTGGATTAAGGTGTATGTAAACAGACAAATGAAGAAGATAATCGTTTGAATCAACGTTTTTTGACTTAAAATTACTTTCAAATAATGGTCCCCTTCTTTCTTTTTTTGTATTTATGTATTTTGCTATCGCTGTGTTACATCTTCTTATAAAATCGGTTATTCCGTTATCTCTAATTTCTTTAACTAAAAGATGGTAATGATTGGGCATGATCGCATAGCACAAAACTTCTGATAATTTTTCGCCAGATTTTGATATTTCGATGGCTTCTTTGAGAGTAGATTTTCTGTTATTTCTTAGAAAATCAAAAGCTTTACTTGATGAAGTTGAGTTTGCCAGTAAAAATGTTTGCGCCAATCTTAGCGCGTTATCCTTGTCACTGAATTCTGGCATACCCAAAATAACTCGGCTATACACATGATAATATTCTCCGGAAACAAATTTTTCTTTTCTTATCATATTGTTATTATAGCCTCATCGACGTCGGACGTCGATGAGGCTTGTAAGAATGAGCTGTTATAATAATCGCATGGGTGTTGATTTTTTTGCGGGAATTATTATTTTTCTTTTCGGCGCCGTTGTCGGCAGTTTTCTCAATGTCGTCATCTTGCGCTTGAATACCGGCCAATCAATCGTTTCCGGCCGGTCAAAATGTTTCAGCTGCGCCAAGAAATTAAAGTGGTATGAGCTTCTGCCCATTGCCAGTTTTATTTTTTTAAGAGGCAAATGTTCGGCTTGCAAGACAAAAATTTCTTGGCAGTATCCCATAACAGAAATAATAACAGGGTTATTATTTCTGTTAATTTTCAATTTTCAATGGCCAATTTTCAATGAATTTTCTTTCTATTTCATAATTTATACTTTCCACTTGTTTGTTGTTTTTTCAATCCTTATTATTATCGCCGTCTACGATTATCGCCATCAGATAATCCCTAATTTATTTGTCTGGATTTTTAATATTTTGGCATTTCTTAATTTATTTGTTTGGGATTTGATTAGAAATTCGGATTTAGAAATTAGAAATTTTGATTATTCAAGTTTGTTGTCCGGTTTCATTTTGTTTTCCTTTTTCGCCCTGCTCTGGGGCGTATCCCGCGGCCGCTGGATGGGCTTTGGCGACGCCAAGCTGGCTTTGGGTATCGGCTGGCTTCTTGGGATAACTAAGGGCATAACCGCCATAACTTTGGCTTTCTGGATAGGGGCGGTTGTCGGCGTTTTGCTGATTTATTTAAATAAAAATAAATACGGCCTGAAAAGCAGTATCGCTTTCGGCCCATTTATGATTTTGGGGACAGCCGTCTCTTTCTTTTGGGGAGAAAAGATAATCGGTTTTTTATTCTAATGAAAATGGTACAATAATTTCAATGAGGAATTTGTTTGGAAATTGGAAATTGGAAATTGGAAATTCCCGCTTCGGGCGAGGTTTTAGTTTAATAGAGCTTATGGTGGCTGTGGGGATTTTGACCTTGATAAATATAATGATTTTTGCCAGCTACCCCGAGTTTAGCCAGAAAATGGCCTTAAAAAGAACAAGCGAGGAAGTCGCCTTGGTTGTCCGCCAGGCGCAAGCTTACGCCTTGGGTATAAAAAGGCCGGTTTCCGGCGTGGATGATTACTTCGGCTTCGGCGTTCATTTTGATAAAAGCGATTCAAAGTCTCTGGTTTTATTCGCCGATTCGGATAGCGATAAAACTTACGACAAAGGAGACGGTTGTGGCGGTTCCGGCACGGAATGTTTTCAGGAATTTAAAATAGGCACGGGGGATTATGTTTCTGAATTGCTGGAATGTTATTCAACGACCGGGTGCGCATCATCGGTCAATACTTTGGATGTTGTATATCCGAGAGCCGCTTCCATGGCGACAATAAACAACGGCAGCGCATCTTACGCCAAAGTTACAATAAAATCGCTGCGGGGGAATGAAGCAAAAAATAAAAAAAATATTAATATTTGGATAAGCGGGCAGATATCGGTGGAATAGTTTCAATCTCAAATCTAAAATCTAAAAAATGAAAAAAAACGAATTAAAATTTAAAAAGGCGTTTACCCCCACACCAGTTTTTGCAAAGAAAAAACTGGTGTGGGGGTTTACTCTCATAGAAACTCTTGTCGCTATAACCATTCTTTCCGCCGCCGTGGCCGGTCCGATGGTACTGTCTATCAAGAACATAGGAACAGCCTCGGTTTCTCAAGACCAGTTGGTGGCGTTTTATCTCGGGCAGGAAGTTATAGAGTATGTAAGAAATGTCAGAGATACGAACATTTTGAAGGAGTCCGTCGATTGGCTGGACGGATTGGATGTTTGCAAGACTAACGGTTGTTACATAGATGTTTTAAACGAAACCGATCCGATCACCGATTGCGGGACCAGCGGCTGTGTTAACAGGCTTAAGTTTGACAAAGATACTGGCAAATATAATTATACTTCCGATGAGGAAACTATTTTTACCAGAACTGTAAAAATAGAAAATCCGGTGGGAACAAACAGCGATGAGGCCAAAATCAGCGTTTCCATAAAATGGACGGGCAAATACGGCGAAAAAATAATGAATTTGCAGGATAATATTTTCAACTGGAGATAATTTCAATCTAAAATCTCAAAGCTAAAATCTAAAAAATAAAAATGCGAAACAATAAATTAATTTTTAAAAAAGGATTTACACTCATTGAGCTGATAGTTGCGCTGGGAGTATTTATGGTGGTAATGACGATGACTTTGTCCGCTTTTCTCAACATAATTGACATTCAAAAAAAGACGGAGGCGTTTAGAAAAGTGAATGACAATCTTAATTTCGCCATGGAGGCCATGATGAGAGAGATAAGGGAGGGCAAAGGTTATAGCGACACCGATTGTTCCGGATCGGATTTTTGTTTTACCAATAAAGACGAAAAAGATATTAAAAAAGATATTAAATATCAATTAAACGAGGGAGGATACATAGAAAGAAAAGAAGGGACGGATGAATGGCTTAGAATGACTTCCGACGGGATTAAAATTACCAATCTTTCTTTTTCCGTGAGAGGGGAAGAAACATACGCCTCGGGGGATAGGCAACAACCGCTGGTTATAATATCCATTGGCGGAGAATCGGGAGAAAAAGAAAAATTAAAATCAAAGCTTAATTTGCAGGCGACTGTTTCGCAAAGGAAACTGGACAGCCAATAAATAAAGAATTATGAATAAAGAATTAAGAATTAAGAAAATAAAATCAAGGGGTTTCACTTTATTGCTCTCCATTCTTGTCGTCAGCGTGGTTCTTTCCGTCGGTTTGGGGATTTTTGACATTATGACTAAGGAGCTCAAGCTTTCGGGAATAGGGCGGGAGTCGCAAATCGCTTTTTACGCCGCCGATGCCGGCGTGGAATGTTTTTTCTATTGGGAAATCAAACACCCCGATTTGGCCGATACCGCTTTTGCTTATTACGACAGCAATCCGCCGACGATTAGTTGCGCCAGCAACAGTTTCAGCATACCGGTCGGGTCCAATGGCCCATACGGCCCATACAATCTCAATTTAAGCAACAATTCTTGCGCCAAAATTAAGATAACAAAAAGCGGTTTGACGACCACGGTTGAATCAAGGGGTTATAACACCGCTTGCGATTCAACTTCTTCTTTTAAGGTGGAAAGGGCGATACGACTTGAGTCTACCAAGACACTCGGAATATAAATTGATTATGCAGGATGTTAAAATTCGCATTGAAAAACTTAAAGAAACGATAAATCATCACCGTTATCTCTATCATGTTCTGGACCGGCAGGAAATTTCCGACGCGGCGCTGGATTCGCTCAAACATGAATTGGCGGAGCTGGAAAAACAATATCCTCAGTACGCCAGTCCCGATTCTCCCACTCAAAGAATCGGCGGGAAGCCTTTGGATAAATTCGTCAAAGTCGTCCACAAAGCGCGGCAATGGTCATTCGGCGACGCTTTTACCGAAGAGGAGATAAGAGAATTTGACGAGCGAATCAAACGAATGCTGGTTAAAGAAGCCCTCATCGACGTCGGACATCGAGCGTCGATGTCCGACGTCGATGAGGTGGAATACGCGTGCGAGTTGAAAATTGACGGATTTAAAATAGTTTTGACTTATGAAAATGGCGTATTAAAAACGGCGGCCACCAGAGGCGACGGCGTGACGGGCGAGGATGTAACGCAGAACATCAAGACGGTTGAAAGCATTCCACTTAAACTGGAAAAGCCGCTAAACATCGTGGTAGAGGGAGAAATTTGGATGAGTAAAAATGAATTTGAAAGATTGAATAAAGAGCAGGGGGAAAAAAATATGCCCCATTTTGCCAACCCCAGAAACGCCGCCGCCGGTTCCATCCGCCAGCTGGACCCGTCTGTGGCCGCTTCCAGAAAACTGGATAGCTATATTTATGACATAGCAATTATAGAAGAACAGAAAGGGGGAGGAGAGACTCATTTCTCCTTCTCGGACAAAGAGGGGGAGTCATACGAAATAAGTCTCTCCTCCCCCTTTCCCGATACGCAAATCAAAGAATTGGAATTGTTGAAAAAACTTGGTTTCAAAGTGAACAAAAATTACAAACTTTGTCAAAACATAGAAGAAGTTATTTCTTACTGGAAAGAATGGCAGAAGAAAAAAGACAGAGAAAATTATTGGATAGACGGAGTAGCGGTAAAGCTAAACAGGCGAGATTGGCAAGAAAGGCTGGGCTATACCGGCAAGGCGCCCCGGTTTGCCATCGCTTTCAAATTTCCGGCCGAACAAGCGACGACTATCGTGGAGGATATTGTCACGCAAGTCGGCCGAACCGGAGCTCTCACGCCGGTAGCTCATCTCGCTCCGGTTTTAGTGGCGGGAAGCGTTGTTTCCCGAGCCACTCTTCATAACGATAGTGAGATTAAGAGACTGGGGCTTAAAATCGGCGATACGGTTATTATCCAAAAAGCGGGCGATGTCATACCGGAAGTGGTGCGAGTTTTGAAAGAAATGCGGACGGGAAAAGAAAAAGAATTCAAGATGCCGGAAACTTGTCCCGTTTGCGGCGGGAAATTGACCCAGGAGAAAGACAGTCCGATTATAAGATGCGCCAACAAAAACTGTTCCGTCCGTCATCGCCGGGCTTTGTATTATTTCGCTTCCAAAAAAGCGATGAACATAGAAGGATTGGGGCCGAAAATAATTGACGCGCTTTTGGATAATAATCTTATCCAAGACGCGGCCGATATTTACGATTTGAAAGAAGGAGACTTGGAACCTCTGGAAAGATTCGGGGAAAAATCAGCCAAAAACATCGTCAGCTCCATCAACGAAAAAAGAGAAACAACTTTGACTAGGTTTCTGACCGCGCTGGGCATCTTTCATGTCGGGGAAGAAATGGCGGAACTTTTGGCTAAAGAAACTTCCCGACAAGCGATGTCGGGAAAAAAGGCGATTGAATTTTTAAGTGAGTTGTCTTTAGAAGAATTGCAAAAGATTGACGGAATCGGTCCGAAAGTGGCGGAAAGTATTTATAGTTGGTTTAAAGACAAAAGAAACAAAATTTTTATCGCAAAAATACTGGAGAGAATTTCCGTTGTCGCGCCTAAGCCTTCCAAATTATTGGAAAACAGCAAAATCAAAGGGAAAATTTTTGTCTTGACGGGAACGATGGAAAGCATATCCAGAGACAAAGCCAAAGAGGAAATAAAGTTAAGAGGCGGACATATAAACGAATCCGTGTCCAAAAATACCGATTTCGTGGTTGTCGGCGCCGAGCCCGGCTCAAAATACGGCAAAGCCAAAAAATTGGGCGTGAAAATAATCGGCGAAAAAGAATTCTTAAAGCTGTTGGGCTAGTGGAAATTTATCGTCGTTGTGTTACCATAAAATTATGTTAAAAGACAAAATAAAAGCGGATTTTAAGGAGGCTTTCAAGGCGAAAGAGCCAGTGAGGCTTTCGGTTTTAAAAATGGTTAATTCCGAAATCGGCAATGCGGAAATAAATAAAAGAGGGAAGCTAATAAAAGAAGGGAAATCGGAAAATATTGAAGCCGCGTCTGCGCTTAACGACGAAGAAGTTTTGCAAGTCGTTTCCAGAGAGGTTAAAAAGAGAAAAGATTCCATTGAGGCTTTTGAAAAGGCGGGAAGAGCGGAATTGGCGGAAAAAGAAAAAGCGGAATTGGCGGCGCTGATGGCCTATATGCCGGAGCAGTTATCCGAAGTTGCTATAAGAGATTTGGCCAAAAAGGCGGTGGAGCAGGCTAACGCAAAAGGAGAGAAGGAGATTGGCAAAGTTATGGCAATTCTTGCGCCTCAAGTCAAAGGCAAAGCCGACGGCGCTTTGGTGAATAAGATTGTAAGGGAGTTGCTTTGCGAATAATACAGCTTTGCGATTTTAATTAGTTTAAATTATGGAGATTGAAAAGTTGGCGAAGTTGGCCAGAATAAATTTGTCCTCGGGAGAGAAAGAAAAACTTCAAAAAGAATTTGAAGCGATTTTGAAATATATCTCCGCGCTGAAAGAAGCCGATACGGACGATAGAGAGAATGATTTTTCTAAAAGAGAAACATTCAACGCAACAAGACTTGACGCTAATTTCCACCAAGCGGGAGAGTTTTCAAAAGATTTGCTTGAAGGAATTCCTTTTTCGGAAAACGGTTATGTAAAAGTCAAACATGTCTTTGAATAACCTTACAATTAAAAAGGCGCGAAAACTTTTAACGGATAAAGAAATTTCCGCCAAAGAGCTTGTCGCGCATTACCTGAAAAACATTGAAGAAAAAAACAAAAATATCAACGCTTATTTGGAAGTGTTTGATGACGCGCTAAACGAGGCCGAAAAATTAGACAAAGAGGGAATTAGCGACCGGCCGCTTTTGGGCATTCCGCTGGCTGTCAAAGACAACATTTTGATAGAAGGAAAAATCTGTTCGGCCGGTTCCAAAATGCTTCAAAATTATAAAGCGTCTTACGACGCGACCGTGATAAAAAAACTCAAAGAAGCCGGAGCTGTTTTTCTTGGCCGGACCAATATGGACGAGTTTGCCATGGGCGCCTCCACCGAAAATTCGGCCTACGGAGCGACAAA
>Ga0209518_1002219_pt1 | contig 18646 bp, 27 predicted proteins | sample RifGroB1_FD_183993 | JGI IMG/M metagenome (GOLD analysis project Ga0209518, IMG submission 183993) | Groundwater microbial communities from Rifle, Colorado, USA - Groundwater B1 (SPAdes) (version 2) | ecosystem: Environmental > Aquatic > Deep subsurface > Groundwater | place: Rifle, Colorado...
ATACCCGTTCGCCGTGAATTGGAATAGTCCGGAAGAAGAACCTACGCTTGTTGGAGATGCCTCTGTTCCGTATGCTTTATAAAAATCAAAATTAATAAAAGAGGACGATGTTCTGAATTGTTTATAATTTACAACCATTGGGACATCACCAGCATTACTCACAACCGACAAAATTCCGTCTAATATTGATGTGCCTACTGAAGTCTGTCCAGAAATTATTGTCGTCCCAGTCACAGCTAAAGCATTCGTTCCTATCGTAGCCCCACCAAGAGCTAATGAAGTACCAGCAGCTACCCCTAAAGTAGGTGTAACAAATACTGGGCTTGTAGAAAACACAAGATTAGTTGTAGTCGTTCCAGTTGTGCCGGTAGCTCCGCTCAAATAGTTGATCTGTGCCCCAGTTGTAGTAACACCAACACTATTCAAAGTCCATGTTGTATTTGAAAGATGATTAGTTATTGTAGTATCAGTATAAAGGAAATTCCATCTCGTACCAGTTGCGCCTAAATTAGACCCGCCATTGCTGAAAGGAAAAATATGTAAATCGCTTATCGGTCTTAACGTAGTTGCATTTGAATACTCGAAAGGAGATGCCCGCTTCACCTGTGCAAATAACGGAAGTGCAAAAAGCAAAAATAAAAATATTATTTTTTTCATTATTGTCATCTCCTCTTAGTAATTAGTATAAACATATCTGACATCAACACTCGCTGAACCTACCAGATAAACTTTATTCAAATTCGTTATTTTTAATCTATATTCATCTCGATAAGCTAACGGATAACCATTTGAGGTACTTGTTGAACCATCAAAACCCACATATAAAGTAGTCCCCGCAGTATTATTGGTTATAAATACTTCACCACAAGGGACGCTTGTCCCACTAAGAGTATCAACAGTTGAGACACTAAAAGTACCATATCCGCCAGAAGTATAAGATATAGATTTTACTCCATTTGCCACAAGAGTTGAATCACTACCCCTTATATCTGCGAGGTGTCCGTTAGTAACAACTTGATTAGCCGCCGATGCCCACAAAGCAGACCAAGTAACTTTTTGCAATGAGTCTAATTGAGCTTGTGTAAAGTTTAATCCTACCGTCCAAGTCCCTTTCTGAACCGACTTTTGTAAACTATCTATTTGAGCCTGAGTAAATAAAACAGAGACAACCCCCAGTGTGTCCCCCGCCGCATTTATCATATAAAACATCTGAGCAACAGTATCGCCCACCGCTTGATGTGTGTACTTAGACGGATTCTTAATGTCTGCTTTTTGTGGTGTGAATGTTTGAGCCTGAAGCCCAAAGCAAAAAATTAACATTAAAAATGTGATTAGTTTTTTCATTGTCTTTCTCCTATGAGTTTAAAATCTTTGTTAAAAATTCTTCTATTGTATCTTCCGAGTAAATCCAAATTTCTTTGTTGTGTATTTTCGCCCAGTCGAATAAACTCTTATCATCCATCTGCCCTAAATTTATCCAGCATATATTAAATATCTTTCCAAAATTTTTGTTCATCCATTCCCAAGTATTCATTTGATTCTTCCACCATTTATAAATTCTGTGTCCGAAAATCTTGAACCATAATTCTCTGTAAGCGGTGTAAGTCAACGAAGTACTCGGAAATCTTTTTTTAAGATCAAGCAGAATATCTTTTTCAAGCTCACCGATAATTGCATTTGGAAACTTCTTTAATATTCCATCTAAATCTTTATTATCTTTCTTTGGATTTGAAATCGGTTCATCAATATAACATCTCAAATTTTCATCCATTACCGAGCCGTTCAAACTCATACTCTTTTTTAACTTATCTTTATTCTGAGAGTAGAACTCAAAACCTTGTCTTTCTCCAGCGAAAAGTATTCCCTCAAAGTTGTTCAAGACATAATTACGCACATCTTGATTTGTATAGAGTGATTCATTTGTTAAACATATTCCAGTCATTAATTTAAACCCTTTATTGTGTTGCATACCAAGTTGTTTCACTTGTTCTATATCTTAATAATCTTGATTGACCGATTGCCAAGGTTAAACTTGTACTTACTCCATTAATAACCGCCGCAATAACCACGTTATCAATAGAATCTTTATCATTGTTTACCCATAATATTTGTCCGTCTGTTGGACTTGTGAGATTAACGGTATATGCTACATCGTTCATATAAAATATTACCGTATTTTTTCCGCTAACAGATACATTTGTGGGCTCGGTGGCTGGTGTTGATTCAACCTCACCATCAAGCATTACCGAGCTAGTAGTTGTGTTGTTGCCAGTTAAAGAATTATTTGCATTAGTATAAACTCCGTTAGTAACTGCACCAGCAGTAAGACTTGGAGCTGTTCCAGTTAAATTTGTCGCAACTCCCGCCGAAGGAGTACCAATATCGGGAGTGGTGAGAGTTATACCGGCCAGTGTCAAAGCAGCCGAAGCCCTGTTAATCGTAACTGCCGTTGTGCCAATATACATAGTTTGTCCAACCAGAGCATAAGAAGCTAAATCTGTTGTAGTAGCCAAAGTGAACGAACCGTTTGCACTTGGTAAAGTCAAAGTTGTTGTGTTACCACTATTATCAGTTACGGCTTGTAAAGTAACAGTCCCAAGCCCAGTAGGAGAATGGAATTTTATCCCGCCTCTTGTACTGTTATTTATTCCTAAAGTTATCTGAGGGCTTGTAGTATTAAAAGTATTCACGGCAGTGAAAGTGTTTGCCGTCCCAACAACTGTTGCTAAAGTTGTGTAGCTTGCGTCATTCGTCCAGTTAGAAATATTTGCACTTGTAAAATCTGCAACCGCTAACCCGCTAATTGTTGGACCAGTATGATCGTGCGAATCATTAGCCACTGTAACAGCACCAGTATTAGCCATTGTTGCATCTCCACTCATTGCTACGCCAGTTGCTACACTAGAGCCGTTGCCTACAAATAAATAAGTGTTTGTTAAAGTTGAAGTGAGTTTACCGCCCAACTGTGTTTGTACTGAACTTGTTAAACCTTTCACATAGCTTAATTCTGTCAAAGAGGGATAGGTAGCTACCGCCAAAGAAGCAATGGTAGAAGTACTGTTAAAATATGCAATTTCATTTATTGTCCCAGATAATGTTGCGGCTTTCCCGTTTATTTGTGTCTGTATTGCACTCGTTAAACCTTTAATATAACTTATTTCTGTAAGACTTGGATAAGTAGCAACCGCCAATGTTCCTAAAGCATTTGTTCCAACCCAATATGCAAGTTCGTTTGCTGTACCAGTACCATAAGGGAGTGATTTCGCATCGCCAGATGAATTGGTGTACTTCAACACATCCGTGCTCCGCCAAAATTTACCTATATCACCAGTAGGGTCTACTGTTGGCAAAGTTAGATCAGCGCTCGCACCAAAGATCAACTCACCATTAAAAGTTTTTATTCCAGTGAATGTTTCATTCTTTGCTAAATAAGAAATCTTTGTTGTATCAATAGAACTACTTCCGCCTCCAATAGAATCTAACTTAATAGCCGTTGTATCAGTTCTCCGCCAGTATAGATGTCGAACTCCACTAACGGTTTTTGAATAAACATAATCTGTCGAACCAACTCCGGTTGTATCTCTGCCGGTTAATTTAACTGCACCAGTAAATTCATCACGTCCCGTCCAAATGTTGTTTCTTGCTTGTAGCCAGCTCGCTATATCTAACTTAAATTTATTCCACTTTATTCTTTGTGTCCGTTGGCTTAGAGTTGTAGTAGTATCAAGCATTATTACATATTTGTTGGAATCAACCGCAGTCTTAACTGGTAATTGAGATGTCTTGACTTGAGCCAGGTTGAACCCGCTAATCAAAAGTAATATTAAAAATATTTTCTTCATTATCCTTCCGTCATTATTTGTGTTCCGTCTTCGGTTGTAATACCTTGTCCGTCTTCAGTCGTAAGCAACATTCCCTCCGTTCTATTTACCACGCTTGGAACTTCTATCATATTAAAGTGAACCGCACTTTTTTTTTACTAATATCTAAAGACTTACCTATGATCATAAAACTCGCTGTGTTATTCTTGCCAGTAGGAATCATAAAATCATAATTAATTAAGACTCTATCTCCGTGTTCATACTGTAAATGAGTTTTTGGAGAACCCATCCAATTAACCACTATCCTCTGTTGATAGAACCAATTAACTATCTGCTCTAAGAAATATAAAGCTGTTGTGTCGTCTTGAATCCAATCTGAATTATATTCCCATTTGTTTTTTACTTTGTAATTTACTTCAGCATAAGAACAATTAGTTTTTAAGGTATTCAAGTATGAATCACTCGTTGCATTCTTATTTACAAATGCTTTTTTAGTATAAATCTTTTTTGCATAATCATATCCATAGTTCAAAGAATAGTCTGTGAAGATTTGAGATAAAGGCGTCAGACTTGCGGTCACCAATGGTTTCCCGCCTTCTTTCATTGGAGTTGTAAAAGTTCCTACCGTATTTCCGTCACCTAAATCCACCAGTTTATATTTATTATAAGACTTCACTAATATACAATGAGACTCAAAACAAACTTGTTCTAAGATACTTCTTGAGTCTTGCTGTGAAGTTAAAGACCTTGCAAGTTTCCAACTGTATCTTTTACCATAAATCTGATACGTCTCGCCGCTAATTATAATATCGGTTTCTAAAGTTAGCTGGGTGTTTGAATCAACTGTTTTAACGTAGGAATAAGTTGTGTCGGTTGTATTCTTAACTATCATTCCGACTTTTACGGTAGTTGAAAAGTTTTGTATGCTGTCAACTAACTTTCCGGCACTTGTTGAAGTTGTCGTTCCACTATCAACTATACCCGCACCAACCACATCAAATGAATCTGTGTCAATGTTGGCTTGAACATTTTTCAGATAACAGAAATTACCAGCAGCCCATCCGGTAGGAATGGAACTCAATGTTAATTTTTTTGTTAAACCCACATAATCAGTTACTTCATATCTTTCAGACTTTGTCACATTGACTAAATAAGCTCCATTGTAGAAATCATTCACTGCAGAATTTAATGGAGATAAAGTCGCAAATTCAATTACATCTGAAACAACTGAATCAATTTTCAAATCTCGCTCGGTTAGAATCTCGTCTCTAATTATAGACTCGATAACTCCCGAAGGATTTTCGATTAAACCGTCTGCGTTATATGTATTAGATCGTGCCATTAATCAATCCAATTATCATACATATATCCTTTTACTTTTGCATACATAGCGCTGTTAATTTTATTGAAGTTTTTTCTTGATATTTCGGCTCCATAATTTGCCATAATTGATCTGGCCGTTGTTTGTGGGACTGCTGCGTCAAGGTATCTTCTATCAAAAGATTCCCATGCCATACCAAGAGTTATCGCCGTCTGATCATAAACCTCAATATCTGTAATTTCAAGATGTGCATTAATCAATCTTAAATTTCCGTCCATATTAGTTAAGCAACAATAAATATTTTGTAAATCTTCTATACTCCATCTTTGCGAAGCAAAGTCAATCCCGAAGCCGAACGCTTCTAAGGTCTCGGTTGTGGTAATTGAAAAAGCCGCAAAGTTGCCAACTGCCGTCTCTGATAATTTATTTACATCATTATTGTTTATGTAAGGATTATACCACTGCATATTGCCAGTAACAGTTCCGCTAACAGAACGAAATCTTGGTCTGAATACAACCTTGTCCCAAGTAAAAGGAATCATTCCTAAATCAGAATCATTAAGAGTAGAAATAAGTTTTAATCCTATTCTTGTCCCCGCAGTTACAACCGAATAAGTAGTTGAATCTTTATCCATACATTCGTCTGTAATTCCAGTGAATAGTCCGCCATTAATCGATGCCCCGAACTGCAAGAACAAATCACCGTAAATAACACTTCCGTTTGTGCTAAGACTTATTATATATCCTCTGCGTGCGTTCGTGGCTGAATAAGTCGCACCATTTAACCGCATTAAAGTCTTGGCCCCATCAAGATATTTGAACAGATAAGTTGAGTCCACTAAAAAGCAAATATGCGAACTCATTATAAAATTATTGTCTGTCTTATGAGTGCGGATTGTGGGGCTTACTAAATAATCAGAATATTCTAAATTCTCTGTGTAAAATTCTCCATAAATGATCGGTATCGTTTGTCCGTAACTTTCTTCTGGTGCGTTGGTGAAGTAGCTTATTCCATTATCAATTTCATCTTGTATTACATAATAAGGTAATTGTGTTGCAACTAATTCATCGTACTCAATACATCCTAAATTTAATTGTGATGTAGTCCAATCGTAAGTCTCTATGTAAAATTGGTATAACCAAGTAATTTCCGCCAAATCTACAGCCCCGCCCCAAACCACTCCAACATCAACCGTCTTTGAAGTAAGTAATGGTTTACTTGTTGCCGGTGCAAAGTCGTTAAAGAAATCATTGAAAGTAGTAATCGGACCAGTATAAGTAGTGTATCTTGCTAAAGAGAGTTTCCAGTTTCCAACTTGCCCCATCGTCCCACCGCTTGTTACGTCCACATCTTTAGTTGCTTCGCTTATCGAATCTTTAGATATTATCTTGCCGTCAAAGGCAGTTCCAGATAAAGTAATCTGATCTACTGTATCGCTGAAATACATATATTCTGTATCAAGATTTATTCTTACGATAAGAACTAATTCTCGATCTTCTTCGGGTGTCATATTCATCGTCAACATTATAAGTATCTCAACCTTTGCGCTTGTTTTGTTGTATCTATAATTATTGTTTCTATTTTTTTCTCGCCTATGTAAATTGGGATTATCATTTGTGAGGGAGATTGAGACATTCCATTGCCTCCCGATTGGATGCTTCCACTGCTGCCACCGCCACCAAGTACCCAGTTAGCAATTTTTGCGGGGGCTACAATAACTCCACCAGTCGAGACCGTTGAAATTAGATCAAGTGCTGTCATTATTGCGTGGATAGATTGCACCACCTCTGCAATAGCCGTAACTACGTTAAGGGCTTCTATCATTGAATTGAGGAATGAATCTCCAGCATCTTTGAAAATTGTTCTTAAATTACTTCCAAGTCTTGAGAACTCGCCCAATACTTTTCTATACTCATCTGCCATTTTCTTGTCTTTCTTCGCTTCAAATTCAGTCAAGTCTTCCCACAAGCCATTTCTTGGCATTGGCACATTAGGAATAATCTGATTTGGAATAATCATTCCTTTGTTGTCACCTTCACCAAATTTCGGCATCTTGCCAAACGCTTCAGCCATCTTCCATATATAATCAGCTTGCTCTTTTACTCTTTTTGTTTGTTCGGTGCTAAATATATTCTCCAAAGCATCGAGCAAACCAAAATCGCCTTTAGCAACTGTGTCTTTTATGGATTTTAATACCTTGTCCTTAGTCCCAGCATCTTTCGTTTCTTGAACACCTAAGTCTCTTAATATATTACTAATCTCTAACTGTGCCTCAAGCTCTGACTTTTGCTCTGTAAGTTTTTTTGTAATAGCATCTATTGCTTTTAATCTGTTCTTTTCTGCTTCGGTTAATTCTTTGCTCGCAAACAAGTTCACAAAATATTCCGCAAACGCTCCACCCTTCCCTATCCTCGCTCCAGCACCAAGACTTATTCTCTCTGCTTCTGCCGCAAATCTTTGTCTTAATGCGTCCAGTTGATTTAATCTCGTTCCGACATCTTCTGGATTAACCATGAAGCTCGATCCAAATTCTTTCATCTTTAATAAAGCGGCTGTAGTTTTGTCTAAACTCTTGCCAAAGTCATCATTTGCGTCTGTAGCCCCTCTGGTCTGTACTGTGAAAAATGTTATTGCCGATACAGCTAAGTTAATCGCAAACATCCAAGCATTTACGCCAGTGAGCATCCCCTTCAAAACTCCAGTCATGCTTAGACCTTGCTGTTTGGCAAAAGATAACTGCTCTGCGAAGTATGTAATATTATTTCCAACAGCCATAAAACCCATAGCCATTGATTGACCGAAATAACCAGCATCTTGGATAATCCTATTAAACGAAAGTCCAACCATTGCACCACGTCTATTAATCTCAGACATATTCTGAACTTCGTTAGCGTATTTTTTTGTGGCAATAGCGGCGTTCATCAAATCTGTTTCTGTCTTTGCAACAGCTTTAGACAAAAACGAAAATGCTTCACTTCCAATCTTTGATTGACCTAATGCAATTTTAAGATCACCAGATTTTTTAGTAAGCCCTTCTACCGTCTCTCCAACGGCAGCAATCTTTTGTTCAATCAGATCAAATGCTTTTTGTGCATCTCCGATTGTCGCTTTGACTTCAAAATCTATTTTTGTATCAGCCATTAAAATATTCTCTGCTTAAACATCGGTTTCAAATTAACTACCGTCCAAAACCAAATATTGCTATCTAACGCTTGCGGGTTATTTTCATAAAAGAGAAAGTTCTCAAATAACTTTCCCGTCCTATAATCTAATAACTGCATCCCGTCAATTCCGTTTTCTTCTAATATTTGGTTCAAGGGTTTCTTCTCGTTTAAGGGGTTGGTTAATTCTTCAGATATTATTTCAGTAAGATGTTCCTCGTTCTCTATGATTGTTTTTTCGTGACTTAGTCCCACGACTTTTTGAGTGATAAGAGGATATTTCTTTTTCTCACCGATTAACTTTCCTTCTAAATATAATTTACCAACCCATACTATTTTTTTTTATCTGTTTCCGTAAACTCTAATTCTTTGTTGATGACTGAGAAGATTTTCATTGCTTGCATTTCATCTTTGACTAAAGCCCACCATAAATCATCATCAAGTTCATTCAGGTTAAGTTTACAGGGAGAATCAATTCCTTTCCAGTCTTTAACGGTACACTTAATATAAAACCTCATAAACTTTAACGAATCTTTTGTCTTAGTCGCCGAACCTTCTCTCAAGAGTTCAACATTAGTCATTTCGCCGTATTTCAGATCATCAAGTTTCTGCTCTTGTTCTCGCGTTGGGTAGTCCAAGAGAAATGAAACTCCATCTCCCATATCAACCCAATTGTTAAAAGATTTTTTTAATGCTAATTTAATCGGCATTAATATCCTCCATCAATCGTATCTGTGAACTTCACATTATTAGCCCATCCGGTAGAAAGTTTATCAACTTCAACCGAAAGAGTAAACGCATGATAATCACCGTCAAAATCTTCTGGGTCTTTCGTCAAATATCCACTTGGAAAGTCTATGTTTAATTGTCCATCTGTTGTCCCAGCTCCATTATAAATATTAAGATCAACATTGCCACCATTATGGCATGCTTTACGAATTACATAAGAAGCATCCGTGTAAGGAATGGTCAACTCATAAGTAATTGAAGGAGCTAAAACATAATTATTAGCTTTTCCTCCAGTAGTAAAACAATCCGAAGAAACATTATTATTCCCATTCATCACAAATTTTCTCCAGCAAGTCAACCCAGTGAATGTAGTCCCGTCAATCGTAAGATCAACAGTAAAAACATCTGCTGTATCGTTTAAGAATGTAGGGGTAGCAGCATAAAAAGCGTCTGTCCACGTTCCGGTAAAATGCTGTGCAACTTGAAGATTATTTCCTTTCCAATCACCAGAGATTTGTGCAACTCTTTGAGTGCCTTTAGCATTTTGGTCTATTGTCAAAACGAGAGTATTCAATAAAGCATTTTCTAAAATCATTCCATCACCAGCCGAGCCGGAATCATAAGTGCCAGTTGCCACACTCCACAAGTAACCCACGTTAGTAGCAAAATCTAATTTTGCATCTGCAGGTATAATAACTTTAGCATACGGAGTTGTTGCAGCCTCGGTCAATGACTGGAAGAATGCAACCAAGTGAGCCGCTAAATTTTGTTTTGTAACCACACCTTGAAACGGAACTGAGGGCAAGGCGTTGAATTGATCGTTCTTTCTTCTAACGGCTTCTTTCATTAGTCCAGCCCCGCCAGTAGCATAATTAAACTCTTGCATTGCAGCACCGCTTGAAACTCTTGTCTGTCCTACATAATAAGGTTGCATCGCGAATAGAGCCGAAGCAGCAGCCGGAGCAGCCCAGTGATTAGTAACTCTTGACTGTTGTATAATTCCAATTCTTTGTTTACGAGCAACTTGATTAACTGTTGCCATCTTTTACCTCCTCACACCATTTTAGTTTAAGTAAAACGGCGTATTGTTCTGGTGTAACCTCGATTGGATTACCATTGCGGAACTCATTATTTTTTTCTTTCCCGCAAATTTGAGTAATACTCACCGAGCCGCCATATTCTAAAAATCTTTTTGTTGGTGTTATGATTAACTCATCCATAATTTATACTCCAAATTAATTTTTACAATTCCGCAAAAGTCAAACCAATAATAATTTTTTGTCAGCATGATGATAGCCCTACATATAAAAATGCACGTCCAATAAAGAAATTACTCTGTGATTCATCTCTCTTGAAGGTCGGCTCTGAAGCATATCCGTTGTGATAAGTGAAAACACTTTCAAGCAAAGCATCCCAAGCGTTTCTTACTGTTTCATACTGTGTATTATCGTTAGCTAAATAACTGACTTCTAATTGAGCCACGTTATTGTAAAGCCCGTGACTTCCGGTAATGAATTGAGTTTGGTTAGCATCAGACTTTAACGTATAGCCGTAGTGTTCCCTCGAAGTTGAAGTCTCGCTTTCAAGCTCAAGATTATTCTCTAATACAGTATATCCAGCAGTTGAAAGAGTAGTCTTAATGGTCGCTATGCCTGTTGTGAATGTCATAACGTAAACCTTACTTCAGTTCCCGAATCTTCACTTTCTGAATCTTCAATGCTTTCATCATCGTCTTCATCATAGATTTTCAATCCGGTTTCTAAGAGCGCATAGTACTTATCCATATAGAGATCGTGCTTTCTTATAAACTCCTCACCTTTACCAGCAAGTTGATTGAAGACCAAAGCCCTTGTGAGATAAAGATGTAAAAGTGTATAGACTTCTTCTATGAGATAAGCCGAATAAGTAATTGAAGTTGCTGTTCCTAAAGTCAGGTCCAACCGATAATATTTATACAAATCAGTAAATGTCGCCGTGTAACTCGTTGCCGAAGTAACAGCAACAGTTGAAACAGTTGTATAAGTTGACTCTGCACCGTCTTCAGTATTTGAACCTTTAAGAGTAAGCGTAGCTGTTGAACTTGAAGCCGTAAGAGAACTTACCGTAACAACTATTCTGGTGCGTTGTGCATAATCTCTATCAGATTGACTTCCGGTAAAAGCTGCCGTCTTAGCAACCGAGGCTTGAAGCGATAGTCTTTTACAAAGTTTTCTCACCTCATATTTTTGATTGATGATATCTTGAATCATTATCTTTTTTGATTCAGTTATCATATCATCATAAGACGTTACGCCTGTCTTATAGTGATTAGCCAGCATTGGTTCACTTGCTAAAACCATCGAGTTTATTAATTGACTTTCTATCATTGGAATAGCTTATCAAAGTTTTGTTTTTGTTTCCTAAGAATTTTGCTCTTAGGTTGTTCTTTTTCTTTCTGATAATGTTCAGCACAAAAAAGATCATCCCCAATCCGATATTTTTCATTTACCGGAGTGGGGCAATCTCTACATTCTCCATATCTTTTTTTGAACACTGGTTTCATTTTAGTTCTTTTTTTAATATTTGTAATGTATTAATCGCCCCTACTATTCTTTCTTTTTTGACAGATAAAATCTGAATTTGTGAATCTATTTGTTTTAGACTTACATTTAATTCATTGATCTTCTTATCATAATTCTGAATAGTTTTTTCTTTATCCCCTCCAAAAAGGGAACATGAAACGATTAAAAATAGTCCAGCTATTACAAATAGTTTTTTCATTATTTTTGTCTTATCCAGCTATAGGTAATTGCACTTGTAGTCCCAGCAGGACGGGTTACAATAAATCCTGTTGCCGTTGAAACTACCGATAATGGTGCTTCGGTTGCTGCTGCTGCCGCGGTATAATTAACCGCATAAATATCACCTGTGCCAGCACCAGAAACCGTAACCGTGTCAGCCGTTGCTGTTGTAGTAAAAACATCTGTTCCTCTTGTGAGAGCCGAGCCAGTTAAAGAACCGCCCAAAACAACTGCACCCGATAAAACGGATACATTACTTGATCTTAACGAATCAGTAACGGTTATAATGTTCGAGAATGTCGGGTCAATTATCGGGGCTTTAGCATCTAACTGTGTTTGGATTGCAGAAGTAACACCATCAACAAAAAGCAATTCTGCTGTGGTCAATGAACCAGACCCCGTAATTCCATCCAATAGTTCTAATTCAGCCTCTGTAATTGCTGCTGCTCCAATAGTAACTCCACCAACTGTTGCAATTCCAACAACTACTAACGAATCATTAATTGTCACTTTATTCGTAAAAGTGGGATCAATTAATGCAGCCTTCGCATTTAGTTGAGTTTGAATCGCACTTGTTACACCATCAACATATAATAATTCAGCAGTTGTTAAAGAACCTGAACCAGTAATGCCATCAAGCAACTCTAATTCGGCTTCAGTAATCCCAGCAGAACCAATTGTAAAACCAGTTCCAGTTATTACACCGCCTCCGATTGTACCGGTAGTTAAAAGATTAGCCGCCCCCATATCTAAACGTCCGTTGGTAGTGTTGTCAATGTATTCATCATTCTGGAATGTAATATCGGCCGTAGTGTTTGGATCAGTGCTATAATTTCCCGAACCTAAAACTAATCTGTCAAAATTCGTTGCACCCGCATAGATGACAATGAAAAAGACAAACAGTAAAAGTCCGATTAAAAATCCTTTTTTCATTTCTTAACCTCCATTAAATCGTGAACCTTCAGCCCGTCCTTCGTATAAATTGCAACAACCATAAATCCTTGTTTCTGCAATTCTTCGGATTTGGCTAAAGAGACACCGATTAACGATGTCTCTTTTGGTTCATCTATTTTGAACTCAATTTTCTTAGCCATCATATCACCTATGAAGTACTAACTTGAGAAGCAACTACACCTCTCCAGTCATAAACGTGAGCACCCCAACGAGCCATACAAGTAGCTTTATATGCTTTAGTATCTTCGTCTTGGTAGAAATCAAATGTCAATGGCATTCTGTTGTGAAACTTCAAACCGAACTTAGCTTTTAGTAAAAACCAAGCATTGGTGTCTGTCAAGAATTGCCATTCAACTAAATTTGACACAAGATTCTGTGCTGTGTTCACATCATTGTTCGCTGTGCCTAATACATTCGAAGCGTTGAGAATATTCATAGCAGTGAATTTCAAGTCACTTGGGACTAAAAGTGTATCTGGTTTCAATGCTATTTTTCGTCCTCTTGAATCAATGTTGTTAGTCGAAGTCATACGGAGATAAGCGGTTTTCAAATTCACATCACTCAAATCAATCGCTAATGAATTATAATAAGCAGCAGTAGCACCAGGATAAAGTGGTCTCAAGTTATTGCTTAGGTTGAAAAATGGAAGTCCATCATAACACAAATCACCAGTTGGATCAGTTACAACTCCGGTAATAGAATTATTGAATACTTCGTGTCCGGCTGTATATCCACCGTATAAGAAGAATTTAGCAGCGAAGGATTCTTTGTTTACTTGTGCTGAAGCTCCCCATGTTCTTGCATAGTCTTTTACAAGATTTGCAATTTTGCCAGGTTCCATGTCTTCAACTGCTTCAAATGAAAACTCGATTCCTTTTGCAAAGGTTCGGTTCTTTCCGTAAACGGTATAACCTTCCATTGCATTCTCAAAAACGATTTTTTCTTGTTCTGGTTTCTCAATTAGGTCGCCAGCGTTGATAACTTGCGTTGATTGTGTGTATGCTTTGTCCGAACCTTCTACTTCAAATATTTTGTCATAGACGGTTAACATTGCATCGTATGCTTCGAAACCATAAGCATACATATCAGCTTTCAAGCCTTCGGTAAAACTACTTCTTAGTGTTGGCATTATGCCCTCCTATTATGTATCAGCTTGAACTTTTGCTGGATTAATTTTTACTACAACATCGGTAGTCGTCCCGCCGTATTTTGTTCCGGCTGCTTGAATTAAAAACACATCTGTTGTACTTGTGCCAACATCTACTGTTGTCGCTGTGCCGTCGTTGACTGAAATAAGATCACAAGCGTTGCCAGCCATTGCTGCTGTTGCGGTATCGTCTGCTGGTAAAAGATATTCTGCTTCTAAATCTGTGATAACGAATACTGAATCTGCTGCTGCTGTTGCACTTGATTTCCAATAATTATCACTTGTGCCCGCACCGCGTCCTTTAGGGACGATTGCAATTCCTTTCAGAGTTGCTGTAGCAGATAGCCCCAATGTTACGTGACCACTGCCATCGAGATATACTGCATTAACACCATCGTGACGGAAATATTGAGCAGCCGCAACCGGATACTCTCTGCCCGTCACATTAGGAGTAATACAGCCGTATTTAATACTTGCCATTATTTTTTCTCCTTAGAAGTTTTAATTTCTTCTTGTTTCTTTTTGAATTGCCTGAATCCATCTTCACTCAAACCCATTTGTTTAGCTTGACTTTTTTCGGTTTCAGTTAATTCGTTTGGTTTAGGAGGAGTTCCACCGCCGCCATCTGTTCCGATGGCTGGTTTCACAGAAAACTTCTCCGTTAATTTTTCAAGATCGCCCAAAGGCAATAGATTAAAAGACTCAAGTCTATCTGCTTCGGGTATTTTATCAATCAAGGTTTTTCTTTTCGCTGATTGATAATTATCCCATTCGCTCGCTTTAACTTTGGTCTGCTCTAATTCAGTTTTCAAAGTTCCGTTTTCAGTTTTAAGATCATTGATTATTTTTTCATAATCACCTCTCTTAATACTGTCTGCTTCCTCAAATTCTCTTAATTTAGCATTGATAGAAGAAATTGAACTCTCCAGTTCTTTTACTTTTAACTTTGCCTCTTGTCTTTGTTCTACTACTTTATTAAACTCCTCCTCCGAGAAAGTTTTCGGCTCATCTAAGCCACCACTAGCACCCTCCGGTGCATTAAATACTGCATTCTTAATATTTGGAACTAACATTTCTCCTCCGAGTTATGTTGCAGCCTGTCCAGGCTTGTTTAGAAATTGATTTAGTAATGATTGTCCTTCTGTCTTCGGCTTCATTGATTCGTTGATTAATTTATTTGCATCGATAATTTCTTGTGCTGATGTTTCGTCTTCATCTGGATTTTCTTCAATGATAAAATCAACTGGTGAAGCCATGTTGTATTTAATCCTATTTTCTCTGTCTCTCCAAAGTTCATCCGGTGTTTTAGGAATTTCTATTTCAGCAAAGTCTATTAACATTTCTAAATCTTCGCTAATTGTTTGAAGTTGATATTCTCTGCCTTCAGTTGATTTTGCAAAATAATTATTCACTTCTCTGGTTATCTCGAATCTTTCTTTCTCAAACACCCGGCACGCCTCTAAGTCATCTTGACGAATTTCAAGCTGTTCTAATGAATCTATAATTTTTGAATATCCACTTGTTGCCTGAGTGTCCGCTAAGAATGAATTAGGATTTAATCCTTTAGTCAATGCAATCGTTTTAATATACCAGTCAATCGTTTGTTTTACTGCTTCGATTTGCGGATTGAACGAAATGTGTGTTAAACTCGGAGGCAATAGCCCGCCATCGCTTCGTGCATTCTCAACCGTGATAGGATTTTTAACTCCTATCTTAACTTCACGCACCCCAGTTTCGTCCCCGTCAACTGTTCCTTTCTTGGTAAGTCCGAGATTAACAGCTAACACTGTCCCAGCAGTTCCTAAAACCACATCATCGTTCATTAGCTTCGTAAGAAGAAAATTAATCTGCTCATTTACGTTTACTGCGTCGCCTTGACCTACACCCCAAATATCTTCACCGTGATCCAATATAAATTTTGCAAAAGGAATACATCCATACGGGTTTACGTTCGCTTCGTTATTCTCAATAGATTCTATGTTCCCAAGTTCATCAAGTTTATAGTGAGCGTCTTCAGTCCAAACCACTGTTGTTATTTCTGGTCTTCCGTCCTTGTTGCATTCTCGATCATACATTAAGAGATTCATCTTTTCAATGTCGTCTTCGTCACATCTTATCGTAAGTTGCTGATTTGGGTGAACCCTATACTTAATTGTTCCGTCTTTAAATAAAACTTGAGTGAACGAACTCCCAAATAGTTTAGCAAGTCTGTGAGCCGTCTTGTCTTGTGTGTTTACGTCAATAGGCAAAATCTTCTTTAGGTATTCGGTAGCTTTTTCATCAACAATATATTTCCCATCAATCCCTAATCTTGCTAATTTTCTTGTGGCTGGTTGTTTATAAATTACTGCAAGTTGATTGATTAATTTATTCGTAATATTTATATAATTAAGCTGAAACTGTGAGATTCTGTCTGCTGAATAAGTAATTGACAAAGCCGAGGTAAGATATTCTTTTACTTGAGCATCGTTGCCTTTATAATAATGATAAAACTTTTCGTGTATCTCTTTACGAGTTTCATCTTGATTATAAAGAAACTCTTTTGTTGTTAAAGTAATCATCTCAGTTGGTGTCATTTTCTTCTCAATAAAAAAGCCGGATTACCCCAGACTTTTGATCTGAAGTAATTCGGCTTTAGTTTTTCTACTACTGAATTATGTAATTAATTATTTATAGTGGTTGGTGAGACTCGAACTCACATTCCCTACTCTTAGATAATATCCTTTATAGATAGAATCTAATAGTAGGGTTATCCTGCCATTAAATGACAATTATCAAATCTTTCTTTAATCAAACAATATGTATGTTATTAGTCCAGCAAGAATAAAAGAAATTAATATTCCCATTGTTACAGCCATTAACGGACTGGGGTTTATTAAATTATTAATGAATCTTTTCATGTTGTCTCCTTGCTAACTTCACAGCATTTTCACAATATGATCCTATTGCCGTGCCCATATTCTTTTCTAATGGCATTTCTTTTATAAACCTATCTGCTTCTTTTTCTGTATTAAATTCTTTTTGCTTTTCTGTTCGTTCAGTTCTCAGATGTAATACTGCACAACTTGACATATAATTATTTCTAACTCCATACTCATTTTCTTTCTGTGCATCTGGGCATGGTGCTGGCAAGAGCTCCACTAAAGTCCATTTTACTGTGTAGGTCGTATCTGATTGTGCGTATATGTTTAACAGAAAAAGCAGAAAAATAACTATTGATGTTCTTAAGTAAAATTTGTTATTAGCCATTAAATCATCTCAACAGCCTTAACAATTCTATCATAGCATTCAACTGGAGTCTTTTTACTGTCTTCTCCAAACCATTCTATAAAATGATTCCTCCCCGCAAGATTAGTTGTAGAATATTCCGCAATAATCTTTTTTATTTCTTTCTTTAACTTTTCTAATGCCTTCCCGTCTATCATATAAACTTCTCCTTGTCGTTAAATTCTATCCTAACTATTTTGTGATTCTCTAAACATATTTTCCAGTCTGCATATCCTTGTCTTGAAATATAACCCAACTCTAAAAGTATTTCTAATAACTTTTCAATTAATCGTTTTCTTTGTTCTATCATAAAATACAAAACATTTCAATAATTACAAACATTAAATTGTTACTTGAATTTTTATATCTTTAGCCAAAAGTGTTTGTGCGTTCTTTTGGAATATCTCGATTATTTCTTTCTTCAGCTTCTCTTGGTTCTCCTCATTCAGTCCCACAACCTCACGCCCGTATCTTCGATTGCCTTCAATCTTCATAGAGTCTTCAGATTCATAGCCAACTACTCCGCCCTGTGAATTAACTGATTTAACTTTCAATCCTTTTTTTAAGTCTCCACTTAAAGTCATATCTACAAATGCGGTCTGTGTTGATTCAATTCCTTTAGCATAAAATGCTTTTAATTTAGAGGATGTGCCGATTTTCTGTCGCATCGTATTAGACATGCCATAACCAGTAGACGTTTTGTGATAGACTTGTTTTCTGCCTAAATATTCGATCCCAGTTGTGCTTTCTTTTTTTACTTTTGTTTTCGTTAATCGTTTCATACCTAAAGATTTATAGAGTTTATAAGAGCCTGGTTTATATTGCAATCCGCTTTTACCATCTTGCATCTTGCCTTCTTTGAAGTTCGCACGGATGTTCTGGACGCAATGCTGGAGCATCGTTTTCCATTCGCTCGGCTTTAGTGCTAATATGTTTGTTAGTCCTATCAATTCAATCCTATTGGTATAACTGTTTGTCTAACCGCCTTAATATGATTTTCTAAATCTTGTTTCATCAATGTTAATTTGTTTAGTGAAATATAAAATTGTAATAGTTCTTTTAATAATCTGTTCTCTGCTTCAAGTTGCTGTATGCGTTTAGACTTAAACATCATTTCTTGATTTCTCTTTTTAATATTTCTAATACTGTTTCATAGTTAGCGTCAATCTCATAAGCATCGTCATCAAAATAAACGGTAGTCCTATTTTCGTTTGAGGATTCATTCAGCCTCACCAAACAGTTGTCCGGTATAATAAACGTGGTCATATTAATAACTGGATCAACCTCAAGCTCAATCCCACTTTCTTTTGCCTTCTCTATTTCAGAGAAGTTCTTGGCATACACTATCGGCAGTTCTACAATTATCATATTATCTCTGGATAATGACGGCAATTAAAACCGCCTCTGAACGTAAATGAATATACTCCTTCAAACTTCGGACAATGCTGTTTTGCTATCTTAGTCC
>Ga0209518_1002225_pt1 | contig 18623 bp, 19 predicted proteins | sample RifGroB1_FD_183993 | JGI IMG/M metagenome (GOLD analysis project Ga0209518, IMG submission 183993) | Groundwater microbial communities from Rifle, Colorado, USA - Groundwater B1 (SPAdes) (version 2) | ecosystem: Environmental > Aquatic > Deep subsurface > Groundwater | place: Rifle, Colorado...
TCGGCAATTTTCCAGTCGTATATAGAGGAAGGCACCGATTCGTAGTCGCTGCCTTCCACATTGCCTGTCCGGGAATAGACAGTATTGGGCTGGCCCGTCAGATCGAAAATGTTGAGACCGTTCATGAAGTCGCTGAGCGGCTGCCGGATACGGATGCCATTAAGCAGCGTAGTGATGTTCTCGGCCAGGTTGCGCTCGCCGGTTGCCACCGCAGTGACCACGAATTTCACTGTCCGCTGCCAGACATAGCGGGTCCTGGAGGACCAGTGCGCATCCCTGCGCCACCGGTACATCGGGATCACCTTTATGGACAGCGGCTGGAGCGTCATACTTCCACACCGGTAGGATCGGACTGCACAGCGTTGTGGACTATAGCTTCGAGTTCGGCAATGCGCATCTCCAGTGCCCGCGTACTGTCCGGAACTCTGCTCTCTTTGTCCTGCATACTCTTCGCCAGCATGCTTGCCACACCTGCAGGTTTGGATGCCGGAACCTGCCTGGGAGCAGCTATGGTTGTTTCGCCGGACAGCCGCTTTCGATCTTCAATGAATGACTTGTATCCGGCATCCAGATACCTGCTTCTGGCTTCGTCGTATTCCTTTTGTGTCTTGATTCCGGGTCCTCTGAAGACTGGAACATCCGCAGGATCGGGAAGCTGCGACAGGGAAAACGAAGCCAAATCCCTATCCATGTTGTTTTCAGACTGAGCTGCAGAAGGTTCGGCTGGTGTGCCCGCGGGCTGTTCGGCGGAGCCGGATGTGCCGACTTTGGAAGAGGGTGCCGGAACACCGCTGCTTCCGGCAGGGCCTGCAGGTTTTCCGGAAGAGGGTGCCGGAACACCGCTGCTTCCGGCAGGGCCTGCAGGTTTTCCGGAAGAGGGTGCCGGAACACCGCTGCTTCCGGCAGGGCCTGCAGGTTTTCCGGAAGAGGGTGCCGGAACACCGCTGCTTCCGGCAGGGCCTGCAGGTTTTCCGGAAGAGGGTGCCGGAACACCGCTGCTTCCGGCAGGGCCTGCAGGTTTTCCGGAAGAGGGTGCCGGAACACCGCTGCTTCCGGCAGGGCCTGCAGGTTTTCCGGAAGAGGGTGCCGGAACACCGCTGCTTCCGGCAGGGCCTGCGGATTCTCCGACTTTGGGCGATATGGGCGGAGCCTCGTATTTGGCCCCCGGCTCTACAGCTTCAGAACCTATTTCAGTCGCACGCCCTGCCATTTCCTCTGCCACTTCGTACCTGGTGCGATGCCTGCCGATCTTGGGAGCAGCCAGATCTCCGACGTCCTCTACATGGAATCCGATCGCTTTGAGGATGGCTGTAGATGCTTTCAGTCCGGTTCTATACTTCGACTCCCTGTCGAACGCTTCGACTTTGCGCATGTCGTCGGCATTTTCCTCCACTTCCTCTGCGGACCTGTGCAAAACGGCTTCGGTACGCTTCACCATGTCTTCGTCGAAGCCTCTGGAAGCCATCAGCCTGCGCTGGTCAGGCTGCGACAGGGAAGCGGCCTGCTTCACGAAAGCTTCCCTGTCCCTGCCGACAAGTTTCCCGGCCGCAAGCTCGGCAACAGCCATGTTGCGCATCATGGCTGTTGCATCCGCCGGGCTCGCTATGCGTCCGGCGTCCATGCCGTAGCGCTGTCCCATGGTGAACACTGTCCGCACGTTTCTGCGGTCGGCATCCGCTGCCTGTGCTCCCGCGAACAGTCTGTCCTCGAGCCTGCCTAGGTCCCTGCGTCCGTCGTCGTCGGGAAGCCGGATACCGGATTCGCGGCTGCGGGCCTTGAGCAGATCCTTTCCAAGCGTGCCCGAACTGTCCTGCTCCGCCAGCAGCATCTCGGACGCCGCGCGGACACCGGATGTCTGCTCAGCTATGGCTCTGCGCACCTTGGTCTGCTCGTCGCGCCGGTGGAGGACCATAGCCTCCTCCAGGTTGGTTCCATTTTCGTTCAGCATGCCCTGCGAACGCAGGTTGTCGGATATGGTTTCCTTGTCCTCGTCGCCGATAGTCGCTATATGCTTTTCAAGCTCGGCGTCCGTCCAGGTGGCCATTGCCCTGCGCGCACGGACACTGTCCTCGGATCTCCTGGCCAATACGTCTATCGTGGCCCGCCTGCGCATGAAGGACTCGGAATCCAGCCCGGCATGCAGATCGCTGGATGCATACATCCCGGCAAACATGCGCATGTGCAGATTGGCTGCTTCGGCCCGCAGCCCCGACAGCCTGCTGCCGCTATTCTTGCCGGACGCCCCCTTGGCGGCACGTCTGGACAGCCCGATGTCCCTGGGAACGTCTTCGACCCTGCCAGGCGTGCGCACAAGAACTGCAGTGCCGGCAGCGACTGTCGGATCGCGTCTTGCCGGAGGAACCGGCGCGGGCGCGGCCTCCTGCCTGCGTTCGGCGTTCCCGTCCACGTCCGCGGCATTCCGCTCGTACGACAGCAGACCTTCTTCCAGTTTCGCCATGTTGTCCAAGGGCTGCGACGCTTCGTCCCATACCGACTTCAGCAGCGCGGCTCTCTTCTCTGGAGGCAATCTCTCCAATCTGGCTTTCAGCGCCGCAGGATCCAGATTCCTGGACTGGTAGTCGGTTTCGTGGGGCAGATGTACGGCCTTGTATACGGAACCCTGGTCCTGCCAGTTCTTGGCCTTTACAATCTCGTCCTCTATCCAGAGCAATGCTGCCTGGGAGGCGCCCTGGAATAAAGTCATGCTACTCATGTACCCCTCCCATACTCCGTTCCCTGCGCAGCATCTCCTCTGCAAACTCTTCCGGAGATATGTCTGACCTGGACGAATTCAGCTTCAGTGCGTTCCTGGCAAACTGCAGCAATTGTTCTCTGCGCACATCTTCGTTGTCGGAAGGAACCTGGATATCCGGCACAGGTGTGCCGGTTGGAACGGTACGCGGGGCAGAAGGCCGCTGCAGATCGATCCAGCACGGATACAGACGCATGAGCCTGGAATACAGCCGGGAAGCAGTCTTCAGCAGCAGCGGATCGTGCACGTGATCCAGATGCAGGAGCCTCTTCTCCAGCACACCGGCCGAGAACATCCAGTCTCCCCACGGATCGGTGAACACGTCGAAGGCTTCCAACCAGTTCAGCGCCTCGTTGACGCCATCCGGAAGAATTCCCGAATAGCTGCGGCAGAGACGTCCTCTGTCGCATATCCTGCGACCCCGGACGCTAGTCTCGCTGTGCCCGCACAGCAGTATTCCGACTATGGCTGCCTTGATGTCTTCCATTCCGATGAGCCTTTCTAGTACGGCAGACGCGACATGTCGCGGAAGGTTATTCCGAAGTTGCCTCCGACCATCGTGGTGTTGCCGAACATCGACGAAGCCAGTTCCACCGACCCTATTCTGAAGTCCATCAGGAGAATATGCATCAGTGAAATGCCGGATTCCATGTCCGACATCCTGAATCTGACACCGGACGTCTGTATGTTTCCCAGCTTTTCGAAGATTAGGCTGCGCATCAAAGTCAGGTCCCCCGCCAGCAAGCCTCCGAAGGTTAGCGTACCTGCCGATGTGCGTTCTGTGGATCGCGTGGCAAATAGGTTTCCGGATACGCAGTAGGGGAAAATCTGGTGATCGCCGGGGGCACGGATAGCGAACGTGTTGGCTATCGCGAACAGAAACTGGTTGCCATCGAACTCGAAAGCCAGGCTGGCCAGGAAATCGGCAGGCAGCTTGTAGGTCACATCCATGATGCGTTTCCGTGGCCAGGCTGGCTATGGAGCATGCGGTACTGGATTACGGATAGTCTATACGCTGGCCGACGCATGCGATGCGCTGTTCCCAGGTACAGGCCAGTATCCCGCGTCCAGTGTCCTGGAAGGTAAGCGATCCGCCGATCAGGTATGGATTGTCCTGCGCCAGTGTGCCGATACTCAGAGTCTGAGTGCCGTCGACCCTCTCTTTGATGACCGTGGACACAGGAATGACATCCATGGTAAGGTATCGCAGCGAGAAGATGACCACAGGCAGACCGACCAGCACCGCGGGACCGTCCATGGCGGCCTGCGGACGGCGCGGAACATCTTCCGTGGAGCCGAATCCCAGGAACTTCCAGCCGGAAGGCTCGCTGTTGTTCGTAACAGTGGTATTAATCGACGGAATTACAGGAGTGTATGCCATTGTGCTATCCCCTTACGGAGGCGGAGTTACATCCGCAGCCGAGTCGTCACGGATTTCCCAGCGCCACGCCACCTGCGCAGCGTTGAGCCCTTCGATCAGCAACCTGGGATCGATCTGCTCCGGACGCGCCAGACAGGCGAACGACGTAAGCAGATCACCCGCTGCACCGGTCGGAGCGTGGTACAGGTTGATGGTCTCGGTGACCAGCAGATCTGAGCCGTCGATGGGCGTAAGGTCCGCCGGAGTCCACGGAACACCGGTTGCCGGGTAGGCCCCGTGCGTAGCGAAGTTGTGTGCATACGATGCGGACATTGCCAGGTCGGTGGCAACAAGTTCCCCGGTCATAGAACCGAAGTAGATGTACAAGCCAGTGCTATAGCCACAGTCCATGAACTCGAACGCGCGCTGCCACTGGGCCTGCAGTCCATTGGTGACTGTGGCACTGGGCACAGCAGCCCGCGCGAACTGCAGCCGCACCGCTGTCGGAAGATAGTAGTTGAACGCCATCTGGCAGCTCCTTGTCTAACGATACTATGGCACATCTTTCGTCCGAGGACGAAAGCTTCTAGGCCCGGGCCTGCGCCCTGGCCAGAGACTGGTGCCCCAGTCTCAAGATGTTTAGTGCTGCGTTCAGGTCCCTGTCGATCTCCAGAAGACACTGCGGACAGGAATGAACTCGTTCACTCAAGTCCTTGGCTACTATAGCCCCGCAGCGGGAACACATCTTAGTAGTGTTCCTGGGATTAACCTGAACAACTCTCCCACCAGCGTTCTCAGCTTTGTAGGAGCACATGAAAACGAACCGGCCCCAGGAGGCATCGAGGATAGTCCGGTTCAAAGCATGCCAGGGCCTGGACTGGACCATGTCCTGGATCCTGAGATCCTCGAAGACCAGAGTCTCGTACCCGTTCACCAGCCTCCTGGAAGTCTTGTGCAGGAAGTCGGTTCTCCGGTTGTAGACCTTCTGGTGTACTTTTCCCAGGACCTTCCGAGCCTTGCTCCGTTCAGGGGTTCCCTTGGGAGCCCTGTCCAGCCTGCGCTGAGCCTTGACCAGACGTTTCAGGCTCTTGGAAAGAAACCTGGGGTTCTCCACCACAGTTCCATCGGACAGGGTGATGAAGGACTTGCAGCCCAGGTCTATTCCCACCATCCCATGTCCGCATCTGCCTTTCCGTTCCGGTTCCTCTGCGAGGAGCACCGCGTACCATTTGTCGGCTTCCCTCTTGACCGTCACCCGCTTGACTACTGCTCCGGGGGCAAGCTGACGGTGCATGACAACCGAAACTAGTCCGATCTTGGAAAGATGAAAGCCTTCATCGTTAAGAACTACGCCTCCACCATACTGGGGATACGTGAAGCTGGCATAACAGCCGAAGCTCTTGAACCTGGGATACCCAGGCTTCTCCCCTTTCTTGACCCGCTGGAAGAATGCCCTGAATGCAAGGTCTACGCGTTCCTGGACATTCTGCAGAACCTGCGCGTAGACCTGAATCAGCTCTGGTTTCTGCTGCTTCCAGGACGGAAGCAGCTTGTGGGTATCGTACTTGCTCAAGGACTTCTGCTGCGTTTCCCAGGTGGTCTTGCGGAAGGAGAGCGTTTCGTTGTAGGTCCACCTGCATAGTTCCAGTGTTCGTTCCAGCAGCGTGGTCTGGGCTGCTGTCGGACGCAGTCTGAACTTGTAGGAGATCCTACGCATACCTGCTAATATAGCAGGGATTGCTTAGAACACAGATCGATCCTGTGCCTACGGCGGAGTCATATCTCCGTACCTGAACACAGGGAAGGTGGTTACTACTATACCGGTCACCAGCGGATTGCCGGCTATAGGTGCAAACAAAGGACGCTCCACCTCGGATGCCGGCTGCGCAGGAACCAGCGAAATATGCGCACAAGCGTCCCCGAACTCCAGCTTCAGGATCGGACGCATTGCAGCAAGCCATGTGTAGACGGCATCCGCTGCTGTGAACATAGCCTGCACTGACCTGAGGCTGATCACTATCAGGACAGAGCGCTCGATTATCGGAGTCTCTCGTTCCGGAATGGATCCTGCAGCAGTACTCAGCATACGGACATGCGCATACTTCGGAGCTGAAGAGTTCTGTACAGTAACTCCCAGTCCGGTCATGTCCGGCTGCAGCGAATGCTTGATGGCCGCAGGAGTCACCAGGATCCAGTCGGTCTTGCCGGACTTGGCGATCTTCGTTGGCTCCTGAAAGATCTCGATGTCGGAGAGCAGACTGGAAGACTGGATCTCCGGCAGACCGGAGAAAGCTTCAGGGTTGTCCAGGTAGATACGCAGATGCTCGGCCAGTATGGCTGACATGTCAGAAATAGAGAGCGGTATCTGAGACACTACCGGCTCAGCACGTGTACGAACAAACGAATCTGGCTTGGAGAAGGAAGACATTTATGAACCTTTACTTGGCATTCCGGCCACGTGCGGCATCTGTCTAAGAGCAATGTTTTCAACTGAACCCGGAATATAGATCTTTTGAAGCCAGCGCACCGTTTCTGCTAATTTATGCCGTTGATCCATCTCGGATGTGTACTTGGGGCCATTAGCCATTATCCATGCGAACGCCGGATATCTATTCGCGTTGCGCGCCGCATGTCCAGACAGCTTAGCATCAATCAGAGACGCCAGCAGTTCGACACGTCCTGTATCCATTGAAGAAAAAGGCTGACCTGGTGTTCGTGTCGTCATCTGAGCAATGCCTACAGAATGTTTAACTCTGGAAGGAGTCCATTTCAAATTACGCGCGAGATATTTATCCCACGCATGTGTTAGCTCATGTGCGGCTCCAGACAAAGAGGGGGATGCCGGAATATCTAGTATCTGCCGTTCTGGAGAATACCTGTATCTCTGAGCTGTACGATTTTTTTCGACACTGGCTCCTGGAGGCGCATACTGCGATACAAGATCAATGTCCACCAATTCGTCGTTTTTAGGCTCAAAGCTTCCTCCTCTAGTAAAGTAAGGCCTAGAGGCCATCATGGCTCTTAGAATCATCTCCCCTTTTGCCGTGACCTTTTGAGGCCTGGGTGCCGTCCATACAGTATCCAGAAATCTGTCAAGCATCCTGCCGTATCCGGGCTGTGCCTTTTTAGACGGTTTACGGAAACCTGTAGCATAGGCACTCAACCATTTGTCCCTCACTTCCGGGATGCGACCTTCAGCCAGCAATGGCACAGGAACAGGCACAGAAATGGGAACTGGGTCTGCCTGTTTCAATACCAAGTCGAACAGTCTGGATATAGACGAACGCATCTATCTGTCTCCGGGCCATCGGCCAACTGGCGGAAATCGCCAGTTCCACCTAAATATACCCGAAAGCCTCTACCAGCTCTCCGGTATCGTCGCTTCCTTGGAATCAGGATCGGGAAGCCTGACCTGCATCTCGACCACTGCCGGTACACCCGCCACTCCTGCAACAGTGCGCTGAGGGGTTCCAAGCAGATACACCATCCGCGAATCGGGAATGAACAGCCGGTCGTCGGCCCGAGGACGCGGGAACGCAGACAGCCTCACTGTTTCCACAGAAGTCTGCTGCAGCCCGCCCCCACCCGCGGGTGCAATCTCCGACATCATGTGCTGCATCATCAGCACCTTGACCGAGAACGGCCCAAGCCATCCGTCGACGGTTCCGGAACCTCCACACACGTCGCATTCGCTTACCAGCTGCACACCGGTAACGGGATGGCAGCAGTTGGTGCAGGGAACAGATCCTGTCCGCTGACGGTACATCTGTGCGGTCAGACCTCTCAATACCGCACTCCTGGTGTGGTCGGACGCCAGCTTGTACAGCAGCCTCACATCCTTGGCCGAAAGTCCGGGAACGAGAGGACGAACGCCAGAAGTGCGCACAACAGCGCCGCCGTCAACAACATCAAGCCTGGCGGACAGATTGGGAATAGCAGCATCGGCATCTTCCGCAAGCGAGAAAGCTTCCGAACCCGGAGACTCTGCGGCAGTGAACCTTTCCACCATGGAATCGTCGGATCGTCCGGACTTGAACGATATCGATTCACCCTGGTTCAGCGGACCGGACCAGCTGACCAGGCATCCTGAAAGGGTGAGCTCTGCTCGGAAGATCACTCGTACCCCCACCCATCCTCTACATCCTTGATACGCTTCTCTTCGGACACCCAGCGCAGCCACCTGGTCCGGTACATGGCAGCCATCTGCTTGTAGACGTCCGCGCGCTGCTCAGCGTCCGCCTGTCCCTGCACCTTCAGGCGATTGCGGAACAGGAGGGTGCAGTAGTTGTCCAGCACATTGGCTGCTGCTCCCTCTGTCAGTCTGTCGACTGCAGGGAACGAACAGGTGTGGTAGCTGGACGCAGGAGTAGCCCGGTTGTACTGCCGGAGCGCTCCGCACAGGCCATCGTACAGGAGCCTGTCGGAGAACTCCTGCGCACCTTCCAGCACATTCTCGGAAGCTTCGAGATCGTGCAGGAAGATGCGCAGATCGGAAAGTGTAAGAGATCTGGCTATGTCTGAATCGAATAGATCTCCTTCGATACTCATCAGGAATGGAAGCGCAAGCTGGACAGCGCTGTCGCTGTCCAGTATGCGCAGCTCTGCCCGGTAGACCCCCGACAGCGAAGATACGTCGGCATCCTCTACAACCAGAGTGTTGCTGTCGAGTGCTCCGCCTGCCAGCGTAGCGGCAAGCGTGGCAGGAGCTTCCCCGGGAATGTACCGGATCTGCACCGTGTAGGGATCCGTACTGGCGCTGACTTCCCCCGAAGGCAGTTCCAGTTCGGCACCGGCTTCCGTAGTCCAGGTGACGCGCAGATTGGCCTGTTCGGCTCCATGCAGATGGAGACAGGGCCAGTTCCAGGCCCTGTCTCCGGAAGCTTCCACCGTCCTTGTAGCCATCAGGACAATCCTTCAGCCGCCGAATACACTACCGAAGTGCCCACAGGAACCGCACGCACAGATCCTGTAACCGGAATCTGTATGTCCAGAGGATTGTCCGCATCAACGTAAATGCCCTGGCCTTCCGCAGGCGCGCTGTGTATCGAAACATACATTGCTCCGGACTGCACCCTGATGCTCAGGTAGCATCTGAGGGGATTGGCGGCGAACAGTGTGGTAGCCTCCGACAGCGTACCCCCGATGTTCGCTGTTCTGGTGATAGCGAATTCGAACATCCGCGGTCTCCTGCGTTAGATGTCAAGCACTGGAGATTCCGGCACAGGTGTGCCGCTCTTGCGTGGCCGCCCTCTTCCTCTGCGAGGAACAGTAACAGCTTCCGTGTCGACGGCCGGCTGCGGAATCAGACTCTCGGTCTCAGCAGACAGGATGACACCTTCCGCTGTACACGGAATTCCTTCGACTGGCGGAACTTTCTTGGCTGCCTCAACGGACTTGGCGGCCTTTTCCACATTGGCTCTGATTGCGTCCAGATCCAATGTGACCGGAACTCCGAGATTCTCTTTCCGCATACCTGGAACGGCTGTCAGCGGAGCTTCCCTGGACAGGGACACCGTGCTGAGGCCTCCACTCCCGAACTGCGGACCTCCAGTGATCTCCATTCCTGCGGGACGCCCGGCATGGCCCAGAGACTGATGCTGCGATTCGGCCGACGTAGCGTAGTCCTGCACCTTTCGCAGATTGCGCAGGTACCTAGGATCTCCGACCTTGCGTTCCACAGCGGGTGCCGCTTCCTTTTGCACCAGCTTCACGTCGTTGCCGACAAGCTCTACGTCTGTTTCGAGCGCAATGCGCAAGCCCTGGGACCGAAGCTGATCCATGGTTTTCTCGACAGGGACATTGCCGGAAGTATCGATGTCGGACAGGTTGAAACTGAGACTCTCGTAGCGCGTTCCCTTCTTCTCGACCCTGGCAGGCTTGCGCAGGAAACTCAGAAGGAAGGGATGGCTGGTTGTGTTCTGCACGTGGAACTTGACTGTCATTTTCCTTGGACTCCTTGTTGTCCTTACCAAAGGGAAGGGACCGACCGGCATTACTCTACCGGCCGGTCCCCACGAATCAACCGGCTGCACCTATCAGGCGCTGACCTCCTCGAGGTCCTCGATCTTGAAGGTGCCGGCGAATGCGCCGGTCATGCTGCACTTGCGGAACGCACCGCTGTTCGGCAGACTGCCGCCGAGACAGGTGTACAGGAACATGTCCATGAACCAGGCGCGGCTCTCGTTGACGAGGACCGCATCCTCGAGGATGTACATGCGCCCAAGGTGCGCGGGATCGGTGAAGATGTAGAGCAGGTTGTCCAGGACAACCCGGTTCTTCATCGTCACCATCAGCTCGACGCCGTTGATCTTGTCCACAACCTGGTAACCCTCGAGCCAGGTGCGCTCGGCAAGACCGTCACCGGCAGCAGCCGTATCGGTCTCGATGTGGATGTCCCAGATGGTCGTGTTGTTGACAAGAATCGTGGCAGGAGCCAGGTTGCCGTAGGTCGACGGCATCGACTTCATGGCCTGGCCAAGGCTGGTACGCCCGGCTGCGCCGATGGAAGCGAACGCCACACCGCCGGTGGCCACGGACGCGGCCGAGGTGGCATCGTCCAGGTCGCCGCACAGCAGATCGACAATACCGATGAACGCGGCAACTTCCTGATCCAGGACTTCACGGAGCAGCAGCGTGTAGAACAGCTGCTCGATGTCGCCACGGAACATCAGGAGATTGTCCTTGTCGTCATGCACACGGGGACTCACGTTCCGGGCGAACGTGGTCACGATGGTCGGCAAGTGCATGTACGCGTTGACGGGCTGGCCGCCGAACGGAATCGTGAAAGCGCTCTCGCACTCGTGTTCCATCTCGTCGAACTTGACCGGCTTGTTGGTCGTCGGGAGCTTGTCGCACTGCGCGGGAGTGATCGTCTGCGCGTTCAGCAGCTTGCGGGCGAACGACTGCTCGGATGCAGTCGTGCGGAAGATCTCGCTCGAAGCCTCGGTAGCCGCTTCCTTGGTTACCAGGTTCCGATCAAGCATCTTGGTGAAAACATGCTCACTCATCTGACTCTATCCTCCTTGGTTCTATCAGGAACCAGTGTTGACGGGCGGAATGTAGCAGGTCCAGAAGCGCAGGAGCTTCTTCTGGCCCAGGCGCAGACGCGCGCGGTTGATGCCCTTGCGGTCGGTGATCACACCTACGCTCACGCACCCCACCTGCGGCAAGGTGCTGTACGCGTCGGGCGACGGCTCGACATAGCCCAGGGTGACCGTATCGTTGGTCAGAGGGCAGCTGCCGGGGGTGTAGGCCGTAGTTTCGAAGTCGCTGTCGTTGTACTCGGTCGTCTGGATCTCGAATCCACCGCTGGCAACCAAAGTATTGACCGTGCCCTGGCCACCGCCTTCCACATCCTTCAGCAAGTTGTAGCCGTACTGGCTGGCGTCGTAGTCCGTCGATCCGTTGATGGCAAACAGGCCCATCGACGTGGGATACTCCAGGCCAGCCTGGATCTTGCGCTCGTGGTTGTAGCACACCAGCGCGCCGGCAGCGAACGTCTGGTTCGCAGCCAGGCCTGCAGCAAACTGCAGGTCTTCCATCGAGGTCGCACCGCCGCCGGAAACCAGCAGCAGCATCTTGTCCTTCGGGTCTACATGGGAAATCCAGGCCATCTTAGTTACTCCTTGTTAGGCCTTTGTCCTCAACTCTGAAGCTTCCGTGCAGCTTCCGCACACCTGCGCTTCATGCGATCCACACTGGTCTCCTGCGTCCCGAAAGCTGAAGCTGTCTTCTCGACAAGCTTGCCCGGACGACGTGTCTCCTGACCCTTGTCGGCGTCAGGGGAGGCCACCTTGGACAGACGAAGCGCCAGCTTCTCGATAACGCCGAGAAGCTCATTGGGGTCCTTCATCACGCACTCGACCACGCCGTCGATCTCCTCGGACTTGGCGAGGTGAGCGACAGCCATGGTCTCGAAAGTATCGCGCACCCCGGCTTCGTCAAGCATCGGAACGGCGGGCTTGGTATCCGCCTCCGCCCGATGCTCGACGATATCCTCGGAGGTCGCGACCTTCCGCAACAGCGCGGCCGACTCCTTGAGTGCGGTCCGCGCAATCTCGACAGTCTTGATCAGTTCGCTGTTCATCTTACCGCTCCTTCACGGCTTCTACAGCCTTGCGGACAGCCATATCCAACGCCACGTGACACATCAGCAGCGGATTGGCATCCAACGCCTCCGCCGTGAGTTCCTCGGACGATGCCATCTTGCCCAGATCGGGAACTCCGCCACCCATCCGTTCGGCAACCGCCTGCGCGATCACCTCAGGAGGAATACCGCTGTCGGCCAGAGTCTGGATCGCCTCAGTAACGATCTGCACCTGCTCCGGAGCGATGTTCTGCGCCATCAGTCCGGCAGCGAGTTCGTCGCCAGGACCTTCGTCGGGAACGGCGGCGGTCGCCGGATCGGCAGGAGCTTCGGGAGCGGCAGGAACCTCTTCCTCGGTTTCAGGCACCTCTTCCTTCGGCTCTTCGGTCTCCTCCGGCTCTTCGGAATCCTCTGGCGCCTCTGCAAAATGACCCATGCCTAGGATACTCTCGGTCTGCTTCTCCAGCCCAGACATCCTACGTCTGGCCATGCTGACCGTAAACATGTCGTTATCGGCCGTAGCCTGCTTGATCAGCTGGGCTGTCTGATTGTAGGCTTCGCGAGTCTCTGCCAGCGCCTGCTTCTGGATATGGGCAACAGCCGTGTGAACAACCTGCTCAGGAGTGACACCGTGTCTGAACGCCTCGTCTCCAATCGATTCGGCCACCTTGTAGACCTGATCGACCGGCATGCCCGTGGACTGCGCCACATGACTCAGCAGCCGAGTCTGCTCCACCATGTCCGAAAGATCCTCTTGCGACACGTCTCCGCACAGGATACCGCCAGCCAGTGCGGCCGATGCCATCTTAGGAATTCCCAGCAACTTCGACAGCTCTGGAATAGCTTCCTCGACAACCGAACTCTCCATTGCAGCCTGGTGCAGAACAGCGAGCTCCGCGACAACCTCGGCTGCGGCAAAATGCATCAGCTTGCCGCTAAGATCGTCCAGCCTGTCGGCCATCTCGGCAGCAGCCTGCTTGACCACAAACGGCTTGCCGCTGTCCACGATCTGCTCGATGCCGTCGGCCTCGCTCTTCTTGACTTTCGGACCTTCAGCCGCTTTCGCAGGATCATCGCCGATCTCGAGCACTGGCATAGCCTGCGCATTGCTCTCGCCGGGACGCACCGCAACCCGCTTCACATCCTTGACGTTGCTGCCGGACTTGGTGCCCTGGTCGCGGGAATCCGCCTCCATGGGCTCGCCGTCGTTCGGCATCGATTCTGCCTGCTTGAGCAGACCGATGAGCCTGGAGAGCTCGTCGGCCTTGTCAGGCGTCGGTACCTTCTTGTCAGCCATCTCGACTACTCCTTTGTTCACACGCACGCCGCATTGGAAAGTGCGCACCATCTGGCATTGGCGGGATCGGCGAATGTCGTGAGGCAGGCGGTCTGGTACTTGGCGTACTCTCTGGCCAGGTACAGATCGGCTGCGGCGATATCGGCAGGCTTTGCCTGGCTGGAAGCCTTCTTGACCACCACAGTCAGACGGATGTCCGGCTTGGGGGAGAAGGTTCCGGCGAAGGGACTCAGCCTGTTCAGGAGGGATACGTCGGGACAGCCGGAGGGGAGCCAGCCGGCATCCTCCAAGAAGTCTCCGTCGGTTTCTCCTGCGATCCTGCGGTAGATGCTACCGAGTGCGCCACCGAAACCCGAGACACCCGAAGGCTCTCCGGCACTGGGAGCAAATATACGCCACCATTGCGTGGGAGTCAAGACGATCTTCAATCTCGACAATCCGTCTAGCAGATGCGCAGGTTCAGTGGCCCCGCAGGTGTCTATGAACTCCAGCTCTTCTTTCGGATGGGCGGCACAGCTGTGCCGGAAAGCTTCCGCCTCTCCCGGCATGATGGCTTCCTCTTCCGCCAGCAGCCGGGACAGGACCGGTTCAGGAGGGCGCATGCGCATTCCATTGAGCAGTGTGAATTCCCTGCGACGGCTAAAAATAGGCACGATGGGCTTCCAGGTACCTGCTTCCTCAGGATCCATCCCCGACTCCGCCACCTTCATCAGTCCCCATGCGAGTTTGGCTGCAGGGTTGTTGCCTACATACGAGATGTCGTAGAAGGTGGCGTCCGAACAGAGGATACAGACCTGGCTCCCTCTGTCGGTGAACTGCAGCTTGTGCAGAAGGATATGTGGACAACGCTTCTTGGATTTACGTGTAAATTCGTACCCACAAATGCTACAATAATCCGCAGGTACTCCGGAACCCTGCGACCACATGAGCGGAGTTCCCTTTTCGTAGTCGGACAGTTCAGTCTCCCACTTGCGGTGCGGAAGCTCCACAATGAGCTCTCCCCAGTGCATATCCGGACGCCAGCGCTCCCACACTATCTCACCCGATCTCGGAACCGAATCCGCAACTTCCGTTTTGTGATTGCGGTAGACAGCACCATACTTGCGGAAAGTGCTGTGCGTCTCTGCCAGGCCCTTTCCCAGTTTCAGTTTTCCGGTGCAGCCCTCACAGGGGGAAGGCACACACAGCTCAACGCCGGACCTTTCCAGATACTTGTCAGAATTCTCGTTGAATCCCCAGTATTCTCCGCCTCCCAGCGTGACCAGCAGTATGTAGGAGTGTCCGGGCCTGATGTCGAACTTCGCTTCGGGAACCGGACAGATCTCGCTGTTTGCGGATTTACGGGAAAGAGCGCGCAGATCGCGTTCCGAAGCTATAGGAAGAAGCTTCTGCGCGACCGAATCTCCAAGCATCCTCGGAAGGACAGTGGTCTTGTGGATCAGGTTGTCCAGACACAGAGCCATCAGAACTCCCGAAGAAGCAGCGGATTGTCCAGCATCGCCACCTTGGTTTTTTGAGCAGCGGACATCAAGTTCGCTACAGCATTCAACACCTCTATATCTGCTGCAGACGCGTCTGGGCTTTGCCCTGCCGCTATAAGGTTGTTCAAACTATCGCGCTTATCCTGCCATTCAGGCAAGCCCATATCCATAGCCAGTCGATTCTGAATAGAAGACGGGTTATCGTCTAGAATGACCGAAGCAAAAGCCTGGGCAGGATCGATGCCGGCCAATGCGAGTCCGACGCGCAATGAACCTCTCGGGTTGGCTTTTCTGAGTTCGTCCGCGAATCGCTTGCTTTCGTACTCGATACGCTGCCGCTCCACCGATCTGGACACCTCGCGCACAGCGTCCAATTCATCCGGCGACAGGACATCTGCAGGACGTCCGCCCTCCATTGTTCTTGCTGCAGCCCTCACCATCTGATCTGTCAGTGCAGATATGACTCCTCGGATATTCCCATTCAGCAGTGGATCTCGGACTGCCATAGCTTTCATTTCTTCGATCTGCTCCATCGCATTGGCCAGGGCAGTGACCTTGGATCTGGCATCTATGAACTCTGTCTCTGCCTTGCTTCCCGATGTGGCCAACGGCGATAGAGCGTCTTCGGCCAACGAGTAGAAAGAGCGACCGGTCATACGTTCGTATTCCCTGATAGCCTTCTGCCGATAGACTGCGGGGGCGTTGTCCAGGGCTGCCGATACGAACTCGTCGGTCTTGTCCAGGCGCTCCTTGTCAGCATCCCGGCTGCTCCGGTATGCCTCTTTGTCCCACACGGCCTTCTCCCTTTCCGCATCCTTCCGCTCGCTCTCCTTCCGAGTGGCGATACGCTCCAGCACCGTCTCCGCCTTGGAAGCAAAACCACCTGGAACAAAAGCGCCCTTGCCGTCCTTGGCATCGCGCAGCATCGCAGCTTTCAGTTCCGGAATACCGGAAAGGCCCTGCGCCTTGGCCGCTTCCGCAAGCTCGTCCGGCGTGTACGTAGCCAGCAGCGCATCGATGTGCCCCGGAACCTGTTTCATCAGCTCGGCCTGTCTAGCAGTATCCCTGATTCCGGACAGATGGTTCTTCAGCTCTCCCCAGGAAGTTCGAATGGTATCGTTCTGGATCCTGTCTATGTCCTGGTTGGCCTTGTTCTGGAGCGTCATGGTCTCGGCAAGCTGCTTCCTGGAGTTCATCGCCTGCTCACCTTTGGGCTTCAGGTATGTTTCCGCAGCGTCACTTCCAGCTTCCCGCTCCTTTCGCATAGCATCGAACAGGACAGTCCGTTTCTTGCCTATATCCACCATCTGTCCAAGCTGGAATGGATCGAGTACGCTGGACTGCAGCATCTGCAGCATTCCTGCCCTCAGCATAGGAGGAGACTTAACTATGGTCGGGTCGTTCTGCACAGCGTCGTTGAACACCTGGGCAAGCCGGGACAGCGGATATCCCCTGAGTCCGGGATCGCTCAGCACCGCATCCATGAATACTCTGCGTGTGCGTAGTCCGGACAGCTTGGCCGCCGTCTCCGGAGACATGTCCCCCAGTACGTTCAAGGATCCGTACTCGTCCGAAGACCGGATGTCTTCCATGGATCCCACTGCAGATCCCATCGCCGAGGAAGGCAACCACTTAGTGGCTGCACCCAACGCTGCCGAGTTGGCCAGGAAGTCGTCGACAAAGCTGCCCGCCGCCATCTTCGACACCTGTTCCAGAGACGACTGCATGACCATCAGACGGCGGCTTGCGTCAAGAAGCTTTGACGTATCTGTGTAGATACCCTCTGCCGGAAACACGCACTCGGAAGATGTGCGGCCCGGAATCGGATCCTCGACTCCTGCGCTGTGCATCACAGACGACAGGACAGCCACTCCGCGAGCGGAATGTCCGTTGACCATCCGCCTGGAGTACCTGGCACGCTCGTTGGGGTTCAGACGCCGGTACTGCGTACCTATGTTTCCGAGAATTTCCGAGCACGAAGCAGCCATTCTGGCTATGTCTGTCTCGTAGACCCGCTTCAGATCTCCGATCCTGTCTGCCAGCGCCTTCTCTTCCGATTTCACAGCGGCGTACGCGCGTATTCCCGCACCCGGTCTTGCATGCTTTGCTGGTTTCGGCACAGGATCTCGACAGGCTTCCGCCTTCTTCAGTATCTGTTCCACACGTCTCTCCAGCTTCGCCAGATTTCTTCCAGCAGGAATGGAGAATGGATTTGCGGCTTCAGTCTCGGCTTTGTGCGCCGGAGCCCCCAGCATGGAGATGACCTTCTCCGAATCCGCCAGGGCGAACGGAGCCAACCTCTCCGCTCCAGACGTGCGGAAGAAATGGGCCAGAGCCCTGCTGTTGTTGATCTGCGCCCCCACGAAAGATATCTCCGGAGCAGTCAGACCGGAAGACTCCGCAGTCTTGCGCAGAGCCTCGGTAGGATCCGTACCCTGGTCGCGGATCATTCCTATGGCCTCCGCCAGAACCTTGCCGAAACGTTCGAAGTTGCCTGTCATCCGCAGCTCCGCATGAATGATGGATACAGCGCGCGCCTGCGCTTACTATAGTAGCGGAAGGCCCAGCACAGATGTGCCGAGGAACAGCTAAAGAAAAGCGCAGAGATCCTATCTGCACTTTTCTTGTCCTTTCATCCTTATCAGGGCACTTTGCACATCGTGTCCTACTTTCCGTCTTTCCTCTTGCCCAGAAGGCTCTCCACCGTTTCGCCGTAGGGAAGACGGCCGCAGCAGTCAGCCGCGTGGGCGACCGTCCAGCCATTCCTGTTTGCGAGTTCCCAGCGGTCGAAGCCGGAGGGAAGATGACCGCAGCAGGCAGCCGTGTGGGCGACCGTCCAGCCACGCTCGTCGGCGAGTTCCCAGCGGTCGAAGCCGGAGGGAAGATGGCCGTAGCGTGCAGCCTCGTGGGCGACCGTCCAGCCATCGATGTCGGCAAGTTCCCAGCGGTCGAAGCCGGAGGGAAGATGGCCGGTGTCGGCAGCCGCGTGGGCGACCGTGCGGCCGTCGCTGTCGGCAAGTTCCCATCGGTCGAAGCCGGAGGGAAGATGGCCGCAGCGGGCAGCCTCGTGGGCGACCGTCCAGCCGTACTTGTCGACGAGCTCCCAACGGTCGAAGCCGGAGGGAAGATGGCCGTAGCCGGCAGCCGCGTGGGCGACCGTGCAGCCGCCTTCCTTTTCCCTGTACTCCAGCGACGCTCCATGGGAAAGAGCCCAGGAGAGGAAACCGGGGAAGGCGGGGAACTGTTCCCTCAGAACCCCGGCGGCCGTTTCCGGAGAGACGGAATCGCCGTCGATGGTGCGGCACCCGATCTCTCCGGAGGGAAGGTAGTGGGCTTCCCTCCAGCCCTGCTGCTCGGACAGGTTCAGAGCCTCGAAGGTCTTCGAGTGGGAGAGAAGGTTGGAAACTGCAAGATCGAGAGAGGGAACATGGAAGAGAAGGGAAGCGAACTTACACATGCTCAACGTTCCTTTCATATTCTTACACTGACAATCCGTATACCAAGCTTGCCTGCCTTACGCCTGCAGGCCCGACAAGGTTCCAACGGAAGTATCGCACCACCCTGTCCAATTCTGCAGATCAGTATGGTGCGTACACCCTTCAGCGTACGCATAAGTTCCATCTCTGCATGCCTGCCTCCTCCTGGGC
>Ga0209518_1002226_pt1 | contig 18622 bp, 25 predicted proteins | sample RifGroB1_FD_183993 | JGI IMG/M metagenome (GOLD analysis project Ga0209518, IMG submission 183993) | Groundwater microbial communities from Rifle, Colorado, USA - Groundwater B1 (SPAdes) (version 2) | ecosystem: Environmental > Aquatic > Deep subsurface > Groundwater | place: Rifle, Colorado...
CTTAGAGAGCATGCCTTTGATAATTCCTCCCCCAGAATTGTTTTGGAGGCTGATTAAATCCTTCTCTCTCAACCCAAGCAGCCGCCTGGCAGGCTCGATAAAGACAGGATTTATGACAGGCTCCGACAACTTTATATGCGACCACTTATTCCCAGTTTTACCGCCAGTTTTGTTGAAATCAAACAGCCCCCCCTGTTCTTCGGTCATGTCTTTCGTCTTCATCATCTTTGCGTTCTCTATTTTCCCGGACGACATGCGCAGAACGTCTTTATCTATGAGCGGCAGGAGTTTCATATGGTCGCCGGTTTTTTCGACGTTTACTCCCGCGCCCTTAAGGTAGTTGATGAACTTTTCAAAAGCGAACGTTGGTTTTGGAGGCGGCAGCGGCATGCCCATCTGTATGGCTTTAAAATATTCAGGATTGTATTCTGCCTTGCTCGTAACGGATTCCCGCAATATATTGCGCGCATTGTGGGATAGTAAGGCATAGATATCAAGCAATCCCACCCCCTTTGCCCCTTCTTCTCCGCCGCGCACAGGCATCATATCGGCGTCGTATTTACCCTGAAATGCCCTGGCTGAATAGTTTGTGTCGGTAGTTTTTCCGAGCTTGTAAAAGTATTGTTTTCCGGCGAATATGTCTCCCACCTTCTTACCATGCGCATCGTATACTTCGTCCGTTTCTTTGACTCCGCGTTCATCAAGTATCTTCTTTACTTCCCTCGAAATATTGCCTTCTTTCCCTGCCGGGAACAGAGGCGCTACGTATGGTTTGTCGGGAGTGGCTGTCTTAGAAACGGCTGTTTCTAATAACTGCCCTATGTTCATACGAGACATCACGGTGGCAGGGTTAAGAATGACCTCATAAGGATTTCCATCCTTGTCTTTTGGCATTTCAGCATCCGGCAGGATTGATGCCACTACGCCCTTGCCGCCCTCGCGATTTGTAATTTTATCTCCTATAACCAGCGGCGCGTCCGTGCGAACAGTTATCGTCACCGACTTCGGATTAACCACCACGTCCACCACCCGTCCGGCAGTTGCCTTCTCCCAAAGCACAGAAACATCACGGTATGGCTTTACCAGCTTACGGGAAAGTTTACCGAGCATTGCATCTTCTGGGTTAACCACGTTTTCGCGCATGGCGGCTATCAGATAATCACCGCTGCCAACCTCCATTCCCGGTTTTACAATGCCGCGGGCATCGAGCTTATCAGTCTGCGCCGGAGTCACTTTATTATCAAAATAGGCGAGCCATTTATTTTTATTAAGTACGGTGGTATCATCAACGGGCAGATCAAAACGCGACATGTGCTGAGAGGTGAATTTCTGTGCCGCGGAGTCAGAGACGACAATGGCGTCTTCAAATGTATTGTGAACAATGAGACCAGACCCTACCATGAAGTTGCCTACAGGTCTCATGTCTAAATCGTAAACATAATCCTCAAATGCTATCTCTTTAACACTTTTTACCACATCCCACCAAATATGGCGGCTATGTATTAGCTGGACGAGTCTGGGTGATAGATCTGCGCCTTTTTCTAGTGCTTCAAGTAGTAACCCTCTACTTATGTATCCGTTGTTAGAAATAGCACGCCTTCCTAGCGCCGCCACAACAGCCTCCCTGTCTTTGGCAGGCACTGGGACCCTATCCCTATTACAAGACATGGATTTGGCTTTTAGTTCCAATAGCGCCTCATTCTTTCGACTAAGAAAGATATCAGGGAACATTGACAGGCTGTGGGAAAAAACCGATATAAGGTGTTGGTCTCTCATTGATGTCTTGTAAGTGCGATACGTAGCCCTAACTCCAATAGAGGCTAGGAGGAAACAAATACCCTCTGCGAGTTCTTTAGATGCGGTCGATGCCGTCGCGAGCTTCCCAACGGTACCGTCACCACTCCAATACCCAGAGATAAAGCCCTTAACAAATGCAGGATTAGAACTCCATAAAATCCGAGGGACTCTTTTCTTTGCTGCGCCACGCCCACAATTCTCAACTATAAATCTGGTAAGGGCGGCGCTGTGGAAGTGCAGAGCACCACGAACAGACCCATTCTTCTCTACACGTTTGTAATAGGTAGACGGAATATCAAAGGAGTCTAATATTTGTGTGGCCTTGGTCAATAATTCTTCCTCGGTTACGGCAATACATATTCCTTTTGGTTTTTTACCGCCCAGAGGACTTCCTTCAGACACATACATCCCGAACAAAAATCCAATATCTTCGGATAGCGGTAGGGATATTTCTCTGCCGTTTTCCCTCCAAGTCTTTAATGCAATTATTTGTACCGAATCCCTTAAAGGCAGTTGCGGTCTGGCCACAGGCAGGAGGGTTTTACCTGCTACCATATCTCCTGGGGCAATTTCGTGCAGCACACCGTCGTCGTCGATAGAGATAAAACTATGCGACTTGGTGGCTTTAACACTAGTACCATCCATTGTCAGCACCTCCACCATCTCCTCATCGGTGTAGTGCCCAATGAAAGAATGTATGTCGTGTAGTTTAACTGCGAGATCATCTGTTTTTAAAGCATTCGCCCTTATACCCTTCACGGGGGGGACTTCGCATATGGAAGTAAAGTGCCCAATACCATCCATGTCCACCCATAGAACCATAGAATCCCCGCTAACACTCAACCCCTTGTATGGGACGTAGATTGTCTTAAGATTGGTGCCCATAGCAAGTACACCATCCTTGCTATAATTAGAATCCGCCAAAAGCTGCCCGGCGATCACCTTATCGCCTTCTTTTACCACCGGCTCGTGATTAAGGTATGTCTTATTCCCTACGATGTAGTTAGCATAAAGACTAACGCTATGCTTCTTGCCGGAACCGTCGGTAATCTCAATTTCACTACCGGTTACTTTGGTCACCTTGCCGTCAACCGGGCTCTGCACCGATATTTTACGCCCGATAATGGCTTCATTGGTCAGCCCTTCTTTGTTGGCTGCTGTTTGCACCAGAGGTTTTTCGCGGTATTTCAGCGGGAGCGCCTGCGCACCCATTTTACCGCCAATGTTGACGCGTGCCCCTGCATTATTACTGAGAAACGGTACCAGCACAGTAGCATCAGAGAACATTCTGTTCGGCCCATATATTGTATAATCAATATCGGATTGGCTTACAGTAACCGCCTTTCCGTCTCTGACGGCATCGATCTTGCCATTGATCTGCTGCCTTGGCAATGCCAGTGTTTTCCCTTGAAGTTCTTGTATGGTTTTGCGTACCTTCTTTCCATCACGATCGAGTAATTTAATCGTCAGGGTGTTGCCGGTCTTTCTTGTCCCAATTGCTAACTGTAAATCAATTCCGGCCTTATCAGACTCCTGTGTCCTAACGGTATCGATAAATCCGATATGCGAGGGATGGACGTTCCTGACCGCCTCCGGCACTGCGAGCGTACTTCCTATACCACCAGGGCCGAATGCCGTAACCCTATTGGAGGTCTCAATAGATTTGAGCGGATTGGCATCCTGTGCAACGCTAGTTAGCGGGGAAATGTTGATATTTGTATAAATGGGAGACGATAACGTGCCAGGCGCGAACACATTTTTTATGATAGAGCCGTCCTGCTTTCCATACATACTATTGAGCCTGTTTTTTACTTTCCATAATACCGGCCTTGCGGCCTTAGTGATGCTTTCGCGTATAAAATCATCAGCACCATGAACAGATTTATAGACAAGTGATTCGCGGTCGTCGGGCTGCTCCTCGCCTCTGTTTATCCGGAGAATTTTCCTCGATGCGTCCATGATTACGTCAGACGTGACGGCGCTGTATTCTTTTTTCAGTGTTGCTTTAGTGACAAGCGGGTCGAGCGTAGCCACATTCAACACATTCTTCAGTTCCGACCTGGCGGTGTCATATGACGTTTCCTTTTCTTCGTTCTTATTGTAAGTTAATTTGTTGTATACTTTTACTACGGCGTTTTTATATTTTGCATCGCTGATATTTTTATTGCTATCCACGATTTCCCTACCCCATCGCGAAGCGAGTTCTTCATCGCTTACGCCGAGGTCTTTTAAAATCGGATACAGAGGGATAGAAGCCTGATTAAATTGCATGTAGAAAATGCCTTTAGTTGGTTCCTGCCAGAGGGAGAAATTGGCCCCCTTGCCCACATTAAACTGAGATCGCGTTATACCGTCGTCGCCAGTATTTGTGTATACCCCAGGCTTGAGCCGTATTTGATTTGCAATACTGTATTCATTTCCGTTATATATAAGGGTGTTTCTGTTGGTGAGCTTCGGGATGGATAGCAGGCGGGTCCTGGATTTCTCCAGCGTCTTCCCTTCCTTGTCTTTCAGAACCAGGTTGCCATACACGGGCACGGTCCAGTTGGTTTTATTCAGGATGGCTTGTTTTTGGGAGGCGTAGTCGCCGGCATCTTTATTGTCTTTAATATCGATGTCTTCGAGGTGCAGGTCTCGTTCTTTGCCGATGATTGGGAAGACTTGCTTCAATCCGTCGGTGAGACTTGTTTTTATGTTATCCCAGGTGGTGTTGTCAGGCATAATACCGATACTACCTTTTTTATTGCATTAATTCACAGAAGCCCCGCCAGCCTCCGGTGGCATCACGGGATTTTCTCTGGGGGCTTCATTAGGTGTTCTGTTGGAAGCCGGGAGTGCAATCTTTGGAGCGATCGTGGCATACAAATTCGGCATTTCCTGCTGCATCCTCGACATAATCATATTGCGCTGCTCCTCGTCCATTTCGTTGAGCTGATTTATCCAGCCACGAATCGAATCGCTTAGCCTGACATTAACTTCGAGATATTTCTCTTGTTTGTCAGCCGACTCCTGCATTATCTTCTCCATCTCTTTCTTTGCTGACAGATCGAATTCTGAAAGGAACGTGTCGTCTGACAACTTTCCAGAGTCATTAAGGCTTGCCAATAAATGTTTCTTTTCCATCTCTTCTGCCATTCTGAAATCTTTCATTTTAACTGTGAGTTTATCAGTCTTAAGATAAGAAGAGATTTCGTTTGTCGCCCATTGCAGAAATTCCTCGCGCTGGTCGCGATCGGTAATGAAGGAATTTTCCATCATACGGAGGACAACATTCCCGCCGCTGTACGTTATTTGCCCCCTCATAAATCCCGATGGCATTCCCAATCCGTTCTCGATCATATTGTTGGTGGCCTCCATTTCAGGAAATACCATGAGCGCCTTTGCCTCGCCGCCGATAGTATCCATACCAACCGGGAAAGGCATGATTGAAATATAGAGCGGATCAGCCTTCCACTTCTTCAGCTCTTCTTCTATCCTCTCCTTCCATTCACCGAGGTCTGCCTTGATATATAAAGGTTCGATATTGCCCGCCTGTGTTTCAGGGTATAAAAAGCGCAGGGGAATTATCCGGTCTATACAGATTGATTCCTGCGCCTTGCGTAGCGTGTAGAAATGGAATATCTCTCTCAAAACAGGCAGGATTATTGATTTACCCCACTCATCTAGCTCGTCGGTAACGGATGGCCTTGCAAAGTGAAATATTTTCCCATCTGTAAACTGCGCCACCTTATTATCCTTTATTGCCTCTATAACCCACATGGGAGTTGATTCCCAATAGACAGGGCTACCCGACATGATGCCTCGCCTTACCCTACCGGAAGGCAGATAGTAGTAATACCTCTCACCAGATATTTCGTTGTACTCTATGTCTATATTAAGCGGATTCCACGTCCTTAGTCGTATCCCTGTCGTATTTCCCATCCTCACGTCGTCAATGTTGAATTCCGTTTCCCTGCAACATTTCTTACAAACCCCCTTCGGTGTGTAATTGTAAATCTTGTACTGTATATCCCTGATGTTAACTTTTTGTCCGCATAATTTGCAGCCAAGGAATCTGGAAAACGGGAAGTGTATTGATGCAAAACAATTTCCGTATACAAAATAATCGAGGGCGAATTTAATAAGAAAGGCCCGCATCTTAATAACCCTAAATATCTCAAGATATTTTTCTTTTATCTCTTTGTCGGACGTATCGATGACAAAATCAGTGATAGGGTATTCGGCGAGCCTTGTTATTACCTGTGAAACAACCGGGTGGGTGTAGAAATAAAACCGGCACCACTTGAACATTTCCTTAACGTTGTTCGGCATATACAATCTTGCCACATCAAAGAAAGGTGACGGATAGTATGCGCGTTGCTGCAAACTATGCATTGCGGTGAGAAATTGAAATGAATTGTCCATAATTTATCTCCTGCCACTTAATCGGTTTAAACGGTTTAAGCTGAGTGAACAGTTCAAATCGATTGACAGCCACCCTCTTCGTCGTCTGCTACTATTCCAAAACCATGCACCATTTTCAGGTGATCACATTTATATATGCACATCTCATGTATTTCACAGAAAATTTCACATTCTTCCCCGAAACAAACAATAGGCGCTATTTCTGGTACGGCTACCGTCTTGCCGCCCTCGTCCTGAATGATTTTCGTATAAATCACAGGAGATATTACCGGGCAAATCTTACGTTTCTGCCCTTTGCTCCTAAAACCAAACATTTTATTTCTTAAGTCGACCATCGACATCTCCTACAATAGATAGTATCGTCTCAATCTGATGATAGCATATCTGTTAATTGGGACATAACATGATTATTCACTGCGTCATTCCTTGTCCGCTGAACCAACCGCCTCTCGTCGCTCATGGCGGAATCCTGAAAATATTCATGGTGGGTTTTATTGGTATTGTTTAACTGTTCCTGCACCTCTCCCAGCGGGAATGGCGCTAAATCGCATCCTTCATCGTGGAGTATCTTGGCGATGTAAATCTTCACGTCGTTACCCAGGGGTTCTGGGTGTGTTATGAAACCCGCCTCTGTCACCGCCCATGCAATCTCGGCAGGGCTTAGTTCTTGATACTCAGTAAACGACACCGACCGGTCGTTCAACGCCAGGGCGATCTTTTCGAACGGCACAATATCATTCCAGAATCTTGACGTTGTCTTGAGAACGATGCCAGCCATTATCTTACCCAGCACCTCATCTGATATACTGAGGTCTTGCTTGAAGGTTTCGGGTTCGAACTCCAGGTAATCCTTGCCGTACAGTTTTTCTATGAGCTGCAAGCAAGTATAGACGTGCGGGTTTCTGTTGAGCGCTTCGGCGATGTCTTTTTTATCCATCACATTGGTAAATTATTAACAATGAGCAACTGGCTCGGTCTCGGGAGAGACGCCAGGATCATCTTTAATTTTTCTTCGTCAATCTCATCGCCATCCGCAATTTCATTCGCTATGTCCTCGCCCAGGAGGTCCCCGTACCACTCCAAAGGCATTTGGGTTAGCTGCGACAGAGGGACGTTTCTTTCCGCAAGCATGATGGACTGGCTGGCGTGCTTAGTTTCTGTTTCGTCACCCTCTTCGTCTTCTTCACATCTGCCTTTTACCGCCACTATTTTCAAGTCCTTATCCGTATCCTCTTTCTTCTCTTCTGCCTTTTTATAAACAGAAAGATATGGATCGGGTATGCCGTTGTCCCAGTATCTTGACAAACCGGACGACTTATCCAACAGCTCTATAACATCTACAACCGCATCCGGATGTTCCTGTGCGGATTTTTCAATTAAATCGCAATAAAGCTTTGAGAACTCAGGGCTCTTGGTGTATCTGGCACGCAGGCTCATCGCCATCTTAATGGTATCTGTCGACTTTGTGCGGCATGTATATTTATGCACCGGACTGGATTGGTGGATGTTGATCTTGAACTCATCAGCTTTTTTTAGTAATTTTTCTGCCGTTACCTGCCTCCATTGAGGCGGATACAGGGCATACTCGTTGCCAAACTGTTCTATACTGCGTTCCGTGCTTTCTTTGGTGTTTATCGGGTATTTCATAACCGACCTGTCTTCGAACTTCTCCACCATGGCGTAGTCCGACTCAGCCAGCTTTACCATCTCCTGCTTTTTTGCTTCCTTGGGCCATTCAACTCCGAAAAGGCCACACGCTTTTTTCAGCTTGCCGGCCACTACAGCTTTTGTAGGCTCTGGAATTTCCTTTACGAATTTGGTAAAATATCTGGATGACAGCCAGGCACTCGCCTTATCAAACATAGGGTACAATCTTTTCGATTCTAGGGCAAATGCCTCTTTGGGTAATTCGGAGGGCGTTGCCAACAGGGAAGCGTCTGCCTGTTTTACAAAATCCGGCAATCGTTCTTCCTGCGCGATCTTTTGCAGTATCTCTAAATCGTTATCATTATGAATGTCTATCATAAAAATATCTCCTGGAAAAAATGAAGTGCCGTAATACCCATGTCTTTAGACATGGGGAATGTCAATAACCTATAATCTCCCTGTAAATGTATTCGACTGATAGGGTTGTGTCAACTCAGACAGAATTCTGTAATAATACATATGGTAATCTAGAAAGGCCAAATAGTCTTTTCAAGAGAATAGGTTCAAATCCTTAAATAGATGTGAAGATGTTAAAAGACTCGAAAAATTCAAAAGAAGGAGATTTGTGATGGCTACTCGACAATACTTAACGCTCGCATTGTTTGTAATACTGAGCATCGCAAATACGACCATTGCAGGCTCAGGCTTCGAGCCGGTTATTTCAGGGGTTGTAGACGATGTAGTCAATAAAACAGTCGACAACGCTACCATCGACAAGGTATCAGACCGCCTATCAAAATTCGGTGATGTTTACGGTTCAGCAAAGACGATCCCTGGAAATATAAAAGAAGCGGCAGGTGGAACGAAAACCACAGAAGTGGCGGCTAAGAAAAAAGGCTTAACATTCTGGCAGAAAATTGATAGATTGATTATGAGGACTAGAAATAGTAATTATTGAGGGAGAGCCAAAATGGGACTTGTATATACAGAACTGTTTCTAGCAAATGCCGAATTTACCAAAGTCGGCAATAAGAAAGAAAGAGGGTGCTATATATGGAGATATTAATAACAAAAGACAAGAATGGTGGTAAATGCTATCTTACTACAGATTCGCCTCAATCCCACTATGGAATTCCAGATGGTCCTCAAATATAGAAATATCTGTTGGAAATAAAATCACACCCCATACCTTCCACCCGCATACTTCGTAGCAAGCTGGTGCGCCAGTAACATATAAGTTAGCGCGTGGAAGAAGTCGTCGGGGATTTCTGGAGGGTGTTTATATTCAATCTTCTTAAGATAGTCGTTGTATTCGGTAAACACACAAACAATGTCAGGAAAGAAGGTTTTCCCAAAGCTATCATATGTAGGAAAAACAGTTTGCTGATTTTTAAGCTTGTAAAGCGTTGAATCTAACGCAACCGTCCTGTCTAAAATGAAGCACTGGCTTTTTACATCCCACTTCATTCCTTCTCTCTGGGTGGGCACATAGGCAAATTCCATTACCTTTGTCCATGCAAGCCGGTCCATCAGAAGTAAGTTATTTGTATGCCCCGCACCTCTATCAGCCCCAAGATATTCTATATTTAGTTGGACACATAGTCTTACCACGTCGTCAATTACCACCCTTGGATCCATGAGGGTGTATTTCCTTGCATAAACAGTCCTGAACTTACCGTCCCTATCCATCCCGCCGGCAGTAAACACAGAAGTGCCCGACGTTATAGCCCAATCCAGACCGCCGAACATGTGAGGTATGCCGTATTCAGACTTCTTGGTGTCCGAGGGAGTGTAATTCCTACAACATGCCATGAGTTCCGTCATGGTAACTGGCTTAACGCCGACATCGAAGGGCTCTCCCAGTATTTCGTTTCGTATCTTTCCCTCAGAGTATTCACCGCCGTCGATCTTTTCCCTCAGAGTTCCCCATTCCATATCCGGCATGATGATCTGTGGAATCCTTAATCCAATCCTCGCAACACCCCCCATAAGGGCAACCCATTCTCCGGTAGATATATCCAATGATTTTTCACATTTCGAACAGATATAGCCGAACCGGCCAATGTTACCCATACTGGGTATATTTGTATGGCGGCACCCTGGACACCTTATGCACCATTCGCACTGCGTGGTGCGTTTCCAAAGATGTTCAATTGCATTATCAAACGTTTTCGGGGTACCTGAGTACATAATCCATTTGTACATGGATGCCGCCATCGTTTCCTTAATAACCGGCACGGTTTCCCATAGGATATCCTGCACCTCGTCAATACACACCCTATCGGCGCTAATGCCGCGGATCGTATCTGCGTCCTCGAAGGCGTGGGAAAAGTTGATGAATGAACCGTTCGTAAACGACTTTTCAAATACGTTCTGCGTCACTGAGGAGTCTATAAAGTATTCCTGGATGAGTGGTGAATGTTTTACTGTGGGGGTAAACCGTTGGTTGGAAAATCGCCTGGTCTGGGTAGTGGTTGGCGATACATAAAGACTTTGAAAATAAGGAATGCATCCCATCTCGGCGACAGTTACGTTGCACAATGTCGTACTCTTTGCCACCTGACGACCAGCCTTCAGCAATACCTCCTTGGCACATTCGTCGTAAGCCCGTTTCAGGAATGGATAATGTTTTAGCGAGAAGGGTTTCCCTTTCAACTGTATAAACTTCTCTGCAAATTGTGACCGAGGTATTTTAAACATATGTCTATAAATCTAGCCGGTTATGTTTTGTTGTCAAAATCACACAACCGACTAGATTTTCAAGTAGGTCGGGCGCCCTCGCCTGACATTATGATTACAAGCGATTCTAATTCCTAAACAGGAGATATTTTATGCGAAGAATAATCGTGATATGTTTGGTAGTGATTTCCCAGTGGTTCTGCATGTGGGAATGTTTGTCCAATACGAGCCAGAATGGTTCCCGGGGGAATGATATGGGAGAGTTTGTGGTTACGTTTTACGATAATTGTAAGGTCTGTTGCGGGAAAGACGAATCACACCCAGCCTACGGCATTACCGCGAGCGGAGAACGGGCAAGGCGGGGATATATAGCGTGCAACTGGTTGCCTTTTGGCACAGTGCTGGAAGTTGAGGGACTCGGCATATTCACAGTAAAAGACTGGGGAGCCAAAAGCCTCTTTGGAACACCCAAGAAACCCATTAAACACATTGATGTGTGGGTTACATCTCATGCCGAAGCGCGGAGACTTGGGAAGCAGATACGGCGGGTTATCCTATTAACGAAGTAGGGCAGGCGTCCCCGCTCATCATCATAATGTACCGTCTTAACCGACCGTCAAATCCACAACAGATCCTGTAATAATATAACTGGAGAAGCAAATGTATTCCTTATATCTTTGTCTGTCTTTTTAAAGGAGAAAGCCATGAGATAAAGAGGTCAAAAATGGTTTGTAGTATATAGGGGGCAAATCCGCGCGCGCGCGCGGATACTTTCGGAAAATTTAATTTTGGAGAAACAAATATGGAGAACACGCTTTCCGATGTAAGTTTTGGGGAAGATCATAGCATATTGGGTGTTTTGATAGTTGCGGGGGCGGCTGTGGGTGGCATTGTGGCTGGATGGTTTATTTCTCGCGTATGTCTTAATAAGGCATTTGACGAGAGGATTTCCGTGTTAGAGGGTCGTGTAAAGGCTAAAGCTGTGCTAGCAACACCTGCAAAGGCCTAAGTCGACATATTGACCCTGCACCTACGAAAAGGTTTTTATCGAAGAAGCCCAAACGCGGCAATATCAAACCTGTCGGGTGCAGGGTTACATCATTTTTATGGAGGTTTTTTATGCCTGCACGTGTAAACGAATTCGAGGATCCAGATATCGCCGGAGATGACACAAAGATTAAACGCCTGGAATATCTAATCCGCGACTGCACTCTTCAGATCGAGGCAATTACCAACGAAAGCAGGGAACTGAAGGAGGTAGTAGAAGGCGCAGAAATGGATTATTAATCCGCCTCATGTTTAAAAATACCAGGGTATTCCCGGCACACAAAAAGCCCTGCCATTACCTAAATGGATGATGTGTGCACCAAACTTGTCCTCACGAGAGGGGAGAGATGCTAGTTACGTATATCGGTTACGAAGGCTACGGGCGGTGATTGATTGTGCTACCACCCGTAGCCTTTTTTTTATTAATCTGTTTAATAAGTCGGTGTTGTAAAAACTATTCCAAGGAGAAAACATGGCCAAGAAAAGAAAAAGGATTCAGCCAGAAGACATAGTGGCAGCGGAAGAAAACACGAGAATTCCCATAAAAGACCGCGATCCAAAATTGCATTATTATGAGATGAGGCATAGCGAATCGGACTGGACACAACCCATAGGAATAGAAGGATTTGTTTTTGTTAATTTTTTAGGTACGCTCGTGACGAATAAGCCTCTTGAATTAGAAGATAGCTTGTTAGTCCCGACATGGAAAGAAAAAAGGATTATCTGTGAAAAGATGCAAGAGTGTTTAACGGGAGGTAGTTAAAACGTGAAAACAAAAACAATACTCAACGGGGTGGAATTAGAAAACTATGACAAGTTCATGGAGTGGCTCGACGAGATGCAAGAAAAGTTTATCGCCTGTAAGGATTACAAGGGATACCCACAACTTCCAGACAACTTTTCCAAAGGCATGGAACTTTATCGTAAGGCAAGTAAAGATGAACAGGCGTTAATAGCAACTCATGCCATCGGCGAGCTTATCGAGTGCTTTAGGCATTGGAAAGTAGATCGTGACAAGCTTTACGGCGCAGGTGAATGGAAAAAATTTATTTATTAAAACAAAGGAGACCGTTTATGGGATTAACAATTCATTACCAACTTAAATCTGACGCAAAATCGACAGAAGAAGCTCGCGGGCTTGTAAAGGAATTAAGAGAATATGCCCTTGGGTTGCCATTCAAAGAAATAGGCAATATTGTAGAATTCAAAGGTGAGGAAGAGTGTGATTTTAACTCAAAAACAGATAACGATAACTATAGATGGCTAAAGATTCAATCTCAAGGATATATCGATACAGAACCGGGCTGTCGTACCGGAGTCATACCTTTGCATATTATTGCATTTACTACATGGCCGGGAGAGGGCTGTGAAGCGGCTAATTTCGGATTATGTTGCTACCCAAAAAGTATTGAAAGAAATGGAGAAAAACTCCCAACGAAACTCGGGACCGGTTTTTCATGGAGAAGTTTCTGTAAGACACAGTATGCCAGCGCCCCTGATTGCGGCGGAATCAAGAACTTCTTAAAATGCCACCTCACTGTAATTTCACTGCTGGACTACGCCGAATCACTTGGAATTTTAAAGTCAGTGAGTGACGAAGGCAACTATTGGAAAAGGAGAGATATCAAGGTGCTCGCGAACGAGGTCGGAGAGTACAATAATTTCGTTGCTGCATTCAGCGGAGCACTAAAAGACACCATCGAGGGGTCTGGTGAGGGAGCAAGGCTCGAAGGTGCGATCTTGAAAAATCCGGAATTTGAGCGTTTGGAAGCAGACTTCGAACGCAAAAATCCCAAAGCAGCAGACAACATGAGAAAGACGACGAGAGCCATCGCCTCATTAATCGGAGACACGAAGAAATTATGACTATGCAGCCAAAAACAAAACACAAATCCCCGATCAAAGTCGGGGACGAGAATAGCACGCGTACGAAGTCTGACTGGTACGTAGTCGGCACCCGATGGGAGAACGGAAGGGATGAGCTGTGGAACTTCTGGGACGAGCCGTTCAACATATCGCCACATTATATCCAGGGCGACAAACCCTTCATCCGCGAGATGGAGGATTTATTCGGGAACGACTACGGAAAGAAGCTGGCACAGGATATTATTTGCGCGCTAGACAATACCTATGAGAAAGAAATCGTTGGACAAGATAAGATTGACCTGTTAACAGGTATCGATATGTATTACAAAGACTACCTCGGGGAAGATTTTTTCGAGAACTGTTTTGTCCGGTACAGCACAAACCAGAACATTGTTGTTTATAGTCTTTTGCTCAAAGGAGGGTCGTGATGAACAAACTACATCCATATATACTCCAGAAAGGTTCGAAACTAACCATCGTTTATATAGAATCCATATTGTCAACAACCAGGAGAATCGAGGTTGAATCCAGAGGTGTAACAAGAGCCAGAACAGAGGATTCCGATACGCCCATTTTTGTTTACCGTGGCAAACGGAAACTTATCACACTTCCGTGTCTCACCGACAAAGAAACGATTATTCTGGCTGGCTGGGATTTGCCTTTTAAAGTGGATACTGAAATCGGAAAATTCCGGGGCAATGCATGTTTGAATTTCATCGGCAATCCAAACTTGACGTCAATAGGATTACGGGCCGCTGCAATAAGAGATTACATCTCTCTAAACCTTAATCCCTATTTCAAAAACTGCGGACATGTCATCCTTATCGAAGGAGACCAGGAGATATTGCTATATCCGGAAATCAATAGCGACCACGCCGTGGTGAAGCGAATGCAGGCAAAGATAAAAGGAATAATATGAACTACGAGCCACAAGGAGATACTCATGAATGAAATTTTAGTCTTGAATGGTCTTTTCCCTGACCAGCGTGGAACTGCCAGACGTGGAAAGATTACTGGTTACAATGGAGACGGTATACCATGTCGTAGGTATACCTGGGTTAAGCCAGAATTGGCGAAATTCAAAGACAAACAGTTCGAGGCTTTTGATACTCAAATTGAGTACGCGATTAAGCGGGTAAAGGGGAGGGTACTATGAATCCTTATTGTCCAAATTGTGGAGAAGATGGGGATGTTTTTATTTGCATAAAATGTGGCGCACAGATGTGTAGTGATTGTATAGAAAGAAAGGAATTGGAAAGTGGATATTGCAGCAGATGTTACGAAGATTTTTCATAACGAAAGGACCATCATGAAAACACCAAAACCAGAATTAACGTACAGCAGGCTGCTCACGGTGGGAGTCCCATCCCAGCCGCTCTTCGAGAAACTACAGGATTTTCTCGCGCCATATTTCATTGACGGCACTGATAACATGTGCGCATGGGAGGCGTTTAGCATACTAGCATATGAGTGTGCCGATAAGGAAGATGTTGATTTATCGCTCTCCGAACCTGGCAAAATACAAGGTCAGGAAGAACGGGACTTTATCGTTTCGGTCTATAAGATGGCAGAGGGAGAAATAGGAGACGTTGTTTTTTATTGTTCAAAATAATATACAGCGTAAAAAATTCAGATTTTATCAATTTGATAAAAAACAAGAAAAAGAGAGAAAATATTGAGAATTATCAGTAAATACCGCCGGGATTCGGCACCATTCTGCATCTTCCCCCACAAAAAGGGGAAGGGTATTGAATACAATCAGGACACACAGGGAGACAAAGCACACTATGTTAAGAATTCAATTTAAAAAAAAGAAACCATTGGTTGAAAGAAAACCTGCCCAGTCACCATCTTCAGAATGGCCACTTGGGGAGCAATTTGGTCAATCATCCAGACAAGGCTTTGAAGCAGATCCATTTGGTCAACCATCCAAACAGGACTTCGAACAGGAGAATATTGATGTCGGTGCAGGAAACATTCCAAACCAAGAACTCGATACATGCCTGTTCTGCGGAAGCGAGATAACCGGCTCACACCTGTCGGTAACTACCAAATCCGGTGAGCATTGCATGCATGCAAGCTGTATTGTTTCCGGCTTTGCATTGTTAGCAAATGGCGTAGGGTTGTTTTTTCATTGGTTAAGTGGTAGGTACAAAAAAAAGTGAAATTGTGACAATACCGGAATTCGATACGAAACTTTTGAAGGGGAAAAAAAGGGGGGAGGTAAACCATGCCTGTATTAGCGAAAAAAGGGAGGGTGCGGTTGTATTTAGAAGTTCGGTACGACCTGCCATTTTCTTTTGATGAACCATTACCGATAGCAGAAATAGTTAAAAAGGTTGTGGAAGAAAATAATCTCTACGAACTGGCAACATCAGGAAAAGGAGAATACGCCGAAGAGGTACATGCCATCTTCGTAGACACTGGAGAAAAACCAGGAGAGTACGATACGGTAGTATACGAGGGACCAGAAGAGACAACGCACGCTCTCTTGGGCTTAATATAGATACGTAGTAAAACCATAAGAAGCACAATCCAAACATTCAAGAGGGGGGGTAGATTATGTCAGAAACCAAATTCAAATACGAGCTTACCGGTAAATATGGTGTAAGTCTCCACGAAGCCCTGCGGGAACAGGATTTTTATAATTACTATGCCCGTGAAGCAGAGTATCTACTCGAAGAGTCGAAGATCGAGGGCGACAGACGCGAGGACTTTATTTCATGGCTGGAAGCCACACTTACTTATTCAAAATGGGCTGATTACTCAAAAAAAGCTGGTGTGTCCTGTGAAAAATTAAGCGATCATCTTATGACAAATGAATTACGAAACGACGAAGGCGAGTTGGAGTTTAGGGAAAAATATTCCACGGAATATACGTCTGGTTTAGCAGACGATGTGGCTACAGAGTGTAATGGCAACGATATCGAGATTGCGTATACTTTCGGCCTTATTAAATTCACCAACCTGCCGCAGGACGTACAGCGCAAGATAAATTTCCTGTGTGATCGCTCAAGGAAGTATGACGAGAAAGATGGCAAAATAGCAAGTAAACTGATGGATTTTGCAAGCAGGCTCGAAAAAGAAGCATGCGAAAAAATCGTCTTGGTAGAAGGTTTCTATTGCGACATCCACGATGGTAATGCCGAATACAAAGAACCTATAGCTCGATCAAAAGTATTAACATGCCCCGCATGCAGGCATCCGATTTGTCCTGTGTGCGCAAATGCGTTCACTAAAGATCCAAAGGATATCGAGGATGCGCGGGAGTATGTCGCTTCGTGCGCAAGCGTATCAGGTCATGCCTATTGCGGGAACTGCGGCGACTATTCTGTCGAATTCATGCTGAGGTTTTTAAAGCTCATTGGCTGCCCCATTCCGCCAGAGTGTGAAGATTTTAAACCTATCCCAAGAGAAGCAAAATTCTACATGACGGCAACCGTTAATGCGCTGCCAAACAAAGACAGTATTTTACAAGCCGCTATTACAGAATTCAATAAAGGTACAACGGGAATTATTAAAGTTCAGGATCCATCAGGAGAAATATGGGCAATTCAGGATAAATACCCAGACGGACTTGTTGTAACGCTTTGTTACCCAGAGGAAAGGTAATTATGGAGAAACAAGTAATAGAAATCGAGCGGTTTAATGGTGATTGGTACAACTTTGAAAACATACCACAAGAACATCAATATGTAAAAGTCTGCACTCTCAGATATACAACAGATCGCAAAGCATTGAATGCAGCAAAAAAGATTAATCCACAATTTATCTACAAAATCAAACCCATTACGAAGGAGTAGCTGAATGTTATTTAAAACAAAAGTCCTGGTAGTTGCTCAGGACAAACGAAGGGTCGGGAAGATTACTACTGCTGTAGCACGGGAACTTATTAATACACGCTCCGCCAAGGTCATACACAACCGCCCACTGGTTTTAGAGTTTACACCCGGCAAAAAACCAGGAGTCGTGTCAAACAAGCCGATCGCGCAGCCAAAAATTAATGCGCTTAAGAACATAGTCGAAATGGCTAATAAATTCGTCAGCAAGAGGCAACAGCATATAGAAAATATCTTATTAGTAATCGACGGAAGCAAATTGTATGTAGAGGCAACGGATCTGGGGTCACATTTTTCCGGGCACATAGAAGCTGGTAGTAAGTACAGGTTTTCCCACGACGAGGGTATTAGTTCTGTATGTGTAAGCCCTGAAAGGCTCAGGAAGTTGCTGCCGCTCACAGAAGGAATTATTGATATCCATATCCAGAAAAAGGAGGATGTGCTCGGCGTGAGAATCGGAGAGTTCTTTTTGGAAGGAGAGAGCGCTGACGGCTTTCCCATGGTGTTGAAAAAAAGGGGGATGTCGTTCAATGCCACAAACATTGCAAATAAGCTGAATTTCGTGGGCAGAGCGTTGTCGACAAACAAAACCAGGTCTTCTTTATGCGGTATTTACTTCGATTTTAAGAATAACAATCTGGTTGGTGCAGACGGCAGCAGGCTGCATATTGTGCCGCTCAACGAAGGCTCAAAACAGAAAAAAGTAGATGCGCACACTATTGTTCCGCCAAATATTTTAACCGTCGGTAGATATCTGAACGGGAACATAGAACTAGCCGAAGATGGAAAAAAAGAGAATCAACATACCGTATTCGAACTCAACGTTCCTGGGTGTATCCATTGCCACGTAACATTCCAAAGCATCGAAGGGGCATACCCAAATTATCCCGATGTGGTCCCTGTGGGATATAAAAATAAGTTTATAACCAGAACAGACGACATTATACCCTGTCTCCGAAAGGTACAGGCGCACGTAGGCAATGATTATCGAGTGGCATTGGTTGAATTCGGCGCCGAAACAAAGATAAGCGCGAAAACTTACAGCACAACCAGTAAAGATGCATGCGCTTATAGCGCCATCATCAAGGGAAACTATACCGGCGTTCCATACAAGGAATTAGTTAATCCGGATTTTCTCCTTGATTGTGTGCAAGCGTTGCCGACCGGAGAGATAGAAATCAATCTTGCAGACAAAGCTGGAAACGAAAAAGGATGGCTAATCAAAGAACAGCATGGTTTTGTCACCGTGATAATGCCAATCGGGGCCCCAAATTAGACAGTTAAATTTAACCAGAAAACGGAGGATAATATGCCAGACGTAAGAAACATGCCATTAGTTAGAC
>Ga0209518_1002238_pt1 | contig 18563 bp, 16 predicted proteins | sample RifGroB1_FD_183993 | JGI IMG/M metagenome (GOLD analysis project Ga0209518, IMG submission 183993) | Groundwater microbial communities from Rifle, Colorado, USA - Groundwater B1 (SPAdes) (version 2) | ecosystem: Environmental > Aquatic > Deep subsurface > Groundwater | place: Rifle, Colorado...
ACCAACAGACAAGTTCCCTCCTTCCATTAAAACAAAAGTCACCGGTTCAAAAAAAAACCCTACTATTGATTTGACCGATAACGCAAGAACTGTTTTAGAACGACGGTATCTTAGGAAGAACGAAAAGGGTGTTATTGCCGAAACGGTTGAGGAAATGTTTGACCGGGTGGCAAAAACGGTTGCGGCTCCCGATGAGCCTTATAGAGACGTTGCCCAAACGGAAATTGAGTTTTATAACATGCTCACAACAAAAAAGTTTTTCCCAAACTCCCCAACGTTTACCGGTGCCGGTACACCGCTTGGCCAACTCGCGGCTTGTTTTGTGCTCCCGATAGAAGATGACTTGGGTAGAAACGAAGACGGCATTTTTTCGGTTTTGCGCGCCGCGGCGCTGATTCAGCAAGTAGGGGGCGGAAACGGATTTTCTTTTTCGGACCTTCGCCAAAGCGGGGCAATTGTAAAAAGCAGCGGCGGCAAGGCAACAGGGCCCGTTGGGTTTCTGCGCGTTTATGACGCCGCTTTTGGAGAAGTTGCCCAAGGCGGCGCTCGTCGCGGCGCCAACATGGCGGTTTTGCGCGTTGACCATCCGGATGTGCGGGAGTTCATAAGGTGTAAGAGCAGCGAGGGCACAATTTCAAACTTCAACATCTCCGTGGCGGTAACCGACGAATTTATGGAGGCGGTAAAAAAAGACACCACTTACAATCTTATTGCGCCGCAGTCCGGAGAAGTTATTGAATCGCCAAGAGCCCGTGAGATATTTGAGATGATAGTAAAGTATGCGCATCAAAACGGCGAGCCCGGCGTTTTGTTTATAGATGCGGCCAACAGACAAAATCCCGTTCCGCATTTGTACGCGCTCAAGGCAACAAATCCATGCGGCGAGCAGTTCCTAGGCCCGTACGAAAATTGTTGTTTAGGTTCTATCAACCTTGCGCAACACCTAAACGAATTTGGTTCTTTGGACTGGGAAGAGTTAAAACTAACAATTAAACTTGCTACGCACTTTTTGGACAATGTGGTGACTGCAAACAAGTACGTGCCTTCGGTTCCCCAACTAAGAATCGCCGCCGAAAATGCCAGAAGAATAGGCCTTGGTTTTATGGGCTTGGCCGACGTTATGTATTCCATGGGAATAAGGTACGGCAGCGACGAGGCCGCCGAGTTTGCCGCCCAAATTACCGAGTTTATTCGTTTTCACGCCATGAGCACATCTGTGGCGCTTGCAAAAGAGCGCGGGGCATTCTTGGCGATAAAAGGGAGTGTTTATGACCCGGAAAACATAAAATGGCAAGCACCCGCACCGTTGAGTACATTCAGCCACAACTTTGGCAGACCGTCTGTTGTTTGGGATGATGTGTTGACAGGCATTGCGCATTATGGCATAAGGAACGCGGCGCAAACAACCGTGGCGCCCACCGGTGTTATTTCAACCGTGGCCGGTGTTGAGGGTTACGGGTGTGAGCCCGCCTTTGCGTTGGCGTACACGCGGAATGTGTATCAGACCGCCGGTGATGCAGAAAAGCTGACTCTTGATTATATGAGCCCTCTTTTTTCAATGGCTTTGGACAGCCTAAACTTTGATCCCGAAACCAGAAAAAGAGTTGTCGACAAAATATTGAAAACCGGCTCGTGCCAAGATATAGACGAAATTCCCCAGCATATAAAAAATGTTTTCGTTGTGTCGTCCGATATAACTCCCGCCGAGCATATACAAATGCAGGCGGCGATACAGGTTTTTGTAGACAATTCCATATCAAAAACATGCAATTTTCCGGCTACCGCCACACAGGAGGATGTTGCCGCGGCTTATATGTTGGGCTGGGCGTCCGGTTGTAAAGGTCTAACCGTATACGTTACCGGAACCAGAAAAGAAGTGGTGCTTTCGACAAAAGAAACAAAAGATAAGCTTAATTCGCCGATTTCACCGTTGGCAAAGGCAATTCCGGCGGACAGAGGATATAAATTGTCAGGTACCACGTATAAGATGAACACCCCGCAAGGAAAGGCGTTTGTTACGGTGAACAGAGATGAGGCCGGAAATCCGTTTGAAGTGTTTGTGCAGGTAGGAAAGGCGGGGAGCGACTCGTTGGCATTGTCGGAAGCGCTGGGGAGATCTCTTTCCGGGTGGTTGAGAACATCATCCGACCCTACCAGAACTGTAAAAGAAATAGTTGTTCAGCTTCTTGGGATTGGCGGCGCAAGAACGGTTGGGTTTGGCAAAAACAGAGTCAGTTCGGTGCCGGACGCGGTAGCACAGGTTTTAGCGGATGAGTTTGGAATAAAAATTAGGGCAAACGGTTCAAACGTAGTGGAAGATAAACATCCCGAGGTGTCGGTTGCGTCGTATACAAACATTTGTCCCGAATGCGGCAACAGTTCGTTTATTCAGGAAGAAGGCTGTTCCAAGTGCTTTAGCTGTGGATTTAGCCTTTGTTAATTGTGTTATAGTACTGGAAGTGTGCCCTTCCTTATGGAGGGGTTTTTTGTTAGGCTAAAAGCAACATGAACGGTTTTAAAGAAATACAATCAACAGCCAACTTTGCCGGCTTAGAAAAAGAGCATACGGATCGTTGGGAGAAACTTGGTGTTGTAGAAATGCTAAAGAAGGCGCGCAGCGGATGTGAAGAAAAGGTGTACTACGATGGTCCCATCACGGCCAACAACATGCCTCATTACGGCCACGCAATAACCTGGACGTTAAAAGACATAATCCCCAGATATTGGAGCATGCGGGGCTATTTTGTTTCCCGAAACATGGGGTGGGACTGCCAAGGCATTCCTGTTGAATGGGAGGTTGAGAAAGAGCTGGGTTTTAAAGACAAACGCGACATAGAAAAATTCGGCGTTGCCAAGTTTAACGAACTCTGCAAAAAATCGGTTTTTAGGTACAGGGATAGTATTTTCCAGTACGAAAGGCAGCTTGGGCGTTGGTTTGACAACGCCGATATGTATTACACCATGGATAAAAACTACATTGAAAGCATGTGGTGGTCGTTAAAGGTATTGTATGAGAAAGGTTTGTTGTATGAGGGACACAAAGTTGTTGCTTACTCTACGCGCGCCGGTACCCCGTTGTCTACCCACGAGGTAAAAGACGGCGGCTACTTGGAAATGGAAGACCCGTACGTAATTGTGAAGTTTAAGCTAAATGATCTGAAACATCCGGATACTTATTTTTTGGCGTGGACAACTACTCCGTGGACGATTCCTGGTAATTTATTGCTTGCACTATCGTCAAAGATCAAATACGTAAAAGTAACATGCGGCGGTGAGCGTTATATAATCGCCAAAGATTGCGTTGATGCTGTTTTCAAGGGCAAGGCCTGCGATGGCGTGGAAGACATACCGGCAAAATCTCTCCTGAATATGGAATACCAACAACCCTTTGACTTTTTTGAGAAAAAGCGCAGCGAAGGCTGTTTTAAAGTGGTAGAGGCCGCCCACATTACCACCGACGAAGGCACCGGAATTGTGCACCTTGCTCCCTACGGCGCGGAAGATTTTGACGTGTTTATGACTTTGGGTATTCCGCTGTTTGACTATTTGGACGAAACGGGCAATTTTAACCAAGTCTTGCCAAAATACGCGGGGCTGTTTTATAAAGACGCAAACCAAAAAATAATCGCCGACCTAAAGGAGTCGGACGCGCTTTTTGACACCGGCACGCTGCTTCACCGAATGCCAATGTGCTACAGAACAAAAACTCCCCTCATCTACAAACCAATAAAAAGCTGGTATCTGGCGGTAACCAAAATCAAAGCCAAAATGATAAAAGAAAACCGGCGAATTAATTGGGTACCGCAGCACGTTAGAGATGGCAATTCCGGCCAATGGATAGAAAACGCCAAAGACTGGTCTTTGAGCAGACAAAGATACTGGGGGACGCCGCTACCAATTTGGATTAACGACGCGACCGGCGAAATTAAATTTATCGGATCGTTTGCGCAGTTGAAGGACTTGTCAGGAGTTGCTGTTGTTGACCCGCACAAGCCGTTTGTTGACGAAATAACCTGGAAAGATGAAAAGTACGGAGGTACCTTTAGGCGTATACCGGACGTTATTGACGTTTGGTACGACTCCGGCTCTGTTCCGTTTGCAAAATTGCACTATCCTTTTGAAAACAAAGATGTTTTTGAGAAAAGATTTCCGGCTGACTACATTTCGGAGGGTATGGACCAAACCCATTTGTGGTTTTACACAATGCACGTGTTGGGTGTTGCCCTTTTTGACAGAATTCCGTTTGAAAACGTTGTTGTAAACGGAATGATGCTAGACAAAAACGGTGATAAGTTGTCAAAGAGCAAAGGAAACTTTTTGCCAATGGACACGGTCCTGGAACAGTATGGCGCCGATGTTCTTCGCTACTTTATAACAACATCGCCAATAGTCCAAGGCGAGTTTGCGCGCTTCTATGAAGATGCCCTTGCGACGGTGAGAAAAGAATTCTTTTTGCTCGTTTGGAACTCGCTCAAATATTTTCTCACGTACGCCAAGCTGCACAACTACGCGCCATCGCTTGCGCAACCAACATCCCCGGCCGTTTTGGACGTGTGGATACTGGCGCGTTTACAAGAGACCATAAACGCAATGTGTGAAAATCTTGACAAGTATTTAATAATGAACGCGGCAAAGGCGCTGGCGCCATTTGCGGCTGATCTATCTACGTGGTACATAAGAAGGTCTCGGGAAAGGCTCAAACTGGGAGATTTGGCCGCGCTTGGGGTTTTGTACTACTCGTTTGTGATTTTCTCAAAGCTAATGGCGCCAATTCTACCTTTTCTCTCCGAAACTTTTTATAGTCTTTTGAACGTAAACCAGTTATCCGGGCTTGATTCGGTTCATTTGGATTTATATCCGGAAAGAATCAAGCTAACAGCCGCACAGGAAGAAGTACTAAAGGTAATGACAAATACCAGGCGCGTTGTTTCCTTGGCGTTATCGGTAAGGGATACAGCGGGAATTGGCGTGCGCCAGCCTTTAGAGACGCTGTTTATTTTGAGCAAAAAGGAGCAGATGCGCATTTATGATGAGCTTGTCAAAGATGATGTAAATGTCAAAAATGTGGTGATGGCTTCCGATGCAAAAGAATTGCCCGGCGGGCTTGCGAGTGCTAAAGATGGCGATGTTTTTGTCTATCTTGATTTGACGCTCTCACAAGAGTTGAAAGAAGAGGGCGCCGTGCGGGAACTGGTGAGAAAAATACAGGATATGCGCAAAAGAAACGGTTTGGGTGTAACTCAAAAAGTGTCTGTAGTTGTAGACGGTAAGGACGTGCCTGAAAAACTGCTTCTGACCTTTGGCGATGTGCTCAAACAAAAAGTGTTGGCTACTAAGATAATCCGAGGTGATAAATATGAACTTACTCCGCAGGATTGACGCGGGAGTTGCTCTTGCGCCATTGCTCATCTTTAGCATTGGGGCTGTAACGCTTTTATCCACTTCTTCGGATAGAGTGACCAATCAGTTGCTTTTCTTTTCATTTGGCTTGGCGCTGTATATCCTTGCCGCTCTTATTGATTATGAGTTTTATAAGCATTATTGGTTTGTTGCGTACGGTGTTGTTGTAGCACTGCTGGCGCTAACATACTTGGCCGGACATGTTGTAGGCGGCGCCGCGCGCTGGCTTAACCTCAGCTTATTTACCATCCAGCCGTCTGAATTTGCAAAAGTAGCCGTAGTTATATTTACTGCATCTTTAATTTCAACGCTCAAGCGACGCTCTCTAAACCCAACCTTTCTTGTCAGGCTTACGGCGCTTTTTCTGCCCGTGTTGTTCTTGGTTGTTGTTCAGCCGGACCTTGGGACAGCAATAATACTGCTCCTGATTTTTGTAGGGATATTGTTCTACGCGGGCGTGAACAAAATATATTTTGTTTTGGCGTTTGTTGTTTTGGGGCTATTTTCATCGCCGATTTGGGCAAACCTGCACGATTATCAGAAAGAAAGAATAATTGTGTTTTTAAACCCTACGCTTGACGTGGCGGGTTCCGGATACAATGTGATTCAATCTACTATTGCAATAGGGTCCGGCGGTTTGCTGGGTCGCGGTTTTGGTCACGGCACGCAAACCCATTTGCAGTTTTTACCCGTTTACTGGACCGATTTCATTTTCGCGGCTTTTGCCGAAGAATGGGGTTTGGTGGGTGTAGTTTGCATTTTAGTTTTCTACGCAGCATTGCTGGTTAGCGTGCTTCGCATTTCTTTCAAAGTTGAGAGCAGCTTTGGCAGCCTGCTTTGTGCCGGAGTCTTCATTTTGTTTTTCTCGCAATTTGGCATAAACGTTGGTATGAACCTTGGCATACTGCCCGTAACCGGCATTCCCCTTCCGCTCGTATCTTACGGCGGCAGCTCGTTGGTAACGTCTTTATTCCTGTTGGGCTTGGTGCAGTCGGTTTGGATTCACAGACGGGGCCGATGATGGTATATTTAGTGCACCTATGCCTGCTTTCATCGTTGTTTCTTTGAGCGGCAATCAACTTTATGTCAGCGCCGACCCTGGTTTGGCCAACGGCTTTACCGCACAGACCAGAATAATGCCGCCCGGCGCGGTTGACAACTCGCAAATTGTTGACGCCAAAGTATTTGCCAACATCCTCGCCGAAGCCATTGTTGCCCTTGTTGGCCCAAATGCCAAAAACTCGACACTGCACTTTCTGGTTGAGCCGCAAGACGTTTATGTGCGGTTTATTTCAACCAGAAAAGACAGCGGCGATGTGTCATCGCAAATAGAGGCCGAAGTGGCAGCCAAGCTGGAAGGTGTGAATGTTGCCGATCTTTACTATTCGTGCCAGAAAATAGCCCCGTTTGTGTTTCAATTTGTTGGTATAAAGAAAAATGCGGTGTCAGCGTACCTGGAGGTTGGAAGTAGCCTTGGTATTCCCGTTGCCGCCGTTACGCCTTGGGTTTTGCTTCTGCCCAAATATGTGAATAAAGGCGCGCCGTGTGTATTTCTTGCGAGGCGCCTTGACAACCAAATAGTGGCATTGTCCGAACTAAACGGAGTTTATTTCTCGGAAGCGTACACGGAGGATAAATCGGTTGAGGAGTTGCAAACGCTGGTGCAAAAGCTTTCGGTGTATGAACGGTCAAAGCCCATACAAAATGTGTATACGCTTGATTATGAACAATTTAGCTTAAGTAGCAGTTATGTTGTGGCGGAACTGTTTGCCGACGAAAAGTTTGCCAAGTGGCCGCAGCACAAACTGCACGTGTTGTACGAAAGCGTGATGGCAGCCGATCCAAACGGCGCGTTGTTTGGCACGCAGCTAAATCTGCTCAATTTGCTGCCGGTACCGGTTGGCTCGCAAAAGCAAAGCTCGCTGGTATACGTTGGTGCGACGCTTGGCGTTGTTTTGTCCGTTGGGGCTTTGGTGGGCGGAATTATGATGCTCAAGAATTCCGGGAGGAGTGCTTTGGAAAAAGTGCAACAGCCGCAGCAGGTATTGAGCGAAGCTACGCACGAGGCAACCGAGTCAACGCAAACCACGCAGTCCCAGCAATTGCCGGAGCTAAAGCGCGATGATATTAGGCTGCGCGTTGAGAACGGTGCGGGCGTGGCGGGTGTTGCCGCCAAATCCCGCGACGAGTTACTAGCCCTGGGCTACCAGGTTGTTTCCATTGGGAACGCGGCGGAAAACAGAAGCGACACGCTTGTGCGCATGAAGGCCGACAAACGTGTTTACAGGGACCTGTTATTTTCCGATCTGAAAGACAAGCATGATGTTGTGATAGAGGATACCTTGGCCGCCGATGCCGAGTACGACGTTCTCGTCGTAATAGGTGCAAAGTGACTCTAGAGGCATTTCTTTGTCGCAACTGCGGTAAAACCGTGCCTCACGCGGCATGGGGCACAAAAAACAGAAATCACTGCCCGGGTTGTTTGTATTCGCTCCACGTTGATGATAAAGTCGGCGATCGGCTGTCGGCGTGCAACGGGCTTATGGAGCCGATGGGCAAAATTGTAAAACCAAATGGCGAGGAAGTTCTTGTACACAAATGTCTAAAGTGCAGCGAAGTGCGAAAAAACCGCATCGCCGGCGATGACTCCGTTGCCGATGTAGCCGCGCTTGAAACAATGCACTTCTTATAGTATGCTGCTGTGAGCATATGGGATACGCAATTGTAAAAATAGGCGGAAGCCAGATAAAAGTGGAAGAAGGCCAAACCATTAAGGTGCCAAGGGTTAAAAGCCCTAGCTTTGATGTTCTAGCCTACAACGATGGCGCAAAGCTGACCGTTGGCGAACCACTGTTGACTAATGTAACCGTAAAAGCTTCTATTACCGCCGAAACCGCTGAAAAAACCAGAGTAGCCCGCTTTAGAGCAAAATCCCGGTACAGAAAAGTAAAAGGACACAAGCAACCATATTCGCAAATTAGAATCGACAAAATTTTAGTAAAGGCAAGCAGAAAACATGGCGCATAAAAAAGCCGGCGGCGCAAGTGCCCAACAAAAAGGGAATGTTGCCGGAAAGCGACTTGGCATTAAAGTTTCCGGCGGAAGCGTTGTTAAGCCGGGCCAGATTATAGCAAGGCAGCGCGGCAAAACTTTTCTTCCGGGCAATAACGTTGGTATGGGAAAAGACTTTACCATTTATTCTTTGGTAAACGGGATAGTAGCTTTTGTGTACGCAACTCGCAGGAAAAAGAAAATAAACGTTGTGTTGTCAAAGCAGTCGCAAGCTGCTTAACGGTAAAATAACCATCACCGCGCGTCCTACTATGAATTTTTTGTCAACTGCTCCCCATGTTCGGGAATCCACGCTGTTTTCTTTGTTATCGCCAAGCATATAGTAGGCATCTTCCGGGATGGTTATACCGTTTATAACGCTGTTTGGCAATCCTTCTATCCTTTTAATCACGTGTATGCCTCTTTGTTTCGGGTGTTCAAATATCACAATCTCGTCTTTTTTGAAAGGTTCAAACTTGAAGGTGATTTTTTCCGCGAGAACGAATTCGTTATTCTGAAGGGTTGGATTCATTGAAGCGCCAACTACTCTAACGGGTTGAACAAGGAAAAGGAAGACAAAAATAAAGATGGCTGTGCAAATTGCCATTGCGCCAAATACTTCCTTTAAAGCTTTTACCAGTGATTTTTTAAGGCCGCTCATATGGAAATTCTAAGCCTGTTATAGTATTCTGGCTACAAGAAAGAGGTTTGGTCACTTAGCTCAGCTGGTTAGAGCGCTGCGTTCACATCGCAGAGGCCGTAGGTTCAAATCCTACAGTGACCACCATTTTTGGGCAAGGAATTTGAGTTGTATGATGATAGCTTGTGTTAGCGGGTCCTGTCTAGCATTTCCCCCACGACCGCTCGCCGCCTTTCTGCCCCGCCAGGGCGGGACAGGTGTCGGCTGCGCGTCTTTATGCAGGGCGGCACCCTGCACCCATGCTAGTCACCCGCTAACACACTAAATTCTCCTACAGCTCAAATTCCTTGCCCAGAACCTCCCACAGCTCCTGGTAGCCGCCGTCGTAGCCCAGGGCCCAAATACCAACACCCAGCAGGTTTTTCTCCTTAACTAAGTTGTACTTTATTTTCAGCGAGTCGGGGTTGTCAAAGTAAACTTCCCGCGTTGCGCCCGTTTCATTGCTAATGTATGTAAAGTACGGTGACTGGCCGGCGGTGTCCCACAAAATTTCCGGCTCGTATTTGAGTTTGGTCTCCATAACATCGGCGTAAGTTTGGGAGTCCGAATAGCCGTCCGAGTCGTTTCCCGGTATTCTCTTGGAGTTGGCCTCCGCGGCTTCTACCACCCAGTTGTACCCGTAATACGGCACACCCATTATCAATTTGCTCGGCGCGACGTTGGACAGGTAATCGGCCAGCATTGATGTTATATCGTATTCGTGGAATTTCCCTGCGCCGCCAATTGGAGCCACCGGTCCGGCGTATTCAGACTCCGGCCTGTGAAAGTCATACGCCATAATAAAAAGCGCGTCACTCACTTTTGCCAATTCTTGCGGAATTGTGAGGCGGTTTCGCAAATGTGCGTCGGCAAAGCTTGAGACAACAACAAAAGAGCTGCCGTACTTTTTATCCAATTTTTCGTTTAAGAAGCCCACAAACTTTGTGTACCTGTCCGCGGCTGTTCTCTCAACTTCGCCCGTGTATTCAAAGTCCAGGTTTACATTTTGCATGCCCGCGTAATCCAGTTCTGACTCAAGGTTTGCCGCAAGGGTAGCCCAGCACTCTTCACAAGCCAAAAAGGAGTCGGAAACTTCATCATCGTGAGATATTACGGTCACCGAAAATCTTACGTTTTGTTTTTTGCCCCCTTTAATCAAATCTTTCAGCGCTTTGCTGTTTCGCCACGAACTGTACCCTGATTCGTCTTTATCAAAAGTTCCGTCTTTTTTTATGTGGAGAGCAAAAAAGGAAATATCCGTAACTTTATCCGTGTGAATGTGTTGGGCGTTTTCCAGGCTCCAGTATGGCAAAAAGCCGTAAACAACTTTTTTGGCGAGCTGTGTTTGTGATTGTGCCGCAAGGCTAACCGAGTCGCCAAACGGGGAGAGCGCGGCGTTGGCCGCTTTTGTGTTCCTAACAAAAACCGCGGCGATTGCCAGCAGAACAACACCCAGAAAAACGTCTATTGTGAGTACTATTCGCCTGTGCACACCACCATTATACAGGTCCGGGAAATGCTAGAATGCAGGCAGTATGATGAAAAAAGGCATTTTTGCTGTGATCTTAATTATGGTTGTTGTGTTTGTGCTTATTGGGCGCAACGAATTTAAGAAAGATACTCAGCCAGCAGCACCCGAACCGTATAGTCGCAGCTCCTTCAGCGCGCCGCAGTCAAAATGCGAAACCGGCGCAACCCTTGACTATTATTACTACGAAGCCGCGAAAACGGAGTACAAGAACAACAAGTTTGGGCTCTACATATACGCTGAAAACAAAGACTTTTTCAAACTTGCTTCCCAACTGGTAAATTCAAACGGCGGGGATTGGGGCTATGTTTTAATCCCGTATAACGTCAAAGATAGAGACGAGTCAAAATGGGCCTCCGCGTTTGACAAGCTAAACGAGTACCACCTTATTCCGATAATCCAGCTGTGGGACGCTGATCCAAGCGACTACGAAGACGACACAAAAGATGCGGCCAAGTTTCTCAACCGGTTTCTGTGGCCAATCAAAACGCGCTACGTAAGCGCATACAACGAGCCGAACGACGCCAAGTTCTGGAAGGGTCACGCGGACCCAAAAAGTTACGCAAAAGTATTAGCGTACACAATAGACGCATTCAAAGAAGAAAATCCGGACTTCTTTATACTCAACGGCGCCTTTAACACCAGCGCACCAACAACCGGCGATTATATGGACGCGTTTGACTATATGGCGCAAATGAACGAAGAAGTTCCGGGAGTTTTCGAGAAGCTTGACGGTTGGGCTTCTCACCCATACCCGCAGCCAAACTTTGCCGGTGGGGTTTATGCCACCGGAAGGTGGAGCATTACCGCGTACAGAAACGAGCTGTTGTATCTAAAGGAAGTACTTGGTGTTGCAAAAGACCTTCCCGTCTTTATAACCGAAACCGGCTGGGCGCACGCGGAAGGAGAAAATTGGAACGCTTCGTATTTGCCGGTGACCAAGGTGGCCGAAAACTATAAAAACGCATATACCAACGTTTGGTTGAACGACGCGCGGATTGTTGCAGTAGCTCCCTTCACGATTCGCTACGACCCGCCGTTTGACCACTTCTCGTGGGTCAACAAAGACAATGTTCCTTATCTACACTTCCAAGTTGTAAAATCACTACAGAAAGTTGCCGGCGAGCCGCCCAAGTTGATAAAGGCAAAGCTGCAAATTCCATGCTAATCACAGAACTTGCCAAAAAAATAGCCTCAAATACGCTTTACCAAATGATTGGCAAGTTGGTCACCATGGCCGTTACCATCGCCGTAACCGTTATTGTCACCCGTTTGTACGACAGAGAAGGTTACGGGCTGTTTAACATAATGCAGGTCTTTCCGGCGCTCTTTTTTGTAATCGTCGATTTTGGTTTTAACGCAATTGCCACCCGCGAACTCTCCAAAAACACGGACCGCGCACAAACCTTTATTGGCAACATAATCTTAATGAGGCTGGCGTTTTCGGCGATATTAATTGCGCTGTGCGTTTTGGCTCTGCAGTTTTTTCCGTATAGTCCTCAGCTAAGACTTGGCATTTACATGAGTTTGTTCTTGATTGTCACGCAAGCCATGGTTGCCACCACCAACATAATTTTTCAGGTTAAGCTAAGGTACGACTATTCTATGTGGAGTTTGGTTTTGGGAAGTACTGCTGTTTTAGCCCTTGTTCTTGGCCTGGCGCGCGTGGGGGCCGATATAGTTTGGCTTAGCTTTAGCTATGTTATTGGTGGGCTTGTAACGTTTGCAGCCGGTTGGTATTTTGTGAGGAGGTTGGGCGTTCAGGTGCATCTTAAGTTTGACGCGAGCACGTGCTCTTTTTTGCTCGCGCAGGCGTTACCCATTGGGCTTATGTTTGTTTTTAGCCAAATAAACTTTAAAGCCGACTCAATAATGCTTTCGGTTCTGGAGCTACCAAAAAGTATAGGTTTGGGCAACACCGAGTCTGTTGCATTATACGGCTTGCCATACAAAATCTTTGAGGTTTTGCTTGTGGTTCCAACCTTTTTCATGAACGCAGCCTATCCGGTGTTTGTCAGAAAAATGACGGAAGGGCAACCTTTTTTGAAAAACGTGTTTTTCAAGTCGACGGGGGTTTTGCTGGGATTGGGAGTTTTGGTGAGTTTGGTTGGAATAGTGACTGCGCCGGTTGCGGTTGATTTGTTGGGGGGAGAGCAGTTTGCGCAGTCGGCTTTGGTTTTGCGATTGTTGCTAATTGGCATGCCCATTTTTTACGCTACGCAACCTATTGCATGGTTGCTGGTTACACTGGATAAACAAAAACATCTGCCGTACATATATTTAGTCGCGGCTGTGTTTAATGTGAGCATGAACTACCTTTTTATCACAAAGTATTCGTTTTACGCATCGGCGATAATTACGTGGGTTTCCGAACTGCTCATTCTTGTACTGCTTATTGCGGCTGCCGGAAAGGCTTGGAAAGCCAAATATGCTTAAGTACGGGTTTTATGCGTGCGTCTTCCTTTTGTCGCTTGGACAGTTTGCGGTGATTGGTAGAACTGGCTTGGGCACTATGAGTGTTTCCGACTTGGCAGTGGCAGCGTTTGCGCTGGCGGGATGTGCGTACTTTTTGGCTAGGAAAAGGGCTGCCGTACCAAAGTATTTGCTGGCTTTCTTTGTTTTTGCTTTTGTTGCCATGCTTAGCCTTGGGTTTAACTTTCACAAACTTGCATTTGAAGACTTTGGCGTTGCGTTTTTGTACTTAGCAAGATTTATTGTCTATTTGCTGGGTGGTGTTGTTTTATACAATATGTTGCGTACAAAGATGATGGCGCCAAGTGCGATATTGGCCGCTTTTGGTGCTTCGGCGATTTTTGTGGCCGTTGTTGGGTTTATTCAGCTGGTTGTGTTGCCGGACTATTCGGTGCTGGATTTGGCGTTGGGGTTTGACCCCCACAAAAATCGCCTGGGTTCAACCTTCTTTGACCCAAACTTTACCGCGGGTTATCTGGCGCTTGTGGTCTCGCTTTTGCTGGGAAGCATACGCGGCAAAAAATCCGGCGCTGCGCTTAAATTGGTGCTTGCTTTGGCGGTTTTAACCATCGCCGTGTTTCTGACTTTTTCCAGAAGCGGGTGGCTAATGCTGGGTGTGGTAGTTTTTGTGTTTGGAATGCTTAGATACAGGTGGATGCTGCTTGCGGCCTTACTCATTGCTTTTCTCGCGTACTTTGCCGTTCCGCGCGTGCAAACAAGAATAACCGGCGCCACGGACCCGGCCGATTCGGCAAGATTCAGGCTTATCTCGTGGAAAAACACCGCGCTTGTTGCATCGGACAATTTAGTCACCGGTGTTGGTTTTAATGCGTTTAGGTTTGCCCAAAAAGAATACGGCTTTTTTGACCCGGGGAGTTTTGGCGGCAACGCGGGCGGGGGATCGGATTCAAGCTTTCTGCTGGTTTTGGCCACAACCGGGGTTTTGGGTTTTGCCATATTTCTCTTTGCCTATTTTTATCCGGTGATTGGCGGCGGTTGGAAAACAGTCGGAGCTTTGCCTTTGGTTGCAGCCTTGGCCGGGCTCTTTGTTCACAGCCAGTTTGTAAACTCGGTCTTTTTCCCGCCGATATTGTTTTTGCTCTTTTCGACGCTTGCGGTGACTAACTTTCTTTTTGATAAATGACGTGAATAATTTTCTCGGCTTTGTTGCCGGCTTTGTCCGTTGCAGCCACTTTAATCTCAACGCCGCCTTCGTCAACACCGAGCAAAATCTCAAAGCTTAAATCAGGCCTGGAAATTGCAACTTTGCCGTTTATAATCACCGTTGCTTCTTCATTTAGCTTTCCCGTTACGGTTACGCGCCTGTTTAGATTTTTCACCGCCTCGCCGTCTTTTGGCGATGAGATTGTAATTTCCGGCTTATCATCGTCGGAAATTACGGTGATGGTTTCGGACTTTGGGCTTTCGTTGTTGTTTGAGTCCGCGGCCTTGACAAAGATTAGATTTTTACCTTTGTGGAGCTTGACGTTTATAAATGTGAACGCGCCTTCGGAGTCCGCTGTTGTTGTGCCCGCTTTGGGCCCGTTGACAAAGAGTGTGACCGTTGCTCCGGGCTCCGATACTCCGTCTATAGTTGTGCTCAGCGTGTTTGTTGCTTCCGGAAACTTTGAGAACTCCGGAGCGGTCGGCGCAATTGAATCAACGTGTTCAGGCTCCTTGCGATTTATGGAAAACAGACCAAAGAGTGAGCCTATCTTTGGCGCAAAAAACTTTAAGCCGGCAAAAATGACGAAAAGAATAACAAGAATGGCCAAGACACGTTGGTACAATTTTTTGTATAGTACTTCCTCGGTGTTTGTTTTGTATCTGCGCACCTGCTTATTCTAGCATGGAGCCACCTGTGAGACTTGAACTCACAACCTGCTGTTTTAGACCAAGCTGGAGCCGGTGGTCGGATTCGAACCGACGGCCTTTCCCTTACGAAGGGATTGCTCTACCAGCTGAGCTACACCGGCTTGGTCGCTGAAGGCGCCGCCTTCAGGCACTACAGCTGCTCTACCGTTGAGCTAAGGTGGCTTGAGCGCTTGTCCATTCTAGCATTTTTGAGGTTAGATACAGTACAGCACTAAACGGTGTTAAAATAATTTCTGATGGTTAGCCATTCCAAAATCATCTACGCTTTTATTGACAGCCAAAACCTTAATCTGGGGATTAGGAGTTTGGGCTGGGTGCTGGATTTTCGGAAATTCCGAATTTACCTGAAAGAAAAATATGCTGTTGGGAAAGCATATTTGTTTATTGGTCAAGTGGTTGGCAATGAAAAACTTTATACATCGCTTCAAGAATCTGGGTATATTCTCATATTTAAGCCAACTTTAGATTTTAAAAAAGGCAATGAGCGGATAACTAAGGGAAATGTGGACACGGAACTCGTCTTACATACCATGATCCAATGGATAAACTTTGACAAGGCAGTCATTGTCTCTGGTGATGGCGACTTTTATTGTCTTATCGAGTACTTGGAAGATCATAATAAACTTGAGAAAATTATCGTTCCGAATCATACATACTCTTCGCTACTAAGAAAATTTGCTGGCAAAATTGTTCAGGTTGGTTTATTCAGGAAAAAGGTGGCGAAGGGGTAAGAAAAGGAGGCATTCCCTCGGGACGAAACCCTTTGGTAGTCCTCCTATCGTGATGGGGAGATTGTACCAGAAACCATCCCTTTTAGTCAACATACGGTACATGCGGTCTATACGTTATTTTATTTACTTATAACAACCGCGACACGTGGATTAACGATAAATATATAATCCGCCGATTTCATGGCTATTGAAAAGCTTCTGTCACCGGCGTTAAAGACTATTTTTTCTTGCTCTAGTATTTTGGGGTCGGCTATTGTCTCTATTCCAAACAGGTTTCCAAACGGAGGAACTCCTCCGGGCAATACTCCGCCGGTGGCCGCAATAACTTCTTCTTCGGTGGCAAACCGTATGTCTTTGGGTTTTAGCAAATTTTTTACTTTGCCGCTGTCAAAGCGCGCGTCTCCGGGGAGAACCAACATCACAAACTTCTTTTCCGTAGTGCTGATTTTTACTCTAAGAAGAATTGCCTTTGCGCCTTGTTGAAGCGAATAGCCATGGCGCACTTTGGCGGCCTCTTCGCTTGTGCGGACCGGTTCGTGCTCAAAGGTTTCAAACCAGATGTTGCGTCTTTTGAGTAGCTCAACTATTTGGGCTACAACCGAGTGGTATTTTGAGGTTGGAATAGGGGACATACGTCTATCTAGTTTTTCTTAGATGCTCTTTTAATGGGTCAAAAGTAGCAAATTCAATTCCTCTCGGAGCTACTTCATCAAGATTTACAACGCCCCTTAGGTGCGCCTCCTCGTGTTGATACAGTCGGGCTAAAAACTCTTCAACCTTTTCTTTGTACGTTGTTCCATCAACGGCCGTCCATTCCATAATCACCCATTTAGGGCGTTTCACATCCGCTGCCATTATTCCGGAACTTAGGCACAACTCTTTATAAAAATTAGTTTCTCGCGATTTCTCAACAATTGTCGGGTTTATAAATGTGTTTAGCTTTCCATCAATAAATGTTACAAAAACAGCCTTGTTTAATCCTATTTGAGGTGCTGCCATACCCCTGCCGATACCGGATACTTCTCTATAATGCAACAAAGTTTTTCCAAGCTGTTCGCCAATTGCTACACCTTCTGCAAGATTAACGGGCTGTGCCTGCTGTCTCAATATTGGATCACCAACGTATCGAACTTCGGGAATCTCATCTAAAGCGCGGCTAAAAGTTGCGACTCTCTCTTTTATTATTTCGAGCATATTGTTTGTTTACATAACTTTATGTACATTTCAGTCACTTTTGGAGCGGGTGACGGGATTCGAACCCGCGACCTTCTCCTTGGGAAGGAGACACTCTACCAACTGAGCCACACCCGCGCGGCGTTATAGACAAATTATATAGTATTCGCGAGTTTGCAGTCTTACGGTATCAAAAGCTGTTGGCCGGGTACAATCAGCGCTTGCGCGCCGTTGGCCAAGTAACCAACCTGTCCGCTGTTGGCGGTTAAGATTTCCACCCAGCGCGAGCCGTCGCCGTATGCGCCTTCGGCTATTTCCCAAAGCGTGTCGCCGCTTGCAACCGTGTAAGCACCTTTTTGGATGGCACCCTGGTTGTAGTTGTTTGGCGTCCAGCCAATAACTTCGCCGGTTGGTTGGGCTGTTGGCGATGTTACTTGTCCGGAATCAACCGGTTGTGTACCTTCTTCCAACTGCTCGCCTCCGGGTTCAATGGCGCGCTCGGTGCTGCCCGAAATAATATCGTCGCTGTCATCGCCCGTGCTCCCGGGCATGTTTGCGCTGAAATAATTGTAAAGCTGGTAGCCCAGGGCTACCACAAAAATTGCTGCTACTACACCAGCAAATATGTTTTTAGCCGGTGTGACGCCGGGTTGGGGAGTGATGTTGTCTGCTGTCATAATTGACCTCCCAAGTCTTGAGCAGTAGGTAAATGTTTTATACTGTTGACAATGCCATGGTCTCCTGGCTCTCTCGCATGACTCACACCTTTCTGGCGGGACCGACGGGGCTCGGTCACGAGTCCGTGTTTTGCTACGTCGCTTGGCTCCCAGCAAAACAGCGGCTCGCGACCCCGCCTCCTCTCCTTAGCTGCTTCGCAGCGTCGGAGAGTCCGGCATTCTCGCCCTTCTTGTCTCACTGGTTTTATCTAAACCAGCCGTTATTGACTGTATTAACACTATGGCGGGACCGACGGGGCTCGAACCCGCGACCTCTTCCGTGACAGGGAAGCGCTCTAACCAGACTGAGCTACGATCCCATGCAGTGCAGAGGGACGCCACTACTGTACCAAATACTAAAAAATGAGTCAACCGAAATGCTAAAATATGTGTATGGAAAGACTCACAAACAAAGAAGTTGTCTCCCAACTGCGTGAAGTCATGGCTGCAATGGAAATAAAAAGCGCGGATAAATTTAGGCTACGTGCCTACCAGAACGCCGTTGCCGCAATAGATAACTTAACCTCAAGCGCACAGGACCTTTGGGAAAACGGCAGAATTGAAGAAATTCCCGGAGTAGGGCCCTCCCTTGCCCAACACCTCGCCGAGCTTTTCACAACCGGAAAAGTCAAAGAATTTGAAAACACTAAAGCCGACTTGCCCCAAGGCATGTTTAAACTTTTAGAAATAAAAGGTGTTGGCGCCAAAACCGCCTTCAAACTCGCCCGCGCGTTTAAGATTAACGACAAAGAGAGCGCAATAGACAAAGTAAAGAAGGCAGCCGAATCCGGAAAAATCCGCGAACTCCCGGGTTTTGGCGAAAAGTCAGAAAAAGACATACTAGACTCGATTAACGACGTTAAGCAACACAAGTCGGTGAAACAGCGATTGCTGCTAGTCCGCGCGGAAGAAATATCCCAGAGAATAATTCACTATAT
>Ga0209518_1002242_pt1 | contig 18554 bp, 18 predicted proteins | sample RifGroB1_FD_183993 | JGI IMG/M metagenome (GOLD analysis project Ga0209518, IMG submission 183993) | Groundwater microbial communities from Rifle, Colorado, USA - Groundwater B1 (SPAdes) (version 2) | ecosystem: Environmental > Aquatic > Deep subsurface > Groundwater | place: Rifle, Colorado...
TTCTATCTCTGGCCAGAAAGATGGATCGGAACTAACTCTCGATATTCACCTCCATGTTAAAAGCGTGTGAGTTAATAGAGGCGAAGGGTCGTCATGTCAACAGACTTGACAATTCCCTCCACTGGTAAGGCTTCCTGCTTTGCATGGGACTTTATGATTGCGCCGATAATTGCGGCAATCATAAAGGTATTGTAGATGATCGCTTGTGCGGTACAAGGGATTTCGACTGCTTCCTCGTCAGTAAACAGAAGTCCTTCATAACCGCGCATTTCATCGGGGAGGCAAGGATTCAGCGCAAAGACTTGCGCGATCATGCCTCCCATGCGAGCATCGATGAACAAGGGAACACGGATATTCAGTCTGACTTTTTGCCAGACTTTTTGGCGGGTGGCCATATTGTCGACGCAAACGATAACGACTCCCAAAAGAGCCTGGTCCTCGAAGCGCTCGACTTTGGCTTCCGGTTTAACCCCTGTGGCGTCCTCGACTATTTCAGCGAGTGCCTCAGCCTTCGGTCTCCCTAGGTCTTTCAATCTGAACATCTGATTCGGAAAGTTATGAGCCTCGACCGAATCAAAGTCCATGATCGTGAGATCAGAGCATCCCATCTTCGAGAGAAGAAGAGCTGTCGGGCTTCCGATTCCCCCCGATCCTATGATCGTTATCGGAAAAGTCAGATCCCGGGGGGTGACGAAATCGAGCTGACGCCAAAAATCTGGCTTTGTACTAGTCGGCATCTTCTGGAATCCTGAAACTTGCGCGGCCTCCTCCATCACCTTCTTGTGCGCTCGCTAAAAGTTCCTCATAAACCTCGTCAGGAAGATCATCTCCGACGATTGCGACGATTTTCGGCTTCGCAGGAGGTCGAGGTAGAAAAGAGACTTTCTTTCTCATCTCGGCTTTAGCCCATACGATGGTCTCTTCATCCGCTGCGTCGTAGTGAACAGGTATCTCATCTATCACGAGTGGAATTGGTTCGGTGAGATCAAGGCGTACCTTGACGTTACCGTCATCGTCTCCGACCAGTCCAAACATGAAGCCACGTGTTAACGACCGCATGTTTGTGTGATCGATGCCGCTCCAGAAGAGACCCGAGTTGGCATGGGAATGCCACCAGAGCTTAATTAAGCCAGGGTCTTCTCCTTTTTCTACGAGTTCTGTTAAGAACCCTGCGACAGCTTCTGGTGAAATCACTGTCTCTGATGAGCTGACTCTTTGTGTAAGAACGAAAATGTCCTCCACGAAGAAGTCATGGTCGCGAGAAATCACTTTCCCAAAGCCAGATATTTCACGCTTGGATAGTGTGAGAAGGGCCTGAAGCTTCATCCAAGCTATATGCCCAAACGTGAGCCTAGGTACTAATGCAACACTAGGAGACATGTGCTCCCTCTACTTCTTCTGCTGGCCAGTGCTCCACGATCTCATGAGGACTTCCTGGTTCGTATGATTCAAGGAACTGAATCAAAACTGTCACCAGGGCTTCGATCTCTCGTTCGGCTTCTAGCTTCGCAACTGCCTCAGAGATGTTACCGAAGCAAGGGTAGCCTTCCCCATCGATATGAGGATGTGGACCCGAGATAGGGGATGCGTTGGCATAATTTCTGATGATTACGCCATCTTCGAAATCGATGATCATAATGAACGCACCGATCTTTCTTCGCACCCCTTGCCATTCAATCCAGATCGTGTCGGTATAGACCTCAAGTGTCTCTCCATAGGAGATGCCAATCACATGAGGCATTGTGAGGATGTTTTCCAGTTGGCGCCTGAGGTTCTCTTTTTCCTCGTTTGGTGTTCTCCGCACCGCACGAAGTTCGCTCTCTATATCTCGGAGCGCGCTCGCTGATTGCAGGTATCTTTGTAAGTTACCTCTAACCGTCCTACTTTGTTCAGCAACTTGACGCTCCAATCTCAAAATCCGCTGGGAGCGAGAACTGTCAGTGTCTCGCAGAAAACGCTCAATGGCGTCTTCTTTTCTAGGAGCGACGAGCTCTCTGCGCCTGGTGACTAGCTCCTCAACTCTCGTTGAGTCGATTCCACCGATAATCATGGGAATCGCTTCACGAAGTATTCTCTCGAGGATCTGAGCGTTGTGAGACCAATATTCAGTCCCTCGGAGAAAACCTCCGTCTCGTGATGCCTCCAAATTCACGAGAATATAAACGACTCTATCTTCTACTTCAGCAACCGCCTCACCGTTAGTGTCATAGATGATTATTCCACCAGCAGGCTTAAGAGGTTCTGTTCGAACCAGTGAGGCCAAGCCTCTTGTCCCTTCAAGAGAGAATTCATAAAGCCTCTCCAGATTTGCTCGCCGGCCTCGGTTACGCCCAGCACAGTTGAAGTGAATATATAGAGTGCCAGAGCTTGGTTCCCCATACTCATCTTCGTGCAGCCGGCAGTAATCGGAGCCACTTCTGAAACACCTTTCTGTGGGAGGCATACAGACAATGTCTGTTTTGAACTCCTTGGCAAGTTGCTCGAGAAGCCTTAGGGTTCTCTGAGACTCGCCTGGATAATTCACCGTGTAGACTCTATTTTCATCATCAGCTTCTCCGACGAAAAAGATTTCATCTACTTCGGTTTCATGAGTATGAGACGAGATGTAAGTCTCGCTCAGTCTGGCAGCTGCCTGAAAATCTGAGCAATGAAGCTCAGCTTCAGGAACGAGGTAACCAGAAACGCTCCTTGGAACAGAGACAGTCGCAGTGTTCGTCGAAATCATCCAATCAACGAAATGGATGCGGACTGCATCGGGAATTTCACCTTCAATAAGGTATTGGTTCACCTTGTTCTCCTTATTTGTTAAAGAGCTCTAAACATTTAGCTTGCTATTGCTATGTTAGATCACGAATTCTAACAAATCTCTTATAACAATTCAACTATAGGATGGATGTTGTAAATGAGCCTCCTTTCCTGTAAAATTGTTTCCTATGGCAAGAGCGAAATTAAAACTTGAAGAAAGAAAAATTTTAGGCAAAAAAGTAAAAAAATTACGCCGCGAAGGAATTCTTCCTACCAACGTCTATGGAAAAGACATGAAATCAAAATCCGCTCAAGTGCCTCTAGCAGATTTTCTAAAAGTATATAAAGAAGAAGGAGAAACAGGTTTAATTGATGTTGAAATTGGAAAAGAAGCCATTCCAGTTCTTATTCATAATGTGCAGACAAACTATAAACATGAACCGCTGCACGCTGATTTTTTTAAGGTAAATCTTAAGGAAAAAGTAAAAACTATGGTCCCAATTGAGCTAACCGGCGAACCTAGAGCTGTTGTCGATAAAGTTGGGCTCTTAATGGCTATATTAAATGATCTTGAAGTTGAAGCCCTACCTACTGATTTACCGGAAAAAATTGAAGTCGATGTTGCAAGTCTTGCTAATGTCGACGAGCAGATAACTGTAGCCGATCTAAAGCTTCCAACAGGAGTTGAAACTTTAACAGATCCTAACCAAGTTGTAGCGAAAATCGGAGAGCTTGTCAGCAAAGAGGCTCAAGCGCTTGCGGCTGAAGAGGCTCTAGCGGCAGAAGCTGCTGCTGCTGAAAGTGCTGCTGAAGAAGGAGAAATTCCCGCAGAAGGCGCAGAAGGTGAAGCTGCTCCGACAGAAGGTGAAGTTCCTACCGAAGCTCAGGGAGAGAAAAAACCAGAAGAACAACCATCTACAGAACAAAAGCCACAAAAAGCCTAATTTAGATTCAGTTTTTTCTTTAAAAAATCTCCTTTTTCAAAATTTGGATCGATTTCATAAACTTTTTCTAAATATCGGGAGGCATCATTAAAGTTTCCGAGTTCATATTCAATAATAGCCAGACTAAAATAAGCGTCTCTGAAGTCAGGATAAGCATTAATGGTACTTTGCCAGTAAATCTTTTGTTCCATAAGTTTTTGTCTTTTAGCAACTTCTTTATTTCTTTGAATTACATTCTTTGTCAAATCAAAAGCTACGACAATTGTTGCGATTAAAATTAAAATAAGTCCCAAAATTAGAGCCTTATTTTTTTTGATTGTTTCGGGAATCCTTCGGGAAATATTCGGGAATTTTAGTTTGCTATTTTTTTTCTTCATGGGTGGGCTTGCCCTGAGCGGAGTCGAAGGGCCAATCAGCAACAATAAGATATTTTCCTGGGTTAATTTTCTGATAGATTTCCTCTGTTATAAAAGGCATAAAAGGATGTAAAAGCTTAAGAATTGTTCCAAGCACCGTTTCTAAAGCAAGTTGCGACTCTTCCCTTCTTCCTTTTGCCTCTTCGATATATTTATCGGCAAATTCATGCCATGTGAACTCATAAATAGCTTCCGATGCTTCATGAAACCGATAGTTTTCAATACTTTTAGTCACTTTTTTTATCAACTCTTCAGATTTACCGAGTATTTCCCGATCTTTTCCCGAAAACTCTTTATCGTATTTCTCAGGTTTATAATCGATAATTAACCTCGCAATATTCCAGAGTTTGTTTGCAAAATTCCGGCTGTTAATTAGCTTGGGGTAAGATAAGGCCTGATCATTTCCAAAAGCAGTTCCGTAAATTAAGGCAAATCGAACCGAATCAGCTCCATACTCTTCAACTATTTCCAGGGGATCAACTACATTGCCTTTGGACTTACTCATTTTTTTACCGAAGGGGTCTTTTACTGCTCCATGCAAAACTACATCTCTGAAAGGAATCTCTCCTGTTATATATATTCCAAGCATAATCATTCTAGCCACCCAAAAAAGCAGAATATCATACATGGTTTCCATAACGGACGTGGGATAGAAAGTTTCAAAATCTCTCTCTTTTGTAGTTTGTAAGGTAGCAAAAGGCCATTGGCCGGATGAAAACCAAGTATCAAAAGTGTCTGTCTCCTGCTTGAAATTCCCTTCTGGGACTTCCCCCTCTGTTACCACCCATTTTCCACTTTTTTTATCTTTCCAGGCCGGAATCCTAATCCCCCAGACAATTTGGCGGGAGATATTCCAGTCTTTGATGTTTTCCAGGAAATTTAGAATAGTTTTATCGTGTCTTTTTGGATAAAACTTTATTTTTCCTTTTCTTATAGCCTCTATCGCTGATTTTGCTAATGGCTTCGTTTTAAGAAACCATTGCTCAAGAGGAAGCGGTTCAATAGGATTTTTACATTTATAACAAAGCGCAATCCTATGCGTGTAGTTTTCGTCTATTTTTTCAATCAATCCTTTTTTTTGCATTTCTTCAACTACCGCTTTCCTTGCTTGTTTCACATACATCCCTTCAAACTTACCTGCTTTATCGTTTAATTTGCCATCGAATCCAATCACTTGTTTTAAAGGTAAATTATGGCGACTGGCTACTTCATTATCGTCAAAATCGTGGGCCGGGGTTATTTTTACAACTCCCGTGCCAAACTCCGGATCAACAAATTTATCAGCAATAACTTTTATTTTTGCTTTCCCTAATACTGTTTCTATGTCAATTTCTTTATCAATATATTGTTTGTATCGGTTATCTTGTGGGTGAACTGCCACAGCGGTGTCGCCAAACTTTGTCTCAGGTCTTGTCGTTGCAAGAACTAAGGGTCCGTATTTAACATAGTAAAGAGGATCGCGCCTTTCTTCATAAATTACTTCAAGATCAGAAAAGCTTGTTCCATCATAAGTGCAATAATTAACTAGCCTTTCCGCACGATAAACCAAACCATCGTCATATAATTTTTTGAAGGTTTTATAAACGATTTTTATAATTTCTGGGTCAAGAGTAAATTTCCCACGACTCCAATCTAGCGAATAACCAAGCCGGCGAAGCTGTCCTTCCATTACGGGTCGATTTTCCGAAACAAAATCCCAAATCATTTTGTAAAGAATTTCTTGATCAAAATCGAAGCGAGACTTACCTTCTTTTTCAAGTTTTTTCTCAAAAACAAATTGGGTTTCAAATCCTGCATGGTCCGCTCCAGGAAGCCAAAGCGTCTTATCCCCCATCATTCGGTGAAATCTTATTAGGATATCTTCAACTGTGTACATCGCGTGACCAAAGTGAAGGGGGGCATTCGCATTTGGAGGTGGAAGAATTATTGAAAATGGTTTGCCCCTAGGATTGACCGCTGGTTTAAAAAAACCTTTTTCCTCCCAATTTTTATAGATTTTATTCTCTACTTCTTTGTGTTTATAAACCTTATCCACGAATTTCCTCCTTTGCTAAATTTTGTCTTGATAAATAGAAGAAATATCCAACTGTCCCAAAAGTTATAATCGGCGATAAGTAGGCAGGTATATGGAATCCGAAACTATCTAAAATCATAATGCTTCCTAAGAAAAATATAGAATACATTGCTCCGTTTTTTAAATATTTGTACCTTTTAATTCTTTCAATATTACTTATTGTAAGTTGCCTAAGAACAATTGCGCCTAAACCGTTTCCTAATAGGATAAGAGGTACTGCGAAAGTAAATGCAAAAGCACCAATCACCCCGTCAATCGAAAATGTAGTGTCTAAAACTTCAAGGTAGGCGAGCTTTGATAGATCTGAAATATTGTTCTTTGTAGAGAGTAATCGCTCCTCCTGCTGCTGCGCAAATTGCCTGAATCCGTGAATCAAGAAAAATCCGGTTGATCCCACCACTGCTCCAAAAGCTAGCATAGCCCCTTTCCCGAGGGCAAACCAAACTATGACTGTTAGAAGAATCGAGACAATTGCGAAAAACCATGCGCCTTGTGCATGAAAAAACTTTTCTCCCCTTATACCGTAATGTTTAGGCTCTATAAATAACCAGTGAAAAAATAAGAATAATAGAAAAACTCCTCCGGCAATAAGAAGTATTGGCGCACTGTGTTCTATTGCATCCCTAGCGGCGCTACCCCCTCCCAGGCTCAAAAGAGACAAGGGACTTATAGAGGGATTTGCTATCCATATGATCAAAAATGGCAAAACTCCTCTAACAACAAATACTGCGAAGAAAAATCCAAAAGTCAGGAACCAGCGTCTTGCTTTTTTTGACATGCCAGAAAGTACTTCGGCATTTATAACTGCATTGTCTATGCTTGTAATGATTTCAAATAGAGAAAGGCCAATAATAGTTAGAAGGATTACTAAAATCTCCATATTAGTCATGATTTTATATTATTTTGGGGAGAAATAGAAATTAATGACTTGATCACGCGTTACATTTATTTGTTTTGAAATAGAATTTCCGTTTTTTTTCATTGAAATATCTCCCCTAATATAGGCTATCTTTTTGGGAAAATTGATATTTAGGTCCAAAGGGAAACTATCAACCCCTGGCTGTTTAAAAATTTTTAAACTGTACGTGTTTGAAATTCTTGTTAGCGTTAGGTTTTGCGGAAGAGTATATTCAATTGCAACATTTTTAAGAGAGTTAATCGGAATATTCACTAAAAAGCCAAAAACAGTTTTTCCACTGTCTTTATAATTTTCGACTTCAAGTCCTTGCGGCGGGACAAAATTATCTCGACTAAATTCGGCGGGATCAGTAATCGCAGGAATAATTTGCTGCTCTTTATCGTTAATAGTAACTTTTTCTATAACTGCGTCTTCGGGAACAATGAATCTAAGATAGTTTTTATAATTTCCGCCTGGCCAGGCATTTGATTTTGCATTATTTTTAAAAGAGATTGAAAGTTTATTTGAAATTCTTCCATCTTCTAAAATATTTATTTTATAGGAGGCACTCCTAGAGACAAAGTAATTTGCCTTATTAACGCCTAAATTGGCTTCATTTGTTCCTAGAAAATCAAGTAAAATTCCGGAATCTTTTTTCCTATTTTCCGCTAGGCTAGAGGACCATCCGCCAAGCGAAGAGATGTTTTGAAGATTGGGATCATTTGAGCCTAATTGGATATGTTTTTCAGACAGAGAAGTTGATAGTCCCTGTAGTAAGTCTAGATACGAAATATTATTATTGCTTTGTAGGCTACTTATTATGGATTTAAATAGTGAGTTAAGAAAATCTTTTTTTTGAGATGATCCAGCAAAATTATTTTTCTCTGATTTTTCCTCTGTTAAAAGAAAAAGATTGTTGGCCGAAACATTAAGATTATAATCTACAACGTGTACGTTCCCTATGCTAGCTACTAAGTTTTTGACTAGAGATAAGTCAATTCCAATTACTCCATCAACTTTTTCATTAAGAGAAAGGTCTAAAAGATATGCAGCATTATAAGAATTTTTTTCAAAATCCAAATCAAAATTACTGTCTCTAAGATACCAATGCTCTATTGGAAGATAACGCCTCAGCGCGAACGGAGGATCAATATGTCCCTTAAGTTGTCCGTCTGCAGAATAAACATTGTTAATTGTGAAATTATGTACTCTTCCTTTATCAAGGGTGAAAGTTGCAAAACTTCCAATAAACCCTCCTCCTGGTCTAAGCTCCATATTGTTTTGGAAAAGAATCATGTATTTTCGGGGCGTTGGGAACCCAAAAATTTCAGGAAGAAAATCAGAAGTACTCGAGATAAGATCAATTAGAGGATTTAATTTATTTACATCTGCTAAAAGTTCTTTGGGAAGAGTTCCTTCCGCTTGAGTGGTGCGCAAAAAAGTAGTAGAACTTTTTAAAAGATTAACTCCTTCTTTAAAGTCTTTTTCCGAATTTTTACTTTCCCCATTAAAAACTTTTCCAAGTAGTCCTAAGGAAATTATTAAATCATGGGATCCATCTGATAGGTTTTTACCTAATTCAATTTTATACTTAAGGGCGCTAACTTCTTTTTCTTTGCCTAAAAATTTAGCTTCTACTAAAAGTGGATTTGAGGTTTTTTCAGCAATTGCAAAAAACGTTTTAGCGTTCGCCACATCTCTTTTGGCTTGAGTTAAATTTCCCCTACTTAATTGATCCTTTGCAATGAGTAACTCTTTTCCTCCTAAAAAAAGATAAAATAGAGATGATATTAAAGGGAGAAAGAGACAAAATAAAAAGAAAAAAACTATCCAGATAAATGGAGTCAAAAAACTTCTTTTTATTTCTTCTTCCGTTACTTTATCTTCTTCGCGCGTCGTTTCAAGATTTAAGTTTTTAATTCTTTTGAATAGATCGTATTTTGTTCCTAGAAGAAAATTTGCGTCATCTTTTATAAAATATTTAACCTGTTCTCCCCCATTTTTTTGAAAATCAATCCTAACTTGCGGATTTACTTTTTGCAACATATGGGCAAGTGTTATATCGGTAATAGGATAAAATGGTAAAACAAAATTGATCTTATTATTTTCTTCTTTTGAGCTGTCTCTAGAAAGAAGGTCAATCACATCATCTATATATACCGGATAACTTAACCTTAAACCCTCTTTTTCAATCTTAAGAGATAGAGATTTATTTGCTTGGTCAATAAAATTATTGACACTTGTTTGATTTGGAGAATAATTTCTATCTTCTCCAAACACATCTCCCAGAATGTAAATTTTTATATTCGCTGCCTGTATCTCCTCTATTTTTTTCTGAGTTATAATACTTGCGTAGGTAATAAAAAAAATTAGTGATCTATCGACTTGTGCTTTTTTAAAAAATGAGTCGATTGAGGAAATAACTGTTTCTGCATCATCTATAAGAAACGTTTTTGAATATGAATTGTCAGGAATAATAGGAAATTTTTTATTATAAGGAACGTGAATAATATTTTCCGCTGCCCCCTCTTGAGGTTTCAGTCTACTAACAAAAATTACAATTTGGTCTTTTGAAATCTTTTTCGCGAGCTCAATTCCTAAACTTCCAGATCTATCAACTATTAGAACTGGGGGTGTAATTTTAGGCTTACGGCTATCCTGGGCAGAGTCTTCCATAATTCTTATTTTATTTAAGTCTAAAGCTTATTGTCTAGTGCGAGGTTAACAAGAGAGTCTGCAATTTTATTAAGCTCTCTTGGAATGTGCATGTAGTAAATCTTAATTGCCGAAAGTTTTTGTTCGTATTTTTTTATCTCGAAAAGCAATTCCCTAAGTTTTGGACTTTTCATTTTATAGATTCCGTTTAATTGCCGGACAGCCAATTCGGAATCCATAAAGAAATTGATTTGACCCACTCCATAAATAGTATTCTTGTTTTCCAAGCAGTATTCATAAGCTTTTATTATGGACGTATATTCAGCCACATTGTTTGTGGTTTCTCCAATTTTAAGACCAATCCTCATTATTTCTTCCTCTCCTTTTTTTATAAATACTCCAATTGCTGCAGGACCTGGATTTCCTCTTGCTCCGCCGTCTGTAAATATAGTAAGTTGTCTCATTTTAAACTCCCATTCTAAAAAAATTCTTTTTAAAAAGGATCGCAAAGAAAGAAATCATTACTAAAAACTCACTTATTAGGGTTATGTAGGCTGCCGCCATGTATCCTTCTTTTGGAATAAAAATTAAATTCAGCACTATATTTAAGACAGCAGAAAATAAATAAATAAACATAAGCCTCTTTTGCATTTCAAAAGAGATTAGAAACCACTGCATTAGACTTGTTATAAAGAAGAGGGGAAGCGACAGAAGTAAAACCCTAAAAGGGTGAATAGCACTGGTGAAGTCAGACTTAATTAGATTAAAAAGTGGGGAAGAAAACCAAAAAATCGCTATCAGGACTAAGGAGAATGAAATAAATACGAAAGAGTAATTTTTAAAGATTCGATAAGTTTTTCGAGGATTTTTTATATCCCGAAGCATTATTGGATAAAGAGCGTTTGATAAAAATAAGGGTATCGCAAGAAGAAAGTCAAAAAACCGATAAGTTAGTCCATAAATTCCAACTTCAGCGCTTGTTTTAAAATAGGAAAGTATTAACATATCTGCTCTAAAATAGAGTAAGTTGAAAATAAGCATTAGTCCCAAAGGGGCGGACCTAATAATTAAATTTCGGTCAATATTAAAACTTTTTGGTATAAATTTCTCTCCAGTTAAGAAAAGAGATATAAGACCAGAAACAAACCCACTTACAACAAAAGATAGGAAAATATAAATAAGTGAAAAGTTATTTGAAATTAAGAAAATTACTAATAAAAGATTTATAAAAGATCCAACTATTTGAGAGATAAAAAGATTTTGATAGGTAAACCTCTTTTGAAAAATCGCTGATGAACTCAACAGTAACCCTTGATTAAAAATAGAGAATCCGAAAACAAATATTCCAACTTTTAGAAAGTTTGAAAAACCAATTTCACTACTTTCTGAATAGGGGAGAAAAATTGAAATAAGAATAGCTAAGACAAAAGCAATTAGGGAAAAAATAAGCCTTGTATAAAAGAGCTCAGCAAAAACCTTTTTACGTTTTTTTAGATAAATTGCATTTAGTCCAAAATCGACTAAAAGATAAAAAAATCCTATGTAAACAGTTACCTTAGTAAAGTCTCCAAATCCAGATGCTCCGAAGTGTCTTGCAATAAGAAGAGTTGTAATAAGCCCGACAAAAGTCGTACTAACTCTTGAAATAAATTGGAAAAATGCGTTTCTAAAAACTAAAGAAAAATGCATGTCTTTTTATATTCTAACTCAAAAGATCGACCTTTGACCAAACAATAGCCGTAATTAAGGCAAAAAGAAGTTGCCCTTGAATTAGAGTTAAATAATAATGATCAAAAAATCCCGAAGTTAGAAAAAACAATAAAATTATTAGTGATATTTTTTTTGCTCTAAATAGAAGAGTGAACACGAATGAGAGGAAAAAGAATAAACCAATCATTCCAATTTCCGAAGCTATCAATATGTAAATATTGTGAACCGGCTGAATGTCAAAAAAGACCAAAGGACGGTAATATTTAATAACTTCGGGTAGAAAATTGCCGATCCCTACTCCAAAAAGAGGATTGTCAGAAATCATAAAAAACGCAGCTTTAATTAAATCTATTCTTTTACTTAAGGACTCTCCGAATAACTCTAGTATTCGTTGGTTGTAAAAAATAAAAATAGTTAGAAGGGGAACGAGGGAAGTAATAAAAATAAATATACCTTCCTTTAAAAGTTTTTTATTTTTAATAAGTAAAAAAGAAACTAGAGGAATTAGGATCGAATAAAGAATAAGAGACGCTCTAGAAAGAGTTAAGACTAAAGCAGCCTCTGATAATACAAAACTTAATAAAATAAGGATATTAGTTTTCTTTTTCCTCATTCTAAGAGCTGGTAGAACAAAGATTGTCGAAAAAACTATGTATGCGGCCAAAACATTAGGATGAGAAAAAGTACCATATGGTCTTAGAATTAACTGTCCAGAAATACTTGCGTTTGCAATATTAGGAGTTTCGGGGGTAAAAAATCTTTCTCCCAAAAAATAAAAAATTCCATTAAGAGATCCTTGGTTTAATACTTGCAAAACGGCAAGTGAGGACTCAAAAAGTAAGCCTGCAAGAAAGGGTATATAAAAATTTTTTTTAAATTTTCTAAAGTTATAAAAGGTATAAAAAGCGATGAAAGAAAACTCCATAAAGCGAATAAAACTCAGAAGTGAAAGGTTAAAATTTTTAGATAAAAAAAGATTAAACACCAAGTAGCCTAGGAAAATAAAAAAAGAGGAATAGTTTTTAATAAAACTGAGTAATAGATTTGCTTTCCCGCGATTATTATAAAGAAAAAGAAGGAAAATCGAAGAAATTAGAAGATCATTAAAAAAGAGGGTTGGAGATAAATAATCTATTCTAATTCCTTTGATAAAAGAAAATCCGGGCCAAAAATGAAGACCTAATTGAGTGGGCAGAAAAGTTAGGAGAAGAAAATAAAAAACTCTTTCTAGTTTTTGGCTGTTAATTCTTAGGCCTAACGATAAGAACTCTATCTTTTCCTTCCCCAGCCGACTCTGAAACGACTTTATTATCATCTTGCAAGGCCAAATGAACCAAGCGCCTCTCCCAAGATTTTAGGTTTGGGATAATTACTTCCTTTCCTTCAGAAATAACTCTTTCTTTAGTTTCCTCGGCTAAATTAGAGAGAAAATCAGACCTGTTTTTCTTATAGTCTCCGACCTCAAAAGAAACTCTTTTAAATTCTCCAAGTTTTTTGGTAAGAATTAGGGAGAGAACAAGCTGAATTGCTTCAAGATTATCTCCATGTCGCCCGATAATTATTCCGCTTTCCTGCGTATCTAAAACTACATCAAAACCTTCTTCGGACTCTGATAATTCAAAAGGGTCTTTTATGCCAATTACTGATAAGAATTCTTCGATTGTTTTTTGAGCTAGATTTAGACTTTTTTTCATTTTAACGCTTTAAATATTGGGTAATAAACAGAAGACTCTCTTTTCCCTGAACTAAATATTGCTGTATGATACCAAAAACAGTAAATGTGTTCCAATAAATAGAGAGTCCAATTGGAAAGGTGTAAGAGAAAAAACCAATCATTATCGGAAAAAGGTAGGTTGTTTGCGTTTGGAATGCTTGAGTAAAATCCATTTGCTTTTTTTGTGTTGTTGGAGTCTTTTGGCTTTTAGGGAAAAGCATTTTTGATTGAATGAATTGAAGTACGCCAGTAATAATTGGGACGAAAAGAATTATAAGTCCTATGCTTTGCAGAAGCTGAGAAGGTGTTTGTCCAAGAGGAAGTCCAAAGAAGTGAGTGTCCCAAATTTTTGAAATTTTTAAAAAATCGAAATAAACAACTTGATTTACTTGATTAAGTATGTCCCCAGGGCCAAGTTTTACAATGTGGTTAAGAACCGAATATAATCCCCAAATAATAGGAATTTGAATTAAAATCGGGAGACAGCCGGCCGCAGGATTTACTCCAAATTCTTTATAAAGCTTCATGGTTTCCTGCTGTAATGTTTTAGCATCTCCTTTATGCCTTTCTTTAAGACGGGCAAGGTGTGGGGAAATCTCCTGCATTTTTTTTGATGCTTTAAGTTGTGCAGTTGTAAGAGGATATAAAACTATTCTTATTAAAACTGTCAAGGCAATTATCGAAAACCCCAGAGAGAAAGGAATTGAAAAAAAACTTAAAACTTTGAAACAAAGAACTAAAATGTTTAAAAAGGGCCAAACTAAAATGATATTAAAAATATTGGGATCTGTCATATGCAAGACGTTATTCTTTTAAAACCGAGTGCGCTACCAACAAAAAGACCTTTCTCGGAAATCTTTTTCTTTGTGTATTCCGAACAGGATAAATCATATTTACAAAAAGAGGAAACGCCAAGCACGTTCTTAAGAATTATGGATAGGAATCTTTGATAAAAGTAAATAATTGCAACTCCAATTTTTTTAAACATTTTAAATCTTTGTAAATATACTTTCTATTTCTTTTTTTATTTCTTCTTTATTTGAGTGAAGCATTTCTTTTTTTGCAATAAAAACAAGATCAAGTCCTTTTTTTAGTTTTTTCACTCGATCATAGAGAAGGTCTGCTAAGGTTCTTTTTATTTTGTTTCGGACCACAGCTTTTTTATCAATCTTTTTTGAAACATTTATGGCAACTCTTAATTTTCCTAAATCATTGTACCCCATTTTTAAAATAAAATGTTTTGTCGCAAAAGAGTTAATACTGTTAATTCTAGGGTTTGAGAGTCTATTCTTTTTTTTAAGCATTGACAATTCTTTTTCTGCCTTTTAACACTCTTCTTTTTATCACTTTCCTGCCAGCTCGTTTTTTGGATCTCGCTAAAAAACCATGCTTTCTTGCTCTTTTAAGTTTTTTAATTTTTATTAGTTTCTCCATTTTAGTGTTTTTAATTCTAACAAAAAAGATTGTTTTCTTAAAGTGCTAAAAAAGGATCCAGTAGTATCCACTTTTTCATCTTGACAGGAAGTTATCCACATCTGCTAAACTTTTTAGTTACCTGGAACATGCAAAAAGATCTCTTAAGTTTATGGGAAAATGTGCTTTCTGAGATACAGACTGAGGTCTCAAGGGCAAATTTTCTGACCCTTTTTAAAGGCACCACTCTTATCTCTTTTGAAGGAAATGTAGCGACAATTGCTGCTCCTTCTTCAATGATAATTGATCTTCTAGAAAAAAGGTTTTATCAAACTATTAAAGTCGCTTTAGACAAACACTCAAAAACCTCCTCGAAGATAATCTTTATTCCAAAAGCTGTTAACCTAACCGATGAAAAAATAGATGCAGGCCCTCTTTTTTCATTTGAAGCTTCAAAACCAGTTGGCCATCTGCCAAGAGTTAGAAAAGACTACACCTTTCAAACTATGGCGGTTTCGGGAAGCAATCAATTAGCGTTCGTTTCAGCATCCACTGTAGCAGAGAAGCTTGGAGAAGCCTATAACCCTCTTTTTATTTATGGCCCTGTAGGAGTTGGAAAAACCCATTTAATGCAGGCAATTGCTAATAAATCATATGAAGATAAACCGGAAAGAAAAATACTTTACATAACAAGTGAGGAATTTACAAACGAAGTTGTAGAGGCAATAAGGACGAATGACACTTCTTCGATGAAAAGAAGGTTTAGAAATCTTGATCTTTTACTTATTGACGATGTTCAGTTTATTGCTGGAAAAGATAGGGTTCAGGAAGAATTGTTCCACACTTTTAACATTCTTGTTGATAGATCGTCTCAAATAGTACTTTCTTCTGATCGTCCACCCTCTGAAATAACAAAGGTTGAGAATAGGCTTCTTTCCAGGTTTTCAGGCGGCCTTACTGTTGACATAGAAGCGCCAGATTTTGAGCTTCGCTGTGCGATTCTTTTAATAAAAGCAAAAAAATATTCTTTTGATTTACCAATTGAAGTCGCAAAGGCAATTGCGGGGACAACCGAAGACACAAGACAACTTGAAGGAGCACTCCTTAGGATAATAACCGAATATAACACTAGGGGAACACTACCTACCCCAGACCTAGCAACAAACCTTCTGTCTTCAAAAAAGACGGGTGGTGTATTTTTTTATCCAGAGGAGATTATAAAAAGTATTTGTTCTTTTTATGGCATAAAAGAAACCATGCTTAAGGGACCAAGAAGAGATGCTTCTTTAGTGAAAGCAAGACAAATATGTATGTATTTATTTAAAAAAGAACTTGGATTATCGTTTAAAGAAATAGGAAATCTTCTTGGCGGGAGGGACCACACGACAGTTATGCACGGTGTACGAAAGGTGGAAAACATGCTTTCGGAAAAATTTATCAGTGAGGATATCTTAAGAATAACCCAAAAAGATTTCCCCAAAAAACTTTCTTATTAGGCCCTTTTTATTTATACGCAAAATATAAACCTTTTTTTCAACATACTTATACACACCACGTTAGCCTTGTATTTGTTGATTTTTTCCACTTTTCCTGCTAACCTACTACAACTACAAAATATATAATATGAAGGCGACGGTTCTTTCTGACAGTTTAAAACAAAGGTTGCCCACAGTCTTTCATGCCATCTCCGGCAGATCACAACTCCCCGTATTGTTAAATTTTTTAATAGAAGCGAAAAGCGGCTTCTTAACAATTTCAGCAACAGATTTAGAAATTGGAATAGTAACAAAAATAGGTGCAAAAATAGAGAAAGAAGGAAAGATAACAGTTCCCGCAAAAACATTTTTCGATCTTATTTCAAACATTTCTGAAGAAAAACTAACGCTTGAAGCTAGAGAAACCACGCTTGAGTTAAAAGGAGAACACCTTAAGGCAACTTTTCCAACAATGCCAGCAGGAGAGTTTCCTGAAATTGTTTCAGACAAGGGAAAAAAACTCGCTTCTCTTAACAAAAATGCTCTTTTTGAGTCAATTGCAAAAGTGAGCTTTGCAGCAAGCGTTGACAGTGGAAGACCGGCCCTTTCAGGAGTGTTGTTAAAAAAAGAAGCTGGTGGAATAACCCTTGTGGCAACAGATGGGTATAGGTTGTCTCTAAAAAAGAAAATAACACTAACAAACGAGTCTTTATCAGAGAACCTTCTTGTCCCCTCAAGGATTTTAAAAGAACTCCTTTTCTTAAGAGAGTCGGGAGAAGATTTTGATTTATACGTTTCCGAAAAAGCGAATCAAATAATACTTGAAACAAAAAGTACAATTCTTACTGCAAGGCTGATAGAGGCAGAATACCCAGATTATCAAAAAATTATACCTGAAGACTACGAGACTAAGGCAATTTTTAATAAAGAAGAGGCGCAAAATGCGGTTAAAGCTTGCTCTGTTTTTGCAAGAGAAGCGGCAAACATTATAAAAGTGTCTCTCAAAAAAGGAAAAATTGTTTTTTCTTCAAGCGCATCCTCTGTGGGGGAAAACGAAATAGAGATAGAATCAAAAGTTGAGGGTGAGGAGAATGAGATTGCCTTTAACTCAAGATACCTTTTAGATTTTTTAAATGCCGTGACAGAAGAGATTATTGAGCTTCAAATGACCGGACCCCTAAACCCAGGAGTTTTTAAAACAGAGAAAGACAAAGACTATCTCCATATCATAATGCCGATTAGGGTGCAAAACTAAAGGGCTTCTAAAGGTATCTCCACCACCCCTTCTGATTGTTTCTCACTCATGCCAATTTTCTCTCCTATTTTCAAAAATGAAGGCTTGTCGGTGGGATGGAAGCGGAGTATTTGAAAAACCTCGTTTCCCGAAATGTTAAAAGCGAGCCCTTTAGTTAGATAAACCATCCACTTTGCGTCTTCAACCTCAGTATCAAAAAGTAAAAGATCGGGCTCACCGTAAAAACTTTTATATTTATTAAGAGTTTCTGGTTTTGAAAAGAACTCTCTAGTATATAAAACCTTTTCATTATCTATAGCTACTGAATTTTGATAAAACTTGGAATCAGTCGCGTAATATAACATGTCAATCCCGTTCTCTTCGCTCTTCTGAATTGGCTCCCCAAGAATTTTATACAATTCATCAACAGAAATTTTTTCTGGTTGAATTTCTCCAAAGGATTTTCTCTTGTTTTGGAAAAAACCTAAACTAGACAGGGCTATTAATATTATTAGTAAAAATACTAAAAAAATTGCTATTAAAAAAGTTAATTTATTTTTTTTCGCTTGCATTATATTTATTAATTTACAAAAACATTTCCTCCTATCCAGTCATGAGTGGCAGGGCACTCATTTTTAAAATCCATAATACCATCCTTTTTATTATAGATATATAAAGCTATAGCTTCGGCAAAAGACTCTCCTTTTGGATCTCTTATTAAACCATAGCTTTTTAAAATTCCATGCGCATTATAGCAATCTGCATCAGTTGGGCTTCTTTTAAGAGAATCGTGTGGGAAAAGGTTGTTCAGATTCGACCTACCCCCTATTATATGTCCAAACTCATGAACTATAAAAAACCCTGGTCCTCTTTCCCCCATGATGTTTACATATCTCCCGAAATTCATAAAAGTAATTTTATTTCCGTCTCTACAGCCAAATATGTGTTCGCCCTTATAAAACTCAATCGTAACAGTTTTTTCTTTTATTAAATTTCTGAAACGAGCAGATTGTGCAGGCGCGGCTATTGCGGAATAGATTTTTCTTTTTGCATCCTCAGAAATAACCTCCCCTGGGGCATATGGGTCTCTCCAATTTGAGGACCAAAGACAAAATCCAGCCCCTCCCACAGACAACCTAACATTAAAGTCATTTAAAAGCGCTTGTTCAATGTCTCCTGATGGCGGAGGTTGTTCGCTGGGCGCTGGTTCGCCTGGGCTAGGAGATGGAGAAACAATTGTTTGCTCTGGAACCCCTGTTCCCAAACCTCCTCCTCC
>Ga0209518_1002245_pt1 | contig 18541 bp, 25 predicted proteins | sample RifGroB1_FD_183993 | JGI IMG/M metagenome (GOLD analysis project Ga0209518, IMG submission 183993) | Groundwater microbial communities from Rifle, Colorado, USA - Groundwater B1 (SPAdes) (version 2) | ecosystem: Environmental > Aquatic > Deep subsurface > Groundwater | place: Rifle, Colorado...
GATCTATACTATTGATCAGCCGATGTTGGGTATAGCTAAAGAAAAGGCAACTACACCAAGACAGTTATTTAAAGTGGAAGTTGTTAAAGAAAGATTTATAAAAAATAATACAGTTAATTAAATATGAAAGGTGGTGATATTTAGTGCCTATAACAATACTGACAAGTAAAATAAAGACAAATGTACATCTGACTAATTTGGCAGTACAGTATAATAATGCTGGTTTTATTGCAGATAAGATTTCTCCTCCACTTTATGTGAAGAAGGAATCTGATAAGTTTAGAAAATATAAGAGAGATGGGTATTTTTCAGGTGCACCAAAAAGATCTGATGGTGCTCCGGCTGAGGAAGCGAGTCTTTCCTATGATGAGGATACTTATAGTACGTACGAACGTGCTCAGAAGGATATAGTTACTGACCGAGCAATGGCTAATTCGGATAATGTATTTGACCTTAAAGCAGATACAACTAAATTTTTATCTGAAAAGGTAAAACTTGGTTATGAAATTGATGTGGCTAATATGCTTGTAGCTCTAACTGGTGGGATATCTGCTGCAAGTCCTGACCATGTTGTGACTCCTTCTAATCTATGGAATGATTATACTAATAGTGATCCAGAGAATGATATAGCAACAGGTAAAGAGGCTATTACTTCAAGAACCGGACGTTTACCAAATATTATATTAATTACTCCTGATACAGAGAGATATTTGGCACATCATCCTCAGATAAAAGAATTGAGGAAGTATACAGATCCTTTTGCACTTACTAAAGGCGGTTTACCTAATAGATTGTGGGATATGGAAGTTGTGATAGCCCCTGGTATTTATAATTCTGCTGCTCAGGGTCTTTCTACTGTTTCCATGTCTTATGTATGGGGTAAGAATGTAATAATTGGTTATGTAAATCCTGCTGATACAATTACGTTGGCAAGAACCTTTGTTCTTACTAGTAGAAATATGCAGGTAACGGGTTGGCGTGATGAGGAACGTGAAGGTGATTGGTTGAGGGTTGTTCATAACTATGTTCCTAAAGTGATCTGTAACGATTGTGGATATTTACTCACAGGCGTTGTATCATAACTTAATAGATAAAAATAATGAATGAGACTCTTGAAGTCCCTATTGAGGTATTATAAATGTTAGTTCGTTGTAAGCATTACTCTACTACTTATCCTAATGGCGGACATACTATTGGGGATATTTTTGATTTAGCAAAAGAGCAGGCTATTTTCTATTCCGATATTGGATGGGTTAATATATTACCAGATGAGTTGCAGCCTAAAATTAAAAGGGGAAGAAGGAAGAGTAATAACAATGCTGTTATAGATTTGAGTAAAAGTATGCATATAGGTAGATATCCACAGCATATTTTTAATAAATAGAGGGGATAAATAATTGGCAACTATAAATCAGACAATTACAAAGGTAGCAAGGGTACAGATTAGTAGAGATAAATCAGATGCAAATAGTTGGCTTATAAAAGTCCCAAGTCATGTAATAACTTCTTTAAATAAATCAACTGCTCTAAATTTTGGGACATCTTTTGATCATAATTCTGCGGTACAGGTTTGGATTGTAGGGTCCGGGACTTATGCAGGAGTGGCAGGAACAGCATTGGGTATATTTATAGGGACTTCAATTAATGGTTAATAATATCTATATATTAAAATTAATAAATATTTTTAATTAAAGAAAATGAGCTGATTAAAAAGAATAAATAATTTGCTTCTTATATTAAATGATAAAGTTATTTCATAGAAAATTATGTCATTTTCCTATTCGAGAGGAACATCTGCTGTTGAAAGAATATTAAGGATATATTTTGGTAATATATCTATTGGAACAACAAGTAAAGATTCATTTGGTACCTCTGATATTAGACAATATGTACAAGATTCAGAATTATATATAAATGCAAGGTTAGAGGATACAATATCGTCTATACCATCCCCCGCACCGAGTTCTTTAATTTTTGCTGCTGATTATATGGCAGCTTATCTTGCCTATTGTGGAGTTTTTGCTGCTAACAAACCTGATGAACCTTCCCCTGTAGTGCTATCTTGGAAAGATATGGCAGAAAAAGTAATATCATCATATAAGGGTGGATATATTAACGATGCCAATGTAGCAGCTTATACATCAGCTACTAAAATATTCAATACAAAAGGTATAATTGGTATAGGTGATGGTGAATTAAAGGATATTGATGATGTAAAAGATCATAGAATAAGTTAAACTTATCTACCAAGTGTAGAAAAAGATGAGATAACTCTTTGAGTTATCTTTATAAATTGTAGGATTATATTAATGCAAATATATTGGTATATTGAATTAGATGATAGCGTACATGGGATAATGAGTAAATTTGAGGAAGTAGATTCTGCTATTTTTAGTAATAGAGAATTTATGAGATCTTTATGGAATGACATATATAGAAAGATAAGTGAGTTTATTCAGAAACGTTTTGAAGAGGGTAAAAGTACATGGAAACCATTAACACCTAAATATCTGAAATGGAAAGTAGGTGCTGTAAGTAATGGTGTATCTGTTGATGTGGGACAGTTTGGTAAAAGAGTTTGTCAATTAACTGCTGTGGGTAGATTAACAGATACTATGTATTCATCTGCTACAGAAAAAAGATTTGCAAATATATATGAAACTTTTGATGAGGTTGGTTTAGTTAAAAATGGGTTTTTTAGATATGCTATTTCAGGGTCTAAATTACCCTATGCTGTTTATTTTGATGATGCGAGACCTTTCTTTTTTTTAGAACAAAATGAAGCAGATGCAGTTTTAAATCTAATGGGTGAAAGATTTTCATCTGAAATTGCTAAAATCTGGTAAATAAAGGTATAAAATGCAATCAAACGATATTACAGATTATGTACAAGAATGTATAGATAATATTTATATAATTTTAATGGGTTATAAAGATTATATAAATTGTGTAGATGTGGGTAAAACAGATGATATTTTTATTCCAAAATATCCATATATTACAATAGAGTTTGATTCTATGCAGCAAGAATGGAAAGAGATGCCAAATAGAATGTTGCTGATAATGAACTTCTCTTTGACATATTATTATGCTAATTTATCAGATGCTAATTGTAGGCAGGGTTTGCGTGAAGGGTTATCAAAAATAGCGAGTGTGTTTAGAGAGAATTGGTCAATAAATTCATATTGTTCTGAGTTAGGTAGTGCAGTGGCTAACATTGTACCCTACGTTTTAGCTAAAGGAACGGATGTGGTGGCAGGTGGGGTAGTTTCCCTACAATGTAAAAAAATTATAAATATAGAATTCAGTGATTAATTAAGGTATAAAATATGAATGTTGAAAATACTTATTCTTATTGGTTATATAATTATAGAGATGCTATTGCTAAAGGTTTATTGATTGACCATTGTAGATTTAGAGGTTTTGGCTCAAGAGAAGGTATGTTAAATACACTTGCAGGGGAAGATATTTGGATGGGTGTTGCAACAAGTATACCAATTCCTGCAAGTATAGGTGTGCAATGTAGTGTAGTATCAACTTCTGCTAATGATACATTTATTAATGGTAGCGGAATAAGAAGTCTTGATATACATTATTTAGATGCTGATGGTAATATACAAGAAGAAGTAATAAATATGAATGGTTTAACACCTATAAATACTGTTGCTACTAATATCAGATTTATTCAGGATATTCATGCAAAAACTGTGGGTAGTGGGGGTGTATCAGCAGGTATTATTACAATATATTTAGTTGAGAATTCTACTATTGTTTATCAACAAATAGGTATAAATACAAATAGAAGTCTTTCTTCTATGAGGATGGTTCCTTTGGGGAAAAATTTTTATTTAACAAAGTTTAGTGGGTCTGCTGTAGATGGATCTGCTTTTGATGGTAAGTCAATTAAAATAACATTGAGGGCAACTGCACATTCAGGTGAATTATATCCAGGTGTATTTCTTTTTCAACAAGTGTATTATATGCAGAATTCTAATTTTTGTCATATCTTTGACCCCGTTTTAAAATTTCCACCTCTAACTATTATAAAGTGTACTGCTTGGGCAATTATCAGTGGTGCGAATATTAATGCGAGCTGGGAGGGTTGGTATGAAAAAATTGCTTGACAAGTAAAATTATTCTTGTTATTATAAATTATAATTTATAAATAGATTCCTTAGAGGGACAATAATTGAATATCGGAATAGTCTCAGTATTTTTTAATAGGGGTTCGGGTGAGATATGCTTACAGATAAAGCAAGCTATTCAATGGCATACTAAGTATAATGTATCAATTCTTGCCAGAATGTCTGTTGCTGATAATAAAAAACAGATAAAATTTTGGGATGATTACTTTCATAATAATATCCTTCTATATCCTACCTATCAAATAAATGATCAAGATTTTGAAGATTGGATAATACAAAATAAATTAGATACAATAATTTTTGTGGAGGAACAGCATACACGAAATCTTGTTTCTATTTGTAATAAACTCAACGTAAAATCTATAAATTATATTGTGTGGGAGTTTTTCAACCCTGCCGAGATTTCTTATTATCAGCAATTCGCATATTTAATCTGTCCTACCAAAAGTTGTTATAATAAATTAAAAAATGAGCTATTATTAGATAACTCGGTATATATTCCTTGGGGTATTGATCTCAATCTGTACCAATGGCAGGAACCTATTAAGAAAGATAAATCTCTATTATTTTTTTCTGGTGGTTATGGTGGTGTTAATGATAGAAAAAATGAAGATGCTGTTATTACTACATTTTCTTATATTTGTCCGAGGGATAAGACTATATTACATATACATACACAAAAAGAGAATCAATCAATGCGTGCACAGAATATATATAAAACAAGTGGGACAATTTCAAGACAAGAATTATTTAATTATTATGTGGAATCAGATATAGTTGTATCACCTTCTCGATGGGAGGGTAATGGTTTACCTTTTTTAGAATCATCTGCGTTTGGGAGACCTGCTATTACCGTTGATTCACCACCGATGAACGAAAGAGTAATAGAGGGTGTCAATGGGTTAGTTTGTAAAGTTAAAGAGACTAAAGAGATTTCAAGTATATTTGTTAAGTCGGCAGAGATTGATATAGAGGATTTTGCTGAGAAGATAATAAAATTATCGGAAGATAAAGATTTATTATATAATATGCAGAGAGAATCAAGAAAATTTGCAGAGGATAATTATAATTGGTTTGATAATTCACTATCATTAATTGACTTATTAAAATAGGAGATTTCATGGAAACTAAAGAGGTTAAGAAAAAAAGTGTAGAAGAATACTATGATGATCTTGTAGAATATATAGCACATAGAATTTTATTAAGTATCAATGCTGTTGATGATGAAGAGACCGTGAAAGATATAAAGACTTATGTTGATTGTACTTTATATTTATTGATGAATGATGGTAGTATAAAAGATACTATAAGTAGAATAATACATATTGATGATTTATCCAGAGAATTTGAGGATACTTTTGGTGATAGATATAATTCAACATTTAATTGTTGTCAGAATAAGATTGATAACGAAATAAAAACAGATAATAATATTTGTGGGGGATGCTGATGAAATTTAGTATAATAATAACGAGTTTTAATCAACCTGAATATTTAAAACAAGCAGTTGAATCTTGTTATGCACAAACATATAGAGATAAATTTGAAATTATTGTTATTGATGATTTTTCAAAAACATGTGCAGTAATAGAAGAATCCGAAAATGATAACATAGATTTAATATATGTTAAGAATGACAAAAACTTAGGATTACAAAAAAGTCATAATATAGGTATTTATTACGCATCTGGAGTTTGGTGTATCCGTTTGGATCAGGATGATAAACTTATGCCTGATGCCTTGCAAAAACTTTCAGATTTTATAGATAATGAGACTAATAGAAAAATAGGGTTTATATATAGTGATTTAAAACGGATGGGAACAGATGAAATAAGGAAGTATCCAGAATGGAAATCCGGTAGTATTTTGGATCTCCAAAATATAGGACATCTTCAATGTTATAGAAGAGATGTGTCTTTAGAAATAGGTGGTTGGGATACAACACTTTTATATAGTTCGGATACCGATTTTATTATTAGATTAGTGGAACATTCAGTACAATTAAAGCACATACCAGAGGTACTGATAGAGAATCGTTTACATTCAGAGCAGTATACACAAAAATTTATTCAAAATAATGATCCTAATTATTGGAAAAATTTAATCTTTAATCGTGCGATGCAAAAAAGACCAGATCTTTGGATGGAAAGTCATCAAAATATAATTATGCAAACAGCGGGCAGTTATTTATGGAGATCAGAAGTTGAAAAAATATCGGAATGGACAAATAAAGGATTAAATTTCCTTGACATAGGTTGTAGTAATCGTAAGAAATTACCTCATGCTATAGGTATAGATTTGGATAGAAATGGGGGTAAATGTCCCGAATTTGTCTATAATGAGATAGATGGTTTACCTTTCAAGGATGGTTCTTTGGATGGAATAATAGCCTCACATTGTTTGGAACACATCGAGAATCCTATACAAATATTAAATGGATGGGTTAAATTATTGAAGATAGGGGGTAGATTAATATTAGTAATTCCTGATACGAATTTTACCCCAAAAATGGATACACAAGAGGCGGACCCTACACATAGACATGATTGGATTTCTGAAACATTTAAAGTAGAAATTTTGGATAGTTTAGATAAGAATGTATTTAAGATTTTACATCATGCTCAAATAGGAAATAGTTGGAGTTTTCTAACTGTTCTTGAAAAAATTTACATAGGATAAAGGAGATTATTAAAGATGCTGAAAAATTATAAAGGTACGGTATTGATAGCAGGTGGTGCTGGTTTTATAGGGTCACATCTTTGTGATAAGTTTATAGATGATTATGAAGTTATTTGTGTAGATAATTTCATATCAGGAAGAGCAGAAAATATAGAACATTTATTTATAAAAGATAATTTTACTTTTTTAGATCTTGATGTAACAAAACTGGAATTAAAATACTTTATTGAAAGATTTGATAAAATTGATTATATTTTTCATTTTGCAAGTTTGGCTAATTTGTTAGGTATTATTAATTATCCTATTGAGACTATGTTAGCGAATAGTCAGGGTACTTTTAATTTACTAAATATGGCAGGTTATTATGAATCTAAATTTATTTTAGCTTCAACTTCCGAAATATATGGTAATCCAAATATACATCCACAGAATGAAGATTATTGGGGGAATGTAAATTCTATAGGTATCCGAAGTGTTTATGATGAAAGTAAAAGATTTGCAGAAACTATAACTATGAATTATTTTAGACAATTTGGTATAAATGTTAAGATTGTAAGAATATTTAATACTTATGGTCCAAGAATGGCTTGTGACGGGAGAGTTGTTTTAAATTTTATAGAACAGATATTATCTAATAAGGATATTACTATCTATGGGGATGGTCAACAAACAAGAAGTTTTTGTTATATAGACGATCTGATTGATGGTATTTATAAATTAGCTAATTCTGAATTAAATTTTCCTGTTAATTTAGGTAATCCAGAGGAGATTTCAATAAAAGATTTAGCTATAAAAATATTAAATAATATTGAGAGTAGAAGTAAAATTGTATATAATTCTTTACCTTTAGATGATCCTAATAGAAGACAACCAGATATTACTAAAGCCAAAAGTTTTTTAAAATGGGAACCAAAGATAAATTTGAATGAAGGTTTGCAAAAAATGATAACTTATTATAGAGAAAATAAGTAAGGGGGATAAAATGTGTAAGAAATCTGTAGATGTTGAAAACTTTAGAAAAGAGGTCACTAAATGGGGTGCAGGTATAGGTACTATTTTATCAGCAATAATATCATACGATTTATATCATAATGTTTTCTGGGCTTTCTTGAATGGTTTGTGTGGGTGGTTTTATGTACTTTATTTTTTATTGGTATTGAATAGATGATAAGTAAGAGAGTTCATTTAGTTTCTGCTAATTCAAAGAATATATATGGTCTTGAGTATTTTGTATCTAAAGCATTTAAACAGTTAGGGTATGAAGTAATAGAGACTGATTATCGTATAATGAATAGATATGAAGTTTCTACACGAATAAAATATATAACAGATTGTGATTTCTTATTATGTATAAAGGGTGAGAGGGTTTGTTCAGAGGATATTTTTGCTTGTAGGATACCTACAATACTATGGATGCAGGATTCTAATCAAGTATCAGAATTTGTTATACAAACAAAATCAGCATTATTTGATATTGTATATTCTTTTAATAAAGCAGAGTTACCGTTTTATAAACAATTTAATAAAAATAGCCATTGTTTACCGTTGGCATGTGATCCTGATACACATAAATCATTTGTTAAAGTGAATAAGTTAATTGATGTTGGTTTTATTGGTGGTTTGAATATTAATCGTATAAATATGATAAATTTTTTATTGGATAAAGGGATACCGATACAATATAATCATAGTATAGATAGATATGCTGAGATAGTTTCACAAACAAAAATAAATATAAATGCAGGAGAGAATAATGCAGGTTATCAACAGAGGGTGTTTGAAATTCTTGGTATGGGTGGGTTCTTATTTACAAATTTTGTTAAGGATGAGATGCTATTTAAAGACAAAGAGCATCTCATTTATTACAAAAGTCTTGACCATCTAACGGACTTATGTTATGCTTTTATAACTGAATCTTATCTAATAGATAAAATATCAAAAGCAGGGCAAAAGGAAGTATTAGAGAAACATACATATATACATAGAGTGAGAGAAATAATAGATAATGTAAACAATTTATAGGGGGATGAAAAATGAAAAAAGATAGAATATTTTGGGTTGTAAAAGATAAAGAAGGTTTTTTAGTAGACTATTATGCAAGTTGTATATATGATACAAGAAGAGATTTAAGGGATAATACAAATTTGGTAAAAGGCGAAAAAGCTGTTAAAGTTAAACTTGTAGAGGTGGAACAATGAATGAATTGGTAGATTTAGAACCTGTATATGATGAGATTTATAGGAATGGTAAGGAGGTTTTTTATGAATTTAGTAGAGAACTGATATATAGTTATGTTTATAAAGTAGTTAAGAATCATATAAATGGTAAGAAAATACTCGATCTTGGTTGCGGTACAGGTGATTTTTTAAGAAAATATGTAACATTGGAAGAGCCTTCTGAAATGGTTGGGTATGATATGTCTGAAGAAGGTATAAAGATTGCTAATAATGATCCTATAACAAAAGAGAAAAATATAAGATTTAATAAAAATAATTTTGATGATATAATTTATGAGCTTGATAATAATTTATGTATGGAAAAAGGGTATTATGATGTAATAATAAGTATAGGTGTTATCGAGCATTTAGATAATCCAAATGATTTGTTTTTGATAGCAAAGAAGTTGCTTAAACCGGATGGCTTATTTATATTGGAATGTCCCAATTTTTTAAATTTAAGAGGCTTAATTTGGAAAACACTTGAGATTTTTGTTGGTGCAGAAATGTCTAAGACCGATAAATTTATGATGTTGCCTGATAAAATGTTCAGTTTAATGAATATTAATGATTTCAAATGTGAACATATTTTAACATTTGACCAGGATAGAGGTATGAAAGAGAGGATGATTGAAGACTATAAGGAGAGGTTAAAGCTGGCATTAGAAGGTAAAGTAGATAATTTGAATAATAAATTAAAAAATTATTTTGAATTTTTGTCTTTTTTAACAGATGGTAGAATATTTGCTGATACCTCTGCAAATGGTGCTGAGGCAATATATGTTATGAGAAAAATGTGAGTAATAAATAAGGGATAAAAATGACATATATGAATATAGAAAACTGTGACCAATTTATTGATGGTGATACTCTAATCAATAGTAATAAACTATCGGGTATTAAAAGGTATAATAATACAGTTATTGTACCTTTAAGAGGTGGCAGTAAGGGTTTAAAAGATAAGAACATAAAAGATTGTTTAGGATTTCCTTTATATTATTGGACAATTAAGAAACTTTATATTTTAATGTTGATGGGTAAAGTTGATACTATTATTATATCAAGTGATAATGACTGGTATTTAAGCCGAGTAAAAGCAGATTTTGGGTTTTTACCGGGTATTAAACTATGCTTATCTAAAAGACCTGACCATTTATCGGATGATTCAAGTACAACAGATGATGTTGTATTACATGAGTTAAACAAATTTTCAATATATTCAGGTATAGTATCTATTGTGGAAGTTACAAGTCCCTTGATACCTGTAGATGCATTAAATTTAATGATGTCTACTGTTGATGATTTTATTGATTCCAGTTTTATAGTTTGTGAAGATATTGGTCAATTTTGGAAATGCAAAAAACCTGAATATAAATGGGAGGCACAATATAAACAGAGATATATGAGGCAAATGGAAAGTGTACCTTTATTTAAAGAAGTAGGTGCATGGTCTACTAATGTTGAAAAATTTAGAGAATCTAAAGATAGAATTAGCGGTACAGTTAATCCTATAATAGTTGATACGACATCTGGTATAAGCATAAATAATGAAGATGATTTTGTTTATGCTGAGTATTTAATGAGGAAAAATAGTCCGCAAATTTTTAAAGATTCGGGATTATATAAATGAGAAATAAAATTATAATTATAACAGGCGGATTAGGTTTATTAGGTGAACAATTTGTATCTACGTTATCAGAGGAAGATAACTATGTTGTTAGTTTAGATACACATGAAAAAGTTGACGCTTATAATTTTTTAGGTTTAGATAAACATAAAACTAATAAAAAAGTCATAGCTTGTGATATAACAAATGAGGAAGAGGTAATGAATATTGTTGAATATATTTATTATAAGTTTGGACAGATTAATATTTTAATTAATTGTGCTGCTTATAATGAACAACCAAATGAAGAAACAGATAATAGTTTTGGAAATTATTCATTGGAAAAATGGAAGAAAACAATAGATACAAATTTGACTGGTACATTTTTAATGTCACGAGAATGTATAAAATATATGTTGAGAAACAAAGTTGTGGTGGATAAATTTCGTGGCAGTATTATAAATATAGCCTCAGATTTAGGGGTAATAGCTCCAGATCAGGATGTTTATGAAAATGGTTATGTAAAACCTGCGGATTATGGTGTAAGTAAAGCGGGTGTAATTAATTTAACTAAGTATATTGCATCTTATTTTGGTAATATCATTAAAAGTATTTGTTTAGCACCTGGTGGTGTTTATGATAACCAATCTGATATATTTGTGGATAGGTTGACTAATAAAATCCCTATGGGTAGAATGGCAAGAAAAGATGAGTATAATGGTATTATAAAATTCTTATGCAGCGTGGACAGCAATTATATGCAAGGACAAACACTTATTGCAGATGGTGGGAGATCAATTATATGAAGAATAGAATATATATAATGCAGGGTCGTTTATCTACACCTATTACAGAGAAGATTCAAGAATTTCCCAAATATAGTTATGAACAAGAATTTTATAATGCAAATTTAATAGATTTGGATGGTATAGAGTGGATCTGTGATTATTCTTTAATGAATCCATTGCTTAATTTCTATTCTAATTCAAAAATAAGACACTTGATAGATAAAACAAATTGTAATATTAATACTATATGTATGGATTTTTTGGAAGATTCTGATGAATTATTTAATGCTAATTCAATAAGATTGTTAGAAAATTACATAGATGCAATAAATTATTTATCAGATTCAAATTTTAAAGTAATTATCCCGTTGTTTAGGAAATTAAGTTTTGTATTTTTAAAAAAGTTAGATATTGTAATGTCAAATTTATCATTATGGACACCTATGACTAAATCAAATATATTGTTTGAGATTGAGGATTTTGAGGGTTATAGAAAATTAGATAATTATATATATCCTATGAATTACAATATTTGTTATGATATAGGCAATAGAATGTTAAATGCTGAAAATATAATTGATGAACTAATTGAGTTTAAATCACGTATTAAACATATACATATAAAAGAGAAAAACTCTATGGGTAAATCTGTACCTTTAGGTGAGGGTATAATAGGTATTGATGGTTGGGAGAACATATTTAGAGTATTAAGACATATAAATTATACGGGTGATTTCACATTACAATTAGCCAGAGAGCTTTGTGGTAATGAAATTTCAACGGTAGAATCCCAAAAAAGATTTATTAAAGGATTATTAATAAATGTATAGAGATAATTTTTATAAATTATATAATGATACTAAGGAAATTGATAATATAGTTGACGAATTTCATAAATTATATTATTACACAGCTTGTATAAATGGTACATGGAGAAATACAAAATGGATGGGGATACCTATTTTTAAAAATCCTATGGACATGATTGTATATCAGGAATTAATTTATAAAATTAGACCTGATATAATCATTGAAACAGGTACAAAGATGGGGGGTTCAGCTTTATTTTTTGCTAATATATGTGACAATATAAAGCATGGTCAAGTAATTACTGTTGATATTAATAAAATTAATAATTTACGATTGCATGATAGAATAACTTACTTGAATGGCAATTCCGTTGATACTATTATTGTTGATTTTATAAAACAAAGATGTGAGAATAAAAAAGTTATGGTTATATTGGATAGTGATCACGCCAAAGATCATGTATTAAAAGAACTAAATATCTATAGCGAGATTGTGTCAATAGGAAGTTACCTTATTGTGGAAGATACAAATATAAGTAATTCTCCTGTATGTGGTATAGGTACAGTAGGCGAAGGGCCGCTTGAGGCAGTGCTTGAATTTATGGGTAATAAACATGGTTATACTATTGATAGAAGTATGGAAAAATTCTATTTTACTTTTAATCCAATGGGATGGTTAAAAAGAATAAAATAATATGTATTTTTTTGAATGCCTAAATTGCCATAAAATAAAAGAAGTAAAATATAAAAGTAGGATAAGTAAATATTGTAGTAAGGATTGTTTTTATCAAGGATTAAAAAATAGAACCATTACTTGGGGAGATAAAATAAGCAAATCTTTAATTGGACAAACTTGGGATGATAAGAGAAAACAAAAATTTAGTGGTGAAAATAATCCTATGTGGGGTAAAAAATCATGGAGTAATGGATTGACTAAAAGCATAAATTCCATTTTGAAAGAAAATGGAATAAAACATTCAAAATTTATGCTTGGTAAAAAATATGCAAAAGGTTCTATTAGAACAGAAAGTATGAGATATAAATATTCAGAAATACAAAAAACTAAAACTGGTGGATTATCCCCAAATTGGGATAATGGTTCAAGTTTTGAACCTTATGCTCCTGAATTCAATAAAAAACTAAAACAATTTATTAAAGATAGAGATTTCAATATATGCCAAACACCAAATTGCATGAAAATAGAAAATCTACATATTCATCATATAGATTATAATAAAAAGAATAATATTATAAAAAACTTAATTACTTTATGTAATAATTGTCATGCTAAGACTATTGGAAAAAATAATAGACTTTACTGGATAAATTACTATTCTGAAATAGAGGGTGCTTATTTATGAAATTTCTTTTTTGTTCAATGGGAAATATAATGCAACGTCATTTTAGAAATTTAAAAAAATTGTTACCTGAATGTAAAATTTCTGTTTATACACATAAATATGATAAGCATAGAATATTTGATAATAATCTGAATATAAAATATTCAGGGGATTTATATTCAGATTATGATATTGAGGAAATATATTATAATGTTGATGAGGCTTTATCTGCTGATGATTATGATGCAGTCTTGATAGGCACACTACCACCAGATAGAATAGATATAGCTATAAAAGCTGCTAAGAAAGGTTTTAATTTATTTATTGAAAAACCTTTATCTAATGATATGAATAATGTTAAAAGATTAGAAAAAATAATTATTGATGAAAATTTAAAATGTGTAATTGGATTCCAGATGAGGCAGCATCCAGTTTTAAAACAAATAAAAAAATTATTAAATAAAGACGTATTGGGGTCTATTTATAGAATAGAGATAACGCATAGTAGTGATTTTAAAAATTGGTCAAAAGGTAGGGGTATAGATTTTTATGCTGTAAATGAAGAACAAGGTGGGGGTGCGATCAGATCGCAAATACACGAGTTGGATTATTTGAGCTGGTTATTTGGCAATTCTTTTTATTTAAGATATGTTCATGGCGATATTAACAATGATGGTATAGAGGATAGTGTTGTAATATTAGGGGATATTTGTTATAATAATGAACAACATAGAAAAATACATGTTATTATGAGTTTAGATTTTTTAGGTAGTAAACCTATTAGAGATGTACGAATATTTGGTAAAAAGAAAACAATACTAATTGATTTAATAAAAGGTACAATTTTTGATTATAAAACTAATGCTATTAAATTATATAATTTTGAATGGAATGATTTATTTTTAAATGAGATGAAAGATTTTATAAAGTTATTGAATAATGATTATATAAAAAGAGAAGATTCATTAGCAAGCATTTATGAAGGAGTAGTGACATTAGAATTAGCATTAGAAATCAGGAGTTTATTAGGGGGGTATTCAGATGAGAAATAAGGTGATAAAAAGACTTAGGAAGTTAGCAGTAATAAGAATTGGTACAGAATCTAATATGCATAAGAATTCAGATGGATCTTTTAAGTGGAAGGGTAAGATAAGAGAATATAGAAATCTAAAGATGCAATGGAAAAATTCTAATATTTTTGAGAAAGGATTATTGTTTAATGATTAAAAGAGATACAGTTATTGTTGGTGAAATAGGTATAAACCATAACGCAGATATGTCTATAATAAAGAAATTAATAGATAATTGTTCTGACCTTAATATTCCTTATATAAAATTTCAGAAACGTGATATAGAATCATGCTACACAAAAGAATTTTTAGATGGTCCAAGGGAATCACCTTGGGGTAATACACAAAGAGCACAGAAAGAAGTACTTGAATTATCTTTAGAACAATATAAAGAGATAGATAAATACTGTAAAGAAAAAAATAATATAAATTGGTTTGCGAGTCCTTGGGATTTAAAAAGTATAGATTTTTTTAAAACAAATTTCCCAAATATACCTTTTTTGAAAATACCTTCAGCTAAAGCCACGGATGAACAATTCCTTTTAAGATGTAAAGAATCAAATTTCAATTTAATATTATCTACTGGTATGTGTGATTTAAGAATGATTCAAAAGGCTGTAGAAGTATTTGCAGATACAAGTAAATTGAAGTATGTATTGGCTTGTACAGCCTCATATCCGTGTCCTTCTGAAGATATTAATTTGTATCAGATAAAATATTTAAGTCATTATTTTAGGACACCTACATGTGAGATAGGTTATTCGGATCATTCGGGGAGTATATTATTCCCTGCAATGGCGGTAGGTTTTGGTGCTAAACTTATAGAAGTACATATAACGTGTGATAGGAAAATGTATGGAAGTGATCAAGCAGCTTCTATTGAACCCCCCGGATTGAGGCATCTTGTAAAATATATAGAAGAGGTGGAAAAAGGTTTAGGTTATCCATCAAAAGAAATTATGCCTTCTGAAATACCTATTATAAAAAAACTGAGAGGTTAAAATGAAAAAAAAGATATTAATAACTACTTCAGGGGAAAGGTCAACAAGAATCTTATTAAGAACTGAGGTATTTGAATTATTAAAAAATGAGTATGATATTATAATCGCTTCACCGGCTGAAGAAATACAAAAATGGAAAGATGAATTTAAAGATGTAACCTTTTTCTTGGATGGTTCTGGAAGTGTTATAAATATTAAAAATATTTTAAAAAGTTTAAATATATCAGCAATCATATCGTGTTCAAATACTGATACACCTGTGCATGAATTTGATGTAAATTTTCAGAAAATATGCAAAGGTTTAGAAATTCCGGTGATAATTATTCAAGATTTTATTGATGCTATTTTTCATCCTATGGTTATAATCCCAGATTTATACCTATGTTGGGGTGATTTTTTTAAAAGAATGTTTAGTAGAAAAAGGGATGTTATTTTATGGGATCCTATAGGATCACTTAATGGTTTGAGTATAGAGAAACCTTTATCAAATGTGAAAGTGTGTGGTGTACCTCATTTTGATACTTATTTTGCATATTCTTTTGATTCTAAAGAAACTTTTGTTAATAAAGTAGGCTTTTGTTTGGATAAACCTATATTTACTTATATACCGAATGGTGAAATCTCTAAATGGGTATACGAAACTTTTGATAATTTAATGTATTCTGCAAATATTATAGGTGCACAGGTTGTAATTAAAACGCATCCATGCAGGTTAGGAGATAACTGGATATACGATTTAGTTACTAAAAATTACAAAAATGTACCTGTTATATTATTTAATGAGCCAAGTTTAGGTAAAGGGTTGGCTTATGGGTTGAAGACTTATGATTACAATGCGTATAAATTAGATGCTGTGGATTCATTGGCATTAGGTAATATATTAATGAATTCTGATATAGTATGTTCCATACCTTCAACATCCGCATTAGAGGCAATGATATTTAATAAATCTGTAGTATTAGAAACAAAGTACTGGAACCACCCTGTAGCAATTAGGGAGAAAATAATGAGGTGGTGGTGGGATGTTTTGAAAAGTTATAAATGTTGTATGATATCAAAAAAAGAGGGTGAATTACATCAATATATTATTGATAGTTTAAATAATCCAAACGAACTTATAAATGGTAGAGCTTTACTTATACAGGAAATGTTCAATATTGGGATGGATGATAAAGAAATAAATGCTTGTAGAAATATTTTTAATGAGATTAAGTTATTTTTAGGATCGTAATATGTTGTAAGCATTTTTATCATTAATGATATTATTAATAATGAGGTAATATTTGAATTTATTAAATTATTTAGAAGGTAATATAAATCAAGATAATAAGATTTTATTATATGATATGTTTTCAGGAATTGGCGATGTTTTGTGGAGGACCGCATTATTCAAGGAGATTAAGAGAAGAAATCCTAATTTAAAATTATATATTGCAAGTAACGGTAACTACTGGAAATCAATATTACAAAATAATACTTTTGTGGATAAATTGGTAGATAGAATAGGTAATCCACCTTATATGGATGGGGTAGATTATTATATTAGTGACCAGAAGTGTGTGCATGTTATTTCTCAATATAGTAGAGAAATGGATGCTTTAGATGCTATTGAAAAGTGGACAGGGTTGGATATTAGAAATAAAAGTTATGTATATGAAGTGACAAAAGAAGAATCAGAATGGTCAGATAAATTTTTAGAAAAGTATAAAAATAAAAGTAAAGTAATAGGTATCCAATTAAAAAGTTCAACATGGATTCGTACATGGCCACCAGATGAAACTATAAGATTAATAAGAATGTTGAGATATAACGGATTCACGGTTATAGTAATAGATAATGGTCATTTTGGATATAAAGATGATGGAATACTAAATTTAACAGGTTATAATATTAGGGAAGTTGCAGCAATTGTACAAAAACTGGATATTTTAATTACACCTGATAGTGGGATTCTTCATTTTGGGGCACATTTTAAAATCCCTACTATTGCTTTATTTGGTGGAAGTGATCCACAATGTAGAACTAAATATTATCCTACTGTTATTCCTATAACTAAAGGTAATATAATATGTAGAGAATGGCCTTGTTGGATACATAGTTATGCATGTCAATTTGGTATACCTGCACCTTGCATGTCTGCTATAAAGGCGGAAGAAGTATTTGAAGTTGTTAAACAAATGATATAGAAATATCAATTTCTACTAAAAAGGTTGTAATAGTCAGAATTGATTTATATAATATAACGAAAGGTAAAATAAATGTCATTTAAGGTTAAAAAGAAAAAGTTAGATTTACCAGAATTATCAATAATTATCCCTGTGCATGATGCTTTAGCTTATTTGGATAAATGTTTAGCTTCTTTACAAAAAGTAGAGGACGTAAATTTTGAAGTTATAATTGTAAATGATGGAAGTAATGTAGAGACAGTAAATTATCTTAATCAGTTTCCACAATTAGATGTCCTACATTCCCAACAATCAGAAGGTTTTATTTCTGCATGTCATAAGGGTGTACAAAGATCAATAGGTAAATACTTGCTATTTTTAAATAGTGATACAGAATTAATTGAACCTTTTTCATTCAGAAAGATGTTAGATATTTTTAAATATAATGATAAAGTTGGTGTGGTTGGTGCTAAATTATTATATCCAAATGATACTGTTCAACATTTTGGGCTGGTTTGGGATTCTAAACAAATGAACTATGTACATTTTGCTATAGGTAAAGATAAAAATGATCCTATTGTTTGTACAAATCAAACTTTTGATGTAATAAGTGGTGCTTGCTTTATGGTTATAAGGGACTTGTGGGATAAGGTTGGAGGATTTGATAAAATTTACAGTCCTGGTTACTGGGAAGATACAGAATTTTGTCTTAGAGCAAAAGA
>Ga0209518_1002247_pt1 | contig 18511 bp, 44 predicted proteins | sample RifGroB1_FD_183993 | JGI IMG/M metagenome (GOLD analysis project Ga0209518, IMG submission 183993) | Groundwater microbial communities from Rifle, Colorado, USA - Groundwater B1 (SPAdes) (version 2) | ecosystem: Environmental > Aquatic > Deep subsurface > Groundwater | place: Rifle, Colorado...
TGGCGAACTCGGGCGGCAACTCGCCCATTTCTTCCTGCAACTGCTGACCAAGGGTAACAGGCTGATTCAGCCCTACCCATTTCAGGTTGTTCTCATCGTCGGTAACGCGTATCCACTTTTCAGCGGTCCAGAACTGTTTGATGCGGTTCCACACAGTGCGGTAAACTTGGTTGTTGAAGGATGCGAGGCAGTCAAGGAGGGGCTTTATCTCGGTACTACCGCCCTGCTGCAACCTGCCGATGGCCTTGCCGCTCAATCCCCGCTGATCGGAGCCAGAGAGAGCTGCATTGACGCCTACCGAGTCAATCTCCTGCTTTGCTTCCTGTAACATGCTGAACTGGGCGGCGGCAAGGTCGCCAGTGGGGAGGATGCCGAAGTCTTTCCCAAACTCCCCCATTTCAACATCAAGGTGTCCATCCGGCTTGGCAAGTTCCCTTTTGGCCTTATTCACGTCCTGTATGGCGCTTTTGGTGCCAAAGGTCTGCCGTACGGACGCAAGGTGTAGCCCCTTGGATGCCCTCTTGTTGATTTCGTCCTGAAGGTCAAGCCATGCCTGCACCCACCCGTAACGGTTGCCCTCACGGTCAACGTGCGCCGATTGGAGCAGTATCGACCACTCAGGGACGCCGTTCTCGTCCACGTAAGGCGAGGGTTCAGGATCAACGAGAAAGCCGCCCTTGGTGAACTCACAAGTGTAAACCTCTTCCCCGCGCTTGAACTCCAGTTTGACGACGCGCACCCGCTTGCGCTTGTCATCAGCCCACCGGAGCCGGGGAGTGTCATCGTAGGTGCTGGAGATGGTTCCTTCGTTGGCGAGGGTGGAGGCTAACGCTTCGCGCTTCTTCGGGTAACGCTCAACAGCTTCCTCAAAGTCCATCCAGATAACGCCGCCGCGATAGCGAGCATCGGAGAAATCCTTCTCCCGGCTGTGAGCGTCCCAAAACAGGCGATCCCACTGGAAGCGCCGGATGCAAACGTCAATATCCTTGCCACGGCCAGGCTTGGCGTAAACCTCGACGCCGCATACGCCCTCGATGGTCAGGTTCTCAAAGCAACCGGATTTGGTATCGGTGAATTTGGATTGGTCGCAAACAAAGCGGATGGCGTCGGTCGCAGCGGATGCCGCGTCATCGTCGCCAGGGGTGCGGGGGAATGCCTTGGGGTCGGTGCGGGTTTGGGTTTCCATCCCCTTGAGGAAATCAACCTTGGGCTTGATGCGGTTGCGGGTGATGATAGGCTGACGGCGTTTCTTGAGAGTGGCTATTTCACTCGCCGTCCATTGCTTGTGGTCGTAATAATCGCGTGCTTTTTCGGCAGATGTGCGGGAGTCGTAAGACGCCTCTTCGGCATCTTCGAAATATTGAACAGCAGTGGTGAGGGTGAGAACGGCTTTCTCGGCCATAGTGCGGGCTGTCTCCATTTTGACTATCCCGTCTTTTCAGCCTTCGCCCTAATGGCTATGGCTGTTTTTGCTCTACTTTACGTGCTTCCAACTTCTACCAGCCCTGACGGCTGTTGCGTGGTCTTGGTCAATACCGTACTGTTTAGCTATCTCTGCGCTAGATCGGGTGTCCTTGCGTATATTGACAACATCAGACTCCGTGAGTTTGGCCTTGCCGTGTCTACCACATTTGTTGATTTCTCCACGGCAGGAGCGTCCCTTAAAGGCCATGTCCTTCATGTTGTCATTGTTGGTGCCAAGAAACAAGTGCTGTGGGTTAACACATTTTGGATTGTCACACTTATGCAAAACCATTAAGCCACTTGGGATATCACCATTGAAAGCTAGGAAAGCCGCCCTATGTGCCCGAATGTTCTTGTTGTTATACCACGTCCACCCATACAGCCTGTAATTATCTAGTCCCTTTTCCCACAACCAGCAACCAGACATAGGTTCCGGTATAGAACTGTTGACAATCTTTTGGCGCAGCTTCTCCATAAAACATACCTCCGCAAGGTATCCGTATGTTGCTATATGCCCAGGCTGGTACGGTGCCAGCTTTTCCCCCGCTAAAGGTAGGGCATACAAAAGGTTGGTCTAGGGCGGTCACGCCGTTGATGCTAGTGGCAAGGTGCCTTGTTTGAAACTGTGCCGGTGAGCCATGCACCCATTCATACCGGCAATGGAAGCGCAGACTGTACAAATCCTATTCGCGCCCGAAATGCCCGATAAAGGGCTGTCACCATGTTTAAAGGGGAGGGAGTTAATGTGGAAGTACCACGATAATTCTAATTAGTCAAGGGTTTTTATTCTGCCTGCCATGATCTTAGCGTTTAACTTCCTCCCCAGACCCAGCGGGTACAGGTGTTCCCATTCTTGCAACGTGTATTGAACAGGCACAGGGAGTCCTAGCTGCTTGGACCACCCATCCTGTTCCGCTAATCGATCTATTATTTCCTTCGCCCTTTTTGCCTTAGCTTTGCTCTCTTGGTTGAGGTATCTAGGCTTTCTCATTCATCCACCCATTGAGTGTTAGTTGTGCCGTCTGGATCACTGACCGCAACTCTGCTATCAGTTCTCGCTGCATAGCAATCTGGTCCGGCTGGTATCTGACCCTTGGCTCTTCAAACCTGCCGAGAAAAGATTCCAGTCCTTCCAGTTCCTTTAAAGGTACTGCAATGCGTATCGGTTCGGTCATCATGCCCCCCTACCTCGTCGCCTGCGGCAGCGGCCTACTGTTGCAAAAGGTTAAATCGGCCTATTTCCTTCCCGTGCTGGACCAACACAAAAAGAGTAGGTAACGGCAAAGGCGCTGCCTGGATGGACAAGCCATTACCGTCCACAAACGCTTTTAACGCCTCCTTGTCGCTGCCTGGAGGAACGGTCAAGCCTAATTTGGACTGGAAGATCTGCCGCAAATTAACCTCTATGGCCTTAGTATACGTTTCTAATGCAGTTCTCGCCCACTCTTTGCGGATATCCGTGTAAGTGTTATCGTCCACTTTGCCGTTCATGACTCCTCCTATGCTTTTGGCCTACTGTAAAGGTAATGTAACAGCCCCTGCCCCGTTCTCTGCCGTCCGTCCGGTTTGGTGCGCTCCATGCCGAAATTCTTGCTAGCTGGCGCAGGGCGAAAGTAGCGGTAACGGTGCGCGGAGTTGCAATAGCGGCGGGAGGCGAAGGCAGTGGCGCTCTCGCGGGGTTTCTGGACTAGGGGGAGGCCGCATTCACAGTGGCGGGTCATATCTTGCACCCTTCTGTTGACCACGCAATGGGCGTTGCGAACCTCCCATATCTCCATTCACCAGTGCAAATGATCCCGCCCTTGAACTTCAAAAGGTAGGTTCTGCCATTTTTGGGCGGTTCTCCCTCTTTCCAGTCAAAGCTCATTTCTCGCACCCTCCCTGTGTTATCCCCGCAAATCTGTGGCTTTCACCACGTCCCAAAGTTCGCGCCAAGTTATCTTATGAAGATATTTAAACATGACAGGGGTAATAACCACCGATGTAGCAACACCGGCACACAGGACGGCCACTGTTTCCAGCACAAATGTGATTATCATTTCTCGCACCCCTCCTTTATGCTGTCCTGTTGCCGCAACCAGTTAAGGAAAGCACCGACGCCACCGCACATGTGGCAGTTGGCGGTAAAAGCCCACGGCAAAAGGTCGTTATCCTGCCTCGCAAGGGTAACCAGTTCGTCAACAGTGTAGGACTTCGCGGACATGGGCGCCCGCGAATCCTTTTCCCCAGGTGAACACAAGTGGAGCCCCAACGAAACGACGGCGACAATAGCGAACGTCATCCCGAACGCAAAGACAACGCTGCCGTAACCTGCATATAAGCATCCGACAACGGCAACCCCGATAAACGGCAGCGCGACAAGTGCTGCACCTATCACTCTCCTTGCCCTCATCTCTCCCCCTTTGTGTGGTCCAACTAGTTGTCTATTGCAGAGTCCCGCTTTCCTTCCCAATGCGCGTTGAAATCATCAAGGGGTTGGATCTCGGCGAGAGGGTAGGCTTCAAGCCTTCTGGCCGATATTTCCACCTCTCTTGAATCCCTCTGATTTTTGCTGCAATAAAAACCTTTGGACCTCTCGTAGTGGTCTAGCCTTACATGATTCTCCCACTGTACAAGTTGCGCTGCTGTCAGTTCTCGTACTGCAATGCGGTCTAAAGTGGCGACTACTTCCCCTTTTATCGTCAACCTAATTGCACCATCCTTATCTAGCCTCAACACTTGCCAACCTCCTTATCCCGCTGCGCGTCCTTCTCTTCGAGGAGTTCCAGCGCCCGCTGCATGGTTTCGGTCATGGAAATGTCAAGCTTTGAGGAAAGGGAAGTTAGAATCTTGTCGTGGCGGGAACTGAGGGTGATGTTTCTTCGTGGCATGGTGTTCTCCTATGGGACAAGGCGCAAACTCTGCACCAATTTACACCATTGGGAGCGCATTGTAAACACTTATTTGGTCAAGCCGTCTTCCACCCTTCCTCGTCATCGTCATCAACGGGGGAGTAGTCCATTCGGCTCTTCTGCTCCACTGTCGGAGCACTGGCACCAAAGATGTTGTCCAGCGCCCTGCCAATGAGCGAGCACACGTCAACTCCGTCATCCTCCGCACCGGCAGGGAAACGGGAGAGCTGGCGCAGGAGTCGGGCGGCCCACGGGGAGTTAGCGGCGTTGGCGGGGAGATAGACCTTCTTCATGGCCCACCGGGATTGAAAGCCCCTCGCCCTGGTCGGCTTGTCCGTGATGGACGCTAGCCACTGGAAGTCACAGTAAACCCGGCGCTCCTTGCTGCGCCTCAACAGTGTAGGCTCCACAGCGCGGCGGATCGGGCCAGCTTCGCCATACCATGCTATCGGCTTGTGCCGCTGCACCAGGTCAAGCTTTTCCTCCACCCACACGTCGGATGTGGTCTGCCCGTACCACCAATCGAGAATGTAGAGGTCATCGTTGGGATCAACGCCAAATATCCCATGCTCGGTGAAGTCGCCGCCGCCGTCCGTCACTGCGTAGTCGGATGCTCCGTAAATGCGTAGGTGCTTGGGGCGCGTCTCGTACCATTGGCAGCAATCGGTCTTAAAATAATCGCCCTCTTCGGGGATAGGGTTCTGCTGATATAGCGCGTTCCATTGCATCGGGGAGAGCGTCATTCTGATTTGCTCCAAGGAGTCCAACCCGTACCATTCCGGCCAAAGGGCTTCCCCTGGTTTGCGCCCTAATTGGTCATTCTCAAGAGCAATGGCCGGGAGGCTGATGACGTCCCACTGCTCGCAGCCTTCCTCCATCTTCTTCAGCAGCCGCCCCGCTATGTCGTCATCCGACCATCTGGTATGGGTCACAATTATCCCACCACCAGGCATCATCCTTGTGCGGACAACAGACGTGAACCAATCCCATTTGCGGTTGCGTATCGTCTCACTGCTTGCTTCCGCCCAATCCTTGAAAGGGTCGTCAATCCCGAAAATGTGAGCGCCCCGGCCTGTACCCGCACCGCCAACGCCGATAGACACATAAATGCCCCCCTCGTTTGTGTGCCAGCGGTTAGCAGCCTTGGAATCAGCGCGGAGGGCCACGCCTGGGAACACGTTAAGGTGCTCTTGGCTCCCAAAGATATTCCTCACTTCGCGCCCTATATCGCTGGCAAAGTCATCATTATATGACGCGCTCATGTACTGCAATTCAGGGTGCTGCCCTAAGAACCATGCGGGAAAACGTTTGGAGACAAGTTCGGTCTTGGTGTGGCGGGGGGGCTCAAAGATCATCAATCGAGGCGACTCCTTACGGAGTACCTTCTGTGCGAACTCTTCAAGCTTTTGGCAGATGTAACGATGGTGCCGGGCTTCTTCAAACCCTGGCATGGTGTAGCGGGTGTAGTCTATGAGGCTTTTACGGGCTGCGCGGCGGTCTAGGATTTCGCGGGCGGCTTCGGCGGGGGTAATCATGCTTTGGATGCTATAGCTAAAAGTTCCTCTTCGGTGAGTTCGCGCTTGTGAACCATAATTGGCCCACCGTTCGGACCGGTAAGCGCCGTTTCTGACTTGTCGGTGTACCCTGCATGGTTCTTGAGCCAGAAAATAGGGCCAGCAGCGCTCTTGCCGTCAATGAGCTGCTCTTCGATGTTCATTTCAACTTTCTGCTTTGCCCTTTTTATAATGCAAAGAAACTCATCTTTCGCTTCGTAGTTCCTGAGCGCCTGCGTGGTCATCTCCAGATGGTAGGCAAGCCCCGCAATGGTGTAGGGCCTTTGCTGATAACGAACTTCCGACATGGTGCATTTGCCGTCTTTGTCCGTGGTCTCCGTTACCTTGTCCACCCAGCAAGACTCAAAGTATTCATCGATGGCATGTTGCAAGAGTTCAGGCGTGGCAAACTTGGGCGGTCTCCCTCCTGCGTGTTTGGCCGTCTCATCCCCTTGCTGTTTCTTCCCTCCTGCCATTAGCCCATTACCTCTTCAGGATCATGCAGTATCGTAATAGCCCCACTACGGACAAGCCGAGCGCGGACTTTTGGGTTCCACACGCTAAATATGCTGAAATACCGGAATGGCGGAACGTTATCGATAGGCACGTCATACCTGTCATCGTCAAACTCACCTACCATCACGCATCACCTCCATGCCACCCATATCAACAAGGCCAACGCTGTAACCGCCATGACCGCCGACGCCAGCCGTTCCCCCGGTCCCATTATACGTAATCCCCCTGCACCCCTTCATCGTTAGCGCGGATGTTCAGCACTATCAGCCGTTCATCCGTCTGCCCCGATGCGGTGGTGATTTTGTTGACTATGGTGTAGTTCCCCGCCTTGCCCCCAACAAAAGCACTCGCCACCTGGCCGTTGAGAGATGGGGCTATGCTGATAGCATCCCTACATGCCCACGTTGACGCCGTGATAGCATCCCCGTTGAGCATGGCGGTGTAGTCGATGGAGTAGGTGAGGGCGGCGTTCCCCTGCTGCTGGAAAACAGCACGGCGGGTGGTGAGGGGGTTAATGGTGCGGTCTGATAGGTTCATGCGCTTGCCTTTTTATTGGGGTGGAAGACGGGACTTGAACCCGCTAGTTACCCGATTCACAGTCGGGCCGCTCGACCACTTTGCATTCCGCCACCGTACGTTCTTATGCTCTACCCCGGATGGTGCGCTTGTATCAGAGGCGTCCGGGGTTCAAAATCAACTGAGACGCCCTTTGGTGTACGATGCGGGGTCTTTTATCACTCGCTGCCATTCGTTGCCGAGTTGGCTCAGACGTGTTGCCAGGGGAGACAACTTAAAGGTGATTCCTAGTTTGTCAGCCCTTCCGCCCTTTATCACACGCATACTCCCTCCTATGTGTTCCCCATGGTGGTTGTTGAAGCCTTGAACGTTCCCGCAGGCTCCCGGCCTTGTCCGATAACTGGTCCCGAACTTACTAAGCCCGAAGGCCGACAGGGGCGAGGCCAGAAATCAGATTTTGCCACATCTAAAGGTTATCCCCTGTCTGTGTATCTGTTGCCCCCTACCGGTAACTCTCCGGCACCTCCCAACCTGTGTTGGGGCTCTCTTTGAGCTAAGGGGTCTTACAAGCCCGATGCCTAAGCAGAGCGGGAACGGTGTTGATCTAACCTACGCTTAACAGTAAACGCCAGAAAATGTAATGCGTGCATCCGTTGGCATAGCGGTTGACGCTGAATTTCCACTTCCAGCAATTACCTTGGCCCATGTAAGCGAAGAACCATCGTTGCCACGTTACGCGCAGCCTCCCCCATGCAAGTTGCCGCGCCCCGCTGGGGAATCGGTGGATGACGGGATACCAGTAACGGGACCTTACACCCTGCATTAGTTCAATCGTCATGCCTACCTCAGAAACCCTCTCGGGTGAATGTAAACTGCTGCCGGCCTTTCCCGGCGGTCAACCTGGTCTCGCCCGTACCAAGGTGCAAGGGCTAACGACTGGGGGAGGGCCCGCATTAGCTCAGGGGGTTGACTGATGAGGCCTCTAACGGGCACTAGCCCCAGATGACCCGAACGCTAACAGCTCGTTGCGCGTAATCATACTCGTTTCATTAGCGGCAAGTCAATAAAAACTTATGGAGAGAAAGAGCGCCCTTGGGGCACTATCAAGGTAGGGTCTCTTTGCGACGGCTTCACCGTCTCCCTGCACCCGTCCCTGACAGTCACCCGCAAACCATGGGGGTGTCGCTAACGGAGTATATCAAGATCAGTACGCTTAGTGGGAAGTAGAGAAGGGCCATCGGAGACGGTGGCCTTTTCTTTGGGCCTTGCCCTTCGGGCCGCTCTGCAGGGTTTCACCCCGAGCCTCTACGAGTCTCGGCCCTGCCGGGCTGCGGTCGCTAAGTCGGTAAAAATGATTTGCCATGTAGCATTTTACTTGTTGACATACTACGTATTTGCTATATAGTTGTTTCAACAGTGATGCACAAACCAACGGGAGGGGCACCATGAACCGCAAATTTGAAAGCGCAAAATTCAACGGGCAACCTTGCAGAATCGTAAAAGAGTATCCTGGTAAAAAAACTGGCGCATTAGTGGCCGTAGTCCAGTTTATAGACGGTTATGCCGGGGCAGAGGGGGCTTTCCCCGTGTGGTCCAAAGAATCCCATGTAATGAAGCACAACCTCACCACTAATTAACCCCGCGCCGCGCCCGGCGGCTAAACCGGGCAAACGGAGTACATTGTGGATGACCCTATGATGAATTACGAACAGTGCCCCACTTGCGGGAACCATCTACCTGATGCCAACCTGTGCAAAGCATCCCACAAACCACCAGAACTGGAAAAATGCGGTTGCGGGTCTGAGGTTTCTATCTGGTCTACCTACTGCACATCTCAGGGCCACGGCTACACAGTGAATTGCAGCACTTGCTATCCCGGCATGGGTCCGTGGGCAAAAACCCGCAAAGGTGCGGAAAGGCTGTGGAACAAACAGCGCGAAAAGGAGACCCAATGAAAGGCTACACCACCCACCACATCAACGTACCGCTTGCCGACAGTGCGCTATTCAAGCGGCTGAAGGAAAAGACCCGCGCTAGGAGCTATGCTGACACCTTTGTGCAAGCTCTTCGCGCCCTGGAAGAAAAAGAGGCACAGCGTGACGCACAGCTAAAGGGGGATAGATAGCTATGGAGTTGATACCTTGGTCATCCGCTGGCACTGGGCTGTTGTTTGGCGCGGCAATGTTTTTTATTGGCCTGTTGGCAGGTACACAGCTAAAGGGGAGGGATTGATGAAAACTTCAATTGAGAAAGCGCTGGATTTTGTTAACAATCACCCCATCGTGCGTGGGTTAAGCGATGCGGCAAGATCAGATGTTGCCCGTGCTGTCAATACCTTGCTACAGGAGCAGGACAGGGACACCCGCCATTCCTGCGCTGCCAAGGTCTGTGAGGTCATGGGCAAAGCTATGAGCAATGGCGGCAGTTTCCCGCTAGGAACGGTCGCGGCTATCGAACAGGCCATCATGAACGTCAAGGCAGTTTGAGCGCCTATCAGCGCCACGTAGCGGGTAAACGGTGAAGGAGCCTCAGCGTGACCGGGCGAGATGGTGGCGCAGGGGTGAAGGGAAAAACGAAACGATTTTGACTATTTGCAGTTATTTAATACCACAAGGAGGGAGTAATGCAGGAGAAACTAGCCCAGGCTCTTACCGTTGCTGTTGCCGCACTCTGCACCATGCAATCCGTCCGATACGATAACCACCTGGACCGGGACCAGTTGTTCTCCGACACCCTCTCCGCTGTCAGGGAGATAGTCGGCCCCGACCACCGAATTACCTCCATGCCGCGCAAGTGCATGTGCTGTGGGGAGGGCCAGGGAACGAAAGAGGGGAACGGCGCCACGGGGGAGACTGCGACTATTTGCCCTCCTTGCATGACGCTTCATTTCCCGGCAGAAGCGGCTATCATACGACAAGGGGTAGGGGTATGACAAAAGACAAACCGGAGTTCAAGGGGGCGGCGGGTCAGGTAACTTGCAACGAATGCCCTTTTGAGATAGCCGACACCACAGACAACACCAGATGCCGCGCGTGGTGGTATCGCAACGGCGACAACAACGACCTACTCTGCCCTACTGCCACCGATTACGCTGAAGCTTGCGCCCTAGCAGAGGAGGGGGCACCATGACCATCAGCCACGCGCTGTATTTCTTCGCTGGCCTGGTTGCCGGCGCTTTCTTGGGGGTTTTGATGATGTGCCTAATGGCTCTATCGGGAACTAAGGAGGATTATGATGGAATGTAAATCAGGTAGGGATAGGAGGGAGGGGGAATGAAAATACTGGCGGCTATACTATGGATAGTGTTGGGCGTGACCATCAGCGCGGTTTTGGATATTGGAAGCTTTGTCAAAGCGCCGGCCTTTTACTATTTTTTGGGATACTTGGTCGGCGTCTGCTCAATGGCCATACTGTACCATAAGGAGGCCACCCATGATGACCAGACCCCGTAGCGCCCGTTTCATGGGTTGGCTCACCCTCTTTATCATCGTCCTAGGCACCCTCACCCTCTACCATCTCAGCGGCCAGATAGACGGAGCGGCAGGGGTGACTGAGGAACAGGTGGCGGGGATGAGGAAAGAGGCGCAGCGTAGGGATAAATCCGCCACCGAGCTAGACGAGGGCAAATAGCCCATTACAAGGAGGGAGTATGAAGTCAGAGATTGAGCGGTACAAGGAAGCACTTAAATCGGCTGTAGATTTCATCGTGAAGTTTGACCCGTCGCTTGGCGGCCCCACTCTCAAGCACATTGACTGTTTGGTAAACCCTCTCCCTGAGATGGAGACGGTGGAGGTCACACAATACTCGGTCTATACCCCCAAAAACGGGGGATGCCTCGGCACCTACCACACAAAAGAAGAGGCCAGCCGTGTTATGAGCCCCGGATTTGAGATGGTCAAACTCACCGGCTCCTACCAGCGCCCCAAGAAACAGCCTGTAGAGAAGAGCGTGAGCGGGCTTATCAGTGGGCGGCGAGGGATGGTTCCCACTATTGACGTTACCATTGCCGAGGGGGACATACCCCCTTTGAACTCCACCGTGTATCTCACCTGGCACGAATAGCACCCGGCCCCGATCCGAAAGGAAAGGGGCCTTTGCTTTACCTAATATCCCTTGCGCGGAGCAACCACATTCGGGCCACCACGTCCACCTTTCCCAAGCATCGGCAGCACCCACTCCCCGCTTTCTATCTTCTCCCCCATCACCTTCGCGCACTGGTCGCAGCAAGCCTTCGGCAGATCATCGGGGCAAGCGTCCATGTGGTTAATGCTGCCGTACCAGCTCCATTTGTTGCTCCATTCTCCTACTGTGCCGCAAACTGTGCAAGTGTGCTTTGCCATCTATTCCCCCCAGGTTATGTAAATCACCGTTTGATCCTCTTCGCTTCTGACTTGCTGGCTCCTGATTTCTGCGATGACCCCGGCGTTATCATCCGGTAGTATGCCTCTATGGACAATCCCATCGAGCACAGCCTTGATGCTGATACCGTCAGGGTCCGCGAGTCTCCTTCGGTGGGAGATAACAGTGATATGGCATCGTGCAGCCAGTGGCGCACCTTTGCCCTTTTCCACTGGTTCATGGCTAGTAGGGCGTTCCACGTCGGCAGCTTGAAGGGGAGAATCAGCGTTAAATTCTCCCCCTGGAACTTTCCCGGCGCTATGGCACCCTTCCCCCTATTCCCTTTTGCCACTTCCTGCGCCTTGGCGGGGTCATTTGACGGCGTTCTTGGTGTAGTGGATACCGGAGGCTTAGTTTGCGCTCTGCGTGCTATCATAGCCTCATACTCTGCGGCTGTTACTCTCATGCTAACCCCTTTTCGTTTTTACCCTTGCCATCACCAGCACTCCGGGGCGCAATCGTCCTCTTTTGGCGTAGGCGTGGTGCTAATCACCTGTTCCGCTTCCGTGATGAGAAGAGGCATAGCAACGCCGTCATTCAGCATAAAAGCGCCTTCAGTCCTGCCGCGCCGCTTGTACCACGTCAAAAGAATGTGTTGAGACTCGACACCGGGGAGCAGCGCGGCGTTCTGGTCTTCGTTCCAGCACACGGAGACGCAAAGGTCGCGAAGTTTTTTTATGGTCGCGCAATTCCAGTTGTCAGGGTTAAACACGCCGGTAAAAATGCCGTCTTTCACAAAGGCGCACTTCGGGTCATCACCCTGCCAATCTTTACCCCTTTCCCTGCAAGCCTTACATCCTGCCATCACGACACCTCCTGTTTTACGGGATGTGATACCTCACCCCAACCTCCCCGGCTTCTCTCTTTTCCGCGACAGGCACTCCTGCAACTGATCAGGGGTGTCTAGGAGGTGGGCGGTTACTTCGTCGTGGGTCCAGATACGGTGACGGTCATCGGGGTTATTGGCCCAAACCTCCCGCGCCTCTTCGTCTGAACACTCCCAAATTTCTTCATCCAGTATCTCTCGTTTTAACATTGCGGCTCCTAGTAGGGGCAAGGCTCATTAGGATCGCTGACGCGGGGCCGGAATATCTCCTTGCGACTGCTGACCCAGAAACCCTCTTCCCTGATATGCTGCGTCGGTCGGTCAAAGGTGACGGCAATATCAACCTTGGCTGGACCCTGCCGGTTCTTCTCTATAGTGATAACGTCCTGGTCCCCTTCGTCCTGCCAGAACAACAGCATGGTGTGCGCCTTTTGCGCGAGACGGAAACAAAGGGCCAACTCTGCCTTGCTCGGCTTACCCTTCTTGTTACCCTCCCTGTTGAGCTGAGCCAGGATTATGATGTGAACGCCGTGGATCTTGGCGCAGTCAACAAGCCGCTGACTATACCGTGCAAACATGGCCTCTTCACTTTCCCTATGTTTCCCCTCGCCGCTGATCTCCCCGATGTAATCGACCACTGCCAACTTAATGCCGTGCTGAATGGCATACTTGCTAATCGTGGCGCACACCTCATCAATGTTGCGCGGGGAATTGTCGGAAATAAAAACGGGCTTGTCTTTGTAAAGGCGCATGAAGGAATGAGCAATGGTTTCATACGCCGATCCACTCTCTACCTGTTTCATGTCGGCCTTGGCAGTCATAGCACAAAGGCGGTCGAGGTTGTCGTCAATGTCATTCTCGTTAGAGACATAGAGAGATGGAACACTAGCCTTAACTGCGTTGTTGAAAAGGTTGAGCGCCAAGCTTGTCTTGCCAAACCCCGTGCCAGCAGCAATGACAGTGACACGCTTAGGCTTCATCCCCCTTATCTGCTGGTCGGTGTAGGTATACCCTGTAAGGATGCCGTCAATTGCACCCTTGCCTTTCATCCTGGTTTCCTGCGACGCTACCACACGTTTTATCAACTCAGACGAACCGTAAATTTTCTTTTCGCTGGATTTAAGCGTGATGCTGGCCGCTATCTCGGAAAGCTTGCCGCTGATCTCCGCACCGGACATGTCGGCAAGCTGCGCGGCCAACTGCCGGCACTCGGATATTGTGCGGCGGCGGTGTGAGTGCTCAACAATCTTGGATGCCCTCCACCGGATGTTAGCCGACATGAAACCAAGCTCCATGCACTCCGCAAGTAGCGCGGGGGCAATCTTGGCCTTTTCAGCTATCATCCTTATGTCGGTGCGCTCCGCATTTGAATATGCGTCGCAAAACGCGTCGTATGCGGTTGCAAGTGGGGCGAGAGTGAAATCATCGGCTGACAAATACCCCATGACATCAACGGCGCAATCAGCATCGTTCAGCAGATTGCCTATCAGTTCCTTCTCTGCTATTTCGTCGGCGTAGAGCATAGGTCATGGTATCCTAATGATTTGAGGTAGGCGATTTGTTTGTCACCTTCGGCTGACTGTTCACACTCTGTAACCGCTACGGCTTCAACCCTACCCTTCATTCTGGCGTGGCACCAGTTGAGGTATCCCGGCCCGCGCTTGTTCCCTGCCGCTCCCGCCTGAAATGCTTCCTCTATGATATCGGCCTGGAACGTGTTGGCTATGTCTACTAGCACAGGCATCTGCCCCCCAATTTGGAGAACCCCCGCGTATTGAAGGTAAAGCCCTTTTACCTGCTCAGGGGAAAGCCGCCGTAGCTTTTCTTCTTCCTTCTTAACTTCTTTAACTTCTTTATCCGTCGCCGTTTTTTGTTGGAACTTTGCACCAACTTTGCCGGAATTCCCTTCATTAACCGCTCCGTTTTGCGCTCTGCCAGACTGGTAAAACTCGTAATTTGTGACTGTAATCAAGGTAGTTATGGCGTTTTTCTGCGCTCCGTTCTGCGCTCCGTTCTGCGCTCCGTTTGCGCTCCGTTTGCGCTCCGTTTGCGCTCCGTTTTTTGTCCAGTTCTGAAAGTCAATCTGCCCCAATTCGCGGAGCGATTCAAGAAAACGTTTGACCTTTCCCTCGGACCACTTCCACCTGAGCGCAAGTTGCTTCATTGACCGGCAAGCCTGGCCGCGCGTGTAAGGCACAGTAACACCCTTGACGGTTGCAACCCCGTCCTGCCAGTTGGTAAACATCAGTATGTCAACCCAAGCTTGGCCGCGCGTGAACGGTTCATCTTGCCACATTTCGTTGATGAGCAAATGCCTATGGAGCCTGATCCAATCCTTATCGGGGTCCACCACGGTAAACCCCCTTATGAGTCTTGCCGCAAATAGACGGCAAGCACGGCATCAACACAGCCGGTCAAATCCTCTCTTACTTGCCTGTTGGTAAACCGTAGAACTTGCCACCCCATTTCTCTCAGTTTTGCCTCTTTCCTGGCGTCCCGCTCCCTAGCTATCTTGTTGTGGTGGCTATGTCCGTCAACCTCAATAGCTATCATGGTTTCAGGCTCCGCTATGTCTATCTTGTAGTGGGTCGGGTATCCATTGCCGCGCCCCATGCCAAGCGGAACAACATGCTCCATTCCCCACCCTAAAGCCTTTGCCAATGACTCTTGAATAACTGAAACCTTGCCGTTACCACCCCTTCCCTTTGGCGCTCGATTGAGTGTGCCGTTGGCGCTCTTGGTCGCCTTCATTTTTAAAATACAGGCATCGGATGCCATGGGGTTCTTTTTTGTCATCCTGGCCGAAGCGTACTTGCGGTTTGTCGCGGCCATAGTGGTTGAAGAGTTGATGCGAAGAAATTCAGTCGAACACGACCCGGAACAGTATGCTCTGCCCTTACGAATGTATTCTTGAAGTCGCCTGCGGGGGCCTTCTACGGGGTTGCCACACATGAAACAACTGAGGTCGGGAAGGGGGGGTAACTTTGCCATTGCTTGCCGCTCCTTTTGCTACCATGCCCATAGCATAAAAACCGAGAAACCCCACAGAGGCTCGGGGGCGCACTCTGCAGGGTTCAAGGGGTTAGCCTCAAGCAACAAGGCTGAAACCGGAGTTTATTCTAGCCGACATCCCCCGATGCCGTCAAGTTACTCAAATATGTACCCCCACCCTACCAAAACCCCGGCAGGGTGTCAAGCCTTTCCTCATGAGTGGGTGGGCTAGATGCCGCTATCGTTGACGATCCGCGCCACCTCTTCGGGCGGCAAGTCGGTATGTATCTCGGTATACCGCTGGCTCCCCGGCAAGGCGGGTTGTCTCAGCATCAGTTCCAGCCGAGCTAAAGCGTTCCATGCGCTTTGTGCAGCGTGGAAGAGTTGGCTGTCAGGGTCTACCACTTCGCCCCTTGCCTCGGCTAGCAGGTGCCTGTAAAGGGCGTCCGTATACCGCGCCACGCCATCCGGTACATGCTGCCATCCACCGGGGCTGTACTTGGCGGCTCCAAAGGTCGTCACCTTCCCCACTTCTTCAAGGGCGCGGGGAAAGCTGTGTATCATGAGGCCTAGGCGGGTCTTGCCAGCGTCCAGCTTTGCGCCAGCATCGCCGGATGCCCTGCCCGTTGGGTCCAGTTCCTTGGCGCGGGTCTTAGGGTCTTGTGGGGTCATACTTCCTCCTTTTAGTTCACCAGACATGTAGTTATTTTGGCCACTGCTTGTAGGGATACGGGCAACTGTGCTCTGCGGGACATTCCCAACAGTAGGATCCTTTCCCGCCAATGGGCGAACCACCCACACCGATTATGCAGTCAAACCCTTTTAATTCGCAAACCTGCTGCGCCAGTGCTAACCCTTTGCTCTGCAATTCCTCAACGATTTTCTTATGCTCTCGTTCTGTGTAATAGGTCACTGGCATGTTACTACCTCCTGTAATTTGATTCCAGCCCCACCACATGCGGGGCATAGGGGTTGAACAAGCTTGTAGCGGGGCATCCCAGGCACAGTGTTTGGTACTTTGGCGCGGACGGCCGGTGCGGCAAGGTCTTTGCCTAATCCTTGACATTTGGGGCAGGTATCTTGTGGCATGGCGGCTCCTATTAACAGCACATTGGCGAGTAAGGGTTGACGGTCCTCCCCTTCGGTGGCTGGTACTTCTGCGAAAGCTCCGCTATCTCTTCGGGGGAAAGGTGGCGCACCGGGGAGGCAAGCGGCTTGCCCTTGCCGGTAATCAGCCCCATCGTTTCGCGTATCCACTCCGCAAAGGCGGCGGCGGTGCGCTCAGTTTCGGCCTTGTTGATGGCGGCTTGCTCCTCGTCGGTCAGTACGGGTCGCTTCGGCTCCGGCGGTGCGCTGTCGGCAAGCTTCTTCGTGCGCTGGTCCTTCTGTCGCTGGAGCTGCCGGGCGTATATTGCTTTCTTCCCCGCTGCTTTGCACTCATCGGCGTACCGGTTGAGACGTGCTACCGGACGGCCACAGCCGCACAGACAGCGGACACCTTCCCTCTGCCGTTCGCGCCCCTCTTTGGCGAGGGCGCAGTGCTTTTTGTTGTTGGCTATGCGCTTCTTTTCCTGGCAGGCGGTACAGGTGCGGTGGCCCTTGGGGAGCCATTGGCTTTCACACTCGGGGCAGAGTCGGGGAGTCCATTTCTTAGTGCTCATGGCTTCACCTTCCCCACCGGGAACAGCCGGTTGATCTTGCGCTCCATGGTATCGAACAGCGCCGACGCTTTTTCAATGTCCTCGACCTGCCAGGCCTCAGCGCGGTACATGTCCAGCAACCGCTGAAACCGTTCCTCCATGTTGTTGACGGCGTTCCACCGTGCTGACTTGGGCTTTTCGTCACGGCGCACTCGGTCGAGAATGGCGCAGCAAAAGGAAAGTTGAAAGGCTACAACCTTGTCCCGAAGAGTCATATCCCCTCCGGCGTGGCGTGGGTACCGCTTTTTTCTAGAGCTAATTTACCCGTATGGACTCGGTGGTGGGCGCTCTTTGCCAGGACAGCGATGTTCTCTGGCCTGTTGTCGTTTTTGACTTCATTCAAATGGTGGATGTGTTCGTTCCGTCCAATAAGCCTACCGTATTTTGTTTCAGCCACCAAGATGTGTTCAAAAACGTAACCACGACTATCTGCACGCGGATGGCCGACTTGTTTTACCTTCACATAGCCGCCTGCTTTTATCCTAAACCCTTTATGGTTATAGTGATTGGGCAAGTACCTGTAAGGTTCGCCTTTGTGCACACCGGCCCTGGTAGAAGTTTCTTTAGCCAGCGTTGTCTTATTACCACATCCGCAGTGGCAGTAACCGTAAGGTATATTCTTATCCATGATCCACCGCCCCGTGATACCGCTTTTTCAGATCGGCGGACCAGCTTCTGCGCCCGTGTTCCAGGTCGCAAATATAGGATGCTGACAATCCCATTTGCCGTGCGACTTCACGGAGAGGCAGGCCAGCTTTTTCCCGCTTCTTTTTCAATTGAGCACCCAAGATTTTATCATCTTGGATTGTGCCAGTGCCACCGCATTTCGGACAGACTTTCATGCGTTCCCCCTTTAAGGCTTATTTGCGAAACAGCGTACACCTTAAAGGGGGCAGAGTCAAGGTTTAAGTGAAAACAAGAAAGGGTTTTGCGCTTCTTTTCCAGAGGGTAAGCATTTTGCCGCTGTCATTGGATTTACGGTATTCGCCGGTTTCCATGGTGTATCCTTCATCAGCAAGTTCCTTGACGCGCTTGGCTACGTTTCCTGTCATTTGCCCCGTAGCGGCGGCAAGGTCTGATGTCGTTGCTACCCCCTTGTGTTCAAGAAATCTGAGCACCGTCAGCCGCGCCTTGGTATGCGCTGACAGCGGCGACCATGCGGCCTTTCTCTTGGGGGTCTTGGGGAGGCGCTCGGGCTTAACGTGATTGCCGACGCCAAAGAACGACTCTATCATCCTAACCATGGCTCCGGTGTCGTTAAGGCCATGCTCGGCCTTGAAAGCGAGGACGTGGGGATAAAGTGACTCAGGTAGGCGAAACTGAACATGTGGTCTAGCCATTGCTTCCCTCCTTAGATTGAATTAAATGGGCCTACTTTTTGATACAGAAAGCATCATTGACGCCGCCGCGCTCTTTTATGAGCTTTACGGCATACTGGCATTGTGCCGCCGTGCTAAACTCCTGCATGGCAACGCCGGTATAAGTTGAGTTTCCTAAGCACCAAAGAACAATTAACACGTATGTCATGGCTCTATCTATTCCCCCTCATCCAACTGTTTATCGTAGCGATACATATCATCTTTTGCCTCATACACCGCCACCTGATGCCGCGCTTCGTCTCTCTCGGCTGTCGCTCGATGATACGCCGCCTCAAG
>Ga0209518_1002251_pt1 | contig 18481 bp, 25 predicted proteins | sample RifGroB1_FD_183993 | JGI IMG/M metagenome (GOLD analysis project Ga0209518, IMG submission 183993) | Groundwater microbial communities from Rifle, Colorado, USA - Groundwater B1 (SPAdes) (version 2) | ecosystem: Environmental > Aquatic > Deep subsurface > Groundwater | place: Rifle, Colorado...
CCCACTTTATTTTCTTAATTTCTCTTTCAACAGCTTTGTAAAAACCTTTTCGTATGACTTCTGATTTCTCTGATAATAGAACGTTAAGTAAGGTGAACAAAGCTCTTCCATTAAATTTAGTTTGACCTTCCGAAGCTGCTACTCCAAATTCAGTTCTGTAAGCGTGGTTAAAGGCTTCTGCAAATCTAGTGCCGTCTATCCCAGCAAACATGTCTATCTTAGTTCCTGAACTGGTTATCTTAAATGAGTCTCTGGTAGCTTCCTCTGTTTCACCAGACGCTTTCCAGACCTCCAAAGTCCAACCCATTTCAGCTTTCTTCTTTATAGTAGCCTTAGTATTAGGCTTCCATTTTACTGATTTTGCCTCTCCTAGAAAACTCTTCAAAGTTGCTACGCCAGTTACGGTAGTACCCATCCCGCTAATTACAGCCTCAGTGTACCCATCACCAATCGTTAAAACATACTTGTAGACTTCTCCGTCTTTATTCAGGAGATTCTTTTCTAGTAAGGCAGTTTTTTCGTATATCTTCGCTAAGTCGCTAGCGTTTAGTTTCAAAGTTATGTTAGCCATTACCTGTTATCGGGGATTACATAAAGCATTACTACGTTATCAAGTTCGGCTCTGTTGATGTAGTCCACTTTATATACCTCGCCGTCCTCCGTAGAAATTCTGTCATTGATTTTAACGTCCACAGAACTTTGCATGGCTACTTTTATTTTTGATTTGTCAGACTGTCTTTCAGGCAAATCTAAAGGGGCTTCTGCCATTGGGTTTAACATGAGCCATACGCCAGTAGCTACGTCAGTAAAGTCTGCATCTAGTTTTCTACCAAAAGCATCTACCGAGGAACCCATCCGAGAGATTGTGCAAGTAGTTGTGACGTACATTAATGTTCCGTCGATGAAGGCAGTGTTACCTGCGGTGTATTCCTTCTTCAAAGACATTACTATGTATCTATGCCCGTCTACTCTATCTACAATTCTAGTCCCGTCAATAATATCCGAGGTTCCTACCAACCAAGCTTTGTGCATCTTAGTTCTTGCAAACGCTGTGGTGGCCTGAGTATTAACTTCCGTGAACCCTACGGTATAAGTACCTAGGTCGGCATTATATATCCTAGGAAGTCCTTCATAAGTGCCCCTAGCCTTCAAAAGTCTATTTACGACATGAGCAGCACTCTTCATAAAGACTCCTTTAGTAGATACTTAGGTACTTGTACTGGTCAAGCACATGTTTTACCATTACTGGAATATCAACTTTATCATACTCAGCTTTAACCCCTTGGAATTCTTCACTAGAAATTCCAATATTCTCAGAAGCTATTCTGTTAAAGTTGATAGCAGCCAGCCAAGAAGCAGCGTAAGCTAGGTCGTTAGGTACTTCTGTGTGTCCAGCGTTAAAAGTTATCTGAATATTCCTACTACCGCTAGTAAAAGTATTTCCGTCAGTTGCTTCAAAATACACAGCCCCGTCTTCACTAGCAATAGACACATTAGTAGTTAGGTCTGTGTCGCTCACCAAAAGTTCTGCTACGGTATTGATTGGGGTTATGCGTAAATCAAGGGTGGCCGAACCGTCTCCATCAAAGACCTTGGTGTAGTCTTTAGCCAAGATTTCCCATCTGCAATAGTTCTTAATTATCGCATCAACCATCTCTATAAGCATAGTTATGGTAGCTGTTTCGGCTAAAGTAAGCGAACTCTTATTTAGAAACATCTGTACATTTGCTAGTGTAGTGAAATTCACTTAGAGTACCTCTTAGCCTTTTGCAGCCTTTTTAGTAAACTTGACGGTAGACGTTTCAATTGCGGGGTCTTTGTGCTCAACCACAAGTTCGGATTCTTTTTCTTTTTTGATTACCTTAAACTTCTCAGGGTAGAATGCAGCAATGCTGGCTTTGTACTCGTCAGTCATATCTGCAAACACTTCTGTGCTTTCCCCTGCTTTGATTCTGTACAGTGTATCGGAATAATCCTTAATGCAAAGTAGTTCCATTTTATAATCCCTCTACTAATAAAAAGAGGGGCTGACTAGCAGCCCCTCTAGCCCTTTGTTCAATTACACGTAGTTTACGCCCCAAACAGCAGTCGGGTCAGCGGCAGAGATGGTCTTCTGGAAGTCCAGACGCTGCGAGCCGATCAGCGAGGTAGCCTGTGTGAACGGGTTGCGGAAGGTTTCGAGAGCGAACGCTTTACGATCACCCCACATATACGGGTTCTTGTTGACAAGACCGCAGATGTTCTTGGTGTTATTAGCGCCAGTTGCATCAACCACACCCGAAGCATTTACACCAGCAGTTGCACCATTCGAGGTCGAAGGAAGCAGCTCGGTTACGATGATCGGAATATTGTCGATACGGCCAAGTTCACCAGCGGTGGTTACAGCGCCAGCATACTGATAAAGGTACTGATACCCTTCAAAAGCAAGTGCGGAGTTGTAATCTTTCATGGTCATGATATACGCCAGATCGGAAGTGCTCTTGCCATACTTACCCATAGCTGCACGAAGCGAGCGTAGGTTAGCAGCAGAGAAGTTGCCAGTAGCGAAAGAAACCATGTCAGCAGCGTTAGCAAGTGCACGAACACCTTTGGTAGTTCTACGAACATCGTCAGCAGCTACGTTACCGTTGAGGTTATCAGCACCAGCAGTGGTATCACCGTTCAGACAGATCTGCTCCTGCGCGATAGCAAAGCCTTCAATAAGCTTGGTACGAACCAGTGGGAGGATTGCTACAATCGAATCAAGTTCGATTTCGTCGGTGAAGTCAACGTTGGACATGATTTTCTTCGCATTGAAGATAATCTGGTCAGTGCTGAACTGGTCCTTGGTCGGCGCAACACCTTCAGCAGCCAGACGCGCAGTGAGGCGGTCAGGGGCAAACGGGAAGGTGAAGGTCGGAGAGGTCATGTTGAAACGACCAAACAGGTTGGCGATTTCAAGCTTGAGCCAAATCTCTTCCAGAAGGGTCGAGGAGAAACCAGCAGGAATAAAATCCCCACCTTCTGCATCAGCGGTGGTCTGGCCACTACCGAAGGTATTAACGATACCAGCATCTTTCAAGGCATCGCGGTAATCGGGAGCAGACTTAACTACATCAAAAGCTGCACGATCAAGGGAGCCGTCTTTGCGGGTAAGCAGGGCAGATGCAATGAACAGTTCGTCCATTTTACGCTCGGCTTCTTTGGAAACACCAGCAGAGGTGGATTTGGTCTGACCTGCATCAAACTGCATTTTGCGATCATTGACCTGAGCCTGAAGCTGGATCAGTTTGTCAGAGAGTTCTTTGACTTCGTTGGCGTAACCTGCTTTTGCACGCTCGCCCATTACGCGAGTAAGCTCAACTACCTGAGCCTTGAGTTGTTCGAGTTCTTCCTTCATTTCATATCTCCTAAGATAAATGTTTTATTAGTTCTCTTCAGTAGCAATAGCTGCCGTAAGAGTCTCTACAAGCTCTTTCAGAACGAAAAGCTCATCGTTAAATTCTTTCTCTTCTTGGACAAGTGCCTCTGCTTGAGCAAGGGCTTCAGCTTCGGCTTTGGCGGTTTCTGCTGCAAGTGCTTCGGTCTTAGCTACTTCAGCAGCAGCTACTGCTTCGGCTTCTTTTGCGGCAAGAATAGCTGCAACTTCCTTGGCTACGGAATCTTTGATGAAGTCTGCAAGACTGATTTCTACGTCAGCTTCAACGTCTCCACCAAGTGCTTTAAACTTTTCCAGATCGGTAGCAGAAAGAAGGTCAGCCCGTTTGACTGTAATTTTCATTGGGTCATCCTCTTTGTGGTTAGTAGGTTCTGCATCTTTTTCTTTTATAACTTCCGAAGTAAAACCCTCGTCATTCAAGGACTTGACTAGTACGGAGAAGCCGGACTTGCTGTTGGCTGGGATTGAGACTAGGGAACATTCCAAAAGTAAGGAATCTGTAATGTACCAGACCTCCTTATTATCTACCTTTTTCCACTCACCTTTTCTCGTTTTGAAGCCTAGACTGTACATACAAATAAGACCAGATTTTACTCTATAGAAATCTTGAGCACTCATAGCATCTGCATGTATCTCAGCAGTGATGTATATACCGTCTGTCCTCTTTTCAACAGTTAACGCCCTTCCAACAGTCTTGTTTCTATCGTGCTGTAGGAGTATCTGAGGATTCAAAGCATATACAGAAGTATCCATACCGTGAGGTACTACTATGTCATTTACAAGATCGCTGTAAGTTTTTCCATTCTCATCTAGACCAGAAAAATTTGCGCACCCAGAAATTTTAATTATTTTATCAGAAGTGTTATCAACTACATCAGCCGCTTTCTCTATACTAAAGGGAGTTAGCAGCGTAAATTCTTTGGTTTCTACATTCATCTGTATACTCCTCGGTAGCACATTACATAAACGTTGTTTATTTCTCATTCACTTTAATATATACCTGTTTGTATTATTTTTTATTACTCTAAAAATAAATTATTTAAATTATTTTTTAGGTACCGGTTTAGGCTTAGAAGGATTAGGCTTAACCGCTGGCTTAACAGCAGGTTTTTCAGCAGTACTTCCAGCCCCTCCTGCACTTGCATTTGCTACTGCTGCATCAGCCGGTAATAGAGCATTTCCGAAAAAGCTATTAGAAATCAAAAGTTTATCTGCATATTCATCTTCAATCCTAGGATAACCTAAAACAGCCCTCGCCTCATTTGCAGTCATAATGCTAGAAGACATCATATCTTTTAGGAAGGTTGCCTGCTCTATCTTATCTTCCTGTAATGCCACAACATCTTTCAAATTAAATTCAAAGGCAAAACTTCCCTGCCCAAAAACATCAATTGAAAGACCTCTGTTAATAGCACTTTCAATACGCTTTAGCCTAGTGACTATACAACCTCTCCAAAAGGCTGTAATAGCAGACTTACCCTCAGAGTTACCTGTCCCGTCCTGATTACCAAGAATTGATTCAGGCACTTTATAAATTGTCAGAATGTCTTCTTTAGCAAGTTTTTTAAGACCACTAAAATCAAGATCTTTCAGAGGAGACGCGATACTCCTGTACTTCAAACCACCCTGAAGAATTGCTACCTTGTGGCTGTTAAGCACTCCTCTATGTACATTCGACCATTCACTTCTAAGTTTCTTGAGAAGCGAATCCCCAATGTTTCCTTCAGTCTCAAGTACCCCAGTAGGGATAGCTCCGTTAACAAAGAACTGGTTAGCGTACTTAATACGAGCCGATTCAAACTTCAGAACATCAGCCGCTGCATTAAGAGGAGGAGTTCCGTAATAAGGATCGTCTATAGAAGCATACTTAATGTGAATAATCTCTTCCGGCTTGTACTTAATTACGTTACCATTTATGTAGTAGCGATACTCTTTAACTCTAACTTTAGGATCAGGAATAACAGCTACGTACTTCGGACTGAGGTTGTAAAGCTCAATCCCGCCAGCTACCTTCTCAATACCTATGAAGTTATTTCCCATGATATCCAGATTCTGCTGAAGTTCTTCTAGAAATTCAAAACTGCCCTGATAAGGGTTAGGCTTCGCAAAAATCTGATAAAATGGATGGTCAAGTACTTCTACCCTCTGCCCTCCCACTATCTCATAGACCTTAACATTCAAAGACGCTATGGCTTCTGATATGGCAGTGACACAACCGTAAATAGTAGGAAATGTTTGTACCGCAGATATCGCACTATCGTATACTGCGGGAGGTTGTCCAGATGCATACTTAGTTTGGCCGATACCTCTGTATGTTACTTTCTCAGCTCGGCTATCTTTAGCATCGTAACTAACAGCAGGACGGAGAGCTGAGTCAAAGATGCAAATGCTAGTGTCTTTAGCTTCTGTCTCAACCTGTCTGTTAAGTAACTTATCTATTAGTCTCATAATTACTCCCAATAATCATCATCTATATCCGAGAAAGTAGAAGTTCTAAACATTCCCTGTTTTGCCATTTGAAAGTCTAAGTTAGTTTCAGACTCTAGTTCATCATTATCCAAGCTACCATCTTTGAGGTATTCTGTATGATCTAAAACAGCAACGTCAATGGCTCCATCTTTAAGATAACTAAACAGACCATACCTCAAAGCATCTATCAAATCCCAGTCAGTTTTCTTTTCATCATCAGGCTTGAACGGCTTAACGCCTCCGCTGGAAGTTTCCCTAGCCATAGATGCCCCATCTTCTTTCCAGCTAATGAAACAAAGCTGCCTAATAAGTTCTACACAGCTGTCATGTACCAGTAGCCTAGGTCCATTAGTCACCTTGCTCCGCTGGTAAAATAATGTATTAACGCAGTTTATAGACTCTCTAAGGTTCTTTGAAGCTAGATTGAAGTACAAATCATACTCAGTTAGGTCTGCGTTTGTTTGGGCACCGGCAGGGTCAGCGTACCTAACGTAAGGATCTATGTTGTGCTTCGCCTCATACCCATTTATATTAGCTGCATGAATCGGTGTGACCAATTGATTTTTCTGGTATTCTCCAAATACTAAATAAGTATCTAAGGATTCCATATGTAGGCAGTATATACCAGCGAAGTAGTGGTTATACCCTGTGTCAATTGAATGAAATACTGGAAAGGCTCTCGTAGAAATCCACTCCCAGAACCTTGGAAAATCTTTGTCACTGAAAACATTCTCTTCTCTGTCAAATTCCTTAAATACTTTTCCGGCAGAAGAAACAAATTTACCTTCGTATTCTTGCTCCCAAACATCAGGAGGAACACGAAGTTTCAGTTTTTCCAAATAAGATTTAGATATTGTAGGGTTAGAAGAAGTAGGAAAAGACGTTGACCAGTAATCAGCGTACTTAGGATCAGTGCTTTGCCCTCTCTCATAATAATCTTGTAGCCAACCCTCTTTAGGAGAACTGATAAGTATCGTCCTAGAGTATGGAGCGAAGTCCAGAAGCTGCGGCTCAAGGAACATCTCGAACAGATCGCGCTGGAACAGTTTGGCTTCGTCTACGATCAGCAACGAAACGGAGTTACCAAGACGAGACTCTACGTTATCATTTGAAGCAACACAGAGTTTGGCCCCATGTGCTAATTCTAGTTCCAACTCTTTCTTTCTATCCGCTACTATTTCTATACCAAGTCCTTTTATAATCTCTCGGACTTGATTGAAAATAACTTTACAGTTTTCTAGTCGGTAAGAACAAATAAGAACCTGAGCGTTTGGGTATAGCATCTCTTCGGCGGCTAAGTTAGAAACGATGAAAGACTTCCCCCAACGTCGCCCACAAGCTGCTACGAAAGTTTTATACTTGTAATCAAAGGCTAACCCTAAAGCAGCAGTCTCAGCAGTAGGCGGTACCTTTTCCATGTACGCGTCAATTAGGGTTCTCTGACCATCATGTGGTATGTTTCCTACGTGCTCTAGAAAAGCGTATGAGTCTAGATTACCCTTAACCTTCAGGTAGTCTATAACTTTTGCACTGCGTAAAGCAGGTTGTTTGTGTACCATAAATTAATTAACGAATTTTTTAATAAATTCGGCTCCTATACTTATTGCCAAACCAGTAACCGTAGTGCCGAAGAAGATAATTAGACCGTTGATTTTAGCATCAACTTTTTCTATTTTCTTTTCTAGGCTTTCAATAGCAATAGCAATGTGACCATTAGAAGGATTTGTGATATGCTCAATAGCTTCCTTGGCATCAGAAATATCTGACTCTAGTGCTTTATGTTTTATGTCGCATAATTCCTGAATGAAGCTAGCGTGCCTTGATCCTTCCATACAATATGCCTCCGAGAAATACCACAGCAGTTGCGGCTAAAATACCCCCTGTATGAACTGGAGGCTTGGTTGTAATAAAGTCGTAACTAAGCAAGGCAAGGGAGGCGATAGCTGAAAGATACCCTGTAACTAAAACAGACAGACTGCCTTTAATGTATCTTTCAAACACTAGGCTACAAGCTCCAAAAAGGCCCAATAGACCCCACCAAAAGTGAGATGAATACCAGACTGCCTCTAAATTAGGAACGTCCTTTACAGCGCCATTTGTAGAGATACTTACTAAACTTAAAACAGCAAACTGTATAAGAACAGTGGAGATAAATAGTTTAAACAAGGCTGTAGGGCTGCTTGCATGGAACCCGAAAGCTTCCTCTACAATGTCCTTGATTGCGGTTAGGTATTTCATTCTTTAGTGCCCCCATCCACGTTAAAGGTAATACTAGGTTTTGCAGATTTACTGATAAGTGCTTCGATGGTTTTCATGTAGTGAGACTGCTCTTTCTCACCGGAAGTATCAGACGCCTTACGCATACTTTCCATAATATCTAAAGTGTCTTTGGATGACAACATGCTAAAATCACCTAACTCTTCAATCTTCTCAACCCTCGCCTCAAGCATTTGGTAGCAGAGCTGAAGGTGGTAGGCTCTCATATCCTTAGCAAGATCTAGAACAAAATCATTCATGTACTTTTTGAAGTCTGGGTGCTTCTTCCACCTTTTGATTGCTGACAAGGGGACGCCAGTAATCTCACTTACACGTTGAGGAGTTTTTGTTACTAAAAGTTCCGCTACCTGTCGTTGTTCAAATGACATTTCGAGAGGCTTGACGGTCTCTAAGGTAGTTGGTAATTTATACTCAGTAGTATTTTCTTGGTCCACGTTTACTCTCCGTCGAGGTAGAATTCTTTAAATTTTGCTTTAAGATTCCTAAGCCTCTTGCTGACTGTTGCTTGGCAGAGTCCTACAATATCTTTGATTTCTCTCTGCTTCATTCCTAAAAGCATTAAGTTAAATATCTCTAGGTCGGATTCGTTAAGTCCTTCTTTAAACTTCTCTAGGTCCATCTGTAACTCAAGATCATCGTAAGGAGATACAAGACCGAGTTCTCCGATAGCTTCCATATAGTTCATGTGTGCCTCTGGGTTTGCTTTGGAAAATTTCTCTTTTCTAAGTGCTGAATAAAGATCTGGGCTATAACGCCAGATATCTGAATTATCTTTGCTAACTTCTTCAGGACTGATTCTCTTAGGGGACGATGATACTCTGTGCATATTCTTTCTCCTATCTTAATATATACCATATTACTTAAAAATTTATTACGTAGAACCATCAATAAATACATTATAGCACATCGGTGGGGGATTTGTCAAGTCTTTTCTTGTGGTTAGGCAAAATAATTATTAGTATGGGATTATGGTAGGTGTGGGTATTATTGGGTAGGGTTGTGGGTAAGGGGATTGTTAGGGAGTGGGTAGGGAGTGTGTAAGGTAATCTGGAAGGCTATAACCATATTCTCACTTGCGTTCGAATTTATTATAACACGAGATCTGGATTTTGTCAAGTCTTTTATTTGCTTTTGGTAAAATTTTTAGCTTGACTTTTAAGCCGGTATGTGGTATACTAAATTCGAACGCAAGTGAGAATATGGTTATAGCCTTCAAGGTAGGAGCTTAGAATATTACTTTGCCTACAACTTTTATTACAAATTTATTTTTCACTTTAGAAAAATAAAGCTTGACAAAATGCAATCCATGTGGTATAATAAGTCGAGCGTCAAGCGAAGACTACCTATAGACTCTAAGGTTTGCTTTAAAGATCGCCATGTACTCTGCCCACCTCTAAGTATATCTATTCTTAATTTTTAGTAATAAATAGTGCTGTGGCTATGTATATAATAAAGTGAATGTCTCGCCCATATTAACTTTTGCAACCTAAAGGATTTAGAGTGAAAATTAAAAATTGTTATTTATATGTATACACCGACCCCACTAGACCTGGGAGATTTACCTATCCCGAACTAGGAATCTCCTTTTTATATGAACCTTTCTATGTAGGAAAGGGGTCTAAAAAACGTATGTTTCACCATATAGTCGAGGCAAAACGTAGAAATAAAACAAAGAAACAAAAGAAAATTATTAGCATACTTGATTCTGGTGTAGACCCTAAAGATTATATTGTAAAAATTAATGATAACCTATCTGACGATGAGGCGTACTACATAGAAGAACAAATGATCCAATGCATAGGTAGAGCCTTAATAAAACAAGGACCATTACTTAATCTACACCCAGGAGGAAGAGGACCGACTAACTCTACAAATTCTAAGTTATCACCTAAAGATAAAATAGCCATAAAGGAATTGTATGTAAGTAGGGTACCTCACTCTGCTATAGCTTCTACCTACAATGTATCACAAGCCACCGTAAAAAGAGTGCTAGCAGATTTGGGGGTAAATTCTCACCGGCCTAATATTGTGAAATTCACTACAGAGACTAAAAAACAAGCCGAACAACTTTATGCATATGGTTTTAGCATAGCTGAGATAGCAGAAATGTATAATGCTGCACATTCTACTGTACGTAGAATACTCAAGCACCTCAGCACCAGAGTCAATACAGTCAACACCCACAGTGTAGTACTACAGAGGTTAGCAGACAATCGGGAAGAAATACTACTCAGCTATAATTCTGGGGCAACATTCACTGAACTAGAGGAAACCTTTAAAACTTCTTCAGTGTTGTTGAGTAAATTTTTAAAAGACAACGGAGTTGATATTCCTAAACAACCTACTACAAGAGGGTTGGAGTTAAAAATATGTAAATTATATGCAGAAGGATATACAATAGCTGATATTGTCTCTACTATAGGGCTGTCTTACACCGGAACACGTAATGTACTGGTTAGAAATGGAGTACTCATATGTCGTAAAATAGGAACAACTGCCTGTACTCACTACTAAATTTATTTTCGCAATACCCAAAATAAAGCTTGACTTTTCCTCAGTCTTGTGGTATAATGTTTATATTGAATCGCTAAAGGAGAAACAAATGACAAACGCACCTATCAATACAACTTCTGCTTTCCCTTCTGAACTTACTGACAGAGACAAGACCTTAATCTCTGAAACTGTAGAGCGACGTACCAAACTGCTTGAACTGATGCAGGCAAGTAATCTGGAAAGAATTGCTAAGTTGTCCAAAGCAATAAAAGAGAAGGAACGTGTAGAAGCTTCTAAGAAGAATTCAGCTAGGTCCAAAAATAAAGCTGCTAAGAAAGCTAGAAAAGTTAATAGGAGAAATAAATAATGTGCCCACTGTTTGATTATAAATGTGAATCTTGTGACGAAATCATAGAAGATGTTTTCAAGCGCAGTACCAGCGACCCTGTTATTGAGTGTCCCTCCTGTGGTTCTGAAGTTACACTTAGACAGGCTCTTGTAGGCAGTTCGACATTTAAACTGAAGGGTGCTGGTTGGTACAAGGACGGCTACAATAAAGATAACAACAATGTCAATGTGAAGTATTGAGGATAATGCTATGACTGAAAAAGAAGAGTTATTGTTCGTAGGTGGGGTAGTAGATGGTTCTAAAATTAGTGTCTCCACTGGCATTGAATTATTCACATTTCCATTTGGTCCTGAGAAGATTATGCTGAAGACACCTAAAAACGATCATGAGTATAACACTTCAGTGAGAGTAGCGCCCACTGCTTATAGATACCAGCGAATTACCTTCTATGTAGGACCAGATAAACTGTCTGTAATGGCACATACCAGTTTGACTAGCCAAGATGTAATGAAGCTGCTTATCAGTAAATATGTAGGTAGTGTAGCAAACTAAATTGGTAATTACCTATTTCAGTAATATTTCATTTAGCCAACGAGTATATAATAAATCAAGTGGAGGATTAACTCAGTTAGTCCTTTATCAATTAATTAAAGGTGGTGATTAAGTTGGCTAAAACTCCAAAGATGCCAAAGATGAAACCTATGCATCCTGAAATGCACCCAGAACCGAAGAAACCCAAGAAGCCTAAAAAGTAGTTGTTGAATTGTAATTAGGGGTAGTGAGAAATTGCTACCCTTAATTATTGTTTTAAATAATTGTTTAAATAATCCTCGGAGAGATTATGCCAAAAACTTATGTGTTGGATACGAATGTCATGCTGGTGGATTCAGAAGCTATATTTAAATTTGAAGAAAACAATGTGTGCTTACCTATACCGGTATTAGAAGAACTAGATAAATTTAAAAAAGAACAAAATGAGTTAGGAAGAAATGCTCGACAGACTGCTAGGAATTTGGATAGCCTTAGAGAGCTGGGTGATTTGTCTGATGGAGTAAAACTTCCAAACGGCGGAACGCTTAAAGTAACTATGGCCATGTCTAAAATATTGTGCAGATTGCCTCTCGGCCTCGACGAGGATAAGCCTGATAATCAAATTTTGGCAGTAGCTATTGAGTGTGGTGGGATTTTAATTACTAGGGATATTAACCTTAGAATCAAAGCATCTGCGGTCGGGGTACCTGCTGAAGATTATAAAAATACTTCTGTATCTGTGGAGGAGTTTTATACTGGTACTGGCAAGGGCTGGATTTCGGGGGAAGATCTTACTAGAATTTACAGTGATAAAAGGTTGGACCTTTCAGCAGTAACTTTAGTTGACTTGGAAGTACCTTATCCAAATCAGTACTTTACTCTTCACAGCATGGATAATGAAAAGCAGACGGCACTGGTTAGGTACGACAATGTGATGAAGGAATACACCATCCTAAAAGATGATGTAATTATGGGTATTGGCACTAAGAATAAGGAGCAGCAGTTCGCTCTAGACGCTCTGCTTAATTACGATATACCTCTTGTAACACTTACAGGAAGAGCTGGCACTGCAAAAACTTTTTATGCACTTCTAGCAGGGCTTCACCAAGTACTCGAAACAAAACGATATAAGAAAATTATGATCCTCAAACCAATCATAGCCATGAATAATAGTAATGAGATCGGGTACTTGAAGGGTGACTTTCTTCAAAAGATGGCACCTTGGATGGCCTCCTACGAGGATAATTGTTCAATAATTTTGGGTCTTGATAGAAAAGATCGAGACAGTAAACCCAAAACTAAGAGTAAGAAGAACCAGTACTATGACGAAAAAGAAGCCGGTAGTGTGTCTGCAATAGAAGAACTTATGTCTTTGGGTGTACTTGAGATAGGCGCTTTACATTCGATGCGCGGCAGATCAATGCCAAATACATATGTTATTCTGGATGAGATCCAGTCATGCTCCAGAGAGTTGGCTAAATCAGTTGTTACTAGGTTGGGTGAAGGATCTAAAGCAATTCTCGCTGGGGACCAGGACCAGATCGACGTTCCTTGGCTTGACGCCTCAAGTAATGGATTGACCCACGTAATTGAATCTTTTAAAGGCGAGCAACTGGCGGCACACGTTCACTTAGTAAAATCTGTAAGGTCTGCTATCGCAGAAAGGGCGGCTGACATTCTATGATTATTTGCGAAGAATATACTGGAGAATACACAACAAATTACTCGTCGGATAGATTTTATCCAGGAGCATCGTTTATAAATAGGAGAGGAATTACCGCCAAAGTATTGGGCAAAACATTGGTTAAGTATAGCAGGGTATTTGTAATAGAATACGAGGACGGCCTTATCGGAACAACAGACTATTCTGGATTAATAAACGGTGGGTTTGTTCACCCTATAAACTTCTCTATCGGAAATAACTCGACCAATAAGTACAAAACTATTTATAAAAGATGGGAGCAGATACGAGAGCGGTGCAGTAATCCTCGAAACAAAAGTTATCCTAGATACGGGGCTAAAGGTATCGAGTGCAGACTGGACAATTTTTATCTTCTATATTTTGAACTTAGAAAAGACCCAAAATTTGAGGCTCTACTAGATCAACCTGACAGGTACGATGTAGATAGAATAGATAACAATGGGCATTATGAGTCCGGCAACCTACGCATAGCTACTAAAAGCGAGAATTTAAGAAATACCAGCCGAAACTACGTGTACACTCTATTAGACAACTACACAGATAAACTCCTATTTACAGGAATAAAGAAGGATTGTGAAACTTGGATAGCTGCTAATTTAGGAGTTAAAACCTCTATTGACTGGAGAACTCCTAAACGAAAAATGGGACAACGCAATGGATTTTCTGTTAGGCACGAGCTGGCACCTCAGTCTATGCAACCACAATAAAATTATTTTCCCAAACCCCAAAATAAAGCTTGACAAAACCCACTTCCGTGTGCTATAATGTACCTATAGCTCAGAGAATTAAAAGATTGCCTGAAGGTGTTACTTAATGGAGAGTAACTGGTGACTAGCGAAGATTTCCTCCGGTCTAATGCTAATCCGCTTAAATGTGTAAAAGCCTAATCTTTTAGTTCGGTGAAAGGGGGCTGCTTCTAACTCAATTAGCAGCCCCCTTTTATTTTATCTAAAAGGAGACAAGATTAAAATGTGGTGGAAGAGACTATTAGCAATTAAGGTATCACTTGTAGTAGCGGTATTGGCAGTCCTCTTGGTAAACGCCACTGACAGGATACATGAAAGATCACTTGAAGTAAAGTACCTAAAGCAACAGGTAGAGCTTCACAAGAAATTTGAAACAAGAATGATGGGTATGGAGTGTAAAGATTTAAGATCTGTGAAAGTTACTGTGACTTCGTTCAACCCAGTCAAGAGACAAACAGACAACGAACCACTTATCGGAGCATCTGGTGAATTAGTTACTCCGGGAATTGTGGCGATATCTAGGGACTTAACTAGAAAGTACGGTATCAAGTTGGGCGATAAGGTAGTTATTGAAGGGTATGGAGTGTTCACTGTAAAAGATTTTACGAATTCTAGATTTAAAAAACGTGTCGATGTGCTCTCACTCATCCCTGACTTTTCTAAAGAATTCGGCATCAAAAGGGGTATTAACCTCTATTTTAATAAAAACTAGGAGAATCCAAATGACAATTAAAGAAATCGAAAAAGAGATAGCACTTATCAAAGAACTGCTGGAACTTAGAGGGAAACTTGGTAAGAACTCTGAGGTAGGTACTACGGTTAATACTACTATTACCGGTGGGCTAGTTCCTAAAACAAAACCTGCTGTATTCGGAGGTACTGACTTGGTTGATTTTGGCTATTATGACAAAGCTGCACTAGCTGGTATCAGAAAAGTTATGGAAAATGCAGCTAAGAAAGACAAAGGCTGGCCCTCTAGCGAAGAAGCTTGGGCTAACGTAGAGAAGCCTTTCTACGATGAAAATACCGGAGTACAGTTCGCTTGTACTTGCTGGTCGCGTAAATAAAAGGAACCAATAAAATGCTCAAGCAATATATTTACAGAAACCGAAATGGCAAGCGGCAGAGAGTAGGTGTGCTGGTAGGGACTACAGTTAAGAATCAGATTGTTCTAGGCTACTCCCTATGCTGCCCTGAAGATACCTTCGACAGAGACAAGGGGCTAGCGATAGCACTTGGCAGAGCACTTAGCCCAAAACAGATAGGCTGTCCTCCGTCAATTGAGAATGATGTCTGGGACTTTGCTCTGCGATGCATCAGGTATTTTAAAGACGCTAGGATATTTGATGAAAACGATGATTTTAATATGATTGGAGAATAAATGAGTTATCATGCGGCCGTAGACATCTTGGTAGATTTGTTAGAAGAACGACAAGCGTACTACTCTGGGTTTCGTCGTAAAGTATCTGACTTACATTACATGCTAGACTTCGGAACTGTTTCTTGTAACTTAGGCAGGGGTAGCGGGAATACTTCTTATGTGCTATCCAGAGCTACTTCAAAAGACCTTGTGGTAGTTGCAACAATGGATAGCAAACGTATGTACAAAAACTCAGAAGCTAAGGTACTTACAGTAGACGAGATAAACTCACCTTCATTCAGACTTACCAGCAAAATTAATAATGTTTATGTAGACCCTTGCTCAGTTATTTTTAAGCATATAGACAAAGAGGATCTGTACCGATGTATTCTAAGTCAGTCCACAGTAGACATGTTCATTTTGCTAGGTTAATAATTCGGAGAATAACTTGAAATACAAACTCTATAGATTCGCAGTAATTGTAACTTCCATATTTTTTATTTTTACAGCCCTTCCGTTCATTGCTTTAAGCCTTACCTCGGTGGCAGTCAAAACTCTATGCGATATTATGCTAGACTTGATAGATGGCAATGGACTGAGTAACTGGTTGGTAGGCAAAACTAACGAGGCTTTGGCTGAAATTGACAGTAAATCTGCTACCAAACCAGAAGAAAATGAGGAAGATTAGCCAGAAGAGAGCCTGTAAAATGGCTCTCTTTCCTTCATTTTACTAGCTAATTATACAAACATCCTTGTATAAACGTGTATAATTGTGTATAAAAACAATTTAGGAGGTAAAATGTTAGATACCTATAGAAGCAGGGTTTGCCCTATTTGCTCAGGCGTTGTTAAGTGTGACCTCAGAGCAACACCAAATGACCAGACTAATTCATTTAAAGTAGTGTTTACAGCAGTTTGTAGTAGATGTGGCTTGAGTGTAGAAGGTAATAAATCTAGCCTGTTTGATCTGTTTACTGAGTCTAAGGTTAAAGCTGTTGGTGAAGTTGATGATAAGTGGGTTTATACCACAGCAACTTACAGGAGTCTAGACTAACCTAAATACTATATAAGATTTCAAAAATACTTTTCATGGAATTTCGGCCCTATTCTTAAATGAGTAGGGTCGTTTTTGTTTTTGGATTTAGTTTGAGTAGTTTTGTGAGTTGTAGTGTTAGTAGGTTTGTGGGCGGTGTTTTAAGTAGTTTGGTGAGTAATGTTGTGGGTAGTTTGCTAAGTAGTATGGTAAGTAGTGCATTTAGTAATCTGCTAAGTAGTTTGGCAAGTAGTATGGCAAGTAGTATGGCAAGTAGTATGGCAAGTAATCTATTTGATAATCTGGCAAGTAGTTTGGCAAGTAGTCTGCCAAGTAATGTATTTAATAATCCGCCAAGTAGTCTGCCAAGTAATGTATTTAATAATCCGCCAAGTAGTCTGCCAAGTAATGTTTAAAGCTATATAGGAAGTAGTATTTTAAATCTTGGGTAAGTTGAGGGGTTTCTCGTTTCTCATTAAAGAAAAATAATTTGCCTCCGCCGCCACCTAGGACCTCTCCTGGCATACTACTTGCATAACTATTTCCCCCTTGCTATCAAACATTGTTCTAGTGTATAATACGCACTCCAGTCTAACAGGCTCTAATGAAGCCGTGAACAATATACATATACAGATATATGGATTATCATATATCCTGGCCGTTGACTATGCAGGTAGACGGCCAAACTATACAGAAAGTTTAGTATTACTATACCCGCAAAACTACTCAAAAAGTTTAGTATTACTATACTTTCTGTTTACTGCTACCAGTCACAAACTAGGTCTTTCTCAGATACATATGAAATGTTGCATATATGCCTAGAACGTCCAAAAAGGCCCATTTTAGCCGTTCAAGCCTGTTACCCTTATCCCTGTATTCGTGCCCTAAATGGCTCTAATGGGCTATTCGCTAAGTAGTTGTTTTTGCTTCACTTTTTAGCTATCTGTGGATATGTGGAAAACTCAAAAAACTGCCTCTAAATGAGCGATCTTGGGTAGGACCTAGGGAAGTTTTTACGAATCTGGTGCGAAATTAGGTAGACTATTAGGTGAATTGGCATGATAGTTGTAACGCGATTACTTATAGTGTGACGATCACGCTCTGGACGATCACGCTCTGGAGTGCCAGCAAATAAAAATGAAGGGACGCAAAATAAAAGCTTGCAATACTATTTGATAGGTGCTATAGATATCCTTACAATTTAATGTATGGTATGTTCTTTTCACTCTCTGCTAGCGTCACCGGTACACCTTGCCACATTACCTTTCAGTGAGATTTTTCTAATCTTTCGGGATATGGGATTGTATGCAAGAATTGTGCCGGATAGTATCTCATTAAAACTTTCTAATGAACCTAGAAAATGGTAATTACCAATTTGAGAGGACCTGAAAAAAGATAAAAATAATTGAAAGAAAAGGTTGACACTGATTAGGGCATGTGGTAAAAATATAGTCAGTAGTTAATCAAGCTGTTCAGGGGCGAAATGATGAAAAAGCAAATGACCAAAAGCGGCATGATTAGTTACCTTACAAATTGGGGCGTTTACTATGAAAACCTACTTTGGGACAAATGCTCACTCACAATAGCAGAACTTAGAAGTGAAGTAATATGGACGATGGAATATGATTTAAATAATAAACCTTGACACTCTTTCAACGATCTGGTAATCTTCTAATCAGCTACGAAACAAAACAACTTAACAGTCTACCAGCTAAACAGGTAGACAAGGGAGAATGAAAAATGAAAAAGAACAATATCAAGGTAGACAGTCAGGCAGTATTCGCTAACTCTGTAAAACTGAACATCGACCAGATTCTTGAAAACTTTTTCGAGCGGCACAAACAAGAAACTGCTAATGGCAACTCTTCGCTGTATTGGTCCGAAAAGGCACTCGCTGAATTGTCCGGCATACGGTCAACCTTGTTTTTCCTGCTAGGTGATTCGCATGAACTTGTACGGTATGCCGATGGAGCCAGTGACAAGATCATTCACAGGTAGCACTGAAAACTAATTTTAACACTGCCTAGCATATTCCATTAAAAGAATGTGCTAGGCAAATGTGATAAATTGTTTTTCGGGCAGTTTGAAAATAAACCTTGACAA
>Ga0209518_1002253_pt1 | contig 18476 bp, 22 predicted proteins | sample RifGroB1_FD_183993 | JGI IMG/M metagenome (GOLD analysis project Ga0209518, IMG submission 183993) | Groundwater microbial communities from Rifle, Colorado, USA - Groundwater B1 (SPAdes) (version 2) | ecosystem: Environmental > Aquatic > Deep subsurface > Groundwater | place: Rifle, Colorado...
CGGGGTGGGGTGGCAGCAAACTTCTTGAAGACAAACTCGGTCTCGGGGTTGACCGGATCGGCGATGACGGGAGTGGGGTTGATGTCGCCCCTTAACTTCCTGAACTCGGCCACGGCGATAGCGGAAATAGTGGCGTCTAAATCGGGTTTTTTGTGACCAATAATGTAGGTGATCATAGTTTTTCTAATTAACTGTTAAACGTCGAGGTTGGCTAATTTGGAATGGGTTTGGATAAATTTTTTGCGCGGGGCGACGTCTTCCCCCATCAGAATTGAAAAAACTTCGTCGGCGCGGGCGGCATCCTCGACCCGGACCTTTTTCAAGGTACGGGAGGCGGGATTCATGGTTGTTTCCCAGAGCTGTTCGGCGTTCATTTCACCCAAACCTTTGTAGCGCTGGATACCGACTTTTTCCCGGACACCTTTTTCAAGAGTGGTCAGATAATCTTCCTTTTCCTGGTCGGTGTAGACGTATTTTTCGACTTTGCCGTGGGCGATTTTGTACAGGGGGGGCATGGCCAGATAGATATATCCCCCATCGATGACCGGTCTCAGGTGCCGGAAGAAGAAAGTCAAAAGCAAGGTGCTGATATGGGCGCCATCGACGTCGGCGTCGGTCATGATGACGATGCGGTGATAGCGGAGCTTATCGGGGTTGATGGTCTCCCCTATCCCAACGCCCAGGGCGACGATGAGGTCCTTCAATTCTTCGAACTCGACGATCTTGTCCAGGCGGGCTCGTTCAGTGTTGAGAATTTTTCCGCCGAGGGGCAAAATAGCTTGGTGAGCCCGGTCTCTGCCCTGTTTGGCGCTGTTATGGACAAAGACACCGGAGGCGAGGGCAAAGTTGTGTGTTTCAGGAACTTCCAGGTCATAGACGTCGATCTTCTTTTTGAGAGGGATAATTTGTTTTATTCTGTGGTTATAGTTGGTCACGGCTTCCAGTAGATGCTCCTCATTTCCCGCGAAAAATCTATCTCTGATGGTTTCGTAACGGAGAAGAGTTTTGTCGTTAGTGGATTTTCTTAAGGTCTGATATGCTGATTTATCGATTGATTTTGAATCAACGTAGATTGTGTGTAATGCAGACAGAGCTTTGTTTAAATAGGTTTTTTCATACGAAGCCTTTCGGATTGATCTAAATTCGCTCGTCCATTGTTCCTTGGTTTTTTGACTTCGCCACTGACGAAGACCGTCACTCGTCCATTGTTTCAAGGACAAGTTTCGGAGTAATTCTTTATATTCTGGGTGTTTCTTGAAAAAGAGAATGACGCGTTTTGATTGCTTCTCTTTGTTTTTATCGTCGCTCCAGTATTTTTTTTGTTCCTGGTTGAGTAATTTATTGTTTTTGTTTCTATATGCTTCATTGGTGGCATAGAATTCCAGGAACCTCTTGGTCATGTAGTTCTTGTAATCTTCACTTTGCCATTGTTTTTTGGCACGATCGCTTAAGACTTTGCGCATGACGGGAGTAGTCATGGCTAGTCGAATTTTTTCGCGGAAATCAGGCGTCTGATGGAGTTTGGCAAGCTTCCTTTTAACGTCGGGACGGTGAAGGGTCTTTTCTAATATTTGTTTATGTAAGGCGAGATGTTCAGCCTTGGAGATTCTTCTGATGTTGTTCGGATTATTGTTAATCTTATTAAAGTCGATGTGATGGCGGTGGTCACCATCGTTTATGCGGTAGACATTTTTATCCAGGTTATATTCGTCGGCGAGGACATGGGTGAACAGCCAACGGTGTTGACCTGGGTCATAGACCATTTCATAGCCCTCGATGGTGATGCGTCTACCCAAGCGTGATAGCTGGCGGCGCAGAGGCATAAGGGCGTTACTTGTTTTCAGATCCTTGGCGCATTTGTATGAGCCGTTTCGAAGCATGAACTTGTGGTCTGGTGTACAGATAATTTCCTCATCGTTGTCTAAAACTATTTTGATTACCTCAGCGCTCCGCTTAGTTAGTCTGGGAGAAATTATGGGAGAAATGCCAACGGATCCGTTCTGTTTAATGGTGTAGCAATAATTCTGTTTACCGCCTTGGTACTCTTTAATCAGTTCCTTAAAAGAGAGATTGCGTCCGTCGGCTAGAGCCACTTTGGTGTCGCCGGAAAAGCAACCGCCGGCGGAATCGCCTTCGACGATGAAGAGTTCGGAAAGAGCGGGGTCTTTGCTTTGACAATCGGCCAGTTTACCGGGCAGGGTCATGCCTTCCAGGGCGCCTTTGCGGACGATAGCATCACGGGCGGCGCGGGCGGCCAGGCGGGCCCGGGCGGCGAGGAGGACCTTGGCGATGATCGTTTTGGCCGTTTGGGGATGTTCCTCGAAGTAGGTTTCGAGAGCCGGTTTGACGACTTGGTAAACGGCGGACTGGACCTCGGGATTATTGATTTTGGTCTTGGTCTGGCTTTCAAACTGGATTTCGGAACTGGTCATCTTGATCCAGACAATAGCGGAGAGGCCTTCTTTGAGGTCGTCGGGGGTGAGGCTGTCGACTTTGCTTCCCTTACCCTCCAGGAGGTTATTTTTGGTGATGTAATCCTTGATGACTTTGGTGAGGGCGGTTCGAAACCCGGTCAGATGGGTGCCGCCGTCGTGAGTGTTGATGGTATTGGCGTAACTTTCGATCGTTTCGGAAAAGGCATCGGTGTACTGCATGACGACCTCGACGCCGATGGGATAGGCGTTGTCGGTGGCGGTGCCGATCATATGGATAGCTTCGTGGAGGGGTTTCTTGAGGCGGTTGGTATGGGCCAGCAGCGAACGAATGCCGGACTCGAAGTAGAAGTTGGTGTGTCTGCCCGATTTTTCTTCCCAAAGATGCATGAAAACAGCGGCGACGAGGTAGGCGCGCTCGCGGACGAGTTTTTTGATGAAGATGTAGTCAAATTCGGTCGTTTTCTTGAAAATAGCGGCATCCGGTTTGAAGACGGTGAAGGTGCCGGAAATATTATCCAGGAATGACTGTTGGTAGGCGGGAATAATTTTGGCGGCGGCTTCGCGGCTAATTTCTTTAACGGGGTGATCGGGTTTACCGATTTTGTAGCTTTGGCTGAAGAACTTGTGGTCGCGTTTGACAATGACCTGCATATAGGTTGAGAGGGCGTTGACCGCTGAGGCGCCGACCCCGTGAAGACCACCCGAAGCCTGGTAGGCGGAGTTAGAAAATTTACCGCCGGCGTGGAGTTTGGTCATGGCCAGTTCCAAGGCAGAAACACCGGAAGGGTGCATATCGGTAGGGATACCGCGGCCGTCGTCGGCAACGGAAACCAGGCCGCTGGTGTGGAGGAAAACGGAAATGTCCTTGGCATAGCCGCCGATGGCCTCGTCAAGGGAGTTGTCAAAAATCTCGATGATGAGATGATGTAAACCTTTTTCATCGGTACTGCCGATGTACATGCCGGGGCGTTTTCGGACCGGCTCCAGGCCTTCGAGAACGGTGATGTCTTTGGCGGTGTAGTTAGTAGCGTTTGGCATGGTTCGAGTTCGCTCACCACTATAGTAAGCGTGGTTCATTTTAGGCTAAATGAGCCTCCGTCGCAAGTGCCTTAGTGAATAATTTTCGCCGCCGTCAGGAGAAAGTGGTCGATCGCTAATTTCGGATTGATGTTTCTTTCTAAATCACTCCTGGCTGTCAGGGCCAGGGAGATTATTTTGATCCTTTTTCTGGTTGGCAGGCGACGGTTGGCCTGCCGAAGCGCGGTGATAATCTGGTCCAATTTTTCCTGCGGCCGGTCGGTAAGAAGTTTGTCCGACAGCCCAATAATGGCGGTCGGTGAAGCGGTGAGGCCGGCAATCAGTTGGCTGAGCAAGGTCTGGTTGGTTGCCGGTTGGGTGGTGGCTGTGAGGTGGACCAACTGGCAGCGGGAGCTAATGGTGGGCAGAAGCAGATGGTGGTTGATGGTAGTGATGATGAATTGTTCTTCCGGTTTGCTTTCTTCCAGGGGCTTTAAGAGGGCGTTCTGGCCGGCCGGGGTGATCAGGTGGCCCGAGCGGATAAGGAAGACGGCTTGGCTTTTTTGGGCCGGGGTGAATTTGGCGCGGTCGATCAGGAACTTAATTGCCGCTAAACCGATGGCGTCGTTTTCGGGGACAACTTCGCTGGTCAGGTTACTAAGGTAGTACTTGTCGGCGAGGTAGCTTTCGATAAGATCAGGATTGTCGGATTCGATAATAAGTGGCATCATAGCTGGCTATATTGTACATTTAAGATATGGATCTTCGAACTGCCCCGCCTGCTTCCGGTGCGAAAGATTTAATTTCGGTTTTGGCCCAGATGGGCCAGTTGACCGCCGATCAGGTAGCCAAAGCACGGGTGGAATTGGCCAGCAGTGACAAAAAGCAGTTGGAGATTGTTGCCGGTCTGGGAGTGACCGACGAAGAGGTGTTATCAAAGGCGCAGGCGGCAGTCCTCGCCCTCCCCTATTTTGATCAGCCGTCTTTGGTTTTATCTCCCGAGTTGCTCAATCTGGTGCCGAACACTCTGGCCGAGACCTACAAAGTAATCCCCTATGCGATTGACAAAACGGACAATTCTTTGGCGGTCATTATGGAGAATCCGGAGGATCTGACGGCGATTGACTTTTTGGAAAAGCGGACCGGAATGCGGGTCAAGGTTTGGCTGACTTCGCCAGCCCGTTTGCGCTTACTGATTGATCAAAATTACGCCCAGAGTCTGATTGGTGAGGTCAGCGAAGTCTTGAAAAAAGGCGAAGGGGAGGAAGAGGAGGCGGGGGTAGTCACGGTCGAAACGATGGCCCAAATCATCAAAGAGCCGAAAATCGTCGAGATTGTTAAAAAAGTATTGGAGTACGCGGTCAAGAACCGGGCCAGCGATATTCACATCGAACCCTTGGAGAATATTACCCGGATCCGTTATCGGATTGACGGCATTTTGGAAGAAAAGCTCCGACTCGACCGACAGTATCATGCGGCCCTGGTTTCCCGGATCAAAATTTTGGCTGGTATGAAGATTGATGAAAAGAGACTGCCGCAGGACGGCCGGTTTACTTTCCGGACGGAAGACAGCGAAGTGGACCTGCGTATTTCCAGCTTGCCGACGACGCATGGGGAGAAAATCGTGATGCGTTTGCTCCAGAAAAGCACGAAGATCCCCAGCCTGCAGGAGTTGGGTTTACGGGGCAAGGCGCTCAAGAACCTCGAAGAGGCGATCGTCATCCCCCATGGCATTATTCTGATCACCGGTCCAACGGGTTCCGGGAAAACTACCACCCTCTATTCATTGATTTCTAAGATCAATACGCCCCGGGTGAATATTGTCACTCTGGAAGACCCGATTGAGTATCAAATGCCGGGAGTGAATCAGGTCCAGATCAATCCGCAGGCCGGTTTAACTTTCGCTTCCGGGCTGCGGTCCTTCCTGCGGCAGGACCCTAATATCATCATGGTTGGAGAAATCCGGGATGAAGAGACGGCGGAGTTGGCTATCCAGGCGTCCCTGACGGGCCACTTGGTGTTTTCAACGGTGCACACCAATTCGGCCGCCGGAGCCCTGCCGAGGCTGATTGACATGAAGGCGGAACCATTTCTCTTGGCCAGTTCGATGACGGCGATTGTGGCTCAGCGCGTTCTGCGCAAGATTTGTGACAACTGCAAGGAGTCATACACGCCCGAGGCGGCGGTCTTGGCCGATATTAAGGACGTCCTGGGTGATTTTTTCAAGGGGGGCGAGGTGGTTCTTTATCGGGGCCGCGGTTGTGATAAGTGCGGCCAGACCGGTTATTTGGGCCGGATTGGTATTTTCGAGGTCTTGCCGGTTTCGGACAAAATCGCCAAGTTGATTATGGAGCGGGCCAGCGCGGCGACAATTGAACAGCAGGCGGTGGCCGGGGGTATGATGCTGATGAAGCAGGACGGTTATTTGAAAACGCTTGAAGGCATCAGCACCATTGAAGAAGTTATTAGAGTAGCGCAGACCTAGGATGGCAGAAATAAATGACTTACTAAAAACCGTTTCCGATACCGCTTCCTCGGATTTGCATTTGGTGGTGGGGTCAGCCCCGGCGCTAAGAACCCAGGGTCGGTTGTCTTTTGTTCCCAATGTGCCGGTCTTGGACGCGGCCAGTGCCAGCCGGCTAGTAACGGCGACGATGAATCCGACTCAGAAAGAGCGGTTTCTCTCCGAAAAGGAGCTGGACTATTCCTATGAAATCCCGGGGGTGGCGCGTTTCCGGGTCAATGCCTATACCCAAAAAGGAACGGCGGCGGCGGCATTTCGTTTGATCCCGGCGCTAATTCCTTCGATTGATTCCCTAAATTTACCGCCGATTTGTCACACTTTTGCCCAACTGCACCAGGGGTTTATTTTGGTCACCGGGCCGACAGGCCAGGGTAAAAGTTCAACCTTAGCGGCGATCCTGGAGGAGATCAATGCTACCCGGTCCGAACACATCGTTACCATCGAGGATCCGGTGGAGTTTGTCTACCAAAATAAGAAGTCGTTAGTCTCCCAACGGGAATTGGGGGGCGATACGGATTCGTTTGCCCGGGCTTTGAAGTCGGTGCTGCGCGAGGACCCGAATGTGGTTTTGGTTGGTGAAATGCGCGACCTGGAAACGATGAGGGCGGCGATGACGACGGCGGAGACGGGCCACTTGGTCTTTGCGACCCTGCATACCAACAGCGCTTCGCAGACGGTCGATCGGATTGTGGACTCTTTTCCGGAGGAACAGCAGGAACAAATTAAATCTCAACTGGCGACGTCGTTGGAAGCGGTTTTTAGTCAGCGCTTGGTGCCGACGAAGGACGGCAAGCGGGCGGTGGCGGTCGAGGTGATGGTTAGTACCCCGGCGGTAAAAAGCAACATCCGCGAGGGAAAAACCCACCAAATTGACAATATTATTCAAACCAGTCAGGAGCTGGGGATGATTCTTTTGGAAACCAGTTTGGCCAACCTGGTTAATAAGGGCGTAGTTGATAAGGATGTGGCTTATAAATACGCCAACCACCCGACAGTCTTGGCGCGGCTGATTGGAGAATTGAAATGAAAAGGTTTAACTACCGGGTCTTTGATGATACTAATCGGCAGGTTGCCGGCGTGGTGGAGGCCAATAACCAGGCTCAGGCGGTGGGGATCCTGCGGGGCAAAAAGTTGACGATTGTCGGGTTAACGGAGATGAAAGGGAGCGTCTTTGACGAATTAATCGCCTCGGCCGGAAAACCGAAGTTTGAGGAGATAACCAACTTTACCCGGCAGTTGTCGACGATGATCGCTTCCGGTTTGCCATTGGTCGAGGCGCTCCGAATTCTCAAGGACCAAAGCCGGCCGCAAATGGCCAAGGTGGTCGAGCAAATTTTGAATGAAATTGAAGGCGGTTCTTCGCTGGGGGCGGCAATGGAGAAGACGCAAGGGACATTCAGTACGGTTTATGTCGCCCTGGTCAAGGCCGGTGAGTCGGCCGGTGTTCTCGACCAAATCATGAAAAAGATGGCCGATACGCTGGATAAACAGCGGGAGTTTCAGAACAAGACCCGGGGGGCGCTCATTTATCCAACGATTGTTTTTATCGGCATGATTACGGTGGCTTTCATTATGATGATTTTTGTGGTGCCGAAATTGACCCAGATGTACCAGGACTTCGGGGCCGAGTTGCCGCTGCCGACCAAAATACTGATTGGCGTTTCCAATTTTATGGTCAATTACTGGTACCTATTCTTTGGGATGCTGGCGGCAAGTTTTTTGATTTTTCGGCGTTGGTCAAAGACGCCGGTGGGATCACTGCTTCTTGAACAAGTAGTTTTCAAGATTCCCATCTGGGGGCCATTGAAAAAGGACATCGTCCTGGCTGAGTTTTCCCGAACAATGGGACTGTTATCGACGGCGGCGATACCGATTCTGGATGGCCTGCGGATTGTAGCGGAGACTCTGGGCAGTCAGATTTACGCTGACGGCATTATCCGGGCGGCGGTGCGGGTGGAAAAGGGTTCGACGCTGGCGGAGGCGATCGCGGCGGCCTCCGACTTTCCGCCGATTCTGTCGCAGATGATTGCCGTTGGCGAACAGACGGGCAAGGTGGACGAAATTCTTTCCAAACTGGCCGACTTTTATGAAAGCCAGTCCGAACTAAAGGTCAAGGCGCTGACGACGGCGATTGAGCCAATCATTATGGTCATCATGGGTATCGGGGTGGGTTTTCTGGTCATGGCAGTCATTATGCCGATCTACCAGTTGACAAACCAGTTTTAATTGCTCATAGTTGGTGGTATGAACAGATTGCAGAAAGGTTTTACCTTGATCGAGTTACTAGTCGTTATCGGTGTTTTGGGTATTTTGGCGACCGGTTTGCTGGCGGCGGTTGATCCCTTCGAGCAGTTGAAGAAGGCCCGCGACGCCAACTATCGAAACGCGGCGATCGAAACGTTGAACGCTTTTACCCGCTACTACGCCACTCATGGTTATTTTCCGTGGAACTCGACGGGGACAATTCCGACGGGCTGCGAAGGGGTAGCGCCGAGCGATGGCGCCTATTACCTAATTCCAGCCAACAGTATCGGCGGGACGGCGGCGGTGGATGCCAGGTCGACGCTGGCCAGTTGCATCACCAACAGTCTGATTGCCGATGGCGAGTTAAAGACATCCTATTCTTCCGGATTGCAGACGTCGCTCTGGATCAGTTCGGGGTCAAAGACGCAAATCAGGGTCTGTTTCGCGCCGGAGGGTAAGGCTTTGAGGCGGGATGCCACCACCAGTTATCTCATGGATGACACGGGAGCGGTGGAAGTGATTGCGGCGGCGACCGGAGTGCCACCAACCTGTCCGGACTCGACCGCGACTAATGACCTGTGTATGCAGTGCTTCCAGTAAAAAAGGAAGTGGTATATTAAGAGCATGCTTGGGTTAACCCTGATTGTTTTCATTTTTGGGATTGTTTGGGGCAGTTTTTTAAACGTGATGATCTATCGAACGACTCATGGCACCTCTCCCCTCTCGGGCCGGTCCAAGTGCCCCAAATGTAGAAAGACAATTTCCTGGAAATATAATATTCCGCTGATCTCCTTTTTTTGGCTCCGTGGACGATGTGCCCACTGTGGCACAAAAATAAGTTGGCAGTATCCGGTGGTTGAGCTTTTGACGGGCCTGCTTTTTGTCTGGTGGCTGTGGATGGGGCGGGGGTTTTTCCTCCTGGTCGGTCAGCCCTGGACCCTGCTGCAACCGGTCTTTTGGCTGCTGACGGGCATGCTGCTTCTAGTAGTCTTTGTGGCCGACTGGCGTTTCGGTTTGATACCGGACAGCGCCAATTTCTCGCTGTTTGTGTTAGCCCTGGGCTACCGGCTAGCGCTGACCGGATCCGGCTTGATGGAGAGCGCGGATTTGGTGAAGGCGATCATCTGCGGCCTGGTGCTGATGGCTTTCTTCTATGGTCTGTGGTTTTTTACCAAAGGGCGGGGCTTTGGTTTTGGGGACGTTAAACTGGCGCCTTCTTTGGGGCTGCTTTTGGGCTGGCCAAAGACGATTGTGGCGGTATTCCTGGCTTTTGTTCTCGGGGCGGTCGTGGCTGTGGTCCTGATCGCTTTGGGGAAGAAAAAACTGGGTCAAACGATCCCGTTCGGACCCTTTCTGGTTTTGGGCACTTTTGCGGCGCTTCTTTTTGGCGGCCGCCTGTGGGGCTGGTACTTCGGCCAACTGTAGGTATAATGGATTTAATGAAGCGGGAGGGCGGTTTTACACTAATGGAAATGATCATCGTGGTGGGGATAATGCTCATTTTGACCGGCATTGGTTTTAGCAACTACATTTTTAGCATCGCCAAGTCGCGGGATGCGCGGCGAAAGAGCGATCTGTCAACAATTTCGCGGGCGATTCAGGCCTTTGCCAACGATTTTGGCAGCTATCCCCTGGTCGCTAGTGGCCAAATGGTGGCCTGCGATTACAACAATACGGTTTTGATTGCTTGCGATTGGGGCCAGCCGATGGCGGCTTTTGTCAACGACCAGTCGGTTACGTATTTGGGGGAAACGCCAGCCGATCCCGATGGCGATCAGAATTACTACTATGAGGCTGGTGCCGATGGCAACAGTTTTAGTCTCTATGCTGCGTTAGAGAATGATCAGGACCCAAGTTACCGGACTGATTTAACCCAAGCCTGTGGCAGCGGTGTAACCTGTAATTATCAGGTAACCGATTCAGGAGTAAGCGTAGAATGAAAAGGATGCAAAGCGGCTTTACCTTAATCGAACTGGTGGTGGTGATGGCAATCGTGGCGACTTTGACGGCGATGGCCACCTTTAACTTTAATCAAGCTCGAATCAGAGCCAGGGACGTCCAGAGAAAAAGTGAATTGAGACAAATCCAAAACGCGCTGGAGTTATTCAAGAACGACCAATATCCGCAGCGATACCCGAACACCAGCGAGGGTCTGGCTATTTTGGTCACCAATGATTATATGGCTCAATTACCGGTTGATCCGCGGGTGAAAGCTCTGGCCGGGTCGTGGTTAGCCTATGCCTATACGCAGGTCGACAACCTGCACTATAGTTTGACGGCTTGTCTGGAGAACCTGGCCGATCCGGATGCCGGAGCGAACTGTGTCGGTCTGCCGGGTGGGTCTTTCGGGGTAGTTTATACTTTAAGTCAGCCATGAAAAAAAATAAAGTGGATTCGACAGGCTCACCACGTCGTCCCGCAAAGCGGGACTCCGGCTTCACTCTGTTGGAACTGCTGGTGGTGATTGGCATCATTGCCATTTTGGTGTCGATCGCGACGGTTTCTTATAACTCGGCCCAAGTTAGGACGCGGGATTCGCGGCGGCGGAGCGATCTGTCGGCGATCAGGGACGCCTTGGAACAGTATTATGCGGCCAATACTTTCGTCTATCCGACGACGTGTTCCGCTGCGAGTAGTTATATCAAAGGAACTTGGCCGACTGACCCCGGAACTTACAGTTATACCCAGGCGTGTACGGCGACAACCTATTGCATCTGTGTTCAAATGGAGGCGGGTAGCGGCGGCAATTCGAGCGATAATATCTGCACCTGGACGGCCGGCGGCGGTTATTATTGCGTCGCCAATCAGCAATGAAAAACAAAAAGGGTTTTACTTTTATCGAGTTGTTGGTGTCGGTGACGATCGTGGCGGTAATGATGTCGGTAGCGGCGGTGGCCTATTCGAATGTCAACCAGCGGTCGCGGGATTCAAAGCGGCGGGCCGATTTGGAGACGATTAGATCGGCGCTGGAGATTTGCCGGGCCAATACGGGCACCTATCCGGCCAGTATTACCACAAACATTATTTGTTCTGATGGGGCGATTACTTTGACGGCGACGCCGGTGGATCCAAAATCCAGCTCCGTTTACACTTACAGCCGGCCGACGACGACGACCTATACCCTGTCGGCGCAGTTGGAGCTACCGGACAACCCGACGGCCTACCAGGTAACAAATCCATGAAAGCCGGGGCGGGATTTACTTTGATCGAACTGCTGGTGACGATGACGATTGTGATACTCCTGTCCGGAACCGCCCTAGCTACCTTTCTGAATTACCAGCAAAGACGGCAGGCGCAGGAAGATGCCGCCAATGTGGCTGATAGACTGCGGACGGTCCAGATCAAGGCGACGGCGGTAGAGATCCCGGCTGGCTGTAGCAGTGTGACCAACTATACCGTCACCTTTGAGGCGACCGGTTTGGCGGTAGCGGCGACCTGTCCCGGAGTGGGCTCGGTGGCCGTAGCCGGATTGGCGTTGACGCTGACCAATTCGGTTTTCCAAAGTTCGCCTTTTACAATTACTTTTGACAGCCGGACGGTGTCGGCCAGTCCGAGAACAATTAATATCTGCGGGAACAGCAACCTGTATCAGGTAACCGTCAATGAAGCGGCCAATGTCAGCCGGCCTGTTTTTGTCGGGGGAGGTTGCTAAACTAGAGTCATGAAAGGTCCCTACTTCGCTAAAGCTTCGCCGGGCGGGCAGCTGATGATTGAGATCTTGGTGGGTTTGGGGGTGATTACGACCGTTTTGGTTTTCAGTTTGGTGGCTATCACCCACGCGACCAGACTGGCCAGATCGGCCAGAAATCGTCTGGAGGCGACCACTTATGCCAACCAGGTACTGGAGTCGTATCGAAATCAAAGGGACTTGGACAAGAATGCCTTTTTCGCTGGCGAGACCTGTTTTTCCAGCTGCGGCACCTTTGGCATCAATGCGATGTATGCCTGCGCGATGAGCTGTGCTTTCTCCCCTGCCGGCGCCGCGACTGTGGTCGAGGTGGAGGTGACCATGTCCTGGGATGATGGCGGCGGCAATATGGTCTCGGTCAAGGTCCCGACGGCGTTAAGTAAATACGATATATGAAAAAGGTGGATTCGACAGGCTCACCACGTCGTCCCACAAGTCGGGACTCCGGTTTTACTTTTATTGAATTATTGCTGGCAGTGGGTATTATCGGCCTGATGGCGACGGCGGGGGTCAACATCTTTTTGCGGTCGCTGCGGGGGAGTTCGCAAATCGAACTGCGCCGGACTCTGGACGACCGGGCCAGATTAATTCTTGACGGCATGGGGCGGTTTTTCCACGAAGGCCGGGTTGTCTCTCTTGATGGCCAGACGCGGTCGACTTGTTTGGCGGTTGGCAGCATCACTGGTGATACTCTGGTGATTAAGTCGTTGGATGACTTCACGACTACCCTTTCGGTTGCCAGCGGCTTGCTGTCTTCGGCTTCGGCGATGACAGTGGTGATCAACCCCGAGAGTGTCACCCTGGAGCACTCGACGGGCTTGGCTTACTACTTTAACTGGGTCTGTTCGTCCGGCACGCCGGACCGACTGCAGATGGTCTTCAAGGCGGTCTCGGCGAGTCCGGAAGGCGAGGCGAATTTAAGCAACGATTACGACCTAACGGTAATTATGCGCAACAGCGGGCAATAGCTACAAGTTTTCGTGAGAGCAAATCGGGGGTATATAATGGCCATATGATTGACGATGTGCAGAAATTAGTCCCTTTGTTAGTGCAGGCTGGTGCTGTGAAAGTGGGATTGTTTGGTTCTGTGGCCAGGGGAGAAAATAATGACAAAAGTGATATTGATTTGCTTGTCGAGTTTGATAGGGTGAAGGGGCCTTCGTTGCTTGGGGTTGTAGGTCTGCAAATGAAGTTGGAGGACATTGCGGGAAGAAAAGTTGACTTAGTAACCAAATTGAACCGCCACTTGATTCCTTTCGTGGACAAAGATTTGATCTTACTATATGGCAAAAAATAACCTGCTTTATTTACACCAGGCCTTGGATTCTGTGGATAATGTTCTGAAATATACCAGCGGGATGGATTTGGCTTCTTTTGAGAATAACGAATTGGTTCAGAACGCCTCGATCCGTCAGCTAGAGATACTGGGTGAAGCCGTAAAACGCTTGGATGCCGATTTTGTTAAAAGTCACCCTGACGTTGGTTGGTCTCGGATTGTGGCGATGAGGAATTTATTGATTCATGAGTATGATGAAATTGATGTGGTTGTGGTTTGGAAGACGGTAGTTGAGGATCTACCGACTTTAAAAAGAGATTTGGACAAGATCTTGGGGGAGCAAGGAAACTCCTAGTCCTACTACTGATATCGCCAGATATATTTGGACACGTACAGAGGTTCGGGGGCATTGACCAGCAGATCAGGCCGGTAGGTAAAGAGTTCGGCCGGTTGGGAGTTGTTGACGATATTCTGGTCACGGGACAGGGTGATGCTGTTGTAGCCGATGAAAGAACCCTGACCGTTAAACTGGACGTCGGTTTCGTCACAGACTCCGTCAAGGGGAGAGGTATCAATACAGGGGAAGTTAAGCGAGTTGCCGACCCACCAACCGTCAACTCTGGTGACAGCGGTATTGAAGGTAATACTGCCATTGGCGGCCACCATCAGGAAGGAAGGAGAGCTGGTAGGAACGGTAATGTTGCCGGAAACGGTGACATTGCCGTTGATGAGATAGATAACCCGCTCCCCGGCCGCCGGACTCCAGTTGATGGTGACATCGCCGGTATAGGTGTAGATTTCATAGTTGTTGGGCCCGCCAGTATAGACCGGTTGACCAAGTCCGTTCCAGACTGTCTGGTCAAAGGTGGCCATCTTGACCTTCCAGTAAGTGTAGTCGGCCGGATTGTCGTCATAGCCGGAGGCGGCCTGATAGCCGGTTTCGGAAACAGTCACTCCTGGATAGTTGCCCAAGTTCAGCGATCCTGATTTGTAATATGCCAGGCCATCGGTGCCGCCGGCATTGGCCAGGATCAGGTGGCGATCGGCCAAGGGCATCGTTCCGGGGATGGTATCTTCGATTCCGGTTCGGCCATAAACGGAGCCGTTGAGCGCCTGGAACCAACCGCCATAGATGCGCAGGAAACCGAAGTTTCTGGTTGCCGCTCCACCTTGTCCGGCAAGTGTCACCGATGATCCCTGACAAGTCAATTTGGGTACGGTGACAAAATCTTCAGTTGGATCGACTGTTAATTGGTAGGTATCAGGGCTTCTGGCTGAAATTGTGTAAAGGCCGTTTGTGTTCGTCGTGGCGTTATAGGTGATGGACGTGCTGGTGGCCGTGGTCACGGCTCCGGTTACACCCAGTCCGGCCATGCTTCCCGGGCAAATGGCATAATCGGTGGCGTCAAATATTGTGCCGGAAATTGTTCCCAGACAGTTTTCGGTTTGGGACGCTCCAGTACATGGGTTTGACCTTGACCTGGTATATGTCACTGCTGAACAGGCGCTCCAGGCTCCCCAGGTGTTGTCTGAATTGGAACAGCTCCCCCCACAGCCGTCATCTTGGCCACAGGATGGTGAACCGCAGGAAGGTGAACATCCGTTACAATCCCACCAATCATTACAGCTGTAACCGCAACTAAAAGATGTGCCACCCGGATCACACACTGTCACCGTGCACCCACCCGGGTCTCCGCAATTATGATAACCTAAGCATTCCTTACTACCTGAGTAGGGGAAGGTTTCGCACCAGGACCAAGCCTTTCGTGGTGAGAAAAAAAACAGAAAGGTTAAAGTCAGAAAAACGACTGTAGTTCTAGCCAACATCATAATTATCTGCTATTCTTCTTTTTTGCTAAGACGCCAGTTTTGTCTATGTATATATCGATTGCAGGCAAACTTGAACCCTTGAACTTTGCCACATCGAAAATCACCCAAATTACGTCCCCCCTCCTTATTATTTTTTCAAAATAAGCAATGTTGCCTTCATCGTCAACTCTTACATCGTTTGACAACAATACGTCGAAATGATGATCTCCAGACACCAAAAAATCAATTTTTTTTGCGGCATAGTCGTAACCCGACACCGTTCCTTGCAGACCAAGTGCCAAACATCCAGCGCTGGTGACGTTCGTACAAAACGCCCTAATGCCCTTGTCGCTCAACAGAGTTTCCGCTTTTTTGTATTTTTGAGTGGTTAATCTTTCTCCCAAAAATAAACCCCCTAATGCCAAAGTTAAACTAAACAGAAAAAAAACGATTGCTAAAATTAATTTCTTCATTACTTTCATTTATAGCATAAAGACGGGGTCCAAATCAGTAGTTTTTTGCTCTTAGGAACTCAACTCCATCCAAGTCGGGGGGAAATGGGGTTGGTGCTCCGTAATTTCCGCCGCCTTTTTTCCAGGTGGCTACCGCCAGGCTGTTTTTATTGGGCGGGCCGTCTTTCAAGGGGCCTTTGCCTATTCGTTTGTAGGTCCGGTAGTAGCCATCATCATCGGGGAAAATGGGTCCCCTGAACCAGCCCGGCGAGGCAAACGGCACCGGCGCCAACACTTTCACTTCCTCCCACCAACAGACCTCGCCACTAGGATTCAGGGGGTCGTCCGCCACCCGTTCGGTTGGGTACTTGTAGTTACCCATTTCGCGGCGAACAATCTGACTCTCATCGGGCGGAGTATTAAAACTCTTTAGCAGGTCTTCATAGGTAAACTTGAAACCAACTTCCATAAAAAGCCTATTGGCTACTTCACTTATTTCCTTGGTCGCAAAATTGTTTTTGTCGCCATATGCCACCTTTAATTCTTTTAGCAAATCGGCATAAAATTCTTTTCCTCTCACTTTAAAGGCTTTCCACAGGAGCATTTCCGGTTTCTCCATGTCGTTATAACTCAAACCCCCGATATTTAATTCTTCAGGTTGTTTACCGATGATTCTTCTGGCTAGTTCTGCCAATATTGTCGACGCACCCAGGGTATAGACAATACTATGGTTATCGAGCGCCCCCAACTCCCCGGGAGTTCCAAGCTGGGTTCCCCCAAACCAAACGTGACCGACTTCATGGGCCAGCAGGTTCCTGATATAACCCACAAATAACTGCATTGCCCTGTCCTTATCAGTAATCCCCAAACCAGAAGCAACAACTTTCCAGGAGTTCAAGATGACAATATTGATATTGTTCGGATCACAGCCGCCCACATCAACCGCCTCCAAACAGCCAAAAGGGCCACCCATCACCGCTCCTCCCACTCCCTCATACATAGCGTTCTTTAGGACTTCACGTTCTTTGGTTGATGGTCGACTCATCTGGACCAAGCCATTCCAGACCGAGGGACCAAAAAACTCTTCACAGCGTCTGATCGCCAGGGGGATCAAAGCCTGAATCAATTTCAACTCCTCCCTACCCCAACCCCTGTCCGTTACCTCGTCCCGGGCCACGTCGGCCCGAACCACTAACCTTTTCTTTAGTTTTTCTTTGGCTTCGTCGTCAGCCCCCGTTTTACCGTCAAAGTATTCCTTGGGGACAACAAACACTCCTCCGGATTCCTTCAATGACCAGGTACTTTTGGGTCCGTTATATAACTCCAATTCCTCCACCTTGACTCCCCGGAAAAATTTTAGCTGCCAATCCGGCAGACTGGTTAAATAGGTGTTCGGTGGCAAATCAAGTTGAGGTTCGGGTTGTGTACCGGCTTCGGGTTGTACCGCCTCCGCAGTCCCCACACCCATTCTCAACCCCAATTTCTGCGCCACGCCTTCTGCCGCCGCGACGGCGGCCACTGAACCCCCCAGTTTAAAAAAATCACGTCGGGAATATAGCTTTCGCTCATCCATTTGGTTCATTCTACCCCACCGTGCTAAACTTTTCTTATGCCAGAAGTTATTAATCTTAGTGATGTTCAAAGCGCACTTAACGATCAACGAGTCGAAACCACTGATTCAACCGAAACTCGGGTAACTTCAGACAAGGTTTACAAGTTTATGTTGGGTGCTTTCGTAGCTTTGAATGTTGTAGACGCATTGACTACTCTGGCTGGTTTTAAAGTGGCGCCTGGTTCAGGCTACACAATGGTGGAGTGGGGACCCGGGATGGCGCCGCTCATAGGGCTGATGGGGGTTGAGGCGGCGATGTTGGTAAAATCAACGATACTAGCCGCCGGTGTAGTTGGAGTAACTGAAACTGGCAAATCCTTGCTCGGTAAATACCTGGAAAGACATGGTTTTGAAGATCCAATCGCTCAAAATTTAACGAGCGCGGGATTGGCGTTACTAAATAGTGCTTTTCTGGCTGTGATCTTAAGTAATATTAATCAAATTGCGAAAGTATTATGAACCAAACGACAGATATGAGTCCGCAGCAAAAACGGGTGGTTGAAGGTTTGGCAAAGGCTGTTTTGACCTTACGATCAACAATGAGTACGGTTAATAAGGGTGGAGTTTCCGTAACAGTAACGGCAGAACCTAAAATAATTCAAGTCAAGTTGCCCTCTGATGTAACTAGTACTTCTGGGACTGAGAAAAATCTCTGTGATGCGCTCAACGAGGCCATCAAGGCCAACGCTGAAAAAATCCAATCTCTCCTCAAGCCATAGAAAACCCCGCCGGGTGGCGGGGTTAGCGTTTCTTGTCAAGGTTTGAATTGTTCGGGTGTGGGGAAAATCACGCCTTTTTCGCGGGAGGCGATGAAGGTCATGCTCCGAACCTGATCGCTTTCCTCGAGTACCACCTCGCGAAAACTCTTCAGGTCGGGTGAAACTCTAATCTGTTCCAGCAGTTTGGGCAGTCGGGGGGCGCTTCCCGACGTCAGCACCCAGTACCATTGGTAGAAATCTGAATAGTATTCCCCTTTGATTGTCACCTGCAGTTCGCAGACAACTTCAGCCAATTGTGAATCAGTCTTGGGGCGGCCATACAGCCACCAACATTCTACCTCACGACTAACTTCGCCGCGCGGATCTAATCGTGGCTCCTGCCGTGAGCTTTCCAGCGGTAGCCAGCCGTTGTCGACCGACATTTTTTTCGCAGCGGCGAAAATCTGATCGTCGGTGTAGGTGTGGGTTGTGGCCTCCGTGGTAAACATGAAGGCCAGCACTGCGACCAGGGACAACATGAGAATTGAGTTTTTGACCATGGAAGCCTCCTTTTTGGTCAATTTGACAAGAAGTTAAAGTGCGGGCAGGTTACTGCCCACACAAATATGGACAAAACCTGTTATTACTTGATTATAGGTCTCTTAACCAAAGACCGCAAGTGGTGATTGAATTGATGCTAGAATGAAGTTATGGTTCGACT
>Ga0209518_1002255_pt1 | contig 18464 bp, 16 predicted proteins | sample RifGroB1_FD_183993 | JGI IMG/M metagenome (GOLD analysis project Ga0209518, IMG submission 183993) | Groundwater microbial communities from Rifle, Colorado, USA - Groundwater B1 (SPAdes) (version 2) | ecosystem: Environmental > Aquatic > Deep subsurface > Groundwater | place: Rifle, Colorado...
GGCTGAGTGCGGTCAGCCGCCGCTCCCTTTGAAATACGTTCGAATTTGTTCGAAAACGTTCATAGACAGCGTTTCCAGCAATCAATGCATAGATTTATATAAATTTGCATAGATTTGCATATGCAGAGTATAATAAGCCCTATGAATATTGATAGCGGGTTGGTCGCGATTGGACGGGCGGCTAAAATCCTCGGGGTTTCCATTGACACTTTGCGCAGATGGGATAAAAGTGCAAAATTTACCTCTGTACGCATAGGGGTTGGAGGGAACCGATATTATCGGAGATCCGACCTTGATTTGTTTATGAATGATTGGTTTGCTGTTGCCAAAAGGTGGGCAATGGACGCCGTGGGGTATGAGCCGAGCCCTGAATATTATTGCAGGACGCGTGACGTTTTTCAGGCCAGGCTTGAAAATTTTCAATCAAGTTTGGTTAAAAATCAAGAACCCAATTTAGCCTCTTTAATTTCTGCAATTGTTGGCGAAATTGGCAACAATTCATTTGATCACAACTTGGGTAATTGGCCCGATATCCTGGGTATATATTTCGCATATTCCCTATCGGAGAAGAGGATTGTTCTTGCTGACCGCGGACTTGGTATCTTAACTACGTTAAAAAAAGTCAAAACCGACTTAATCAATCACAAAGAAGCCTTAAAAGTTGCCTTTACCGAGACGGTTTCAGGAAGATTTCCTGAAAGCAGAGGTAACGGATTAAAGTTTGTTAGAAATATAGTTACTCAAAAATCATTTGGATTATTTTTTCAAACCGGAGATGCTTTCTTAAATCTTGATGCAAACAATGCTGATGTTAAGATTGAAGAAACGAGTGAATTTATGCGCGGTTGTTTGGCTGTTGTAAAATATTAAATATGTTGATCAAACTCAATAAATTTGGGACGATACTCGTTTCCAGGCCCGCCGGGAAAGAAGCGTATCTGGCATTTAGACCTACCCTAAACAGGGTAAAAGCAAACGAAGTAATTGATGTCGATTTTGACGGAATCGAGGTTTTGACTCCATCCTGGGCGGACGAATTTTTAAATCCGCTTCTTGCGGCCTTCAAGAGCCGCGTCAACCTTAAAAACACTCAAAATTCATCAGTTGTGGAAAGCCTTAAAATACTAAATCTTAATAAATTTGTTTAAAATTTGACAGTCATTCCTTCCTGAACTTTTGTGAATAGAGACACTTCCTGGCCTGGAAACTTTGCTCCCGGACCCCAGATTTTAGCCGATTTTACTTTTGCCGAAAAATCCGATCCGATTTTGGCGGCAACATCAGAAAGGGTCTCTCCTTCTTTCATAACTATTGCGCCTTCGGCAATATGAACGGACACAAACTTTAACTTATTCCAAATTTCGGTAATTAATTTGTCTATTCCGATATTTTTTTCGGCGCTTATTTCCAAATATTCATTTTCCATCAGTTTCAAATCTATTTTATTGACCACAAAAACTGCAGGAATATATACCCGGCTTACGGCAAAGGCGTCAAAAAGCCTATCAAGGGAGACTTTTTCATTGACGGTAATGGTTGCATTTTTTATTCCAAATTCCCTGGCAATTTCCTTTACGGTTTCGGTTTCAAGCTCTTGTCGAATGTTTGATTTGATTTCGATTCCCCCTTCCGTCTTTTTATCGATAATTACCCGGGGTCGCTCTTGATTAATTCGTATTCCTGCTCCCTCGAGTTCCGAAACCATCTTTTTTATCAGGTCAATTCTTTGAACATCAGTCATAATGATAAGTAAATCGGCTCCCCTGACGACTGATAAAACCTCCTTGCCTCTTCCCTTGCCTTCTTTCGCCCCCTCAATAAGACCGGGAATATCAAGAATTTGAATATAGGCTTCGTTGTATTTAAACATTCCGGGAATGACATTAACCGTTGTAAAAGCATATGGAGCAACTTTACTTTGGGCATTTGTGAGTTTATTTAGAAGTGTGGATTTACCGGAAGATGGGGGCCCGACAAGAACCACAGTTGCATCGCCCTGCTTTCGAACGGCGAAGCTTGTTCGCCCCGCGGAGCTTTGGCGAAGTGGGGTCAATGTTTCCATCTCTTTATCCTTTAATCTTGCGATTTTTGCACGCATTAAGCCAATAAAATGGTTGGTTGCCTTGTGATGGGGTGTTTTACGCAACGTTTCCTTGATGTCTTGTATTTGTTGCGAAATATCAGTCATCTTGAGGTATAATAACGGATAAGCATCTGTAGCTCAACTGGACAGAGCGCCTGTCTTCGGAACAGGAGGTTAGAGGCTCGAATCCTCTCAGATGCACCCTTCTTAATTAAATTTAAACTTCTTAAATCCCTGTCTTACGAGCCATTGAGCTATAACTGTAATAAACCCGAGATAAAATGCCCAGTAAAAAGAGGGAATTCCGAATCCTGTTATTACCGAAAGCCTTGCCAAAAGCCAAATTCCGACAGAGTTTACCAGGAAATAGTATCCGAACATCTTAAATTTGTTTCCCAAAAATTTCCCTGAGAACGTTTTACTAAAACGGGCAAATAGCGTCAGGAAAAATCCGGTTAAAATACCGGCCATTGTCGGAGTCATTACCGCGTTTCCAAGAACAAAACTATCGGAATAATAACTGTTGGCCAGAAATATTATGCCTGAATTGGTAGCCCAAACTATTAAAAATTTAACATAAGCCGTCATATATAATCACCCCGCTTTCTATATCCAGATTAGGCGAAATTTGATAAAATAGCAAGATAAGCCGAGGTGGCGAAATGGTATACGCAAAGGCCTTAAGAGCCTTCGAGTGCATAACTCATGCGGGTCCGAGTCCCGCCCTCGGCACCCGACCAGATCGGGGACGAGTTCGACGGTAGAATGCTCGCTTTGGGAGCGAGAGGTACAGGGTCCAATTCCCTGGTCCCCGACAAGTTTGATATAATTTGTGGGTGCGAGGTTAGTTAATCGGCTTAACAACAGCTTTCCAAGCTGTGAAGAGGGGTTCGACTCCCCTACCTCGCTCATATTATAGGCTACTTTTGGAGCTGCCGACAATGATTACAACGTCATCGGGCGAAGAAGCGGAGAGAGATTTTGTTTTGGAATCAACCTCGTAAGTTTTGGAAAGAGCTTCTGTCAGCGCACTTACAAACTCCTTTTCTACAGAACTTTTTACCTGAATAACTGTTTTGGTGTAATTATAACTTGTGGCATTACCGGTTGAGGAAACTTTGAAACCAGCCTTCTCTAAAATGCCTCTTGCTTTGCCGGCCTCGCCAGCGATTCCTGAGCCATTTAGAATTTTAACGTCATATTTTTCCGTATCTACCTCTGATGATGCAGTTGGTATGGGGCTTGCAGTTTCACTTATGGTAGGCACAGGGGTGGTTACAGTAATTTTTATACCCGATATATTCTTCTGGTAATAAACAATTCCTCCTAAAAGTGCACCCAAAAGAAATATTCCGGGAATGATTATGAAAAGAGGGTTTATACCAGATTTGATCTCTTTAATTTCTTCGTGAATTCCCGGTTCGATATGCGGTTCGGTTTGCGGAGGAACCTCAATGCTAGGGGTATTTTTGACCTCTTCTACTACAATCTTCTTTCTCGGCTTTTCGTCTTTATCAGGCATTATGTTAAAATATACCATATTTGGTGGTCGTAGCTCAATGGCAGAGCGCCAGCTTGTGGAGCTGGATGTTGCGGGTTCGACCCCCGTCGACCACCCCAAATAGTAATCTGCTTCTTGTTTAAAAATCAGTGGCGTCGATTACGGCTGTAGTGTCTATTCCTTAAAGCCTCAATTCAGCGTGTTGGGCAGTCTTTTCCTCAATCCCAACCACCTTTTTTTCCAGGCTCAATCTATTCCTTAAAGCCTCAATTTGACGATCAATTTCGTGTTTGTTGTCTGGTTTTTTCATTTTTAACACCGGTATTTACCGTTTTATCGTATAAATTGTAGGGTAATAAAGAAAGATTGCCGGAGAGTCTTCGACCAGAAAGCGCTGGAAATCAAGGTAGATTTTTCTTCTCTCTTCCAGGTTAACCTCGGTTCTGCCGTCTTCGAGCAGCTTATCAATTCGGGGATTTGAATACTTTGTAATATTAGTCGCCGTCTGGGTTGAGTGCCAAATGGAATATTGGTCCGGATCTTCGGGTATGTCAAAAATGACAAGAAGAGCCTGATAATCATCGGGCAGTGTGGAAAAAGCCTGAATATTTGTTTTGACTCCTGCATCCTGCCAATTTTTGGCAATTTTTTCGGCAACGGAAAGAAGAATGGGCGAGGTGGTTAGTGTAACTTCGAATTCTCCTTCTATTTGTTCCCTGGCCTTTTTGGCATCGTAATTATATGGTTTAACTTGGGGATTATAGGCCCAGGAATTTTCCGATATCGGGCTTATTGCCCGAGTTTGCTCTAACGAGTCTTTATCGATTGCATAGGCAAGCGCTTGCCTGAAAACTTTATCCGATACCGAATCATTCTCGGTGTTAAAAAAAATCGCCACAAACTTGCCTTTGTCTGGTTGTTTTTCAATTTTTACTTTTTTCCACGAGTCAAAAGGCTTGGCGTCAATTAATCCTTTAAGCTCACCAACTTCGCCAAGTTTAAAGGCTAGTTTTGCCCTTTCCTCCGAAGGATAGAATTTATAAATAATCTTTTCTCCCTTTCCTCTCTCAAGTGTTAGTTGTTGAACAAAATTAGCTGATGAAAGCGCTACTTTTTTAACTAACCAGTCCCCCGTACCCAAAAGCCCTTTTTTAAATATCGGCCTAGCAACGACTGCCGGAAATGCAGAGTATGGATCGCTGAGTTTATAGACAAGCGTTTGAGCATCAGGCTTTTCTGTTTGGAGGTCGGAGAATTGGTAATTTATATCGGCGCTTTTTACCTCCTTTTCATCCTGCCACAACACGCCCTCTTTCAGATGAAAAATCCAAGTGATTCCTTTGTCAGGGGTTTCCCATGAAGATGCCAAATTCGGAGAGACATCGCCTTTTTCATCAATCTGTGTTAGTCCATTCCCTATCATATTCAAAATTTCGATGGGAAGCTTATCAACCGTATATCTGCCTACAATGCCTATTTTCCGGCTTCCGATGTGACCAAAGGCTGAAATCAAAAGGTTGGATAAAAAGAAGATTGCAACACCGCCCAAAATACCAGCTATAATTATTGTTTTAAATCGTTGCAAGAATGCCAAAGTAAGCCGCGCGATGTATCGCAAACTTTTCATTAAACCAAAAATCTAAGGATTGAAACGACAATAAAAGCCGCGACAGATATAATTGTCAGGCGGAAAGTAAGCTTTTCCACGCCTCTTCTCGTAAATGAGGTTGACGAGCCTCTGCCGAATCCTGTTCCCCTGGCCTGAATTAATATTAAGGCTATGATTGCAACGGAAAGGATTGTTTGGATAATAACTAATGCCTGGTTCATTTTAATATCCAAGAGATTGTAGTGTAAACAAACGAAATACTCAAGGAAAAGGCGAGAAGCGCCAAAAGACCTCCTAAACCAAATGCGGGAATGGAAAACCAGTAAGATGAAAATCCAACGAAAGAAAAGGAGTTTATAGAAAATCCGGGAACGACAAGGGTTACGAGGTACAAAGTCACGGCATAAGTAACCCATCTGAAAAGGCCGAAGGTGATTAAATTAAGAGGTAAAATTAAGAGGTTGATAACAGGCTTGACGATAAGGGAAGATAAAGCGACAGCGGCGCCTGCGAGCGCAATTGTTTCGTAGCCTTTGGCAAAGACCATGCCGGAGGTAACCAGGCTAACTATATAAATCGAGGCGGTAGAGATGACAAACCTTTTAATTATTCTCATAAATAGATAGTAGCTTATGGTGATATCTTCTTGCAAATCTATGTGCCTCGTCCCTCAACTTTTGCACGAGATTAAGCGCTGGGCCGGTTAGGCAGATTTTTTGCTTACCGACTATTAACCGGTCAGGGTTTTTAGCAATTCCGACGACAGGAACTTTTGAGGCAAAAGCTTTAACCTGTTCGACTCCTCCATCGACTATAATAAGATCGGGTTTAGGCCAGGTATTTTTAGCCCGCCTTTTTGAAATTTCGCGAAGGGAGTCTAAATCACTCTGACTATTTTTTTGACGGACTCTAAAATGCCTATACTCGTTTTTATCGGCTTCACCGTTAGTAAACACAACCATTGAAGCGGCAGCCTTCACACCTGCTAGGTGTGAAACGTCGTAACATTCTATTCGCCTTAATCTTTTTAAATTCAAAATCTTTTTTAAACTCTTAAGCTCTTCAACTCTAATATCTTCTACCAGATTTGGATTTTCTAAAAATCTTTCGGATGGGATTCTGGATTGGGTTATATACGCAAGCCGAGTTATTTGATTCCTAATCGCAGACGCTTCTTCAAATTTTTGCTCTTCTGCGAGCTTTTTCATCTCTTTTTCAAGAGAATTTTTAACTTTGCCAATTTTACCGCCCAAGATCGCCTTTATATTTTTAATGTTTTTCAAATATTTCATCTTTGATCCTTCATCTTTTATCTCGTTGGGGCATGGGTTGCATAACCCTATTTGGCTATATAGGCACGCCCTTTTGCCGACTTTATGATCTGAATATGGGAAGATTCTTCTTAAGCTTTTTAGGACCTGTCTAACATTATTTGACGATGGGAATGGACCATACGAGCCGTCCCTGCGGGTAGTAACAACTCTCGGAAACTCATCGTTTGTAATAGTTATGTAAAGCGGGTGCTTGTCATCTTTTGCCACAGAGTTATATTTCGGCTGAAATTTGTGAATAAGCTTTGCTTCCAGAAGCAAAGCTTCAAGCTCGGAATTGACTCTTACCATCGTTAAAGATGTTGCATTGTTAACCATCTGCCTGGTTTTGGGCAGAAGATTTAAATTGAAATAAGAAGTAATTCTGGCATTTAAGTTTATTGCCTTTCCGACGTAGATTGGTGTTTTACCAGTTTTGAATATATAAATCCCCGGACTTTCAGGAAATTTATTCGGTGGTTTTTCCATAATATAAACGTTATTAAAACTATAAATATTATAAACGTTATAATCAGGCTGGAAATTATAACATTATTCTTGTTGGTCGCAACTGCCACGCTTGAGCCGTCCACCTCAACCCTTATTTCATCCGGCGTGTTTTTTCCCAGAAAACTGTAAGGAACCGCAATTTTAGTTTCGAAAGAGGAAAACGGGGGCAAAACTTCTAGATAGTCTTTATAAAACTCTTTGGAATCAAAGTAAACATAAGGGGAAAGGGAATAAAAAGCGGTTTGCCCCGAATTTGTAATTTTTAAATTGAGTGAAGAATTGAAAAAAGGAGGGCCTTGTTTAACCGAGGCCATAACTTCGGGATCATTAAGAGTGTCCTTGGAAAGTTTTCCAAAAGAAACAAAAACGTCTTTTTGGGGATTAGAACCCAATTTATATGAGCCGGGCGCGTATGGTTTTTGAGAGTCTGCGCCGTGAACAACAAAAGAGAAATGCCTCAAGTCAAGCTTGTCAAAGAAATTTACCCCTCCTGTAGTTGAAGCCCAGGTGGGGTCAATTGGAATCCAGGCCCCACGCGCTTCGTCCCAATATTCGGGCCAGGAGTGAAGAACGTCTGCAACTAAGCTCAAAGGCTGAATTTCAGGGTTTTCGGTATAGGCATAGCCGTTGACTTCTCTGGCGGGGATTCCTGCCGCGCGGGCGATCGCGATAAAAAGGTCGGTAAATTCCATGCAAATTGCCGAATTTGGAGAGAGAAGCGCGCCCTTTGCTCCAAGACGCTCTACATTGGGCCTTACTCGCGTGTAGTCGTATTTAAGAGTTGTTGATACATAATCATAGATTGCTCTCGGGGTTTTAAGCTTATTAGCAAGAGCTTTGATTTCGGGATCGTCAGTTTGCCAATAATTAGTGCCTAACAAACTAGTCCCCAGTGCCTGTTCGGTGGGTTTTGGAAAAGGCCGCTCGCTTGAGAAAATTTGAACCTCGCCTGAAACCGAAACATCAAACCTTTGCCTGGCTTTTAATTCATATATAGCAAGCCAGTTGCCGTCGGGGTCAATTTTTACCTCAAGAGGTTTTGGCTCGATTGTGCGGATATAAACTCTCTGAAAAGCAGTATCGGGAGGAATTGCAATTTCCGTGGCGCTTGTTCTGTTCAACGGATTTTCAAGATGATAATTTAGTGTATAGGTAAAAACCTGAAAGTCTCCGAATCCAGCAGTTACCCCCGTCTTAGTAAGTTCACTTTTATTAAATTCATAAATCTTAAATCCTAAATCATTTATCTTTTTTGTTGGTTTTGGATAAATATATGCTTCAAGGCCAAAACTATCGGGAATTTTCAGTACCGCCGTGTAATTTCTAAAAGAAGAATCGTCGGAAAGCTTTGGAATGGATATTTCCCAAACCTCGCCGGTTCGGACAGCAAAGTTGGAATTCTCATATGTAACAAAAAAATGTCTTTGCTTGCCCCTCCCGACAACGGCATCGGGAAAAGATATTTTAATATTTGTTATATCCCTTTTTTTTTCACTGCTAACTGATAACTGTTCACCATTCACTGAACGCCCTTGCACGTTTGCGGTGTCAATATTTTCCAGAGACAAACTGTATGACGTTGCATAGAGAGTCGAAAAATTGTTTTCAAGGGTAACATCGTGTGTTACCAAAGTTTTGCCCGTTTCCTGCACTTCATAAGTAACTGTTGAATCAACACTAAACTCCGCTTCAGCTCTGGCGGTAAAAGGTAAAAAGTAAAAAGTAAAAGAGACGAGGATAAAGATGAATAATTTTTTGAGCATGGTTAAGTATATCAGACTTGACTTTTAGTCTCTTTACACATCAACAAAAAGGAGAGTGTGAAATGGATTTTTGGTTTACGACTCAGCAATTGGTCACAATGGCAATGATCAAGCGTGGCAAGGTGGAAACCGTCCACAAGCGCTACTGCACTTTGCCTGGCTTTTCACCCAGGCGTTTGTTTTGATTTCCTGGCCTGCTCATTTGAGCCTGGTCATCATCGGTTTGGTCACGATCGGCGCGGCAGTGTTGCCCTATGCCATGCTTCCGTTTCGCAAACGCGAGTGGTCAACAAGTCCTGGGTGGGAACAATGAAATCGATAAAATCGAAATCGGAGTTTCCACCCAGGCAAGTAAGTACAAGTACACCTCGGAGGTGTACTACTGTTGCCACCTCGGTATATTGGTTAGAGATGCTTCCCCGTATATGAAGTTTTGACTTTTTTGATTTCTGAAGGTATTCCGGTTGCAACTACATATCCCCCGGCATCTCCCCCTTCGGGGCCTAAATCAATTATATAGTCGCTGTTTTTGATTACATCCAAATTGTGCTCTATGATAAATACACTGTTGCTCTTCTCTACTAAAAGTCTAAGAACCTTAAGTAATTTTTCAACATCAGCAAAGTGAAGTCCGGTTGTAGGCTCATCCAAAATATATACAGTTTTTCCCGTAGATTTTTTCGAAAGTTCGGTTGCCAGTTTTACTCTTTGTGCCTCTCCACCGGAGAGTGTAGTCGCGGGCTGGCCCAGCTGCATATACCCCAAACCCACCCAGGAAAGAGTACCTAGTTTAGCTTGGATTTGGAAATGCGCGTGGAAAAATTCTTTTGCTTCATCCACTGTCATATCAAGAACTTCGGCGATGTTTTTGCCCCTAAAAGTTACTTCAAGAGTTTGTGCATTGTAGCGCTTTGCTTTACAAACTTCGCAGGTTATCCAGATATCGCTCATAAACTGCATTTCAATTCTAATTTGTCCTTGTCCTTCGCAGGTTTCGCAGCGGCCTCCCCGAACGTTGAATGAAAACCTTCCCTTTTTAAAGCCCTGGGTTCTTGCTTCCCGTGTTTCTGTAAATACATCCCTGATAAGATCAAATACTTTAGTATATGTTGCCGGATTACTCCTCGGCGTTCTTCCGATTGGAGACTGGTCTATTAATATGGCTTTGTCGATATTTTCGAGCCCCTCTATCTTTTTGTAAATCCCAGCCTCACCCCTATAAAGTGGGTTTAATTCTTTTTGAAGTGCAGGGAAAAGAGTTTCTACAAGAAGAGTAGATTTTCCGCTTCCGGAAACACCGGTTATGGCGACCAGTTTTCCTAGTGGAAATTCTACGTTAATGTTTTTTAAATTATATTGACTGCAGCCAAAAATTGATAATTTATTGGTAATTGGTAATTGGTAATTAGTAATTGGAATCGCAATTACTTTTTTACCGGAGAGGTATTGTCCTGTTAAAGATTTTGGATTTTTGATTATTTCCTGAGGCGTTCCTACAGCAACTACATTACCTCCTTGTTTTCCTGCTCCCGGACCAAAATCAACGACATAATCTGCTTCTCTAATCATTGTTGCGTCGTGCTCAACTACAATTACCGTATTTCCCAAATCCCTTAACTTCTTAAGGGTATCAATTAGTCTTTGATCGTCTCTGGGGTGAAGACCAATCGTGGGTTCGTCAAGTACATATAAAACCCCAGTTAATCCCGATCCGATTTGACTTGCAAGTCTGATTCTTTGCGCCTCTCCGCCAGACAAACTTCCCGCTTGCCTACCCAGTGTTAAATATTCCAATCCGACATCGGTCAGAAACTTTAATCTTCCAATAATTTCCTTGAGAATTAAGTTGGCAATTTCTTTTTCTCTTAGGCTTAGACTTAGACTGTTTATCCATCCAACTATTTCTGTGATCGAAAATTCTGTAACCTCAAATACATTTAGTTTGTTTATGGTTATGGCGAGCGATTCTTTTTTCAGTCTGGCCCCTTGACATGTCTGACAGATTGTTTCCTTCATATATTTTTTTATTTCCTCCCTTGACCACTCGCTCTCGGTTTCCCTAAATCTTCTTTCAAGATTTTTGGCAACGCCCTCAAAATTACCGGTTCCAAAAAGAATCATGTTTCTCTCTTTTTCGGTTAGTTTTTCGACAGGCCTTGAAAGGTCTATTCCTGCTTTTTGACATTCAACGCGAATTAAATGTCCGAACCAAGAATCCGACTCAATCATATTGGCAAATGGTCTTATTCCCCCCTCAAGAATCGTGAGCTCATCAGAAAAAACCAGTGACGCATCAACTTTTAAAATCTTTCCTAATCCCGTACAGGTGGGGCAAGCCCCATGAGGAGAATTAAAAGAAAAAGTTCTGGGCTCAATTTCGGGTAAACTAATATTATCCACCGGACAGGAGAATTTTTCGGAAAAAAGATTATCTTTAAATTTTTTTGGAAAATCGGGAATTTCAAAGGCAGAATCCAGAATTTGGGAAAGAATCAGGAGGCCCTCGGATAAATTAAGCGCTTGCTGGATTGAATCTGCCAGTCTTGATTTTAGTTCTGTTCCCGAACCCGATAATCTATCTACGACAACTTCGATATTGTGTTTATTTGTTTTAATAAGAACGATGTCTTCGGATAAATCGTGAATAAAGCCATCAATTCTAACTTGCCTATAGCCTTTCGACTTTAAGTTTTCAAGAAGTTGAGAGAATTCGCCTTTTCGATCCTGTATAACCGGGGCAAGAACCACAAACCAAGCCTTCTTTTCTTTTTTATAAGTCATATCTAATAAGCTATTTGCTTGTTCGACTATTTGATCGAGAGATTGACGGGCGATTTCCCTTCCGCAAATCGAACAATGGGGATGACCGACTCTGGCAAAAAGAAGCCTTAAATAATCGTAAATTTCGGTGACAGTTCCAATCGTTGAGCGTGGATTATGAGAAGTAGTTTTTTGATCAATAGAAATTGCCGGAGAAAGTCCGTCTATATAGTCAACATCCGGCTTATCCATTACACCCAAAAACTGCCTGGCGTAGCTAGATAAACTCTCCACATATCTTCTTTGGCCTTCAGCATATATAGTGTCAAAAGCCAGAGAGCTTTTTCCGCTTCCCGAAACCCCCGTAAAGACCACAAGTTTATTTTTGGGAATATCAAGATCAATATTTTTGAGATTATGCTGCCTTGCCCCCCTGATTTTTATTATGTTATCCATATTCTCCCGATGTGTCCTTCCTAATACACCTCCGAGGTGTATTTTATCCTATCTCTAATTTTCCCCGCGAGTTCGAAATTGAGATCTTGGGCGGCGAGGCGCATTTCGGTTTGGAGATTTTTAATCAATTTCTTTTTCTCCATGGGAGTGAGGGAATCGGCGTCAACAATCATTGCCGGAATTTCAAGAAGTTCCACTCTATCCACAAGTTTTTCTCTAATTGGCTTTTCTATCGAGGTTGGGGTGATATTGTGTTTTTTATTGTAGTTGAGTTGATATTTTCTTCGCCTTTTGACTTCGCTCAAGGCCCTTTTCATACTTTCAGTTATTCGGTCGGCATACATGATTACACGCCCCTCAACGTGTCTAGCAGCCCGGCCCATCGTTTGAATTAAAGTTACGTCGCTTCTTAAAAACCCCTCTTTATCTGCATCTAGTATTGCAACCAATGAAACTTCCGGAAGGTCAAGCCCCTCTCTTAGCAGGTTTATTCCCACCAAAACATCATATTTGCCTACTCTCAAATCATCCAGAATGTCTGTTCTATCAAGGGTCTTCACATCTGAATGCAAATAATGAACTTTCAGGTTTTGCTCGGCAAGATAAGCAGCCAAATCTTCCGCAGTTCTTTTGGTTAAGGTCGTCACAAGGGTTCTGTGTTTATTTTTTTTGATTTCCTCGATAACGTCTGCGACCTGATTCTTTGTTGGTTTTATTGTTACTTTAGGATCAGGAATTCCCGTTGGTCTGACAAGAAGTTCGACCCGCGAGGTTGACCCGCGAGGTTGGATTTTTGACATGGATAATTCCCACTCATTTGGCGTTGCGGATGAAGCTATAAAATTAGGAATTCTTCGCATAAACTCCTCGAATTTTAATGGTCTATTGTCCATTGCAGAAGGCAATCTGAACCCATAATCTATAAGTGTTTGTTTTCTTGCCCTATCACCGTTATACATTCCCCGTATTTGAGGAAAAGTCATATGGCTTTCGTCGACTATTAATAGCCACTCATCAGGAAAATAATCCAATAGGGAAAACGGCGCATCGCCCGGATTTCTGCCATCAAAATATCTGGAATAATTTTCTATTCCTTTGACATAGCCAACCTCTTTAATCATTTCAAGGTCATAGGTTATTTTTTGTGCCAATCGGTGTGCTTCAAGAATTTTGTTTTGATTTTTAAGTTCTTTGGTTCTTAAGTTCAGGTCAATCATTATTTGTTTAAATATCGGTTTGTAGTTTCTTGGATTAGTCATAAAGTGCTTGGCAGGATAAAGTACATATGACTTATGACTAATAACCGATGAACCCGTTATTGTGTTTATTGTCATTATTTTTTTTATTTCTCCACCACCTATCTCAATCCTCAAGCCTTCATCTAAATAAGCAGGATATATGTCAATAGAATCTCCCCGGACTCGAAAAGTTCCGCGATTAAATCCGAAGTCGCTTCTTTCATATTGGAGATCAACGACCCTGTCTATAATTTGCTCTCTTGTTACCTTCATGCCTTCGGCGATTTCAAGAACAAAATGACCGTATTCTTTTGGAGAACCGATGTTATAAATGCAAGAAACCGAAGCAACGACGATTGTATCTGGACGGGTGAGTAAATTTGTAGTTGCAGCCAATCTCAATTTATCTATCATTTGATTAATGTCGGCATCTTTCTCTATATAAGTATCGGTGGAGGGAATATAGGCTTCCGGCTGATAGTAGTCATAATATGAAACAAAATAGGAAACGGCATTTTGGGGAAATAAATCTCTCATTTCCTGGTAAAGCTGGGCAGCCAATGTTTTATTGTGAGAAATGATTAGAGTCGGTCTTTGAACTTTTTGTATAACTTGGGACATCACGAAAGTTTTTCCGGAACCCGTTACCCCCAGAAGTGTTTGGTATTTAGATCCTGTAAGGATCCCCTCCGAGAGGGTGTCGATTGCCCTCTTTTGGTCCGGAATCGGTTTAAAATCGGTTTTTAGTTTGAAATTGGCTCTTGACATATTCGGGTTATATTTGTAGATTTAATTATGGCACTTGTAATATATAAAAGGCAACAGCAAATTTTAGACTTCATTAAGCAATATATTCAATCAAGAGGCTCGGCTCCGACACTGCGAGAAATTGCAAACGCAATTGGAGTCAATTCTCTGGCAACGGTTCATGAGCATCTTCAAACCCTGGTAACAAAAGGGCTAATAAAAAGAAAGTCGGGGCGAGTAAGGGCGATTGATTTGAAAATTCCTATGGACTTTTCTGCAATCGGTACCGAAGTTCCAATTTTAGGATTTATTGCGGCCGGTGCTCCGATTGAGGCATATACCGACCCAAATACAACCATGGCAATCCCCCACTCTTTTGTCTCGGGAAAAAAGCGAACTTATGTTTTGCAGGTTCGCGGGCAATCAATGATTGAAGATCATATTGACGATGGGGATTATGTCGTAATTGAACAGACAGAGGCTGCAAATAACGGAGATATAGTCGTTGCCCTTCTTGATAACGGTATGGCAACCCTCAAAAGATTCTTCAAAGAAGCAACGAGAATAAGACTTGAGCCTGCAAATGCCAAGATGTCTCCAATTTTTGTCAAAAACGTCCGTATCCAAGGCAAAGTCGTCGGCCTTATTAGACGCTACTATCGAAATTAATGGAAATTTTTCTTCACCTCGATAAATACTTGGCACAAGTGATTTCGCAGTATGGAACACTAGCATACGCGATCCTTTTTTTGATAATATTCATGGAAACTGGATTTGTTGTTACTCCATTTTTACCAGGAGATTCGCTTTTATTTGCTGCGGGAGCCCTTTCCGCTATCGGCGCACTCAATATCTGGTCGATATACATATTATTGTTTATTGCAGCTGTTTTGGGAGATACGGTTAATTATTGGATTGGACACTTTTTAGGCCAAAAATTAACATTGGGAGAGCCAAAGCTCACTCCCGATGTGTCCTACCCGGGACACTTCCGAAGTGTATTTATCAAAAAAGAGTATTTGGAGAAAACACAAAAGTTTTACGACAAATACGGCAATTCCACTATAGTTCTTGCCCGTTTTGTCCCGATTGTTCGAACTTTCGCTCCTTTTGTGGCCGGAGTCGCCAAGATGTCCTACAAACATTTTATTACCTATAACATCATTGGCGGATTTTTGTGGGTAACTCTTTTTACTTGGGGAGGATACTTCTTTGGAAACTTGCCTTTTATAAAAGCTAACTTTGAATATGTAGTTTTGGCAATTATCTTGCTCTCTATTGCACCGATGATAATAGGTTTTTTCCGGTCATCGAAGAAGGTATAGAAATTCCAAGGACAGACAAAATCGTTGGGGCCACATCTGCCAAAATTCCTGATTGTAGTGTTTGCGCCCTACCCACTAAATTTTTTGAAATTGCGATGAATGGAACCGGATTGCCATTGTGTTCCGTATCGATCTGGCCCGTGACCGCGTTAATCATTTCCTCGGCATTACCATGGTCGGCGGTTATTAGCATGAGCCCGTCATATGCCAAAACCCAGTTTGCGAGAACTCCAATGCACTCATCAACAACCTGACAAGCCGTTACAGTTGCTCCAATGCTTCCAGTGTGACCTACCATATCAGAGTTTGCAAAATTGATAACTACAAGTTTAAAACCCACCTCTTCATGAAGTCTATCAAGAACCATTTGGGTGAGTTCCCTTGCAGACATTTCGGGTTTTAAGTCGTATGTTGCAACTTTTGGTGAAGGAACTATTAGTTTTTCTTCTCCGGGAAAAGGAGTTTCCCGTTGCCCGTTAAAATAAAAAGTCACAAATCGTTCTTTTTCGCTTTCTGCCGCTCTTAGTTGTTTATATCCTGATTCGGAAATTATTCTGCCCAGGGGAATTTCTACAATTTCAGGAGGAAATGCAACGTGTGCGCCCTCCTGGACAAGCACTTTTTCGTATTCTGTCATGGTTACAAAAAAGATATTTTTTAGAGGATTACCCCGCATAAAAGGCTCCTGAACTTGCTGTCTTTCATCCGCTATGTGTTTCTTTTGATATTTAACCAAATAAGGATCAAACCCCAACTTTTGATTGGCAAGAGAGAAATCTTTAAAAATAAACGCTCTTGTTAATTGACGGGGCCTGTCGATTCTGAAATTAAAGAAAATGACAGCATCGTTATCTTTAATAGTAACAATGGGTTCTATAAGCGCGGGTTCTATGAATTCATCAGTCTTGCCCTCGGCGTAGGAAGCATCCACCGCCTCGTGGCAATCCTTAATTATTTTGCCCTCGCCTTTTGTAAGGGCAAGGTAAGCCCTTTGTGTTCTATCCCATCTTAAATCCCTGTCCATTGCCCAATAGCGCCCCATTATGGAGGCAATTTTCCCAAAGCCCTCTTTTTCTATAACCGCTTTTACTTTAGCCAGATATGTTTTGGCAGATGTAGGAGGGGAATCTCTGCCGTCGGTAAAAAGATGTAAAAAAACCCTGGCAAAATTTTGGCGTTTGCAAAGTTCCAAAAGCGCAAAAAGATGTTCGATATTGGAATGGACCCCACCAGCCCCGATTAAACCCATTATATTCAGGTTTGAATTGTTTTTTTTAGCATGGTTAATTGCTTCCATTAAAGAAGGATTATTAAAAAAACTGCCATCCGCAATAGACATATTAATTCTTTCAAGATCCTGATAGACAACACGGCCGGCACCCAAATTAAGGTGTCCCGTCTCCGTATTTCCGGGTTCACTTCTAGGCAAGCCCACAGCTTCACCGGAAGACAGAAGCTGGGTATGAGGGTAGCTGGCCCAAAATCTGTCCATGTTCGGGGTTGCCGCCTTCTCAACCGCATTTCCGCCTCCGGGAGCAGCCATTCCCCATCCGTCAAGAACGGTAAGAAGAACAAATTTAGGAGGATTTTGAAAGTTCATATTCAATTGCCGTTAATCTATTATACTTCGCCACTCTTTCCCCTCTGGCCGGAGCACCAAACTTTACATAATCGGCAGCAATTCCCACCGCGAAATCTGCAATAAAACTGTCGTTTGATTCACCGGCACGATGCGAAATAATTATCTTCCAGCCAGCATCCTTGGCCATTTTAGTAACGTGTAAGGTTTCGGTAACTGTTCCTATTTGATTCGGTTTTATAATAGCTCCGTTACAAGCCTTTTCGTCTATGGCTTTTTGGATTCTTTTGGGATTTGTTACGAGTAAATCATCCCCAACTATTATTATCGAACTGGAAAGCTCGGTTGAAAGTTTCTTCCAGCTATCCCAAGCATCTTCCTGAAAAGGATCTTCCAAAATTGCCAAGCTATATTGACTACATAGGTTCTTGTAATATTCTAAAAACTGACCTTCGTCCATTGGACCGCTTTTGTCCTTGATCAAGTATTCACCATTTTTATAAAAAGAATTTGAGGCAACATCAAGCCCCAAAAAGAGATCTCGACCGAGAGAGTATTTTGTCTGTTTAATTGATTCTATAAAAACCTCGAAAGCGTCTGCGTTTGTGAAAAGATTCGGTGCGTAGGCACCTTCCTGTCCAACAGAATGAATTGCGCCTCTATGAGCCAAATTTTCTCCAATTGTTAAATAGGTTTCAACTGCGATTTCTAATCCCTCTGAGAAAGTTTTGCTGCTTGCCGGGATTACCCAAAACTCCTGAAAATCAAGATTTCCCGCTCCGTGAAGGCCTCCCTCAATCATGACAAAAAGCGGGGTGGGAATCTTTATTTTTTGGGTAATACCACCCCTGGAGGCAAGATTAAAAATCCAGGCATATAATGGAATTTGAGAAACAATTGCACCGACTTTGCAAACGGCCTGCGAAATTGAAAGAATTGCGTTAGCTCCGTATTTTGATTTATTCTCCGTTCCGTCTATTTCAACTAACTTTTTGTCTACTCCAATCTGGTCAGTTACATCCATATCTGTAATAGCTTGGCCTAAAACAGAATTTACATTGGCAACAGCCTTTAATACTCCTTGGCCCAAATATCTTGGATTGTCGGTATCTCTCAATTCCAAAGCTTCGTGGGTTCCTGTTGAGGTACCTGCCGGCACGGCGGACACACCAATTTGCCCGCTATCAACCATTACAGCAGTTTCCAAAGTAGGAATTCCACGGCTATCAAGTATTTCTCTCGACCAAACTCTAGATATTTTGCTCATAGTTGTAAATCACTTCTCTGGTTCGCTCAATCGCGTCGGGATTTACCGACACACTGGTTACTCCCCATTTAACCAATTTTTGCACCAGATCTTCATATTGGCTTGGTGCCTGTCCGCATATTGATGTTGTAACGTTGTATTTTGCACACTTTTTAATCACACGTCTCAAGCTCCAGAGAACCGCAGGCGAGCGTTCGTTAAACTCTCTTGCAACTTCAGAATTATCCCTATCAGTTCCTTGCGTAAGCATTGTTAAATCGTTACTGCCAATGGAAACCCCGTCAATACCGACTTTGATGAAATCTTCTATTTGAAT
>Ga0209518_1002256_pt1 | contig 18453 bp, 16 predicted proteins | sample RifGroB1_FD_183993 | JGI IMG/M metagenome (GOLD analysis project Ga0209518, IMG submission 183993) | Groundwater microbial communities from Rifle, Colorado, USA - Groundwater B1 (SPAdes) (version 2) | ecosystem: Environmental > Aquatic > Deep subsurface > Groundwater | place: Rifle, Colorado...
ATGGGTATGACAGCTTCTCCGGCGCTGTGCGCTCTATATCCCGAAGTTCTTCCTTATTGAACCACTGCACGTTAGTTTGTTCTTCGTTCAGCGTTATTGTTTCTCCCGAGTAGGGGCCTTCGAATATCTCGAATCGCCCGTGTTCTTTTCGATTCCGGCTAGGGTAATCTTTTTCGATCCAGTAGGACCCCAAGGAAGTGAGCTTGTCTTTCGGCAAGACGATGCCGACCTCCTCTTGGAGTTCGCGGACCGCGGCATCAAGATAGCTTTCTCCGGCGTCCACGTGCCCGGCGGTGGAGTGGAACAACCCTCCCGCGTCCGCCTTGAGATTGGACGCCGTGGGAATGAGATAGCGGCCGTCCGCCCTTTTAAGCAACACCGCGCTCATCCGATGGAGCAAACCCTGCTCATGGACGGCGCTTTTCAAGGCCTGCCTGACAACAATGTTGTTTTTATCGATGACGTCCAGGAGTTCGTCGTGGCTCATGCGAATATTTTAGCAGATTTTACGCCCGTAGGGACTTATTTGTTAAACCAATTCCGACGAGCGGCCGCTTCGCAAGCGCGAACTAATACGCTTCAAAAACGAACGGCGCAGAGCGAGGACGGAACACAAGCGCGGCAGGCGATTGCGTTCTCCGAGCTCAAGCTCGTCGCGAAGCGAACGGCCCCGCCAATTGGCGGGGCCGAACACATTAATGAATATCAGACAGGGTCACCACTTGCTTGAGTTAAGTTTCTTGATGCGATAGTGTCTACAAATATGGAAGAAGTAAGCGTCACCCCGGTCATTTGGCGAATTGTTAAAAGGGCTATTGTCGCTGCTCGGGAATATGAAGAGTTGACTAAAAGGAAGTTGGGAATCACGGGAGAAATTGGCGAGTTGCTAGTTTGCAAAAAGCTTAAATTAAAACTCATGGCCGATTCGCTAACTGCTGGTTTCGATGCATTGAACGAAAAAGGAGATAAATACCAAATCAAGACGCGGAGGGCTGTTAAATGGGAAAGGCGGTACTTGGGAAGAATCGGAAGCTTCGCTGAACATAAATTTGATTACGCGATTTTGGCGATTCTTGATAAGGATTATAATTTGAGGGAATTGTATAGGATTTCTGAAGGAAAACTCGCTCCCGTTTTAGATAGGTATCCCCGCCGGAATCCTTCGGTGAAGAGATTTATTAGAGAAGCCAAGAAGCTTTGAATGCTGCATATCTTGTGCAAGCGTTGTAAGGGTTGGATTCCGCGTAAACACGGGAAGCGTGCCTACTCGTATTCTGCATTCGAGACAAAAACTAACGCTGACGGATCAAGGCAGATTAAATGCTTTTGCGGACGATGGACGCATGACCATCGCGGAACAAGATTTTTCGGGACAAAAGAACAGATTGAAGCAATAACAAGGCCATGCGCAAACTGACGTGCTAGCACATTTCGGAAGCGAACGGCCCAGCCATTGAGCGGGGCCGCGATATTTTGATGACCGCGGCTCTATTCTCTGGATAATTCAATTAGTTTCATAAATAATGGCGCGAAATTAGAAAAGGCATCCTTTTTAAAACTCCCTGTTTTTTGAGCAAATTCCGCTTTATTGCCCCAAAACATATTAACCAAACCTCCGGGGACCTCTTGGGATTTGAGGTTACCACAATCTTTTAATACATCATCTTCAAATAGCATCTCCATTGATAAAAGAGAATTTTCCCTAAATTGTCTAGAGGCGATATTTTTTCTTGAATTAGAAACGGGAAGAAGCAGGGCAAAAATTTTATTCTCTCTATTGACCCTCCTTCTAAAAATACAACTCTCCTCGCTTCCCTCTATCTCATCGAAACCGTTTTTTAGTCCGTTAAAATCATTAAAGGCGCTATCAAAGTCAAAAACCCCGAAGGCTATTCGTCCGAGGTCGCTGATCTGTGAAGCATTAATTTTTTGATAAAGTTCTCGTTTTCCGCCCGTGCCATAAAAAATAAATTCGTGATGTTTCGGATATAATTTTTTGTATGCATTTTCCAATATAAGCTTGTCACTTTCACCCTCAACATACACGATAATATTTTCTTCGGGTTTAAGATTGTGGAAATTTATAACGCCGTGTAATTCCTCGAGCCATTCCTTATGAAAATGCATGAATGTGGATATCATCCAAGCATAGTTTTTTGCGTTTTTTATAGACTCAGAGACGGAAAGAAATCTAATTGTATTTATGAATATTTTGTTTATCCATTCGTTTTTCATTTCCGCATCATCTTTAAAAACACTAAGATTTTTAAATCTGTGTAGAATCTTCTCCTTTATACGCGCAGTTGCCGCAATCTTTTTCTCTACTGACTTCTCAAGAGATGGTCGATCTCTATAATCCAGAGAAAGCTCACCTATCAAAAAAAATAGATCGTTTACGTTCCGATCTTGAATCATCGAAATCGCTCTTATTGCTGCTTTTTTATCAGTTTGATTAAATATTCTAGCAGGAAAAACGTAGTCATAGTTTCTATATCCAGAAAGTTGTCCTTCTGTTTTATATGCGGTCAGGAATAAACTTCCTGGATGTTTTCCATGTGTTACAATGCCATCGAGAATTTCCGGGACCGACCAATAACCAATTTTGTACACTAATAGTTCTCCAATCAGTAATCTAGAAAGGATAAGATTTTTTGCCAGAAAATCTGGATTTGGTACTACGTTTTTTACTTTTGGTAATATTTTATAACTAGAGTCAAAATTCGCCTTCTCTAATATAACTAATAATCTCTGCAGTGAATGTGTCGTTCCTCGATCATTTATTTTTGCATGAGCATATTTGACCAAGGAGCCAAAACGTTTTCTTATAAAAATCATCACTACTTCATCTAGGACTGGAATTAATGTGCAAACCATAAAAAAAGAAAGCCTAAGGAGCAACTGGATAGTCCGCATTTCACTTGTCGGGTCCTCGTTATACTCCTTCTTCAAAATATTTTCTAAATTATTTATAAATATCTCGCTTCCGAAAACATTAGAAATTATATCTACATATAATTCGTTTCTTTCTCTTATACTTCTCAGCTCTACCGAATTGGCATTTTCTACTTCCAAAGAAAACTTGCAAATCAATTCAGCAATTTCTGTATTGTTTTTTAAGCCAGAAATGCTTACTGCTAATTTGTTTAATTCTTCAAAATTTTCTTGATTTTTTACCATTTTTCTATAATATCCTTTTGACTATCCAACTAAACTTTGACTGAAACTTATCGCAAACCAAACCAATGGCTCGTGGAACATGGGATGCCCATACCCATTTCAAGGATTGTAGCAAAGTCAGGATATCTGGTCTCACTCGATATTGCGCTGACTCCTGTTGCGGGACTTGGAATCGAACGTCGCTTCGCTCCTTAGAAACCCTCGGTTTCTAAACGCCCTCGTGGACTCGGGCTATTTCCTCCACGGGGAAACGCTTCGCTTTTCCCCGACCCCCTTTCATGTTCGAATCCAAGTTCGCCGACAGCATAGATGCAAAATCGCCTCACCACAAGGGTGAAGCACTTTTGCATTTGCTGCGGGACTTGGATTCGAACCAAGATAACATGCTTCAGAGGCATGTGTCCTACCATTAGACGATCCCGCAATTGACGGAAAAAGTATGCCGAAAATCTGCTTGTTTTGCAATTATACACATGGCTGCCGGCGCATGCTTGAGCTATGCTGAAGTAAACATCGAATGCGTGCGATAATTTCAACCCTCTCCCTTGCGGTTCTTCTTGCGGGCGTTGCTCCGGGGCCCGTTGCGGCACAGACCACCGCCGTGGACCGCCAGGCACTCCTTAACCAGATCGAGGCGCTCTTAAAGCAGGTGCAGGATCTTCAGAACGCCCTCGCCCAGCTGCAGGCGCAGAAGCCGCAGGCGATAACCCGGGTTTCGTACATTGTTTCTCCGCTTCAGCAAGGCGACTCCGGAGACAGCGTAAAGATCGTGCAGGCGCTCCTTGCTGCAGACCCGGCGATTTACCCCGAAGCGCGCATAACGGGTTTCTACGGCCCCCTCACGGTTGCGGCCGTACGGCGTTTCCAGGAGAAGAACGGCATCGAAGCTCTTGGCGTGGTGGACCCCAAGACGCGTGCAAAGCTGGATGAGGTGCTTGCGGCAAATCCCCTGGGATTAGAAGCTGCTCCTGTGGGCAGGCGCCCGTGCGCCATCGTCCTGCCGGGGAACCTTATCGCTTCTGGATGGCTTGCGAAGACCGCCCAACCCGTGGTCACGGAATGCCAGACGCTTCCTCCGGGGATCGCGCCGGAACTCGAAGAGTCGGCTCCAGCGGCGACCTCGACGCCGCCAGCCCCAACGCCCGCTCCGGAAGAAGCACTGGCACCGGCCCAGGATGTCACAGCGCCAGTCATCTCCGAATTAGCGGAGCAGAGCGTCTCCATCGATGGAGCGAGGACGGCGTGGACAACGGACGAGCCGGCGATAACGAAGATATATTACTCGACGGCGGGGTCGCCGATAGCGGCAACGGTGATCTTGAACAACGCCACAACGACGAGCAGGGCCGTTGCGTTCGATTCAGTCCAATACCCGTGGTCCTACAGAGCCTCGAACGACCTCTTCTCCACGGAGCATATCGCCGAGTTCGTCGGCCTGGACTCAGCTACCCTATACGCATATGTCGTGGAAGCGAAAGATGCATCGGGAAACGCCGCTTCTTCGACGGCGCGCGTGTTCATAACGAGTTCGGCGGGAGAAATATCGCCCGCCATTACGTCGCGCCTGGTCGAACTGGCGCCAACGGCCGCTCTTATCTCGTGGACGACCAACGTGATATCCGACGCGCAGATATGGTACGGCACCACGCTGTCCTACGGTCTGATGACGCCGCTTGATTCGACGCTCCTTGCAAACCACTCGCAGACCCTCTCGGGGCTCGTGCCGAACACTCTTTATTACTATCAGGTCAAGTCAAGAGATGCGGCTGGCAATCTGAAGTCCGCGGCGGGGCAGTTCACGACGCGCCCGGCTGCCGAATAACCGCTTATCGGCGGGGTTCAGTCCTTAAGAAGGGCTACTATTTTTGTTATGGTTTCGGCCAGTTCCGACGGCTTGTGCTCCAGCCAGACGATTTCCGGAAACCGCCCGAAAAACTCCATCTGCCGGTGCGCGTAGGCCAGGAATCTGTCCGCGATCTCTTCCTGCGCCGCGTCGAGGCTGATGCGGCCGTCGAGGTAGCGCACGATGGGGATGATGGCGTAGGTGTCGTTCATCACGTAGGAATTCCTGTATTTTTTAAGTTCTTCCCGCACCTCATCAATAAGGCCGCTTTCTATCGCGGCAGCGACTCGTTTTGCGATCTTCTCTCGAATGTCGAACCCCGCAGGCGGCCGCAGGCCGACGATCGGCGCACAAAATGGTGCTTTCTTATTCGCCTCAAGGAGGGCGGGAACGTAGGTCGTGGAACCGCCCTCGATGATGGGCAGTCCGCCGCCTGCGAGGATCTTCGCGCACTCGCTTCGCACCATCCCGATATACGTTCCCGCCGGAATGACCTCTTGGTCCGGCTCGAGGATCTCGTAGAGGTGCCGCTTAACCCCTTTCTCTTCGAGGGCGTCGGAAACGCCGGAGCTAAGCGGGAAATTTTTAAAGCACGCTATTTTATCGAGGTTCACGACCTCTCCGGCGCCCGTCTGCCTTGCAAGTTCGTAAGCGACCGCCGTCTTGCCGGAGGTGGTCGGGCCGATGATCGCCATTGCAGTTCGATATCCCATGCCTGCGTCCTACTTACGGGACTTATTGTGCTTAAAAAATCGGCGCTCCGCAAGAAGCGAGACCGCGCAAACTTCCTTTGCGCGGCAAGTAGCATAAAGGAGTTGTTTCACGATGCATCGAACGCTACAATAAAGCTGATGAGAGCAAGCATACTTTTGGTCTTACTGATCATGTTTTTGGCATGGGCTCCGCTTTCCTACGGCGCGGAAGCCGGGGACTCTCAAGGAGCGGGTCTCACAAGCGGTCAAAAATGGTGGGCACCTCTTTCGGTAGGAATAGTCGTGGGCGGACTCACGGTCGGCACGTTACTGGTTGCGGGGAGCATCACCTTGCCCTGGATAGGGGCCGTGGTAATCACGGCAAAGATCGCGCTTGCGGCGGGTGCGGCCATGGGCTTATTGGGAGGATGGGTAACGCATTCCGTGCTGCAAGAACCGAAACAGCAGGAAGAGAAACAGTCGCCTTACCGGACCGACTTTTTCAAGAAAGAAGAGGCAAGCTCCACGCCTATTGCGCCGCCGGAAGATATATTGACCCCCGGGGACAACGGAGGACCGATCGCGTCATGCGAGCAGGATCGGGAGGATTGTAAAAAACTCTGCGCTCCTCTTCCCGAAACACAGCCGTTCGGCACGGGCCTCACAAAGACGGCGTGCTTGAACAACTGCAAGAGCGAATACCCGTGCGAGTAGGCCGATCTATTTCGGCTTCTGCGTCGCTTCGATGACCGCAACCTCGAAGGGGATGACCGCGAAGGGACTGTAGCGCATGTCCTGGTAGGCCTGAAGCAGGCGCTTCAGGATATCCAGGTATTCCTTCTCGCCCATGCCGGGGTGGGCGTGCGCGGCGTGCTTTTTGATGCGCTGGAGCTCGTCCGTCGTAAGCTCCTTTTGGTATTCGCTCTCGATCGCGGGGCTTGCGAGGAGCGTGATGATGCGGCGGAGGTAGTGGATGAGGTCCTTGTTGAACTGCACCAGGTTGTGGCCCTTCTCATGGAGTTCGTAGAGGGCCTTGAGGGCCTTGTCCGTATCCTGCGCGAAGAGCAGCTCCGCGAAGGCGTCTATCTTCGAGAGACCCACCTTGCCGATGATGCGCTCCACCGCCTCGCCGGTGATCTTTTCGCCGAAGGAGGTGATCTGATCGAAGAGCGACTCCGCGTCGCGGAGCGACCCTTCGCCCGCGGCCGCGATCATCTCGAGCCCTTCCTCCGTTGCCTCGATCTTTTCTGCCTTCGCGATGGTCTTGAGCTTCTCGAAGATAACCACCTTGGGAAGCCGCCTGAAGGCGAAACGCTGGGCGCGCGACACGATGGTGGCGGGAAGCTTCTCGAACTCCGTGGTCGCCATCACGATGATGGCGTGCGCGGGCGGCTCCTCGAGGGTCTTCAAGAGCGCATTGAACGCATCGCGGGTGAGCATGTGCACCTCGTCGATGATGAAGACCTTGTAGCGGTACGAGGTCGGGGAGAGCTTGATGCCCTCCTTAAGGTCCCGTATCTCGTCGATGCCGCGGTTCGAGGCCGCGTCTATCTCGATGACGTCGAGCGCCTGGCCGCGGTCCACTTCCGCGCAGACGCGGCAGTTGTTGCAGGGTTCGCCCTGCTTTTTGAACTCGGGATCCGTGGCGCGCGTTTCGCAGTTCGCGATCTTCGCCAAAAGGCGGGCCGCGGTGGTCTTGCCGGTTCCGCGCGCGCCGTAGAAGAGGTAGGCATGCGCTATCTTGTCCTGCCGCGCGGCGTTTTGCAGGACCTCGACGATCTCCTCTTGCCCTAGGAGGTCGCCGAACTTCTTCGGGCGGTATTTGCGGTAGATAGCGACGGCCATTGCGTTTCATTATAGCAGTAGGGTAGGGTAGGGCCAGTATTCTTTTAGGCGAAAGGAGGGGTGTCCGTGCCCTGGAGAGTGCTCGCGGCCGCCGCGCTCGGCCTGCTCCTTGCGGGCTGTGCTTCGTTCGGCTCGATGGGCAGGCATATCTTCGAGAGCGATGCGGAGTTCTTCTGGCGAAGGGCGGACCCGCTTATCGTCATGGCTGTCTGGCAGGACGCAGAGCGCATCATGGGCGTTGCGAGAATGCTCCCGCCCGTCGTGACCTACAACCACACCTACCTTGTCACGACCGACGACCAGAGCGACGTTCTGGCCTATGCGCAGGACGCGAACCGCATCATCTTCTACCGGGCCTCAATGGATCTCTGCCCGCAGGACTACGGTGCCCGGTGCGGCCCCGTGTTCTACGAAGTGGCGCTCCATGAGTATCTCCACGTCATCATGCTGAGGCAGGGGATACCATTTCCTCGGCATCACTGCCTGATGCTCGAGAAGGGTTACGTGGCAAGGATGAAGGAGGCGATTCGCGCCAGATTTCCCGGCCGATCGTACGGTTCCCCGCACACGGAGCGCTGGCGTGAACGCTTCGGGAATACGTGCGCCTCATGAGCCGCCCCTTTCCGGGCGGCTCGAATCTTTTGCGGCGCTTTCAAAAAACAGAGGCGGTCTATACAATAGTGAAAAGAATGCGCTATCTCCTCTCGTCGCTCATCGTGGGAGGCCTCCTCTATGGCGGCTTCATTTTTATACGGGAGAAGAACACGCTCGAGATCACCCTCGCCGACCTCAAAAACTCCGCGAGCGGCGCGGCGGTCGTGCCCGGGCAGGGCGCGCCCGAGGCGACCTCGACGCCGCCCGGCGCCGCGCCGGTTGTCGGTCGCGTCAAGGACATCGAGCCCCAGGGCAAGCTGCAAAATCCGCCGGAGGTCGTCAAGGCGCTCTACGCCACGAGCTGGTCCGCGGGCACGGAGTCCCGCATCGCCGCGCTCATCAAGCTCATCAAGGAAACGGAACTGAACGCCATCATCATCGACGTTAAGGACTTTTCCGGGCACGTTCTCTACGACATCGACAACGCCGATGTCGTGAAGTATGGCGCGAAGGAGGTGCGCATCCCGCGTTTGAACACACTCTTGAAGCGCCTGCACGACGAAGGCATCTACGCGATCGCGCGCATCACCGTCTTTCAGGATCCGGTTCTCGCCAAGGCGCGGCCGGAGCTCGCCATCCATGACAAGCGTACCGGCGGCACGTGGTACGACAACAAAAAGCTCGCCTGGATAGACCCCGCCGCGAAGGAAGCGTGGGATTACAACATCGCCATCGCCAAAGACGCCGGCGCGCGGGGCTTCGACGAGCTGAATTTCGACTACATTCGCTTCGCCTCGGACGGCGACCTCTCCGCGATGCAGTTCCCGGTCTTCCAGGCGACCTCGACGCTCAAGCGGACGACGATAAAAAACTTCTTCGCGTACCTGCGCGAAGGGCTCACGGACGAGGTTATTTCCGCGGACCTCTTCGGTCTCACGACGGTGAATCCCGACGATCTTGGCATCGGGCAGACGCTCGAGGACGCCTACCAGTATTTCGACGTCGTGGCGCCGATGACCTACCCCTCGCATTACGCCTCGGGCTTCCTGGGCTACAAGAATCCGGGCGCGTATCCCTATGAGGTGATGAAGTATTCGGTGGAGAACGCCGTACGGCGCCTTCTTGCGCTCGAGAAAACAAAACCGGTGCGCGCAAAGCTCCGTCCGTGGGTGCAAGACTTCGACCTTGGGGCCGACTATGACGCGGTCAAGGTGCGCGCGGAGATCCAGGCGATCTCCGACGCCTACGAGTGTCCGCCCGTTCCCGCGAGTTCCACGAGCACGCCGACCTGCTCAAAAGAGGAGCGAATGGAAAAGAACGGCGGCTGGATGATCTGGAGCCCCTCGAACGTCTATACGCGAGGAGCATTGCTGTCGGAGTAATAAAGAAATGGGAAGGGGCCGCATTGCTGCGGCCCCTCGGGTGAGGTGCGACCTGCCTGACGGTAGGCGGGCTACTTGTTGTGCGCCCGCTCGATGGCCTCGAAAAGCGCCTTGGCGTCCTCGGGCGACGTCCAGGACTTCACGTAGACCTTGGTCCCGCCGCCGTCGAAGTAGGTGATGATGAAGTCCACCTTCTCGAGCTGGGCCGGCGTGAGCGCGCGGGCGTAGGACGGGAGGATGATATGCCCCTTGTCCGTCTCCTTGAAGCTCCAGGCCTCCTGGTCAGCGAAGAAGATCTGGGCCTCGTAGATGTTCCGCGGGCGGTGGTAGATGATCCGCTTCCAGATGTTCGCCGGCTCGTCCACGGGGTGCACCCAGAAGGTGCCGTTCGTGGCGTACAGACCGAAGAACCGGGTCCAGTAGAGGGACGCCCTCTCGGCCTTCTCCGTGTTCCCGATCATGACCGCGAAGATCGGCATGCTCTTGCCGCCGTCCTCCGTGGTGAACGAGTTGCCGATCTCGACGAGCGAAACGGACTGGGCCGTGGTCTCGCCGAAGGCGGCGCGGGCGATGGGACCGAAAAAGCCGATTCCGGCGGCCAGAGCGATGAGAAGCAGGGCGGCAAGAACGCTGATCGTGCTGCGTACGAATGCCTTGAGCGTTGTCATGGCGTTCTCCTTCTCGCGCACATGCGCGTTTCGATTGTCTTGGGCTAGTTTTATTTTATCACACAAATCTGTTTCCGTCAAAAAGCGCTGAAAAAGCGTGTGGGAGTGCTACACTAAGGCGGCATGATGGAAGCGCGTTACGAACTGAAGCTGGGCGAGTTCTCGGGGCCCATGGACAAGCTCCTCGAGCTCATCGAGGAGCAGAAGCTCGAGATAACCGAGATCAGCTTGGCGCAGGTGACGGCCGATTTTTTGGCATACACGAAAACGCTCGAGAACGTGGAGCGGGGAGTGCTCGCGGACTTTCTGGTGGTGGCGGCCCGGCTCTTGCTTATCAAATCGAGGGCGCTCCTTCCGAACCTCGAGCTTACGGAGGAGGAGCGTGAGGACGTCAAAGACCTCGAGACGCGCCTCCGGCTCTACAAAGAGTTCAAGGAGGGCGCCAGGGAATTGGAGAAACTGTGGGCCAAAAGGAAGCCGATGTTCTCGCGCCCGCTTTTTATGGACCGGCCGGTCGTGTTCTACCCGCCCCCGGGCCTCGCCCTGGAGAAACTCGTCTTTGCCCTGGATAAACTCGCCAAAACCCTCAAGGAAGCGCTTCCCGAGGCGCAAACCGTGCGGCGCGTCATCATCACGCTCGAAGAAAAGATAGCGGAACTGGGACGGCGCATCACGACGGGGATGCGCGAGAGCTTCAAGAACATCGCCGTGAACCGTTCGCGCGAGGAGATCATCGTCCTCTTCCTCGCGCTTCTGCATCTTGCCAAAGATCGTCTTCTGCATATTGACCAATCGGATCACTTTTCGGATATAATGATCAGTAAACCGGAAGCCTCATCGTAGGCACGTTATCTTTTTTTGCGTTCCATGGCCGCACCGCATCATTCAGACCCGCAGGCACTCAAAGCAGCAATCGAAGCGCTGCTTTTTGTCTATGGCGAGCCGTTCGAGCTCAAGCGTCTTGCGAAGACCCTGGGGGTCGAACCCGATGCCGCCGGGGCGGCACTCGACGCGCTTGCCGCGGACTGCGAAGCGGCGGGACGCGGACTTGCCCTCGTGCGCACCGAAAAAGCGGTCCAGCTTGCCACCAAGCCCGCGCAGACCAAGCTCATCGAGGACTTCGTGAAAGAGGAGTTCGCCGAAGCGCTCACGCCCGCCTCGCTCGAGACCCTGGCGATCGTCATGTACGCGGGACCCATCTCGCGTGCCGAGATCGAGTATGTTCGCGGCGTGAATTCCACCTTTATGCTCCGTTCGCTCCTTCTGCGCGGCCTCATCACGCGGGAACCGGATCCCAAGCGCGCCAACGCTTATCTCTACGAGGCGAGCTTCGACCTTCTGCGTCAACTGGGCATGGGGTCGGTCGGTGACCTGCCGGACGCGAAGAAATACCGCGACCTCATCGAGGCCTTCCGGAACCCGCCCCAAGCTGCGCCCGCGGAAGCGGCCCCTGCTGCGGAAATAAAACCGGCGGAATCCGTCCAATAAGACCATGCCGGAGGAAAACGCCCACAAATTTTTGTTCGCCATCGTGCTTCTGGGACTCGTGTTTTTCATCGGACGGGACGCGAGCCGGGTGAGCGGCGAGAACAGCGGCCGCGAGGTGCAGGTTACAAGCCTGGCCCAGGTGATGGCGGCGCCCTTCGCGGAGGAGGCGCAGACGCCGCCCTTGGCGCAGGTTCCTCCCCGCGCGACGGCGGTCGCGGCGGCCGATGCCCCGACGGACGCCTTTCTCCGAACTTCTGCGGTCGCGGTTCCGGAACTCCATGTGCGCGCGGCATTGGCGGCCGATCTCCAAACGGGGCAGGAGCTCTTCGCGCTGAATCCTTATCAACGCTGGCCGATCGCGTCGCTCACGAAGCTCATGACCGCGGTCGTTGCGAAAACCGAGATCGGACCGGAGAAGCCGGTTCTGGTGAGCGAGGCGGCCATAGCCGCCGATGGTCCCGCCGGCGGTTTCGGGACGGGGGAGAAGTATCTGGCGCGAGACCTCATACGCTCCATCATCGCCGTCTCATCGAACGACGCCGCCGAGGCGCTTGCGGAACACTACGGCCGGAAAGGTTTCGTGGCGAAGATGAACGAGGTCGCCCAGGGCCTCGGCATGATCCAGACGAACTTCGCCGACCCGACGGGGATCTCGTCGCTCGACCAGTCGAGCCCCGAAGACCTGCGAAAACTCGCCGCCTTTCTTTACGAGGAGCATCCCGACGTTCTCGCCGCCGCGCGGAGCAAAGAAACGAAGATACAAGAGCTTGCCTCCGGAGCCGTGCGCACGCTTACGAGCATCAACGCCTTCTCCGGCCGGCCGGAATTTCTGGGAGGGAAGACCGGCTATACCGACGAAGCGGGCGGCAATCTCGTCTCCATTTTTTCTTATCTTCACCGGCCGGTCTTCATCGTTGTTCTGGGGACCGAAGACCGTTTTGGCGAGACCGAGAAACTTTTTGAGTGGCTCAAGAAATCCTATGCCCGGTAGCCCGAATATAGAACTTTTGCAGGTGGCGCGCGTCTTGGGCCTCGCGATGCTCTCGTTCACGATCGCGATGGCCGCAACGCCGCTTTTGGTGCGGCTTCTCGCGCAGTTCCGCGTCTCGAAGCAGATCCGCGCCGCCGAATCCGCGCCGATCTTTTCCTCTCTGCACCAGAAAAAGGCGGGCACGCCGACGATGGGCGGCATCATCATCTGGGCCACCACGCTCGGTCTCGCGCTCGCATTTCTTTTCCTGGACACGCTCTTTGACGGCGTCTGGACGTTCCTGAACTTCGTGGACCGCGCGCAAACCTACCTGCCGCTCGCGGCCATGCTTATCGCGGCCGTGATCGGTCTTGCCGACGACTGGCTGGGCGTCTTGAAGATCGGCAGCAAGGGCGGCGGGCTCCAAGTGCGCCACAAGCTCATGCTCTACGCGGCGATCGCCGCCGTCGGGGCCTGGTGGTTCTACTATCGGCTCGGGTTCGATCTTCTCTACGTGCCGTTCTTTGGCACGCTCGCGGTTGGCTGGCTCTATGTGCCCATTTTTATGTTCATCATCGTGGCGACGGCGTTCTCCGCGAACGAAACGGACGGGCTGGACGGCCTTTTGGGCGGGGTATCGCTTTTCGCCTTCGGCGCGCTCACGGTGGTCGCCTTTGCGCTCGGACGGTACGACCTTGCCGTCTTGGGCGGCGTCGTTGTCGGCAGTTTGCTCGCGTTCCTGTGGTACAACATCTATCCGGCGCAGTTTTTCATGGGCGACACGGGCTCGATGTCCCTCGGCATCACGCTGGGCGTCATCGCGATGCTTACGAACACCGCGCTTCTTCTGCCCTTCTTCGGCATCATTCTGGTCATCGAATCCGTTTCGGTCATCGCGCAGCTTTTGAGCAAAAAGATCCTCAAGCGCAAAGTGTTCCTCTCGACGCCCATTCATCATCACTTCGAGGCGCTCGGCTGGCCGGAAACGAAGGTTACCATGCGCTTTTGGATCATCTCGACCGTCTTTATGGCGCTCGGCCTCGTCATCTTCTTCCTGGACCGGCTTGGATAGTTCGTTCGCTCACGCTGTTGCTTGCGGTGGTTCTTCGGCGCGGGACGTGCCCCGTATATCAACCTCAACCGTTTAAGAGGTTTGTAGCTGGCATCGGCTTGGCATATTTGGAATTGCTGTTCTTGTGCCTAATGTCACAGTGGTTATGCCGCTGCGGCAAGTTGAGGTTGTATTACGTGGCGTGGTAGGGTGGGAGCAGCAGATTTTCATATTAGTTAGAACCCTGAGGAGGTCACGCATGCCTCCCGGCAAGCTTCCGGAGAAGAAGGCGGAGCTTCCGGCCCACAAGGACCGCTACGGCGGGCCATGCCGCGATGTGGCGCAGCAGACGACCGGCGATGAGATGGCGCGGCGGTGCCTGGGGTGCGGACGCATCGAATCCTACGAGCCGGACACCCTGATCGTGGTTTTCAAGAAGGGCGTGAAGGTAACCGACGCCATCGCGTACATCAGTCAGTTCAAGATGAACGGACGCCAGCCCCAGCTCGGCGGCAAGATCGAGAAGGACGGCATTGTCGCTATGGTCGTCAGTATCCCGCTCGCCGCTGCGGAATCGCTCGAGGACTGGGTCAAAGCCCTCGAGGAACCGCCCCAGGGCAGAACGTCTCCCGTGTGGTATGCGGCGCGGGTGATGAAGACGGACTTCGAAGTGGCGAAGCGTGCGAGCACGATATAGCGATAGCGACTGAAGCCCCGCCCCCGGCGGGGCTTCCCATTTGCTATACTTTAAGGAGAGATGACGACTCTGCTTATCAAAGGAGTTCAGATAGTGGACGGCACGGGCCGCCCGCCGTTCAAGGGGGATATTTTCATAAAAGACAAGAAGATCTCCGCGATCGGTCCCTTTGGCGGCAAGAGCGCGGACGCGGTGATCGACGGCTTGGGGGCTTTTGCCGCACCCGGGTTCATCGACGTCAACACGGATTCCGACCATACCCTCACGCTCTTCTCCAATCCCAGCCAGCGCGAGTTCCTGCTCCAGGGCGTAACGACCATCGTGGGCGGCCACTGCGGAGCGTCGTTGGCGCCGCTCCTCTACGGCACGCTGGAATCCATCCGCAAATGGGCCGACCCTTCGGAGATCAACGTGGATTGGCACACGATGGGGGAGTTCCTCGGCGTGCTCTCGAAGAAACGCCTTGGCGTGAATTTTGCCACGCTCATCGGTCACGCCACCATACGGCGGGCGCTCTTAGGCGAAGCGTTCCGCGATCTCACGGAGAACGAACGCAAGGTGTTTGCGCATATCGTGGAGCGCGCGCTCGAGGAGGGCGCCTTGGGTCTCTCGACGGGGTTGGGCTATGCGCACTCGAATCGCGTGCCGCTTGCGGAAATTCTCGATCTTCTCAGCGTCGTCGCGAAGTACGGCGGCATATACACAACGCACTTGCGTGACGAGGACAAAGGACTCGTCTCTTCCGTGCGCGAAACGATAGCGGCGGCGGAGAAGGCGCAGGTGAAGACGGTGATGAGCCATCTGCGGCCGCTCCGCGGATTCGAGAAGGAATACGACGAGGCGATGCAGGTCATCGAGGGCGCGCCGGTCGGCGTGCGATTCGACAGCTATCCGTTCGCCACCAGTTCGCTCGCTCTCTATACGTTCTTGCCGAAATGGGCGCAGGACGGCGGACTCGAGGTGATGCTTTCCCACGTCAGAACGCCCGCGATCAGGGAGCGCATCCGCGAAGAGATGCCGGCCGTGAACGACCAGACGTTCATCATCGCCAACGCGCCGCGCCACGAATATCTGCACGGCAGGCCGCTCGGCGAATTCGCCGAACATCGGGGTCTCACGGACGCAAAGGAAGCGCTTCTCGAGCTCATGGAGCTCACCGGCCTTCGCGCGACCATCATGTACCAGAACATCGATGCCGCGCGCATCCAAAAGTCCATGCTGAACGATCGAAGTTTCGTGGGCTCGAACAGCGGCGGCTCCGCGCCCGCGAAGGGCATCAAGGAGTTCCGCTCGCTGGTCCTCGACCGTGCCGTTCGGACCTTCCCGCGCTTTCTCGAGATCACGGCGGAGGCGGCGTGGCCCATCGAGGAGGCGGTGAAAAAGATCACCTGGTCGCCTGCGCAGTTCTGCGGCATCAGGGAGCGCGGTGCTATCCGCGAAGGCATGTGCGCGGACATTACGGTGTTCCAGGCGAGCGAGATCAAACACGTGGTGGTGAACGGCACGGTGGCGGTCAAGGACGGCCAGACGACGGACGCGCTGGGCGGGGAGGTGATCAGGCGTTAACCAGGATGTTCAACCGGCTCAAAGGCAGGGCGATCCACAGCCCCGATTATTTCCTTCTTGCGGCGTTCCTCCTGCTTACTGTCTTCGGGCTCGTGATGCTCTCTTCCGCTTCCTCGGACCTCGGCAAGATCAAGTTCGGCGATACGTACTACTACCTGCGCCATCAGATCACGTTCGGCCTCGCGCTGGGGCTTCTCGGATTTTATCTGGGCAACGTCATTTCGTATCGCCGGTACGAGACGATATCTTTTTTTCTTCTTCTCGCGAGCATCGGCCTTTTGGTCCTGGTCTTCACGCCGATCGGGTTTTCCGTGGGCGGCGCAGCCCGCTGGATCAAGGTGGGGCCGCTCACCGTCCAGCCGGCTGAATTCGTGAAGCTTACGTATCTCCTGTATCTTGCGGCCTGGCTCTCGAATAAGGCGGCAAACCGCGTTAAGGGATTTGTCGAAGGATTTCTGCCGTTCGCGGCCATCTCGGGCCTCGTCGCCCTTCTCTTGGCCATGCAGCCGGCCACCTCGACGGCGGCCGTCATTGTTCTCTCCGGTCTCATCGTCTACTGGGCGGGCGGCGCCAAGTACCGCTACATAGGGCTCTTCGTGTTTGGCGCGCTTCTGGGGCTCGCCGCGCTCATCGCGGTCACGCCCTACCGCTTGGAGCGCGTGAAGTCGTTCATCTCGGGCGGCGACGTTCAAGGGTCGCGTTATCACATCGAGCAGGCGCTCATCACCATAGGGTCGGGCGGGCTCTTTGGCGTCGGCTACGGACAGTCAACGAGCAAGTATAACTATCTGCCGGAACCGGTCGGCGACTCGATCTTCGCCGTCATCGCGGAAGAGTTCGGATTTATGGGCGCGAGCACATTGATCGCGGTCTTCCTCGCGATCGTAACGCGCTGTTTCATGCTGGCGAGAAAAATGACGGAACCCTTCGGGCGCCTGCTTTTGGTGGGGTTCGCTTCCGTGATAGGCATCCAGGCCTTTACGCACATCGCCGCCATCTCGGGCCTCATTCCCTTGACCGGCGTTCCCTTGCCGTTCATCAGTTACGGCTCGACGGCGTTGGTCGCCTTTTTAACAATGGCGGGAATAATTGTTAACATTACAAAGAGCATTCAGCGCTGATAGCGGCTGAAAATCTCCATACGCACAATGCCCAAAACCTATTCTTCGCTTCGCGTACTCGTGACCGGAGGGGGGACGGGAGGCCACATCTACCCCCTGATCTCGGTCGCGGAAGAGCTTCAGAACATAGGAGCTGAGCACGGGATCACCGTGGAGACCCATTACGTGGGAGCCCCGGGCCGTTTCCGCGAGATACTTCTCGAGCAGGGAATTCGGATCTCCGAGGTATTTTCGAGCAAGTGGAGGCGGTACGTTTCGCTCCTCAACATTCTGGATATTCCGAAGTTCTTTGTGAGCATTTTCCAGGCGCTCTTCCATGTCTTTTGGATCATGCCAGACGTCCTTTTTTCGAAGGGCGGGCCCGGATCGCTGCCGGTGGTCTTCGCATGCTGGTTCTACCGCATTCCGGTCCTTATCCACGAATCGGACGCGGTGCCGGGACGCGCCAATCTCTGGGCGGCTCGCTTCGCAACGCGCATCGGCATCTCGTTCCTCTCTTCGCAGGAGTATTTCGGCGACCGGAACGTGGCGCTGGTCGGGAACCCCATCCGCACCTTCCTCTTGAAGGACCGCGACAATCAGGAGTTCTCGAAACGCTACTTCGGATTCGCGCAGGACGAGCCCCTGCTTCTCGTGCTCGGCGGATCGCAGGGCTCGACGCGCATCAACGAGTTCATTCTGAATTCCCTCGAACTCCTCATTCGCGACTTCCAGATCCTGCATCAGGTGGGCGTCAAGAACTTCGAGGAGATCAAGCGCGAAGGCGAATTTCTGATGAAGGATTTCCACCCCGAGGAGCGTTCGCGCTACAAGCCGATGGCGTATTTCAAAGAGGACATCAAAGACGCGTTCGCCGCCGCCGACCTTATCGTTTCCCGGGCCGGCGCGGGTTCGATCTTCGAGATCGCGGCGTTCGGCAAACCCTCGATCCTCATCCCGCTCCAGGAAGGCGCGGACCAGCGCGCGAACGCGTATGAGTACGCGAAGACGGGCGCGGCCGTGGTGCTTGAGGAGCAGAACCTCTTGCCCAATATCTTCGCGGCCCAGCTCAAGAAAATTTTCGGCGCCGCGCAGAAACGCAGCGACATGAGCGAGGCCGCTTCGCAGTTCGCCCGGCCGAGCGCCGCCCGCCTCATCGCGGAAGGACTTGTCGAACTTGCGACCAATGCCGACGGAGAATAAAAGAGAGGTTCGCGTCCGTATCGCGCCGTCGCCGACGGGACCGCTCCATTTTGGCACCGCGCGCACGGCGCTTTTCAACTGGCTGTTCGCGAAAAGTACGGGCGGCGCGTTCATTCTGCGCATCGAGGATACCGATCTTGAACGGTCGGACACAAAGTATGAGGAAGAGATCATTGC
>Ga0209518_1002258_pt1 | contig 18438 bp, 11 predicted proteins | sample RifGroB1_FD_183993 | JGI IMG/M metagenome (GOLD analysis project Ga0209518, IMG submission 183993) | Groundwater microbial communities from Rifle, Colorado, USA - Groundwater B1 (SPAdes) (version 2) | ecosystem: Environmental > Aquatic > Deep subsurface > Groundwater | place: Rifle, Colorado...
CTTTCGTGGTCAGCTCCACCTCAAACGAACTGCCGATCAGGGTGACGGAGCTGCCATCAGAACTTCCTTTGATGTCGTGGACGGTGCTGTAAGATTTTTTATTCGTATTCAGCAACTCGTACACGCTTTCATCCCCGTGCATGAAGTAAACCTGGCCATCCTTGGAAAGCATGAACAGGCGTTTGCCGACCACCTTCATCTCGACAATTCCGGATTGATCCATCGTGTACTTGGTGACGGGGCAGGCAGAGCCGACAACACCTTTCCCCTTGGTCTTTACGACAACAATCTTGTCCGCATCACTCATGAGGAAGATTTCAAGTTCGGTCTTGCCGGTCCCGGATTCCATGTGCTTGCACTTCTCGACGTTAGTATCGATTCGGTTGAAATCGTTGTTCGAAAGATAGCAACCGGCGGCCTTCACGCGCTTCGCGCATTTACGTCCACCCTTGTTGGCTATGTCACGTTCGAAGTCCTGGGATTCGACCCACGCGAAATCGGCATCGGTAACCGCATCGGCGGCGTACTGATGAGCATCCTGCATCACCGGGGCCCTGGCGCAGCCGAGGGCAAGCAACGTAGTCGTCAGTGCAAAAGTTCCAACTAAATTTATCCGCTTCATCAACACGACCTCCATGTCAGTTTCAGTTTTACAAAGTGTAACAACAGCGAACGGCAATGCAAGGCAGCCCCTGATCGTCCGGCAATTGAGAAGGTATTCCACTTAGGGAGTTTAACCGGGCGACAACCCTGTTGAGCCGGGCGGTAAAATCGTCTATAGTGCTGACGCGTTATGTCAAATCGGCCTGGTCTGAATGTCTCAGCCGCTAGTGTCTCAGTTCCGAATGTCTTGGTGGTGGATGACGAGCGAGATATTCGCGAGTCCCTCGCGCAGGCGCTCGGGTCCATGGGACATACTGTTTTCCAGGCCGCTTCCGGCGAGGAAGCCGTGTCGTTGGTCCGCGAGCAGGGAGTGGACAGTCCGCGCGCGATCCGTCTTGTGCTCCTCGACGTGAGCATGCCGGGAATTTCAGGACTTGAGGCGCTCCGGCAGATTCACGACTTCGATCCCACGATTACCGTGCTGATCATCACCGCCCACGGAAATATCCGCGACGCCGTCGAGGCGATGCGCGAAGGCGCTTACAACTACATCGAAAAACCGGTCCAGGAGCGCGATCTTCAGGACCTGGTGGGACGGGCGGGCGAAGCTCACGCTCTGATGGAGGAAACACGCTTTACGGCGCCTAAGCTGGTACTCGACGATGGCGAGGAGTTCATCGGAAGTTCCCAGAAAATGCGAGCGGTTTTCCAGGTGATCCAGCGGCTGGGTGAGGTCAATACCACTGTTTTAATTCGCGGTGAGAATGGAACCGGAAAAGAGCTCGTGGCGCGCGCCATTCATTTCAACTCTCCACGCAAGACGAAGCCTTTCGTTGCGGTGAACTGCGGGGCGATCCCGGAGAATCTGGTCGAGAGCGAATTTTTCGGACACGAAAAGGGCGCTTTCACGGGAGCAAGCCAGCGCCAGATCGGAAAGTTCCAGTACGCGGAGGGCGGGACGCTCTTTCTGGATGAAATCGCGGAACTCTCATTGGCGATGCAGGTGAAGCTTCTTAGGGTTCTTCAGGAGCGGAAGTTTTCTCCGATCGGCGCGAACAGGGAGATCCGGACGGATGTGCGCATCATCGCGGCGACGAATCGGGACCTCGACAGAATGGTCGCTTCCGGCGAGTTCCGACAGGACCTTTTCTATCGGCTGAACGTCATGCCGATTCAGCTGCCTCCGCTTCGCGATCGGGTGGAGGAGATTCCTCTCCTCGTGGAGCATTTCATCGAGAAATTCAACGGGCTGCATGGCAGAGACCGCGAGGAACGCGAGATTCGCGGGATTCGTGAAAATGCGCTGAACGCGCTTCGGAACTACGTTTGGCCTGGAAACATCCGCGAGCTCGAGAACGTGATTGAACGGGCGTTTGTCGTCGAGAATGGGCATTACATCACGCTTTCATCGATTCCGGAGACGCTTTGGTCCGGTGAAATCGCGGGTGATCCTGTGACCGTGATTGATTTTCACAATCAGAAGGAACAGTTTGAGCGCGATTTCATCACCCATGCGCTCAAGCGTTTCGGTGGTCGGATCAATCAGACTGTTGCGCACGCCGGAATTCCCAAGAACACGCTTCTTCGAAAAATGCGGAAATACGGGATCAATCCGGCGGAGTTCGGTCCGGTCGATCAGAACGGGGAGGAAAGATGAATCTGTCCAGAGGCGTATCCGCCACGAAGTGCAAGATCATCACGATCGCAAACCAGAAGGGCGGAGTGGGCAAGACCACGACGGCCATGAACCTCGGCGTCGCGCTCGCTAGAAGAGGTCTTCGGGTTCTCCTGGTTGATAGTGATCCTCAGGCCAATCTGACGAGCTATCTCGGAGTGACACCTGGCCAGCCACCTTACGAATCGCTGGCGACTCTCGATGAGATCTATCTTTCCAAACGTCCGCTGGATGCCGAGGCGCGGAGCCGGTTCATCTGCCCGACTCCGGCCGGTGTTGATCTTATCGCTGCCGACAAAAATCTCTCCAGCGTGGAATACTATCTTTTCACCCGGCCGGATCGCGAATCGGTGCTGGCCCGGTTCTTCATGTCGATCTCGAGCAAATACGATTTCATTCTCGTCGACACTCCACCGAGTCTCAATCTCCTGACACTGAACGCGCTCTGCGGGAGCAATCACGTATTGATTCCCGTGCAGCCGGAATTTTTCAGCCTGGAGGGGATCGTCAAGATTCGCGCGGCGATCGAGGATATCCGCGCGCGCTGGAATCCGACGCTTTCAATTTTAGGCGTGGTCGCGACCCAGGTCTCCAACCGGCGGAAATTGACGGGCGAAGTTCTCGAAATGCTGCGTGCGGAACTGGGCGATCTCTTTTTCAGTTCATTGATTCATGACAGCTCCGCGGTCACCGAAAGTTCAGGACATGCGAAATCGGTTCTGGAATATGACCGTTCCTCACGTGGAGCGAAGGATTATCAGACATTGTGCGACGAACTGCTGGAGCGTTGCGGAATTACTCAAGCCGGAATCACGTCGACCCTGATGCCCGGTGAGGTTCCCGTCGAGGCGACCTCATGAGTTCGAGCGGAAGCAAGTTAGGCAGAAATCCTTTTCAGAAGGGGAAAGCCGCGTCCGAAGCGCTTTCACCCGTGAGTGTTCCGTCTTCGGCGCTTTATAGAGAGCCCGTTGATGAAGTAATGAAGGAAGATCCAAGACCGATTTCCGAAATTGCGCAGGAAACCGGATCCGTAATCGCCAAGTTCGCGCTGGTGGATGTTCCTGCAGCTGCAGTGGTGCTTGGGTTGAAGTGCATCCTTCTTGCGACGGACGTGTTTTCTTCAAAGCGGAAGTGATCAGCGACTCAGATACTGAGTAAATCGGCCGGTTGTCAGATTTCGCCTCATCTCCGCTAGAACGGCCTTCTGATCTGTGTAAACAAAGACACAGTTTCTTTCAGCGGGATCTTCGCAAATAATTGACAATCAGAGGGACGTTCAGCGAATGCTTTCGATATTGTTAAACAAAAGGCGAATGGCATGGATCGCGGGGGTTCTCTTTCCAACCCTGGCGGTGGCGGCCGGTAGCCAGTCTTATCAGTCTTATGCAGACAACGTTTCCAGAACGATCACTTCGTATGGAGGGTCGCAGTATTGCGTTCGAAGCACGACAAATTATTTTATCCCCAACAACACGCAAAGTGAGTGGGACTCGTTCTATGCGAAGGCTTCTGCTGCGCAGTTAGCCGGCCTCACATCAACGACGGGGGCGTGTTCCCAGGAACAGTCATGGAGTACGCCAGGGACTTACTCTTGGGTGGTGCCTGCCGGAGTCTCGTGCATCAACGTGGACGTACGGGGAGGAGGAGGCGCTTCAGGCGGTATCGACAATATGTATGAGCACACCCTTGGAACAAATGGGGATAAGGTGACCGCCTCCTGTATTCCAGTAACCGCAGGAACCACTCTTTCGATCTATGTGGGTCAAGGTGGCCAGTCGCCCAATGGTTATCCCGGAGGTGCCGGAGGAACGGGACATGTGAATGGAGCCTCTGGTTACATAGGTGATTTTGATGCCGCAGATGACAACTACTTTGCCATGGGCGGAAGCGGTGGCGGCGGTTCGAGCGCGATCAAGTCCGGTTCCACTTTGTTGACGCAAGCCAAGGGCGGCAATGGCGGCAGGGGGGATGACTGGGACGGGTACTACGACGGTTGGGATTACTACTATGGTGGCGCAGGTGGCGCAGGTGGAGGCACCAACAGCGGCGGCACGACGAGCGTTGGCGGCGGTGCGGCCGCTGGCCCCGATTGGCTGTGGCCCAATGGTGAGGCGGGCGGCAACGGCTCCGTTGCCATCAGTTATTGATTCGCATCAAATAGATCCGCGAGGCGCGTCACTGCCTCTTCGCTTCAGCTCACGGAAAGAAACAGGAGTTCCCGGTACTTCGGCAAGGGCCAGTAATCGTCCGCCGTAAGCGATTCGAGTTCGTCACAAATCGTTCTGATCTCGCCCATGAACGTCGTGATGTCGCCGGAGAGTATTCGGGCTTTTTCCTCTTCCGTCGCGGCGGCATCGGTTTTCTGAAGTGCGACGTCCAGATCAGAGCGCTTGCCCTGGAGCGAGTGGATAAGCGTTGAGATTCTCTTCAGGACCTCGAATTGGGGCGCAGGAACTCCCGCCGCCTTCGCCGAAGCAACTGAGCCGGAAAGCATGCCCTGGTATGCGTAACCTGCTGGCAGGATCTGGGTGTCGACCATGGATCGAAGCGTGTCGACCTCAATGAGGATGTTCTTGATGTAACGTTCCGTCCGCACATGGAATCGTGAAATCACTTCCGCTTCCGTGAAAATGCCGAGCCTCGCGAGCGTTTTCAGTGAGCGCTCGGTCAACAGTTCGGCCAGAGCCTCGGGGGTCTTTCGCAGGTTCGGTAATCCGCGTTTTTCCGCTTCTTTCACCCACTCTTCAGAGTAATTATTTCCTTCGAAGCGGATGGCTTTTGTTTCCTGAATGATTTGCCGGACGGTGTCCAGGATGGCCGTTTCGAGCTCTTTCTTTTCGTTGAACTTCCTGGCGAGGACTTCCGTTACATACTCGATACCATCGGCTACGGCCGCGTTCACGAGTGTCGTCGGAAATGCCGTTGAAGCTGACGATCCAACAGCTCGAAACTCGAACTTGTTCCCGGTGAAGGCGAACGGAGACGTTCGGTTCCGGTCCGTATTGTCACGCATGACTTCCGGCAGCTTGCTGATGCCGAGCTTCAACACAGCGGCATCCACGCTCTTGTCGATGGTTCCTGTCTCGATCTGGTTCAGAATGCGACTGAGCAGGTCACCCAGGAACATGGAGATGATCGCCGGGGGGGCTTCGTTCGCCCCAAGGCGGTGATCATTTCCGGAGGAAGCCACGCTCGCGCGCAGCATCCCTGAATTGTGGTGCACGCCTCGAAGCACCGAAGCCAGGATCAGGAGGAAGCGAAGGTTCTGATGAGGCGTGGTTCCCGGATCGAGGAGATTTTCTCCATCGATATCCGGTCCGCTCGCGGCTGTCATGAGCGACCAGTTGTTGTGCTTTCCGCTGCCATTCACGCCGGCATAAGGCTTTTCGTGCAGCAGAACGGAGAAGTTGTGGCGAGCGGCGACTTTTCTCAGGATCTCCATCACGAGCTGGTTGTGATCGGTCGCGATGTTGGCCTCCTCGAAGATCGGCGCCGTTTCGAATTGAGACGGAGCCACCTCGTTGTGGCGAGTTTTTACAGGGACGCCCAATTTGTAGAGTTCCTGCTCCATCTCACTCATGAACGCCTGCACACGGGCAGGAATGCTGCCGAAATAATGATCCTCGAGCTGTTGTCCTTTTGGAGGCTGGCCTCCGACCAATGTGCGCCCGGTCATGATCAGGTCGGGACGGAGGCTGTAGAACGCGCGGTCCACGAGAAAATACTCCTGCTCGATCCCGAGCGTCGGGATGACCCGTTTGACGCCTTTTTCGCCGATCAGATGAAGAAGATTGCAGGCGCGCTGCGAGAGCGTCTCCATGCTTCTGAGCAGCGCTGTTTTTTCGTCCAGTGCGTCGCCATGGTAGCTGATGAAAACGGAAGGAATACAAAGCGTTTTTCCGTTCCGATGTTCCATGATGAACACGGGGCTTGAAGGATCCCAGGCGGTATAACCGCGGGCTTCAAAAGTCGTGCGCATACCTCCGGACGGAAAACTCGAGGCATCGGGTTCGCTTTGAATCAACTGGGAATCCGAAAATTTCTCGAACGGCCGGTTGTGCTCATCTATCGTGAGAAACGCGTCGTGCTTTTCAGCCGTTGAGCCGGTCTGAGGTTGAAACCAGTGGCAGAAATGCGTGACACCACGGGAGAGGGCCCATTCCTTGATTGCGTGCGCGACGGTGTTAGCGATTTCCGGATCAAGTTTTTTTCCGGTTTGAATGGTGGAGAGTAGCTTTGTGTAGGCATCTTTCGGGAGTTTTTCCCGCATTTTGTGAATATCGAAGGTGTTTACGCCGTAGTAGTCGGAAATGCGAAGGCGCTTGCCGTGATCATCCCTTGGCGGATCGAATCTGCGCGGCGTGCGCGAGTTCACTTCACGGATCGCATCAAAACGTGCTTTCGCACCTGTGCCCATGCTCATTATATCCTCCTCGATAGCCTCCTCGGCTTATCTCCTGGTTTTCAATTGAGGAGCGGACGCCATGCCAACCCCTACTCGGAGTTATACTGGATCCAGCATATCTTTTCACCGGGCAAATTCAGCGTTCGACGGACTGAGTCAGATCCTTGCCTTCTCTTACCCATTTTTCCAGTTCATCGCGTGCCGAGTTTTCGGACACCGCTCCGACCGAACTTGCGAACCGAACCATGTCCGCGTATTCCAGCAGGGCCTCGAATCTTTTCCATGTCTGTTCGTTCATGCCGCGCTCCGCGAGCAGTTTGCCGAGTTCTGAACGTGAGAAGGAACGTACTCCGACTGGGTGGCGCTTTTCGAGCGCATCAAGAATAGCGGACGTAAGCAGGTCGTAAGCTTCGAGAACCTCTCGCCATGCCGCGCCCGATTTGGCCTGGTGTGCAATCGATGCCATGCGGTCCCAGCTCTTCGAATGTGCCTTGGCTTTGGACTCAAGTATGGCTCGGGCGCTTGCGTGTCCTTTTTTTGCCAGGTCGGTTGCAACCAGAGCAGTCAGAGCGCCAAAACACGCGAGGGCAAGCCAGTAGAACCATCGCCAGATCGGGGTGGAGGGCGCAGTTACACTTGCGGCGAGGGCTTTGAGTCCCTTCGGCTCCAGAATCACGGGGCTTTTCACGGTAGTCGCGGAAGGTGCGGGCTTGATCGTGCGAACGCCGCCACTGGCGGTTCCGGGGGCTGCCTCGTGCACCGTCAGTTCGACTGGATCAGTCTTTGTCGTGATGAATGTATTGGAGGTTGGGTTGAAGTACGAGAAATCGAGAGGCGGCAGAGTGACTTTTCCCGGCGCGCGCGGAATGAGCAGGAACTCAAAGACTTTCTGACCGACGCCGCCAGGCCCGGACTTGGCCTGACCTTTTGACTCATAGAGTTCGATGTCCTGTGGCCAGGAGGCTTTCGGCTCCCCGATGGCGGCGACGTTGCCGCGCCCCTCCACCTTCACGGTGAGAAGCACGGCCTCGTTGGCGCGAAGTTCATACTTGTCCACCGCTGAGGTGATCTGGAAGTCGCCGACTCCTCCCGTGAAGCTGGCCGGACGGTTTTCCTCGGGCAAGGGCGTTACATGGATTTTCAGCGGATCGCTCCGATCTTGCGAAGCGCGGGGCGCGAGCTGCTGAAAAAACTGCATGAAAGGATCGTCCTCACCCGTGAAACCATCGTCACCCTGCGCGGGGTAGTAGGAGTATTTCAGGGGAAGGGAATCGATCGTGAGCTGTCCGGATTGAAGCGGATACGCGGCGTAACGCAGTAGAAGTGATCGCTGATAGGGAATCCCATCGAGGATCACGCGTTCACCGGTCAGTCGTCCATTGCCGGCGATCGGCATTTCGAGTTCCTCTTTCAGAAACCCGTTCAGGGCGGGATATTTTTCGACCGCCAGATTGAAAAAACGGACCCGTGAATACAGGTAATAGCTCACGATGAGTTGTTCACCTTTATAGAGCTTTTCCTTGTCGAGCTCCGCCCGAACCATCACGTTCTTGAGCGAGCCTCTTTTTCCGGCGCCCCGGAGTCCGACACCTGCTCCCCCGTAATTTTTGGGTGGAGGAGTCCCGGAACCGGGAGGGCCCACCCTCACGACGATGTCGGAGGCCTTGTAGACACGTCCATCGATCGTCACTTCGAGTCCGGTGATTCGAAGTTCGCCCTGTTTGGAGGGGCGAAGGACTTTCGTGAGCTGCCGGTTATTCCGCATTCCGAAACGTCCATTTTCATAAAACGATTCCACGAAGACGCTGCTGTACTGATTGATCAGATCAAAATCGGGGGCGTTGAAACGCGGCTCACCAATGGTCCCGTTCCCTTCGGAGCGGATGTTGAATTTGAGTGAAACCGAGTCTTCCAGGGTGATTTCAGCTCGATCGGCCTCGGCGGTAAATTGGGCAGCCGGCGCCGCCTGACTCCGGGCGGAAAAAAGCCCGAGTGTGATCGCGGAAAAAGCGAGAAGCCACGCCAACGGCCGGCCGCGCGCCTGATTACCAGTCCTTCCCATTACGTTGCTGATTTCCATTTTGTTTCTTCAGTTTTTTTTGAAGTTCGCGTTCGCGGCTCTTCAGTTCAGCCATCACGCGTTCTGCATCTTCATCGGAGAGTTTAACAGACTTGAACTGCCTTTGACGGGTTTCTTTTGAGGTTTCCTTGAAGCGCTGCGGTTCGGCGTTTTTGTCCTCTGCTTCGTCTTTTTGGTCTTTCTTCTCGTTTTCGCCGTTTTTATCTTTATCTTTATCTTTATCGTCCTGCTTCTTCTGGTCTTCCTTTTGGTCGTTTTTCTGATCCTCTTTTTTATCCTGTTTTTCCTGTTCGTCTTTTTTCTCTTCCTGCTTCTGCTGCTGTTTCTGTTTTTCCTGTTCGCGCGCCAGGAGCTCCAGGTTCTTTCGGGCATCTTTCTCGAGCTTGGAGTCACCGCTCTTGCGAGCGGCGTCAATCGCGCTCAAGTAGGCTTGAACTGCGCCTGAGAGGTTTCCCGCTTTTCCGAGCGCCGCGCCCTGATTGAACCTCGCTTCACCGAGCAGGTGGAGATTCTTTGATTTTTCCGCGGCGGTCGCGGCGCCGTCCAGCGCGCGGACGCCGTTTTCGACGTCGCCCTCCTGCAACTGGATCACGCCCTGATTGTACCGAAGCGCTGCATTATCGGGATCAAGGGCCTGGGCGGCCCCGAAATGGCGCTTGGCCTGTTCCGCTTTGCCCTCTGAGAACGCCTGCAGGCCTTTTTGGTTTTCGAGATAGGCGCCGATGGGGGCGGAATCAGCGAGAGCCTGATGCGAGACGATGAGCTGCGAACAGCCAGCAACCATGAGCCAGAGCAGCGTCTTCGCCGTGATTCGGCGAACCGGCACGGTAATTTCGAGCAGGAGCAGAAGGATGGCCAGCGCGAGCGGATATTGGAACCGGTCCTGATAAATCAGCTGAGTGCGTTCCGCATAGTCCCGCCGCTCCAGAATGTTCAGCTCAGCAAGCATCTCCTGTACTTCGCTTTCGGCGGACGTCACGTTCCAATACTTGCCGCCGGCCGCGGTTGCGATTTTCATCAAGCTGTCGGGGCGAAACGAGCTTACGATCGGCTCACCCGATCGTTCTTTTTTGTAACCTTGCAGATTTCCGTTTTCATCGCGGAGCGGGATGGGACCGCCTTTCTCGGTGCCGATTCCGAGCACGAAGAGGCGGACGCCCTTTCTCATGAGCTCTGTCGCGGCTTCAAGGGCTTGTTCTTCATGGTCCTCTCCGTCCGAGAGCAGGATCACGACCCGCGTGGCCTCGTCCTGCAGCTCGCCGGCTTGCGGGTCTTCAGAGCCTCGTTCCATGGCTTTCCTTGCGGTTTCAAGGGCAAGGCCCAGATCGGTTCCCTGCCCAGCCACGCTTCTGGGGTTCAGGAGGGAAACGGATTCAAGAAGGTAATCGAGGTCGTTGGTCAAAGGGCATGCCACGTAGGAGCTGCCCGCGAATGCGATCAGTCCAACCCGGTCTCCGCGCAGGCTTTCGACGAATGAGCGCACCACATGCTTGGCTTTCTGAAGCCTGCTCGGAACGACGTCCTCAACGGACATGCTGTTTGACACGTCGAGCGCGATCACAATGTCGAGTCCGCTCACGCGGATGGTTTCTTCGCGCGTGCCCCATTGGGGTCTTGCCAGGGCAAGCAGGGCAAAGGCGAAAGCGGCCAGCAACAACCGGATCTTCACGATGCGCCCCCGCCAATGGGCTTCCGGCGCAATCGCGGGCCACATGCCGCGATTCGCGAATTTTGCGAAATTCTCCTGGCGTTTCTTCTCCTGCCAGAGCGCGGCGAGGTAAAGCAGGGGAATCGCCGCAATCGTCCAGAGCCACTGGCTTTCAGCGAACTTCATGGCAGAAACCTCCACCAGAATCGGGTGAGCAGCTGCTCAAGCAGCAGAAGGAGCAGACCGAAAATAAGCGGTTTCTCGTAGCGTTCCTCGTACCGGACCTTTTCATTGGAGCGGATCTCGGTCCTTTCAAGCTGGTCGATTTCCTTGAACACAGAGGTAAGCGCGGTTTCATCTGTCACGCGATAGAACTTCCCCATGCTCCTCGCCGCAATGAGCTGCAGCAGCTCGGGGTTCAGGGCGTTTTCATACCATTGGTAGGTCGTGACTGTCTGACCAAACGGCCCCTGGTGCTTGATCGGGAGCTTCACTCGTCCTTCGCGACCGATCGCGATGGTGTAAACACGAATTCCATAGCCGGCCGCGAGTTCTCCGGCGGTTCCCGGGTCCACCTGGCCGACGTTGCTGTCACCGTCGGTGAGGAGAATGATCACCCGGCTTTTCGCTTTCGAGTTTCTGAGATGTCCGACCGCGAGCGCAAGTCCGTCGCCAATCGCTGTTCCGTCGCGAAGAACCCCGATACGCGCTTCTCGAAGCGATTTCATCACGAGACCGTAATCAAGAGTGGGAGGGGCGAGGGTGAAGGGCTCACCGCTGAAAACGACGAAGCCGATCCGGTCATTCTGTCGGCCTTGGATGAATTGCGACATGACGTCCTTGGCGACATCAAAGCGGGAACGATCCGAGAGATCCTCGATGTTCATACTGGCCGATATATCCATGACCATCAAAATATCGATGCCACTGACCTGACGCTGTTCGGTGCGAAAGCTGGCTTGAGGCCTCGCCAACGCGACCACCATCAGCGCCCATCCCAGATAGCGGAGGATCAGAAAAGTGCGGACAGGGCTTTGAAGGCCGATCTCCTTGGGAATCGCCAACGGGAACGATACGCGAGCGGGCTCGTTGCGCTTTTTCCACCAGCGGTGGAGCAGCGGAATCAGGACAAGCAGCAGGAGAAAAGGCCAAGCGGCAAATCGCATCAGTTACCGCCGCCTCCCTGCGTGATCTGGACGGGCGGACGCCGAGTCAGGCGCACGAGTGACCGCGCCTCTTCCAGCAGTCCCGCACCCTCAGCGCTGTGAGGCACATGGTCAGTGAATTTAACGAGGTCCAGTTTTTCGAAGATCTTTTCCACGCGATCCAGAACGGAATCACCAGCCGCGGCGCGGTCCTCGAGCGCTCGGAGAAGTTCCGCGGTCGTGGATTCGCGTGCATCGAAACGGTAGCGCGCACCGAAGTAAGTTTTCAGGATCTCGGAAATGCCGAAGTAGTGAGCCTTGAAGGCTCCTTTTGAAATCCAATCGGCGGCGGCCACCGCATTCAGGGCTTCCAGCGCGGCTACATCCTCCGGCAGAGGAGGTTTGGGCGTCTTTGCCGGGGTTTCCGTCACTCGCGATTTTCGGCTCAGGCGTATCAGGAGCCAGGTGAGAATTCCCAGGACTACCAACGCGGCCAGAATGGCGGCAATGGTGACCCAGAGCGGAAGACTTACGGCGGTTGGCGGGCGGAGCGGAGCCGGTTCTTGAGCCTTGGGATCATCTTGAGCGATGCTCGATGTGACCTGAAAAGTCATGGGAACAGTGAACCCTGCCGCCTGCGCGGAGTCGGTCTGAGCCGGGTAAACCGGCAGACTCGGCAAGGTCACGGTGCCTGGCTTCAGTGGTACGGCGTAAAAAGCTTTCGGCGAATCGCCCGGCAGGATCTCCCAGCCCGCCTCGGTCAAGGCGGCGAGCTGTTCCCCGGCAGGAGGTCTGATCACGAACTCTGAATCGTTCTGTTCGCGCAACTCGAGTGCGAGCCGGTCACCAATGAGCAGGGGTGAATTGCCGGCGTCGGTGCGTCGCAATTCGAAGAGCCGGGAATCGTCCGCCATTGCGCTCGAGGCGCATACAAGCCCGATCAGAAAAGCTGCTCGCCACCTGGGCTCAGCGGCTTTTTTTTCGGCTTCGCATCCGGAAAAACCGGACCACGGCTTCCGCATAATCGTCCTTCGTGAGTACTTGGAGAAATTCCACTTTGCCACCTTTGAGCGCGGCGTTTGTTGCATTCTGGTCTTCCGTACGGCTCTTTTGCAGCCAGTTGCGAAAAGCATAAGAGGCTGTATCCACCAGGCGTTCTTCGCCCGATTCAGGATCAAAAAGCATGAGGTGTCCGATTCCTGGAACCTGAAATTCACGGTCGTCGCGAACCGATAGCGCCACGACATCGTGGCGGCGTGCGAGCTTTTTGAGCGGAATCGAGTAGTTCCTTGCCAGGAAGTCACTGATCACGAACACGACCCCGCTGTGCTTCATGATCCGAGCAGTCGCTTCAAGCGCTCCGGCGAGATCCGTGCCTGAGGTAACTGGTTTGTGGCGCAGGACATCTCGGATGATTCTGAGCGTGTGCTGTCGCCCCTTTTTCGGTGGGATGATCCGGTCGATGCCTCCGGAGAACAAGAGGGCACCGACCTTGTCGCCGGTGTGAATGGCGGCATAAGCCAGCATACCCGCGATTTCCGCCGCCGCTTCGGACTTGAGTTTCTCGGAAGACCCAAAGGTCCCGGAACCCGAAACATCGATCAGAAGAAAGACCGTGAGTTCGCGCTCCTCTTCGTATTTCTTCACGAGAGGATCACGCGTCCTGGCGCTCACTTTCCAGTCGATATGGCGAACATCGTCGCCCGCCACGTATTGGCGATGCTCGGAGAACTGCACGCCATGTCCCTTGAAGTGGCTGCGGTAACGTCCGGACATGAAATCATCCACCATCTTGCGGGTGCTGATTTCGATCAGTCGCGTTTTTCGAACCAGGTCAGGTGAAAGCATTTCGCCTCGACCTCACTTCACGGCACTTCCACGCGTTCGAGTATGCGGCGCACGATCTGTTCACTATCCACGCCGTCGGCTTCGGCTTCAAAGGAAACCAGAATGCGGTGTCTCAGGACATCATATGCGATCGATTTCACGTCCTCAGGGCTTACGTAGCCACGATGATGGATGAAGGCGTTCGCACGACTCGCCTTGGCCAGCGCGAGCGTGGCGCGGGGAGAAGCCCCGACCTGGATCTGTTGTTTCAGTTCGGGGAGTCCGGCTTTTTCCGGAGCGCGGGTCGCGAAGACGAGGGCCAGAATGTAATCCTTGATCTTCTCGTCCATGTAAATCTGGGCGCAGACCTGACGGGCTTCCAGGATCGTGGCGGGATGGCAGACTTTTCCGGCCTTGGGAGGCTCAACGCCGGCCATCCGGTTCAGGATATGCTTTTCCTCGACTTGCGTGGGGTAGCCTACTTTCACCTTGAAAAGAAAGCGATCCAGCTGAGCTTCCGGAAGCGGATAGGTGCCTTCCTGTTCAATCGGATTTTGCGTCGCGAGGACGATGAACGGGTCCTGCATTTTGTAAGTGGTTTCACCAATCGTGACCTGATGCTCGCCCATTGCTTCGAGAAGCGCGCTCTGAACTTTCGCCGGCGCACGGTTGATTTCATCAGCGAGGACCAGGTTCGTGAAGATCGGGCCTTTTTTCGGCGTGAACTCACCGGTCTTCTGATTGAAGATCATGGTCCCCACAAGATCAGCGGGGAGCAGGTCAGGCGTGAACTGAATCCGCTGAAAATCAGCGTGCATGATATCAGCGAGCGTTTTGATCGTGAGCGTTTTTGCGAGACCAGGAAGACCTTCCAGGAGTACGTGACCATCACAGAGCAGTGCCATGAGGAGACGTTCAATCAAGGTTTTCTGACCGACGATCACCTTCGAGGATTCGGCCATCATGAGGTCGATGAAATGACTGCGCTTCTTGATCTCTTCCGTTAACGTCTGGACATCAATGTTGGGCATAGCCCATGATTCTAGCGCGTCCGCTCTCCGTCAGAAAGGCCTCGACGAATCAGAGCGAAAAATTCCTGAAGATCACCGTTTTCAAGATGTCTGCTGAAGGTTTTAAGTACTTGATGGAACTCGGCGGGATTTCCAGCCGCGAGCTCCAGAAGCGGCAGGAAATCACCGCTTTCCAGACGGTCGGCCAAATAAACTCGGAATTTTGCCGCCGCCTCTGCTGAGGCGGCTTCACCCGAGGCTTCGGCAAAAAAATCAGTCAGGTCGCGGAGCAAGGAGTTGAGCGCTTCATGCGGGTACTCTGGATGTTTTTTGAGGGATTGCAGCCGATCCCATGCGTCGCCCCACGCCTGTCGGGCTTCGGGAGCGGCAGTGATCGCGTCCAGCACCGAGAGACCGGCGTGCGCGAGCTCCGGATCATCGAGAGCCTCGTGCAGAAGATCACGGAGGTCACCTTTACGGTCCAGGTCCTGATTCTTATAAAATTTTTTGAGAAAAGCAGTCAGCTTTTTTGACTGCAGCGCGTCCGCGGCCCATCCGATGTGTTGGGTCAGAGTTTCCCGGTGTGCGTTCAGGATGGCAGGTGCGAGTGCCATGGCTTTTGGAATTAGGTTGAGTTGCTCGCCGGTCAGGACGGCATGAAAGGCCGCGCTCCTGAGGTTCCGGATCGTCTCCACATCCTGAAGTTCGATCAGCGGCTCAACGGCATTCCACAGAAGAGCGTGCTTGGGTTGGGACAGGATTGCTCGAAGAGCCTCGTCGGTACCCCGAGCGACAGCTGCGCGGACGAAGCCCTCGAAAAATAACTTCAGATCGGGTTCCGTTGCTTCGCTGCTGAAAAACAGGCGACCGATCTGACGGGCTCCGCCCATTCGCGCGATCCACATGATGAGGCTCAGGTTGTTGGCATCGCCATCGCGTGCGCCTCTGAACTCCTGAGGCGTGGAGTAATAGACGTGGTAAAACAGATCCCGGAAGACTTTCAAGCCACCGTCAAATTTCGGGTGCCCGCTGCCCGGGAGATTTTCCTCAATCACTGAAAGCACCTGCCGGATGTTGTAGAGACTGACCTGGATGTTTCTGCGCGTCTGCGCACTGAAAGGTCCGGCGAGATTCAGCGCCTGCTGGGCTTCCGCCAGTTCCGCGGGCGTGGGCTCAATGGGTTCCTCCATGAGCTTGCCGTCACAGGACTGCGATTTCGGAAATCTCATGACGAACTCGAAAATCCGCTGGGTCCTTGCGATTTCCTTGAAAGCCTCACGCAGAGTCTTCGGCCTTTTCCCGTTCGGATATTTGCGCTGGATCTCGGCTGGCCAGAGATTGCGGTCGGGCTCGTCTCCCCAGGCTTCGGCGATTTGCGCGAGGAACTGCATGCCGAAGTTCTTCCCGATAATGGGAGCCTTGAAATCCGAGTTGATCAGCACGAGTTCAAAACGATCCAGGGAATTGAGCAAGCGGACGCGGCGTTTTGGGCGGCCTCTCTCATCGGGAAAATAGTAGGGAACGAGTTGATGATCTTCCGAACGGTCTTTCAACCAGCGCGCGAGGTGCTCGGGCTCGTGCTGACGTTCCGCGCTCGGTGCTTCGCCTTTCTTCAGCGAATAACGGCGCATGAAATCGAGGAGCGACGTGATGAGTGTTTTCGACGACAGGCTCTGTGCCGGATCCGCCAGCTTACCGGTGATGCGTTCGGCTTTCTTTCGGAATTCGTCTTTTTTCCATCCCGTACGCTGACGGCCGTTCACCAGATCCCAGCTGGTCACGGATTGACGATAGTCGTGGACGATTTCCTTGGCACGTTCCAACGCATCCGCTGAATCAGCAACGCATTCGGTCGCCGTAACGGCCTGGGCTATTTCGTCCAGGCGATCTTCGGGCTGCGCGAGGGCCTTGTGTTTTTCCTCTTCGCCGTCATCAGCGCTCCATAAATGATCCAGATATCCGAGGAGCCGCGGAAATTCGCGCTTTCTGAGCACGCCTGCACCGAACTGTCCCAGGTGATCGAGTTTCGGCAGTTCACCAGGCACCAGCGGAGCAATGCCTTTCAGGAGCAGCTGGGAAACTGCAGGAAGCGCGGGATCCGGCTTCGGGGAAAGCCAGAAGGGCACGGCCTTGAGCAGCTGCGCGAAGCGTCCTTGATCGTACTCGCGAATCCATGCCTGGATCGCAACGCGGGCCTCGGCATCGGTGAGCCGGAGTTTCCGGATCAGGTCGATTTGGTAGGCAAGAGCGCTCCGTCCGTCGCTCATTTTTTCATGTGTGAGGAAATTCAACGCCGTGTCCACGTCCGCGTGGTTGCCGCTTGAATTCAGGCAATCACTGATATTACGCAGCTGGGTTTCGAAATCGGGACCGGAGGTTTCTCCCAGGTTCACTCCGAGGTCAATTCGCAGGCAGGCGGGATTGGCGCTCGTGGGTTCTGGTTCGAGTTGAAAGGGCGTGAGATCGGCTGAACTCAGGTTGTGACGCCGTTTCGGCTGGAACTCCGGCTCGGAAGTCTCGCGAATTTCGGAAGCGCCTTCTTGCGCGGATTTATGGAAAACGGCAAGCAGGGCGCCGGTCAGCGTTTTCAGGCGGCCATCTTTGGCCATGGTTGAAATCAGGCGCAGCGATTCCCGGAACTCGGGCATTTCCGAGATCACGAAAAGCGTGCTGAAGAAACTGTCGTTCTCAGGGGCTTCAGAGAGGATTTGCCGGGCGAGATCGAAGACCGGGTGAACGTCATTCGAGTAGTAGGCCGAGCGCAGCGATTTCAGCGCGGGAGCGAGAATAGGTTTATCGTCGGAGGTGAAGCGCCTCATGCTGTGCACGAAGTTGTAAAAATCAGTGGAGCGGGTGCGGAGGATGACATCCGTGAGCACTTCATAAACGCTCTTGCCATCCAGCTCGGTGGCGGGTTCCGTGACGAATTTCAGGAATTCGATGAAATTCTTGCGATGCTCGAAATCGATGAGGTTCGCGACCAGGAGAGTGTCATCCCAGGCTTCGCGATCCGTGATCTCGGCAAGAAGCGGGGTCAGGCGTTTGATGCCTGACGTGTTCTCGTCGGGCGCACCGGGATAGTTTCCGCTTCCGGTATCCGCGAGCAGATTGATGAGAAGGCGAGCCATCGGCCGATCGCCATCGCGTTCGATCCGGTGGAATGCCTGAATCATCTCAGTCGTGGGACGGATCGCGTTGGTGTCCGCGAAAGCCATGAGCATGGGGTAACCGCTCGCAAGTTCGGCGGGGAAGCTGCAGAATGGATTCATCGCGGCGAGATTGAGAAGGTTGTCACGCTTCAGGAAAGAGGCGGCGTTTTCCGGTGCCACGCCCGCAAGTTCATTCAGGATGAAAAAGGCGGGATCAGCAACCGTCGCTCCCCCCGAGACGCAGCTGAGGGGCTTTCTTGCATAATGGAAAAGCGACGTTAGTCCCTTGAAAAGGTGGCCGTCATTCGCGAGGGCGACCCGGAGTACGGCGCTGAGCCGCGGTATTCCGCGCCTGAGGTCCTCTTCTGATGTTCCCACGACTTCGTCGAAAGTTTTGAAAAGATCGCCATTGATCAGCGCGCCAATCAGTTCGCGTCCGACTTGAACGTGATCAGGATCATTGAAATCCCGAAGGTGCTCCAGCACCCCGTCCGTGATTTCACGAAGAGAGCGCCCCGATGGATTTTCCTGGCCCAGTCGTCGATGCAGCTCCTGAAAAGACCGGGAAGTGCCGAGATTGAGAGCCGCATCGAGAACGTCTTCGGTGTTCTTCTGAGAGAGGCGCGAGGAGATCCGTTTCAGTGCTTTGAGAAGCAGTTTGTCCGGCTGACGTGAGGAGGAACGATCACCACTCCCGGAAAAGTACCCTTCCTTCAGGAGTGCGATGGCGCTTGCGATGAACTCCTCGTTCTCGGTCAGCCGCCCGAGTTGCTGAAGCGTGGAGTCCAGGAGCCCGCGATCGATCAATGTCTGATGAGTGCTTTCGAGCTGATAAAGCAGCGTTTTGTTTTTCAGAATGGATCGGTTCACGGTTTTGACAATCGGATCGACTCGTT
>Ga0209518_1002260_pt1 | contig 18435 bp, 17 predicted proteins | sample RifGroB1_FD_183993 | JGI IMG/M metagenome (GOLD analysis project Ga0209518, IMG submission 183993) | Groundwater microbial communities from Rifle, Colorado, USA - Groundwater B1 (SPAdes) (version 2) | ecosystem: Environmental > Aquatic > Deep subsurface > Groundwater | place: Rifle, Colorado...
CATCTCCATTTCGAGCATTTTCACATGGTTGATGCGTCAAAGCTGTTCCTCTCCCGCCTGAAGGGCGTCACTGACCCGGAAGAGAAGCGGAAGATCATCGGCCACGCCTTCATCGAGGCCTTCGAGAAGAAAGTCGCGGAGCTGGAGAGGAAGCACCCCAACATCACCTTCCTCGGCCAAGGCACCATTTATCCGGACCGCATCGAGTCCGCGCAGCCCTCGAAGGCAGCCTCCAAGATCAAGAGCCACCATAATGTGACGCTGCCGGAGAAGATGAAGCTCAGGGTCATCGAGCCGCTCAAGGAGCTCTACAAGGACGAGGTGAGGGAGCTTGGCCTCAAGCTGGGCATCCCGCAAGAGCTCATCGGCAGGCATCCCTTCCCCGGGCCGGGGCTGGCCATCAGGATTCTCGGAGAGGTCACGGAAGAGCGCCTGAGGATTGTGCGGGAGGCGGATTTTATCTTCATCGGCGAGCTGAAGGACGGGGGCCATTACGACAAGGTATGGCAGGCCTTCGCCGCGCTGTTCCCGGTCAGGAGCGTCGGCGTCATGGGGGACGCGCGCACGTACGAGTACATCATCTCGTTGAGGGCGGTGACCTCGAAGGACGCCATGACCGCGGACTGGGCGCAGCTGCCGCACGAGTTCCTCTCCCATGTCGCCAGCAGGATCGTCAACGAGGTCAGGGGAGTGAACAGGGTTGTCTACGATATTACTCAGAAGCCGCCGGGAACGATTGAGTATGAGTGAGGGAAGAAGGAATCTCGTTACTTTGGCTTGCCCATGCGCCCATACATCTCATTGAATTTCTGTGCGGGAAAGAGATACGATGAAGAGGGCGTTGTTAAAAATTCGAACCTCAATCTTGCGTTGTTGTCTTCTAGCATGCCCGCGACAGTGATGCGTTCGCTATTGCGGATGGCGGAGTCGAGAGAAGCTGCCGCATGGGCTATCTGTTCGTTGTTGAAATGGGGATCCCGCTTCATAGTTTCAATTTTTCTGGCCACATCCTTGCCACCTAGCCCCTTTCTCATCTCTAACATGGACGAGGATTCATTGTAAACATGGGACATCCTCTCGGCGTGGGCGTAGCATACCAATTTACTATCAAGAACAAAACTCAGGAGGGGGTTCCCGCATAGGAATCCCTGTCCGCATACAGCCCCGTAGGAGTTCCCTCAATCTGGATGAGGATTCCCCCGGTGTCAGCCGCAGCCAGCGCCTCTTCTACGTTGCCGAATGTTTTCAAAAATATCGAGTTGATGTCCATGGCAGTCATTTTAAGAATTGTTGTCACTATTTAAAAGTATCTAAAAGGTTTTGCGGCTATTTTTGGTTGATGCGGAAGCCGCCGGGAACGATTGAGTATGAGTGGGGGCTTAATTAGGCTTGTAATGAGGCATTTCCCCGTGTTCCCTCACCCCTTGAAGAGGGACTCCTCGCCTCAATAGCACCTGTTCGTGAATGGGGTTTTCGGTCCGCAGCCACCTCATGAGCATTTTGTACTCATCCGTGGAATTACGGATGCCGGCATTCTCTGCTCCGATGCGCATGTGCGTGAAAACAGCAGCAATGCCCGCAAAATCCTCGACGAGGGCCTCCATCCCCCTGGCCTTTTGCTGATCTCGATGGGATAGGCGGGAAAATGCATTGCGATAGGCTATGCTTCCTATTGCCTGATAAAATTCATGTGCACCTTTTCTGGAGTAGTGGTCTGGAAAAAACCCGGTTGTAAAAAGAATGCTGTCCCCCAGCTCTTGGAGTTTGTACTCCGGAAAATGCTCTGCAACATCGGACCCTCCAGCCAGCACTTCGACAAGAAATCGGTCAATCGTCATTTTTCCTGATCTGGAGAATGTTGCCGGGCTGATCATGGTGGGGTTATTGGCAGTCTTCAGCACAATGTGGGCGATGTAAGCTTCCTGTTCAGGACCAAGCGTAATCCCCAGTTGCGAAGAGCCTTCCCGAATCTGCTCATAGGCAAACCATTCAAAACCCTCCCGGTAAATTCTATTGATGGCAGGCCTGCTTTTCACATACTTTTTATTGCTCTTGACCATTTAAGAGTGCTCATTTTTCCTGCAACTTTAAAAGAATTCCTGTTCTTGATTACCAAAAATTCACCCGCAGCTGTACGCCCGGCCCTTGATGCCTTTGTTGTAGTCGTCCCACGCCTTCATGTAGAGCTTTTTGCCCATGGGCGTTGGATACTTCCCCGTCAGGCAGGCGGTGCACAGCCCCTCGGCGGGGATGCCGATGGCATCAATCAGCCCCTTGACGGACTGGTATTTCAGCGAGTCCGCGCCAATCTCCCTGGTGATCTTCGCCAGGACTTCGGGAGGGACATCCCCCGAGACGGGCTTGCCCTCGTTCCGGGGCACGATCAGCTCGTCAACCGTCGACATGTCGATGCCATAGAAGCAGGGGCCGCGGATCGGGGGGCACGAGATGCGCAGGTGCACTTCCTTCACCTTTCCGACTTCCTTGAGGTACCTCACGATCTCCTTGGTCGTGGTGCCGCGGACGATGCTGTCGTCCACCAGCAGCACCTTCTTGCCCTTCAGCACTTCCGGCAGGGCGGTGAACTTGTTCTTGATGCGGTCGTGCCGCGAGCCGCCCTCGATGAACGTCCTTCCCACGTAGCGGTTGCGGATCAGCCCCTCCCGCAACTTTATCTTCAGCTCGAACGCCATCGCGTCCCCGACGGGCTTCGCCGTGTCTGGCACCGGCACCACGATCCATTCCTCGTCATTGATGGGCAGCTTCTCGGATTCCGCAAGCTGCTTGCCGAGCCGGATCCTGGCGTGGTAGACCGATTTCTTGTCGATGACAGAGCTGACGTTGGCGAAATACACCCACTCGAACATGCACCGCGCCTTCCGGGGGGCGGACGCGAACTGCTTGACTTTGATATTGCCGTTGTGTATGTGGATCAGGTGGCCCGGCTCAAGGTCATGCACTTCCTGCACACCGCAGTTGCGCAGGGCGTTGCTTTCCGATGCCACGAGGAACATGCCCTCGTTGTTCCACCCGTACACGACCGGCCTGAACCCATGGGGATCGCGGCACACGATGATCTCGCCGAAGGCGTTCATGAACGCGATGTTGAAGCAGCCGTCAAGCTTCTCCGCCAGCCGCCTGAACACCTTCACCATGTCCGGGCGGGAGCTTCCCTTCAATTCCCGGGAAAGGAAGTGCATCAGAATCTCGGTATCGTTCTCGTGCTGGATGTGGTAATCCACCTTCTCGAGGAGGTGCTTCTTGAGCTCCATGTAGTTCGCGAGGTTGCCGTTCCAGCAGAACGTGAACCATTTCCACTTCCTGCCGTGGACGCGCTCGAACGGCTGCGCCAGCGTCTTGTCCTCGTTGCCCGATGTCGCGTAGCGCACATGGCCGATGCCCTTGTTGCCCGCGTAGTTCTTGAAGATCTCGAAGCTCTGCACCCGGTCGGAGGTGCGGAACACCTCGTTCACGGTGCCGAGGTCCTTGAACGTGGAAAGGATCTGAGAACGGGAGTCGTTGAAGGTGGTGAATCCCGCGGACAACTGGCCGCGGTTCTGCTGGTTGAGCAGCAGCTTGTAGAGGTAGAACAGCGCCCGGTTAGAGGCATCCCCGTCCTTCTTGATGTACACAGCGGCGATGCCGCACTCATGGTGCGCTTCCTGCGTCATGTATGGCCCCCATACCCTTTCAACTGGAGTTTCTATATAAATGTTTGGTTTTCAATGATTTTAATTATATATTTTATATAAAATCAACCTATGCCGCATCCGCCCATTTGTCTGCGTGATAAGGCTAACAGAATTATTCATAACTGTTATCGGATATGTAAGGAAAATTATAAAATAACGAAGATATTATGATAATTATCCTGAATTATAAGGCAATATATACTTTCAGCAATCTTTATATAATCTTGGGTGTTTCTTGCAAGTACTATAAGTCGGGGGTGGAACCATCAAAAGGCGAGTCATCCAGGTGGCCAACAGCACGCAGCTCATCTCGCTGCCGAGGAAATGGGCGCAGCAGTTCAACGTCAGGAAGGGGGATGAATTGGAGATTGAGGAAGAAGGCAACCAGCTCATCATTAAGACAGAAGGCGCACCAGATACGAAGGAAATCGCCGTTGATGTCTCCGGCCTCACCCCCCGTCTCGCTGACCGATTCTTGGCGCGTGCCTATCAAAAAGGGTATGACTCCATAAAAATAAGATATGACAAGCCGGAAGTCGCCATCGCAATACGGAATAAGGTCAACGAACTGATTGGCTTTGAGGTTCTTGAGCACGACAAGAATACAATCTACATCAACAGCATTTCTTCCAAGCTTAACATTGATTTTGACACCAGCCTCAAGAAAGCATTCCTGATTATGATTGACATGGCCAAAATATGCCTGGATGCTTACAGTAGGGGAGATGCGAAGGAGCTGGAAACTCTTCATTACCGGGACTTGGAGCTCAACAAGTTCTGCTATTTCTGCCTCCGCTTCATGAACAAAGGATTCCGGGGGGGATTTGGCACGCATATCCTCTACTACCTGATAGAAATCCTGGAGGATGCGGGAGATGAGTACAAGGCCCTTGCGCAGCATCTTTCAAGGACGCCCATGAGGAAAAAATCAATCATTGCCGTGATGCAGAAAGTAAACGTCATGTCGCAGCTCGCTTACGAGTTTTTCTATACTCCGGACAAGGAAAAAGCGGTGAGCGCGATGAACCTCTACGATGAAATTAGGGGGGAAATCAGAAGCCTATTTTCGACAAAAGACATAAGCGAGGTCGCCGCATTGAACTGCCTTGACACCATCACGAGGATTATGTACCACTATCCCACCATGCGCCTCGACACGCTCAAAGGGCTCGGTGGATAGTCAAGGTTTGAGAATATAGGAGCCGGTCGCCACATTGCCTTCAAGAGCCGTAATAAGCTTATCTGGTTTTGTACCATCCACTATCTGAATGGTGATGGGATATTTCAATTCGATGAAAGGTTTAAGCGCAGCGGTCTCGATGAGATGCTCATCAGTTACCCTTCCATCCGATTCAATACTTATTCTTTTGATTCTTGTATCCACTTGGTTTGCATAGAGAAAACGGATGGGCCTATTCTCATGCTTCAGCCCTAATTCATCGAGACGGTCATCTGGGACATTAGGATCCCTCTCATAAATTCCATCAGTATTTTTTGCAAATATAACTCTGCGCATCCCGAGATGATTGGCAAGATAAACAGCATGCGCATCTGATTTGTCCCTGGGAATGTCTTTAGGCAATCCTAATTCAGAAGGATCCCGTGGAAGAAGAGAGAATACCGGAATCTGGCCATCAAGAAGTTCTCTGTTGATGTAATTTCCCCTGAGAACCATGTTGGCATCCTCGGGGCTAACGTACTGCCCAAGTCCGCTTTTGATATCGTTTAAAACATAAGCGATAATTCTGGCCTGCACGTCCAAGACGCGTTCTGTATTCTCCCCCCTTAATTCGGCCGGCAGACTATATGCCGCAGCCATATCCTTTGAGACGCTATTGGAAGGCCCGCCGCCTACAGTGAGAACGATCCGGTACCCCTTATCATGTGCCTCGACCGATGCACCGAGGAGATTGCGCAAACCGTTGGGATTTTTCTTATATAAGTCTAATAGGCTTCCGCCAACTTTGATGATGGTCCCCTCTTCAATCTTGCCGTTTTTAGGATAAGGTTGTTTGATATCCTTAACAATGTCCCCAATTATGTTGTATATAGATTCCGCGTACTGCTCCAGATTAGTTCCTCCTGCTGTTTCCCCGTATGCAGGAGGCCTGGAATGGATTATGGCCCTGGAACTCTCCACTAATTGCTTGATGGGGGCAAAATCATCTGAGGCCTGTTGCTCTTCTGTTGCTAAGAATATGATTTTAGCCAAGGGGTTTATCGCTGTGAGGCGGTGAGCAACGGACACGAAGAGGGGATACTCCGGAGGTTGACTCGAGCTCAAGTCGTACACGTATGCACCAGAAGACTCCACAATCATTTCGAGATTTGAATCTCTGATGAGGGCACCAGACGACTCAAAATTTGGTTTAAAGGTTTGGACAAAATGGGTGGTGAGGATGGGATCATTACTCACGAGATGGACCATCATCTCCATCACTCTTTTTTCCAAAACTGTTGCAGGCGCGTTCATGAGAGATGCAGCTTTTACTAGTGGTGATGCTTACGCTGTGAGTGACCAGTGCATGGTTTGCCCTACTCAAAAGATAACACCGGTCAGCATTTCCCCTTTCGGAATGAGAGGAGGTAGCAAATATAGTCTTTTAAATCTATCGCTTTTATATAAAATATATAAAAACAAGCCAAGAGAGGACAACAACGTATAAATACCCATCACCAAAAGGAAAATCCCATGCCCCGCATCGCCAAGGACACCCCTTTAGCGGAAATCACCCTGCGAAGATACGAAAAGCCAGGAAAACTGAGCGAGCGGGAACTCGTGCGGAAAATCTGCCTTTCCCTCGGCCTGCTGCAGCCCGGCGATTCGAGGGATGTGGTGGTGGACGTCCTCCACGTCCTGCTCAGGGCGAAAAGGGAGCGGCAGCCCCTGTCAACGGACGACATAGAAGCGCAGGTCATCGACAGCAGGAAAAAGCACCATCTTGCACTGCACGGCATCGCGACATCAAACATCCTGCGTCAGGTAAGAAGGCTCAGGGAGCTGCTCCTGGTGGAAAAGGTGGCGGACACCTACCGCATCGCCGAGTTTGAGGAACTGCCCAGGCTGTTCGAGGAAAAGATAGAGCATTTCTACTTAAAAAGCATCGTGGAGCGCGTGAAGGAATACCTCGGCAGCGTCAAATAAAGGTTGTACTGGTTAATCCCCGGCTGCTCGGCTTTTATCTTCCGTCGAAGCACCTAAGACCACCAGCCACAGATTAAACAGAACCTGGCCTCCACAAGCTTTAAAAATACCCTTCTTATCCCCTTGCTCATGGCAAAGATCCGCAAGTTCTGCTCGTACCGGAACATCAAGAGGCCGTACACGCGCGTCTCGAAATACAAGAAGAAGGCGTACATCCGCATGACGCCCAACCCCAAGGTAGTCCGCTTCACGACAGGGAACTCCAACAGGGCATTCGAGTACACCCTCAAGCTGAACTCCAAGGCAGAGCTCAACATCAGGGACAATGCCCTCGAGAGCGCACGCCAGGTGTCCAACAGGCTCCTCGAGACCAGGGTGGGGCTGACATTCTACAAGCTCAATCTCAAGGTGTATCCGTTCCACGTCCTGCGCGAGAATCCCCTGGCGCAGGGAGCGGGCGCTGACCGCTTCTCCACGGGGATGAGCCACGCGTTCGGCAAGCCCATCGGCATCGCCGCGCGCATCAAGAAGGGCCAGACCATCTTCCAGGTGGACACCGACCAGAAGAACCTTGGCCTCGCGAAGGAGGCTCTCATCCGCGCGGCCACCAAGCTGCCGTGCTCCTGCGCGATTGAGATACTCAGGAATGCCGCTTAGCATGATTGACATCCTCTCTCCAATTCTGAACCATCCGTTGCTGCAGAACCCCTACATGCAGTCCCTCGCCATCCTGCTTTCATTCTATGCCTTCTCCAAGATCGTGCACATCATCCTGGTCAGGTATATCCTCCGGCTCACCAAGAAAACGAAGACGGACATCGACGATAAGATCGTGGAGAGCACCAACCGTCCCATCTCCCTCATCCTGCTCACCATCGGCGGCTACCTCGCTTTCGTCCCCTTCCGCGAATCGTTCCCAAACATCTCCATCGTGGAGGACATCTTTGCGAGCATCACCATAGCCATCATCACCTATATCGTCATGCGCGTCGCGGACGTGCTTATCGATGCCTGGGGCAGGAGCTTTGCGGAAAAGGCGCAGTCCGCGCTCGACAATGAACTCATCCTGCTGTTCCACCGCTTTTCAAGGGTGGCGATCGTCCTTGTCGGCATCATGTTCGTCTTGCCGGTGTGGGGCATCCAGATAGGGCCCCTCCTCGCCTCCCTCGGCATCGCGGGCGTCGCCGTGGCGTTCGCGCTGCAGAACACCTTGGGCAACATCTTCGGCGGCGTCTCGCTCATCGTGGACAAAAGCGTGAAAGTGGGAGATATCATTGAGCTTGAGGGGGACGTCTTCGGAAGGATCACCGACATCGGCCTGCGGAGCACCCGGCTCATCACCAATGACGGCACCATGGTAATCATCCCGAACGGCAAGCTCGCGGACACGAGGGTCCTCAACCATTCCCAGCCGGACACCCGGGAAAGGAACATCGTGCTGTTCGGCGTCGCGTATGGCTCTGATCCCAGCCATGTGCGGGAAGTTGTCTGCAAGGCGGTTTCCGGGGTCAAAGGCGTGCTTGCCGGCCCCGCGCCCGAGGCCATGATGGTCTCCATGGGGGACTCCTCGGTGAATTTCAGGGTGGAGTTCTGGATGGACGATCCCTGGAGCCGGTTATCGATGAAATTTGCCGTGACCGAGGCAATCTATGCCGCCCTCCGCAAGGAAGGCATCGAGATTCCGTTCCCGACGAGGACTATCTATACGAAGGATGAGAAAAAGGAAGGCAGGAAGCCGCAAAAATAATCAGCCTTTCTTCACCGTATTGCCCGCCCTTCCCAACACGAACATGGCGTGTATATAACATAATGAAATCTGCACAGCATTGTTGTTTGCAACGCCATTTCCCTCTATAAATTGTATGAGCGGGAAAAATGAGGGCACGAGCGCGACGTTGCAGTGCCAGGAAGGATCGGGATGACTTCACTTGGTTTTCATCTTCTCCTTCACCGCCCTGTCGGAGATGATGGCGGAGTTCCCTGACGGATCCTCGATGATGATCTTCTGCTTCTCCTGGCCGGTCTTGACCCTGAATATCTTTTTGAGGAGGTTTTTTGCCTTCGTCCTGTCTTCATCGTCTTCCGCCGTCTCCTTGACGCCCTCGATCTGGTATTTCACCCGGTTCAGCAGCCCTTCGATGTTGGTCACGTAGCCCTGGGATGCAGGACCCGGCTCGATGGTGGTGATATGCGGCACCTTGACGGTCGCCTCGCTTGACTTGACGATGCGGACATTCATATCCTTCTCGTCCTGTATCTCGAAAGTGTACCGCGTCGGCTCCTTCTGCTCCAGGGCCTCGACGTCCGCCATGTGGTACTTGCACGTGCCGCAGGTCATCGAGAACAGCAATACTCTCCCGAAGTACGGGACTTCCGTCTCCTTCTCCATGAGCGTGAGGGACTTCTCCCTGCACATGGGGCAGGTGTCCACCACCTGCTCGGGCATTCCGTCGTCGGGCATAACGCGCAAGAAGCGAAGTCATTTTTTATAGTTTTTGCTTTGGGCATGATTTGCCTCCGTTTCCCACCATTAGCAAAAAAACGTGGAATCAGGGAGGGTACATCCTGCGCGCGCTTGACGTGAAAAAGAAGCCCTCCACTCACCCTCGGTGCATGGACAGAATGCGCTCAAGAACAAAGAATGCAGAAAATATGAAAGAAATCCTTTACTCTTCCGTTTCTTCGGCCTGCTCTTCCTGCTGCGGCGCGGCCTTCTGCTGGCCGCGGTAGATGCGCGCGAATGACGGCACGGCCGCAATCCAGTTCTCACCGAAGCCGGCGACATCGCCTTCAACGGCATCGCAGGTCTTCTTGATCTTGTTGATGGCCCTCTTCAGCTCCACGAGGTCCTTGTCCTTCAGCGGCCTGATGTTGACGAGCGCAAGGGTATGGCCTTCCCTCAGGGCATCCAGGACGGGCTTCACGTCCTCGAAGTTCTCCAGCGTGTACGGCCGGACAAGGATTTTCGCCTTCTCCATGGATGATTCCGAGCTTAATTCGACGTATTCCGGGCCGCCTTCCTGGTCGAGAATGTCCGACCCTGAACCCATCTTCTCCTTGAGTTTGCTGAAGAACCCTTTCATGCTCACACCTTTTGCTCCTATTTTACAGTTATAACAATTAAATCATCTCCGAGCATCTATTTAAACTTTTCTATGGGGAGAAAAAAAGGAACTCCCCTATTCGCTCCGGGCGGCCCAGGCGTGACTCCAACATTTTTCTCGGCTCCACTGCGTTCCGCCTCCAAAAACCTTGACGAAAAACAGGCCCGCTACACGCGGGCGTTTCTGGGGTCCCGGAGAACTCCGTTCTCCGAGGACTTTTGGTCAAGCCACGGGAGGCAAAGCCTCCGGGGGTTGGGCGCAGCCGCCCTTCGCATTATACCGTGTCAATGTCCTTCAAACAGTTCTGGATGACCTGCTCGCAACTCCTGCATATCTCCACCAGCCTCAGGTCCCGGGTGGCGTTGCGTATCTGCCCGAAGCGGTCAAGCATCTGCCGGAAGAAGCGGATGATGTCCCCTTCCAGCAGGTTGGTGTTCTTCACGATCTCCAGCACGTTCTTGCCATAGAAGCAGGGATGCACCAGGGAAGTGAGGTCGTCCAGGCTCCTGAAGCGCTTCTCCTTCTCCAGCGTGTGGTGGTTCTTGAGCGCGTGCTTCAGCTGGGAAAGGGCCTTGCTGGGCTGCTGGTGGTAAAACTCGGTCTTCTCGCGGAACTCGTAGCAGATGGCCGCGACCAGCAGCATGATCTGGTATTCGTTGAGATGCCCGTAGAAGGATGTGGCGAACAGCTCGGACGTCAGGATCTCGTCCGAGTAGATGTGGGAGCCGAACTCGCCCTTGTCCGTGAGGCGGTCATTCGCGATGTAGCCCATCTTGATGAGCTTCTTCTTCGCGGCCTCGAACTTGTACGCGAAGAGGTGCTTGGCCACCTTGTCGAAGCGCCTGCCGTACTTCTGGTAGGTGTAGAAGCTCTTGCAGAGGATCTCGTCGATCTCCTCCTGGGTGTGGCGCTTGATGAGGTTGAGCACCGTATTCACGGACAGCCGGAACTGCGACCGTATGGGATCGACATCCTTCTCCGTGATGTTCCGGTAGAGGCCGTAGTTGAAGTCCCTCCGGTCCACCATGACATAGGCGTAGCCGGCATTGTCGATGCCTCTCCTGCCCGCCCTTCCCGCGATCTGGAAATACTCCTTGCTGTTGAGGTACCGGAAGGTGATGCCGTCGAATTTCCGCAGGGAGTCGAAGCACACGGCCTTCGCGGGCATGTTGATGCCGACGGCGAACGTCTCGGTGGTGTAGAGCACGTGGATGAGCCCCTTGCCGAACAGCTCCTCGACGGTGTCCTTGATCACCGGCAGGAGGCCGGCATGGTGGAATGCGATACCGTACGGCAGGACCTGCCGCATGAGCTGGGTGGACTTGAGGCTGTTGATCTCCTGGGGAGCGGTTGCCAGTTTCTCCCTCACGAACGCTGTTATCTCCTGGTTGTACGGGAAGATGTTTTTTTGCGCCAGCTCGGCGGCATAGTCCTGGCATTTCTGCCGCGAGAAGACGAAGAAGAAGCACGGCAGCTTGTCCTGGATGTCCCTGATAAGGTCTGTATGGGAGGGAGCCTTGGTCTTGGCCGTCCGGTGATGGGTCCTTCCCCTGATGTACCTGTCCTGCGGGATGTCCCTCACTTCCCTGATGTGCTCGAGCGTGGTGATGCCGGCTTCCGCATCGAACCACTCCCGGTACAGCGGGACAGGGCGGTGCTCGTGCCTGACGACCGCGACCTCGTGCCTCTTGATTGCCGCGATCCATTCGGCGAACTCCTTCGCGTTCGGGATAGTGGCCGAAAGGCAGAGGAAGCGCACGTGCTCCTGCGAGAAGATGATGGATTCCTCCCAGACATAGCCGCGCTCGATGTCGTTGATGAAGTGGATTTCGTCGAAGATCACGTAGCTCAGCGTGGCGAGGGCCGCGTCCCTCGTGATGGCCATATTGCGGTAGATCTCCGTCGTCATGATGACGACGGGCGCCCCGCCGTTCTTGGAGATGTCCCCGGTCAGCAGGCCGACGTTCTCCTCCCCGTAATCGGCCGAGAACTCCTTGTACTTCTGGTTGGACAGCGCCTTGATGGGGGCCGTGTAGATGACCTTCTTGCCCTCCTTGATGTACTTGCCGATGATGTAGTCCGCGATGAGCGTCTTGCCCGAGCCCGTCGGGGCGGACACGACGACGCTCTTGTTCTCCTCTATGGCCCTGATGGCGTCTTCCTGGAAGGGATCAAGAACGAGGTTCTTGTATTGCATGGGTAAGGCGTGGCAGAGCAGCATTTATTAATGTTGGTATTGCGAAACCCGTCTCTAGAACTCCTCAAATACCCTTTTCCCGCCAATCCTTCCCCGGTACATCAGCACCCTCTTCCCCTTGTTGGCATAGCTTGCCACAACCCTGCCGATGAAGAGCGTGCAGTCACCGGCGTCAACGGCATTCCTGAGAACGCACTCGAAATTGATGGTGGCATCCGCCAGCAGCGGCGTCTTGGTATGCCTTGCCTTCATTGTCCTGATGCCTGTCTCCCCGAACTTGTCCACCTCGCTCCCTCTTGACGAGCCAAAGAACAGGAGGCCTTTCTCCAGCGCCTTGTTCGGCACCGCGATGACGAATTCCCGGCTTTCAGAGATCAGCTTGTGGGTGTTGGCGCCCTTCTCGACGGCCACGGCGATCATCGGCGGCTCCTCCGAGCACTTCATGTTCCACGCCGCGGCCATGCCGTTGGGCTTCCCCTGCCTGTCGACGGAGAGCACGAAGACCGCATGCTCCGGATGGAAGGCGGCGAATGCCTGTGCCGAAGAGACCTCTTTCATCACGCTTTTTTTCATCATTTTCCCATATAAAACTTCTTCCTCCCCTCATCAAGCCGCTCAATCGCGTAGCGCAGCATCGTGCGTGGCATTTTCTTATGGTGTCTCTTCAAGAATCCCTCCAGCACAGGCTGGTCCCTCTTGCCCACTTCCCTCAGCATCCAGCCCACGGCCTTGTGGATCAAATCGTGCTTGTCCCCCAGCAACATTCCGGAGATTTTCAACGTATCGCTGAATCTGTTGTTCCTGATGAAATGGAATGTGGAAACAATCGCGATGCGCCGCTCCCAGAGATGGGGTGATTCTGCCAATCTGCACAGCAATGATGTATCCTTGCCAAAGAGCCAATGGCCGAGGAGCTTGTCCGCGCTCAAATCCACCAGGTCCCAGTTGTCCACGCATTTCGTGTTTCCCAGGTAGAAATCAACAATCCCCTTTTTTTCATCTTCATCTCCTTTTTGATAACGATGGACGAGAATCAGCAGCGCGACGAGGCGCTCCTCGTGGATTTTGCTTTTGAGCAGGGCTTTGATGTTTGCAAAAGAAAGCAAGGCATACTTCTTGGAAATGGCTCTCGACTGCGGCACCGTGACGCCGAGAAAGACGTCCCCCTCGCCATACTGCCCCTTGCCGGTCCTGAAGAACCCTTGCAGCACCCCGGCCTTTTCAGGGTTGGCCAGTGAGCGGATATCCTTGCGGAGGGAGCCGATCATGGTGATGGGATACCCGGGACATTAAAATAGGTTGCCCCCAGCGGTTTGAACGGTTTGAAGGGAGTTAAATATTTAAAGGAAAATGCCGGAAAGGGGGCGATGGACATCATCTGGCTCATCCTCGCCGTCTTTTTCTCCGAGATCATCGGCACGCTCACCGGCTTCGGCTCTTCGACGATGCTGCTGCCGCTGGCGCTTCTCCTCATAGACTTCCACTCGGCCCTCGTCATCGTCGCCATCGTGCACATCGCGGGCAACATCTCGCGCTTCCTGCTGTTCAGGAAAGACCTCAACATCCGCCTCCTGAAGCAATTCGGCCTCCCGAGCGTGATCTTCGGCGTCCTCGGGGCGTACCTTGTCACCCTTGTCCCCCTCCCCCTCGTGCAGGCGTCCCTTGGGGCCGTCCTCCTGCTCTATGTCTTCGTCTCATGGCACATGCCGAGGTTCAAGCTCAGGATGACGCCGCGCAACTGCGTCATCGGGGGGGCAAGCTCCGGCTTCATGGCCGGCATGCTGGGGACCGGGGGAGCGTTGAAGGGGGCGTTCCTGCATGCGTTCCGCCTGAAGACCGGGGAGTATATGGCAACCATCGCCGCGATTGCCCTCATTGTCGACATGACCCGGCTTCCGGTCTATTTCGCCGGCGATTTCCTTTCTCCTGCGCTTTATTCCACCATTCCGGCCCTGATTGCCGTCGCTCTCGTGAGCGCCCTCCTGGGCAGGAGCGTCATCCGCCACATCTCGCAGCACGCCTTCCGGCAGGGCGTGCTCATCGCCGTAGGGCTCATCAGCCTGAAGTTCCTGTGGGATGGCATCCACTCCCTGCTCTAGCAGCGTGCTGACAGGGCGCCGCAATGCCCTCATCTTCTCTTCCCTGCTGATGTTTGGGCTGTCCAGCGCGTTCCGGAGGATGCCGGTGCTCCTGTCGTACATCTTCCGGTCCACCGGGTACGGGATGCCGTCCTTGCCGCCGTATGCGAAGGTGTACCTGACCGGGTCTTTCCAGTGCAGCTCCGTGCCGTGCACCACCTGTGACGGAGCCCACTTCGGCGGAGCCGAAACGAAGAAATGCATGTGGTCAGGCATCACCTGGAGCGCCATCGGCGTCCAGCCGTGCCATGCGCAGATTCTGCGGATAGTGTCCTTCACCACCCCGTCAAACGGCTTTGTCAGCACCTTCATCCTCGTCTTCGGAATCCAGATGAGATGGTAGTTGATGTTGTAGGTCGCGTGCCTCGTCTTTCTCACCTTCGCGATTTCCATCATCTCTTCGCCTTCGAGGCGAAAGTGCTCCCTGCAATCTCATAATGGGCGAGAACGAAGCAAAGTGTTTTCCAGCGTCCAGAAGGATAGGGAGGAGAGGCTTCGGGCGTAAGCCCCAGGAGTATCACTTCTACCAAATAGTTTCCCCCAGCACGTTTCTAATGTATTCTTTAAGTAATTTTTACTCCTAATACTCCACCCCCTTCCTCGCCTTGATGCCCTTCTGCCAGGGGTGCTTGACGGGATACACATTGGAGCAGTAGTCCGCGACGTCGATGACGGGCTGCGGGGCGTCCCTTCCGGTAAAGACCATCTCGACATGGCCGTGGCTCTTCATGAGCTCCAGCGCCTCGGAGACGGGGATCAGCCCCTTCTTCAGCACGACGTTGAACTCGTCCAGGATGACCATGTCGTACTCTCCGGAAGAGATGGCTTTCTTCGCGTACTCGAAGCCCTGCCGCGCGGCGTCCTTCTCCTCCTCGTCGGGGTTGAAGGTGAATTTGCTGGTCTTCTCCGCGAACTGGTCGAGCTTCTGCTGCCGCTCGCGTATGGCATCGACCCCGTATTGGATGATGTGGATGGAAGGAAGGTACTTCTCGATGGCGAAGAGCTCCCCGGTGATGCCGGACTTCAGGAACTGGATGATGCACACCTGCAGGTTGGCGCCCACCGCGCGCAGCGCCAACCCAAGGGAACTGGTGGTCTTGCCTTTCCCGTCGCCGGTGATGACATGCACCAATCCGAGGTGCTCGCGGTCGTCATCCCCCTGCACGACGATTTTCTTCCTGATGTTGGTGACTGCCATCTCAATCAGCTCTTTTCCTAAAGAACTGCGCCAATGCGGGCGCACTATTGTTCACCGAAGGCATGAACAGCCCTCAACGCTTCACGAATCATTGGATTGTGGTGGGCGAAGCGAACGGGATGATTTTTCTTTTGCAAATTGGCAGGCAAAGAACGGACCATCATAACACCAACCCACCTCTTATTGAAAAAATGAACAAAAACAAATCCCTATGAGCACAGTCCCCAGCCGCAGCTCGGGCAGAGCACGCAACCTTCCTTCTTCTCCAGCTTGGTCTTGCACTCCGGGCAGTCCGTCCACTGCTTGGGGGACTTCGCCTTTTGCGGCTCGTTGCGTTCCATCATAAGGGCTGAACCTCCGAGATGCGTTTCGACGGCAGGGACGTGCTCCGGCTTTATAGAGGTTATGGTTTTCTCCTCTTCCTTCCTCTTGGGGGCCACGAGCACCTGGTCCTTGATGGAGCCATCCCTGAAGACCGTGACATCCTTGCAGCCGAGGCCGTACGCAAGCAGATAGCTCTCGCGCATGTCCTCCACCGTGGCATTGGCGGGGAAGTTGTTGGTCTTGGAGATCGAGGAATCCACCCATTTCTGGAACGAGGCCAGCGCCCTGATGTGGTCCTCCGGGGTGGTGTCCATGGCCGTCACGAACACCCTCTGGAGATGCTCCGGCACCTCCTCGATGCCTTGGATGCGGCCGCCGTTGTTGGAGATCTTTTCCATGAGCCTGTCGGAGTACAGCCCTTCCCTCTTCATCGCCCGCTCGAACGCCGGGTCGACGTAGAAGAAGCTGCCGACCTTGACGTTCTTCTGGAACACCAGCGAATACACTGGCTCCATGCCGGAGGAGCAGCCCGCGATCATGGAGATGCTGCCGGTGGGCGCGATGATGGTAGTGTAGCCGTTGCGGATGCCATGCTTCCTGACATCCTCGGACAGCCCTTTCCAGTCCATTTCCCATGCCTCGGGATGGTCGAAGCCGGTGAACGGCATCCTGCCCTCCGGATAGAAGCTCTTGTCGTAGAACGGCAGGTTCCCGCGCTCCCTGGCGAGCCTGACGCTTTCCACCTTGGACCAGTAGGAGATGAACTGCATGAGCTTCTCCATGAACGCCCTGCCTTCGTCCGTGTTGAAGGGCAGCCGCAGCTCGTACAGCAGGTCGCCGACGCCCATGACGCCCAAGCCCACTTTCCTGGTGGCGAGGCTCATCTCCTCGATCTGCTTGAGGGGGAACTTGTTGACCTCGATCACGTTGTCCAGGAACCTGGTGGTGGACATGACCGTCTCCTTGAGATGCTCCCAGTCGAAGAACACCTTGCCTTCGGCGTCGTATTTCGCGAATGCCCAGACGTTGATGCTTCCCAGGTTGCAGGGCTCGTTCGGATACAGGAGCACTTCGCCGCAGGGGTTTGTGGTGACGATGGGGCCAAGGTGCTTGTAGAACGGGTTGGTGTCGTTCACCCGGTCATAGAAGATGACGCCCGGCTCGGCCGATTCCCATGCCTGATAGACGATCTTGTCGAACAGCTCCCGGGGATTGACGTGCTTCACCACTTCCTTGCTCTTCGGATCAACCAATGGGTAAGGGGTATTCGCCTCGTAATGCCCCCAGAAGTCCGGCATGATGAGGACGGAAATGTTGAAGTTCCGCAGTGCCTTGTTGCCGTGCTTCGCGGTGATGAACCTCTCGATGTCCGGGTGGTTGGAGTTGAGGATGCCCATGTTCGCTCCCCTGCGGATGCCGCCCTGCTTGATGACCTCTGTCATGGTGTCGAAGAGGCGCATGAAGCTGATGGGGCCCGAGGCGCTGCCCCCGGTGGTGGAGACGAAGCTCCCTTCCGGCCGCAATTTGGAGAAATTGTAGCCCATGCCCCCTCCTGCCTTGAACACGATGGCGGTGTTCTTGAGGGTCTCCATGATGCCCTCGATGGAATCCTCCACGTCAAGCACGAAGCATGCGCTGCCCATCCCGAGCGCGTTCCCGAAATTGGCGATTGCGGGGGTATTGGGCATGAAGTGCTTCTCCACCATGAGATTGTAGAACTCCGTGATGTTGGCCTCGTAGCTGCCGAACTCGCCTTTCGCGAGCATCTGGAGGAACTGGGTCCATCCCACCTTCATCCTGCCCTGCCCGTTGAAACGGTCATAGATGCGCTTGACGCCGTCCATGTGGTGCTGGTTGAGCGCGTACTGGCCGATGCTGTACATGCCATCCGCCGTTGATGGGTCGAAGTCCTCCTTCTCCCTCACAATCTGCTTTGCCTGATAGTCAAAGACATTCTCATGGTAGAACATGTCCGGCAGGGCCGCGTGCGTCGCCACCCTAGTGAAGAGCTGCTTCGGCGTCTCGATGAGCTTGCCGTCCGGGCTCTTGCGCAGGTAGCGCGACTTCAGGACCCTCAATGCATTGACATCGAAGCGCTTGTCCACCTCGTCAATGTCCTCTTTTTCAAGGACGAGCTGCTTCTCCTTGCGCAGGGCATCGTGCTCATGCCGGTAGAGGATGTACGCCTTCGCGGTCTTGGCGTGGCCTTCCTCGATCAGCACCTGCTCGACCGTGTCCTGGACTTCCTCCACAGAGGGGATCTTCCTGCCTGCCCGGAGCAGCTTGAACACGACCTGCTGCCCCAGCCGCTGGGCTTCCTGCCTGTTGCTTCCCCCGACCGACTGGGCCGCCCTCAGGATGGCCCTGGCTATCTTCGCGCTGTCGAACTCCACTACCCGTCCGTCCCTCTTCACGATCTGAGAAATCCCGTCCATTCGTCGCACCCTCTCCTTGCCTCTTTTTCCGTCGGTGCCCCGTCGGCACACTATGGGTAGTGTATGGCTCATCGTCGATACACTACTGGCGGGGTTTTTTAGTGTCCTGCTCCTATTTAAAGATTCCGATTATAAACTATATACCTGGGCGCGATTCCGAACATTTTTCCCACGCGCTGTTGCAGGGATAACGGTTTTCGAT
>Ga0209518_1002261_pt1 | contig 18429 bp, 19 predicted proteins | sample RifGroB1_FD_183993 | JGI IMG/M metagenome (GOLD analysis project Ga0209518, IMG submission 183993) | Groundwater microbial communities from Rifle, Colorado, USA - Groundwater B1 (SPAdes) (version 2) | ecosystem: Environmental > Aquatic > Deep subsurface > Groundwater | place: Rifle, Colorado...
CTCCTTCGCCAACACCGGATGCGCGGTCCCGGAAATGAGCTTCAGTTGCGCGTCTTTCATGGTTTCCCCCCAACAGGACGAGCAGGGCATCATTTAAAAACATTTGTTTTGCCTTGATGATGGAAAACAGAAACCTTTAAATAGATGTTTACAAAATACATAAAATGTAAACATGGCAGAAGGCGTCATCGCGCGGGTTTCGAAGGACATCAAGAAGGACATTGAATTCTTCGCCAGGGAGGAGCAGACAGACAAGTCGCAGATAATCAGGGAACTGCTGGCGGCGGGAGTGAAGCAGAAGCGCCTTGGCTATGCGCTTGATGGCTATGGGAAGCACGAGCTCAGCCTGGGAAAGGCAGCGGAGATGGCCCGGCTGCCCCTTGCGGACTTCATGGAACAGGCGGCCAAAAAGGGGATACCCCTCACGTACTCCAAAAACGACCTGATGAGAGATTTCTCTGCTGCCGGCTAACATGCCCGTCATCGATGCCTCTGTGCTGATTGTGTCCGGAAAGTCCGGCAGGCTTGCCCTCCTGAAGGAGCTTTTTGGAAGCGTGACAGTCTCTAAGGAAGTGCGTGACGAAGCCCTCAGAAAGCCGGGAAGTGCCGAGGCCATCGCGCTGGAAAACGCAGTCAAAGAAAACTGGGTTGTTGTAAAAGGCACCTCCCCGCCCGATGGCACCCTGGGCAAAGGGGAATCAAGCTCTATCTCCCTCGCCATCCAGGAGAAGGACATTCTCATCATCGACGACCGCAAGGTGGCCTTTGTCGCCTCAACAATGGGGATGGAATGCAGGGGCACGCCCTATCTGCTCTTCCTTGGGCTGAAAAGGGGAATCATCAGGGACAGGAAGGAAACGATTGAACTCCTTGCTGTCTTTGTCGCGAATGGACTGTATCTTTCCAGTGATGTGATTGCGGAGTTTTATGCGCTTCTGGAAAGAATGTAGTGCCAGGATGATGCCATCATCTCCCCAAAAGTCTCCCAGTTCCTGATGGTGGCCTCCGCCTTGAGGGTTTTCTCGATGAACGCGTTGGGGAAGCTCACTTCCCCCTGAACGCCAGCGCGCACGAGTTGATGCAGTACCTCTTGCCCGTCTCCACCGGCCCGTCGTTGAACACGTGGCCCAGGTGGCTGCCGCACTTCCCGCAGATCACTTCCGTGCGGATCATCAGGTGGCTGAAGTCCTTCTTCAGCACAACGGCATCGCTCTTCGCCGCGTCGAAGAAAGACGGCCATCCTGTCCCGGAATCGAATTTCGTGCCGGAGGGGAACAAGGCAGCGCCGCAGCCGGCGCAGTGGTACATGCCGTCTTTCCCGTTCTTGACGTATTTTCCCGTGAACGGCGCCTCGGTGCCCCTCTCCCGCAGCACATGGTACTGCTCGGGGGAGAGCTTCCTCTTCCACTCATCCTCGCTCTTCGGCATGTCGGATTGTTTTCCCATGCTTCACTTTGCCATCACCCCTTCGGACACCATAGGCACGGGATACGGATACGGCTGCTCCCCCTCATAGGGCAGCTTCACCGTGGCGGCTTCCTTCATGTCTTCCAGGCCGTTCGCCTTGATGTACTTGCCGGAGACGGTGTACAGGATGTCGTCCATGTACAATGCCCTCCTCACCGCGCTTGGAGAGCCATACCATCCCCATTGCTGCTCGTCCCCTTCGGAATGCGTGACCTTTCCCTTTAGGGTGAAGCCGTCCTCCGGCGTCAGCCCAAGCACATACGCGCCCTGCCACACGTTCTGCCGGTAGTATCCGTAGCGCGGGTCATACTTCGCCTCGCCGCGGATTTCCCTGACCGGCAGCACCAGGAGGCTCTTCTCCTTGTCGAAGAGGAACGCCTTGTGGTCGTTCAATGCCTCGGAGTCGGTTCCTGCCTCCCCGATGCTGTACACCGCCTGGTTCTTGGGATTGGAGACGTCCGAAACATCGAATAATGCGATCTTGATGCCCTTCGTTGAGACGCCACCCCATTCATTCTCAGCAGTCTCCTTGCCCACGCCGATGATGTGGTCCCCGTCATACGGGTGCAGGTAATCCGAGAAGCCCGGCAGCTTCAGCTCGCCCAATATCCTGGGGTCGGTCCCGGACAGGTCAATCACGAAGAACGGGTCCACACGCTTGAAGGTCACCATGTACAGCCGGTCGCCGATGAAGCGCGTCGAGTAAATCCTCTCGTCAGGCGCAATCCTCTCCAATGAGCCGGCAAGGTCCATCTGGCCGTCGAGCACGTAGACGCTGTTGTACTGCACATAGTCGTCCGCCGCCCAGCTGTCGAACGTCGTCGCCACGCGCAGCCTGCCTTCATGCTCGTCCAGGGAGAACTGGTTGAGCAGATAGCCCTTGACCTCGCCCTTGGCGACGTACTCCAGGTCGCCGTCATCAATCGCGATTTTGTGGATGACCGTCTTGCGGCGCTCCTCGTCCTTCCTTACCTCATATTCCCGGATGGCCTTCTGCATGCGCTCCACAAAATCCTCCTTGCTGCCCTCGTCCATGGCGTTGTACATGTCCTCGAGCACCGAGGATATCCGGTCCCATTTCTCGTCCGCGTTCAGCGAGCCGTCACCCTTGATGCCATTGATACTGTCCCGCGCATCGGAAGGGAGCAGCGGCACGATGACGTCGTAGAACCTCTCCTCGTTGTACTGCTCGTAATACCGGTACGGGTAATTCTTCTGGTAGGCGATGTAGATCGCGTCCTCGGAAACATATACCGTCGAGGCCCAGCCCATCATGAAGCTCTTGGCCTGCGGCTCCTCGGACTCGTCCTTGATGTTGAACGACATCACCGTATTGAAGTTGTAGTTGTCTTCCGGCTGGGGGAAGTAGAAGATGTCCGGCTGCACCGCGATGGAGGATGCCTCTTTCACGACCGGCACGTCCACCATGGTGGTATAGTACCTGACCCCGTCCTGCGCGATGAAATACACGTAATCGCCAATCATGCGCGCGGACAGGAAGTTGCCCGCGAGATTGTAGTCCTTGAGCAGCTTGGGATCCGAGCGGTCAGAGATGTCGTACAGCAGCGCGTGGACCCTCTGCTGGTACGCGGGCCTGGGAATGATGTCGTACTTCGCGATTGAAGGGACCTCCTCCCCCCTGTTCACGAACGCCACGAGATGGTCGCCGTTCACGAAGAGCTGCTGGGAATAGCCGTCGATCTTCGTCTCGGAGACGATGCCGGCATCCTCTGCCGGGAACGCATCGACGATGACGAGTTTGTTGCCGGAGATGGCATAGATGTACTTGCCGTCGTTCTTGACGAAATCTGCCTCATCCACCCCCTCCACCTGGACATTGGTCCGGGAATAGCCGGCAGCGCCTGCGCCGGACGCGCTGGAACTCGCCGCAGCATCCGCTGATTTGGCCATGGGGGGAGCAGCCATGGCGGTCTCCATCATGATTCCGCCGCTCCTGCCGATGCCGCCGTACGAGGCGGCGGATCCTGCGCCGGAATTCTCCTTGAGGAAGTCAAGTATCTCCTGCCGCGAGGAGAATTTCTTCATGTCATCCCCTTCGCTGAATGTCGAGACGGGGGTGGTGACCTGCTTCTGCCCGGTCTGGGGCGTGCAGGCCGCCAGCATCACGATGGCTGCCAATAAGGCGATGGATACAGTCAGTGTCTTTTTCATGGTCTCATTCCTCTTGTGCGTTGTTGATGTGGTGGTTTATAGTTGTTTTCCTGAATGTCATGACGAGAGCGTTCCCCTGAAGACCTCCTCTTCCTCGAAGAGGACGGTGAATACCGCTTTCTCGCTCACCTGCACGGCGGCAGAGACCTGCTGCGGCTCGCCGAGCATCTGGATGCACACCTGCGCGGTGCTCGCGTCATGGACGTCGAAGATGACCTGCTCGGGATAGCTTTCCATGACTTGCGCCGTGATCTGCCAGTCCACGCACGGCGTGGATCTCCCGAGCGTGCCGGCAAGCGTCGCGTTGCCGCCGGCATAGCTCAGCGTCAGGTCCCCTGCCCTGGTGTGGATGAGTGTCTTGTTTTCTGACGAGGAATCCGGGAGGGATCCGGTGTTGCCGGCTTTTTGTCCCGATGTGACTTCGATTTTGACGGTGCCGAGGATTGGCTGACCCATCGTGCAAAGCCCCGAAGCATCGCAGGAGTCTCTCATCGGACCGTAAAGGCGCGCCGTGTAGGTGCCGGGGGAAGCGTATAGGTGGGTTATCTGGCATGTTGATGTCAAGCAATTGCCATCGGGGATTTCAATGGTCTGCGTTTTTGATCTGTCACCGAAATCAATAGTGGCCATTGAGAAGCCGCCGCGTGCGGCAAAGGTAACCTCAAGCGGAGAATCCCCGGACGTTTGCGATGCAGAGAATGCTGCATCAGTTGCGCAGGATGATAGCACTACTGCCAGTCCGAAAATCACAACGGTCAGGATAATTGCCCTTTTCATCGTCCCATCCCCTGTTCTGGCAAGTTTTTGTCGATTGGTGTTTTCTTCATTCCTTTGGTTTCTTTATGATGAAAGATGCCTTTTTATAAATACCTGGCGATGGCTTCGAAATGGGTTGAAGTTATTCCCTTTTCATGAGGAATGTGTGAATCAGTAGCGCTGCCAGCGACCCGATGAAAAACCACAGGGCCACCTCGAAGCTCCCCCAGGAAAGGGCATGCGCCGGAGCCTGCCCTGCCGCGCTGTACATGGCGTCTGCCGTCTTGAGCATCGCCGATTCCATCACGACAGGCTGCATCATGGCTGCTTCCTGCGGGGGAAGGGAGACATAGTCAGCCACCAGCTGCGCGACCAAAGCAGCGCCGCCGGCGATGAAGGTGATGGGCAGTATCCTCCTCAGCTTGCCCCTGATGCCCGTGACCTCCCTTGGGGTGATGATGATGTACTTGTTCGCGAGCTTGTAGTGCAGCACTTCCTTGCCCTTCGTGCTGTAGTGGAATTCCTCCGCGGAGACCAGCCCCGCATCCACCAGCTGCCTCAGGTTGTAGTGCACCGTCGAGAGAGGGATCCCGAGCTTCTGCGCAACCCCCGATTCCGTGGCGTCCTTATCGGACAGCACGTCGAGGATCTTCCTGCACGACTCGTTGGACACGGCGTTCGCCACCTTCTTCGTGGCCTTGTCCTCCAGCGAGAGCATGAGGAACTTCTTGTCTGCCATATCGGGCATTCCGGTGATTGGTTTATAAATACTTTTGGATAGGTTTGAATAGGGTTGAAGTGATGAACAAAAACCACTGGACAGTGGACAACCACGTGGATACACTATATAAACCGATTTTATTTCCCTATGCAGATGATGTTGGTGGTGGACAATTACAAGACCTTCATAGGGAAAGAAGGCAACCGTTTTGTACTTTTAACGGAAGAGCAGAAGCAGGAGCATTCTGCTGATCAGGTCAGGCAGATTGTCGTCGTCAATGCGTCCGCCATCTCCTTTGGAGCGATAAAGCTGGCAATGGAGAGCAACGTGGATATCGTACACCTTGGCAGGCGGGGCCATCCCCACGCCCGCGTCTATCCCTGCACTCTTGGCGGCACGACGCTCACTAGGAGAAGGCAGCTGGAAGCGTATTATGCGGAGGAAGGCACATATCTGGCCAAGCAGTTTATCATGGCCAAGATACGCAACCAGGCAGCTCTCTTAAGATCGCTTGGAAAATCCCGGGGCAATCATTCTCTTCTCTTCTCGGCTAAGGCAATAGGAAAGGGCACCAATGACGTTGATGCACTGAAAGGCACTATTGATGAAATTCGCCCGAAGCTTCTCGGAATGGAGGGCAATGCAAGCAGCGTCTATTTTGGGGCCCTTGCAGGAATTCTTCCATTTAGCGGCAGGGACAGGAATTCAAAAGATCCGGTCAATATCCTTCTCAACTATGGCTACGGAATGCTCTATGGGGAAATCGAGCGTGCGTGCGTCATCGCGGGCCTTGACCCCTATCTCGGGTTTATGCACACGGACAGGTATGGCAAGCCTTCCATGACGCTGGACTTGATAGAGGAATTCCGGCAGCCCATTGTGGATCGCACCCTGGTTACTCTTTTTGCGCAGAAGCAGATTGAAGATGCCGATTTTGAGGCACATGGGGACTCCCGCCTCTTGAGCAGGCAGGGGAGGGAAAAAATCATCAAGGCAGTCCTTGAGCGCCTGAGCCAGAAAGTCCAGCATAATGGGAAGCAAATGGGCTTCAAGGAGATTGTCGTCGAGCAGGCGCGCAACGTCACCCGGTTTCTCCTTGACAGAAAGCAGGAATACCGGGGATTCACGAGCAGGTGGTGAGCATGATCTACTGGGTGATTTACGACATCAGCGCAAACGGGACGCGCAGCAGAGTGGCTTCCGCGTGCAAGAACTACGGATTCAAGCGCATCCAGAAGAGCGCGTTTCTGGGCAACATCACCAAAAACAAGGCGGACATGCTCGCCATCCAGTGCAGGGACATGGTGAAGGAGGAAGGCGACTGCGTCTTCATCATCCCGGCGTGCGAGCAGTGCTTCAGGGGAAAGGAGATAATCGGGGAACTCGATGAGATGGCGGGGCGGAAGCTCGACTACCTGATAGTGGGGGAAGATGGACGACAGACAGCGTCTTACGGCGGCTGACCTGCTCAATTACTGCTACTGCCCGCGCATTGTCTATTACGTGCACGTGCTGAAGCTGGCGCAGGCGACGACCACAAAGGAACTGAAGGGAAGGGAGAAGTACGATGACTTCAAGCGGAAATCCAGGCGGAACAAGATTGTACGACGTGACTCTTGAGTCAAAGAAGCACGGCCTCATCACCAAGGCGGACTGCATCCTCTTTGACAGGGAGAAGGGCGAGGCATACCCCGTTCAGCATAAGTACAGCTTCAGGCCGAAGATTCTCTATCACACTTACATCTCCCAACTGATGATGGAGGCGATCATTATCGAGGAGCAATTCAATCTTTCTGTTCCCCATGGATTTATCGTATTTGAAAGGTCAAAGGAGACAGTGACTGTTGATTTGGGGGACAAGCAGAAAGTTTTATATGTCGTGGGGCAGATAAGGGGAATTATTGGGGGAGAAAAGTTCCCGCCGCCGACGGAATGGAAAAAGCGGTGCGTGGACTGCTGCTATAACAAGCTGTGTTGGGGGTAAGATGGCTAAGAATACTATTACAAAAACTCTGAAACTGAGAATAGTTCGACCATATAATTCTGCTGAAGTAGAGAAGATAGTAGCTGATGAGAAAAACAATAGGGAGAAAATCGCCTTAGAAAAAAATAAGGATAAGGTTAAAGAGGCCTGTAGCAAGCATCTCAAAGTTGCCGCCTATTGCACGACGCAAGTAGAAAGAAATGCATGCCTTTTCTGCAAAGCAAGAAAATTAGACGATAAGTTCTACCAAAAGCTGAGGGGACAATTTCCTGATGCTGTATTTTGGCAAGAGATTTCTGAGATATTCAGGCAATTGCAGAAGCAAGCTGCTGAAATATATAATCAAAGTCTCATCGAACTATATTACGAGATTTTTATAAAGGGAAAAGGAATTGCAAATGCTTCATCAGTTGAGCATTATCTCAGTGATGTTTGTTATACAAGAGCTGCCGAATTATTCAAAAATGCTGCGATAGCAAGCGGTTTAAGATCAAAGATAAAGAGCAATTTCAGGCTCAAGGAATTAAAAAATATGAAATCAGGGCTTCCGACTACAAAATCAGACAACTTCCCCATTCCTCTTGTCAAGCAGAAAGGAGGGCAATATACCGGCTTTGAGATTTCAAATCATAATTCTGATTTCATCATAAAAATTCCGTTTGGCAGATGGCAAGTGAAAAAAGAGATTGATAAATACAGGCCTTGGGAAAAGTTTGATTTTGAACAAGTGCAGAAGTCTCCTAAACCCATCTCTCTCTTGCTGTCCACGCAGAGAAGAAAAAGAAACAAAGGGTGGTCCAAAGATGAGGGTACTGAGGCAGAAATAAAGAAAGTGATGAATGGAGATTACCAAACAAGCTATATTGAGGTAAAAAGAGGATCGAAAATTGGGGAGAAGAGTGCTTGGATGCTTAATCTTTCTATCGATGTCCCCAAGATCGACAAGGGAGTTGATCCGTCCATTATAGGCGGAATCGATGTCGGCGTGAAAAGCCCGCTTGTGTGCGCTATCAACAATGCTTTCAGTCGTTACTCTATCTCGGACAATGACCTCTTTCATTTCAACAAAAAAATGTTCGCCAGAAGGAGGATATTGCTTAAGAAGAATAGGCATAAAAGAGCAGGACATGGTGCTAAAAATAAACTTAAGCCTATCACCATATTAACTGAAAAAAGCGAGAGATTTAGGAAGAAACTAATCGAGAGGTGGGCGTGCGAGATTGCAGATTTTTTCATCAAAAATAAGGTTGGAACTGTCCAAATGGAAAATTTGGAGTCCATGAAGAGAAAAGAAGACAGCTACTTCAACATCAGATTGAGAGGTTTTTGGCCTTATGCAGAAATGCAAAATAAAATAGAATTTAAGCTCAAACAGTATGGTATAGAAATAAGAAAAGTAGCGCCTAACAATACCTCTAAAACGTGCTCCAAATGTGGTCACCTTAATAACTATTTTAATTTTGAATACAGAAAAAAGAACAAATTTCCTCATTTCAAGTGTGAAAAGTGCAATTTCAAGGAAAATGCGGATTATAACGCCGCTTTAAATATTTCCAATCCAAAACTAAAATCAACAAAGGAAGAACCATAGATATTTATACTTTATTATCCTTCATTGACAAAAATGAGAATGTTATCCCAGATAACATTTGATGTACACAGATTCACACTTCACTGATAAAGTGGAGAACCGCTTCACCAAAAGCTGTCCCTTAGGGGATTAGAACTTGAGTGAAGGTGGGCTGCTTGCATCAGCCTAATGTCGAGAAGTGCTTTCTTCGGAAAGTAACCCTCGAAACAAATTCATTTTTCCTCTCCAATTCTGCACAAAAAAAGGTGAGTCCTTATAAACCGGCGTGCAGAACGCCGGCTCACCTTTTTTCTTCATTCGATTTTATGCTTAAAAGCCGTAAAAACGCGGAATTCGGCGCCGTTGCAGAACCCGAATAGACGAATGAAGGAATGCAACCATACTCTGCCTTAGTGTTGGTGCAATAATGTATAGTTGCAGAACCCGAATAGACGAATGAAGGAATGCAACTACACCTCAAGCAAGCATCCTTCCAGTAATACAAAGTTGCAGAACCCGAATAGACGAATGAAGGAATGCAACAATCAAACAAACATCTAACGGCAATCCAATTCTTGTTGCAGAACCCGAATAGACGAATGAAGGAATGCAACTGGAATGGAACAAGCCCAGATACAAACAAAACATTGTTGCAGAACCCGAATAGACGAATGAAGGAATGCAACTTGAATCCCACCAATCCTTCCCTAATTTTTGGTTGTAGAGTTGCAGAACCCGAATAGACGAATGAAGGAATGCAACTCGACTTCCTGCGTGGAAAGCAGGGAGACAGAATGTTGCAGAACCCGAATAGACGAATGAAGGAATGCAACCTCCCATTTAGGAATGAAAACGCGGGCATAGTTCGTTGCAGAACCCGAATAGACGAATGAAGGAATGCAACACAATATACCCCCACTAGATGGGTTTGCATAGCTTAGTTGCAGAACCCGAATAGACGAATGAAGGAATGCAACCGTAAGTTATTGCTTCATGGCTTCCCAAGAGGGAGTTGCAGAACCCGAATAGACGAATGAAGGAATGCAACTCAACACCAACAGCATCTCCGTGAAAGATAGTGTCGTTGCAGAACCCGAATAGACGAATGAAGGAATGCAACCAACAACAGCGACCGAGGGCGGCCACTGTCGATGTGTTGCAGAACCCGAATAGACGAATGAAGGAATGCAACCTGCGCCAGCCGTTGAGTTAAATCCGGCAAGGAGTTGCAGAACCCGAATAGACGAATGAAGGAATGCAACATGATCTCCTGGCCGACGTAAAGCGTCAATCGTTGCTTGTTGCAGAACCCGAATAGACGAATGAAGGAATGCAACTTTTTGCCTTTACTTCTGCGTCGTATGACATCTTGTTGCAGAACCCGAATAGACGAATGAAGGAATGCAACAACAGAGTCCCGAATAATCCAGACTTTGAGGCAAGTTGCAGAACCCGAATAGACGAATGAAGGAATGCAACTGGGAAGCCGCTTCCTGACATCTCAAAGCAAGTCTGTTGCAGAACCCGAATAGACGAATGAAGGAATGCAACGAGATGGAAAAGGTTAATCTTCGTCAGGAATATATTGTTGCAGAACCCGAATAGACGAATGAAGGAATGCAATCTTGACAGAGCCCGATTGCGTTATCTCCAGGAGAAACATATAAAAGCATCAACCGCTGATCGGAATGATATCCAAAAACATGGCCACCATCACCCGATGGATTGAGGAGCGGGCACGATATTCCACCCCCATCATCCGCATCTCCCTTGCCCTCGTCCTCCTGTGGTTCGGCATTGACGAGCTGCTCCATCCGGACGCCTGGATCGGCTACATCCCGCCGTGGGCCGCGCCCCTCATTCCCGTTGACCTCGGAACGTTCGTCCTGTTCAACGGCCTTCTTGAAATCGCCATCGGCGGCCTGCTCCTCATCGGCTGGCAGGCCAGGGTAGCGGCCACGATTGCCGCGCTCCATCTGCTCTCCATCGTCATCGCCGTCGGCTACAGCGACATCGCCGTCCGCGACCTCGGCCTTGCGATGATGGCGCTCTCCCTCGTCTTCTCCGGCGCGGGGATGTGGAGCGTTGATAACAGAACCAGGTAAACCCACTTATGTCTTTTCCTCAGCCATCTCTTCCTTCAATTCCTCCTTCACCGCGAGGGAGACGCCGATCTCCCCGAACGGCTCCTCCTGGGAGAGGTCCACCTTGCGCTGCTGCGAGAGGTGCAGGAGAGGGATGAACGTGTGCACCTTGTCCTCCCGGGAATCGGAGGGAAGAAGCTGCTGGAACGTCAGCTTTCCCTTTGGCGTGGCGCCGAAGAACACCCTGATCCTGCCGTAGATCTCCCTGATGAGCTCGGTGATGTCGCGGCTTTTCTTGTGGGGGGCCAACGGCTGGGCGGGCATGTGGTTGCGCACCCTCCTGTGCTTGACCTCGAGGGCCTTCTCCAATGCCTTCACCAGGTCGAAGATGGACACCTTGCGCTTCCTGGGCTGCGGCGTCCGTGGCATGAGGGAAATGTCCCCCAGCTCCTCGCGCCGGTATGCGCCAGGCTCCTCGAACAGGAGGTCATCGCTCGTCCCTTCCTCCTCTCCCCTGATCAGCCGGTCGAGCTCGGTGATGTCCTCGTCCACCAGCTTGCTGGACTTCAGCTTGAGCAGGATGGCCGCTGCCAGGAGGACTTTTCCCGAGAGCCGGAAATCATGCTCCTTGAGCTTCCTGATGAGCTCGATGTAGCGGCGCGCGATCAGTGAGATGTCGACGTCCCACGGGTCCATGCCCTCCTTCCGCACCAGATCATACAGGATGGTCTGCCACGTTATCTCGTCCTGCTGCGTCAGGAGGGAGAAGATGCGGTCGACGTGCGTGGTTTCCGGCATGGCCTGTCCGGCGCGAGGGAGGTATATAAAAGTAGTGGCATAGGGAATTGATACAGTTAGGATAAGGGAGAACGCGGAGGGCGGCTGCGCCCAACCCCCGGAGGCTTTGCCTCCCGTGGCTTGACCAAAAGTCCTCGGAGAACGGAGTTCTCCGGGACCCCAGAAACGCAATGCGTTTCTGCTGGAAATGCTCCGCAGAAACGCCCGCGTGTAGCGGGCCTGTTTTTCGTCAAGGTTTTTGGAGGCGGAACATAGTGGAGCCGAGAAAAAGGTTGGGGTCGCGCCTGGCGCCGCCCGAAGCGTGGCAAGGCGTTCTCCCGTGCCTTGAGTAAACGGTCTCTCAACAAAGAGGCAACAGATTTTTATACCTCCTGTTTGAGATATCCGTCCAAAGAGGCATGGTTCGCGCAGCATCAGGCAGGGAAGGCAGTACAGGCCCTTCATCCATCGCATTCGTCCTTGCCCTATCCATCCTTCTCGCCATCGCCGCCCAGGCCATGACCGTCACCCTCAAGGCGCCGGGCAACTTCACCGCCAACACGACCGCCTCGCGCAACATCACGTTTGTTTACAATGTTACATGGAGCCTTGCCGGGGAGAATGCTTCCAATTGCAGTCTCTACATCGCCACTGCCGCGCAAAATTGGGTTATTGCCAAGAATGTGAGCATCGATGACATAAGCGATAGCAACATCACCAATGGTTCTGTTGGCTTCAGCAATCTTAGCTACAGGTTTTCGTCAGACAACAACTACACCTACGGCATCGCCTGCCTGAACTTCAACAGCAGCAGCACCGCCACGACGCCGACATTCTCAAACAATTTCACCCTCGTCATCGATGCCGCCGGGCCGGACGTCAACACGACCTTCAACGTGACCCCCAACTCCACCTTCCCCACCGTGGTCACGGTGCTCAACTTCACGGCCAACATCACCGATGTCATCGGCCTCGCGCACGCGAACATCACCACCAACATCTCCGGCTCCATCGCCAAGCTCAACTACACCCCTTCAGGAACATCCATCCGCATATCCGCCGCGATCACCCTCACCAACTCCACCGCCCCGAAAGGCACCGTCATCAACTTCACCGCGTATGCCACGGACACCAGCAGCCGCGAGAAGCAGAACTCCACCCTCGTCACCGTGCAGAACAGCGCACCCACGATCCCCTCCATCACCAATGCCTCCTACATGAACGTCACGTCCAACCGGACAATCGTGTGGAACTCCACGGACGCGGACGGCGACGCGATCCTCTACACCGTGTGGTTCAATGGGGATTATTTCTCGACCTTGGACAGCAATTTCACGACAAATATGGCCAATGACGGGACGTATCTCCTGAACATCTCCGCTGCCGACTCCACGGGCAACTCCACTAATTCCTCCGCCTGGAACATCACCCTCGACACCACCCCCCCGGCCGTCTCCCTCGCGGCAGCCAACGCCAACTACACCAACGGGACATCGAAGCGCCCCGTCACCGTCACCGTCACTGATGCGGCCACCGCAGCCAACGCGACCACATTCGCCACGAACTGCAACACCTCGGGGTCCTTCGCCTCCGGAACGGCGTTCAACCCCTTCAACGCCTCCGGCACCACCTGCACGGGCCTGAACAGCACCAGAACGATGAATATCACCGTCACGGACCATGCCGGAAACTCAAACTCCTCCTCCTTCCTGCTGGGCATCGATGACATCGCCCCAACGATAGGCGTCATCGCCCCCACCAGCGGCCAGCAGTTCACCGCCAACGCCACCTTCAACCTCACGGCCAATGAATCCTTCGTCCGCGTCTCGTCCTTCGGCTATTACCTCGATGGCGCTGCCGTCCAGTCCAACATCACCCTAAACAGGAATGGCCTGGCGTTCGTCTCCCCCATCACCGCCAATGCCAACCTCAGCCTCAACCTCACCCCGGGCACCCACACGGCCATCTTCACCGCGAACGACACCGTCGGCAATGCCAGAAACTCCAGTCAGGTCACCTTCACTGTCATCGGCCCGATGGACCTCTTCAGCCTCAACACCAGCCTTGTCGAGTACAACACCAACATCTCGAATTTCACCATCAGGAACTCAACGGGAGACATCGTCACTGGCCTCACCCTCTCCAATGACCGCACCCTGGAGTTCTTCATGGCCCTCAACGCCACCAGGAAAGGGGTCAACCTCACCATCAATTTCAACTCCTCTGCCGCGAACTTCGCTTTCCTCAACTTCTCCGTCCTGCAGAACCACAGCGCATCCATGAGTTATCTGGAGCGCAACCAGACCGCGACCATCCTCGACTACCTCTACCTCAACGGCACCATCCACCAGTTCCTGCCGGACAACAGCAGCTATTACGCAAAGGTGGTCATTCCCCTCAACACCACCGCCTATGGGATAGGGGGGAGGGTGAAGCTCCTCTACTATCCGGACGAGACCGACCTCACCACTCCCATAGCAAGCGCCAACGTCACGGAATGCTCCGCGGGATTCAGCGCCGCGCACACCACTTCAGGCGCATGCTGGAACAACACCAACAACAGGACCATCGAGATTTTCCTGCCCCACTTCAGCCTGCTCGCCTTGGTGAACGACAGCCAGGCGCCAAAAATCGCCATCAACACCCCGGCAGGCACGCAGGGAATAAGCGAATTCGTGCCGAACATCACGGTAAGCCCGGACACCGCAAGCTGCGTCTATCAGCTCAATATCACCCGTTCGGCGTCGGCGTCCGTCCCCTCGAACATATCCAACGCGGTGAATGCCGGCAATGCCCTGTGCACCTGGTCGTCTGACCGGTTCAGGAACGGGGTGTATAACATCACCTTCAATGCGACGGACAGCGCAGGGAACATCAACCAGACAAATCTCGTGTTCACCATGAGCGACGGCACCGCCCCGAATATACCGGCGCCTTCGGCAGGCAGCATAACCGATACGACGGCCGTAATCACGGTCACCAATGTCAACGAGACGGCCAACCTGTCCGTCTATGCCTCGAACGGAAGCTCCTTTTCCATGCAGGAGCAGAATGATTTCAACGCGTCCCAATCACTGACGCTGAGCAGCCTGTCCGCAAGCACGGCGTATCTCTATAACATCACAGTCTGCGACTACAACGGCAACTGCGCCAGGAACGGCACATTCTCCTTCTCCACGTCCTCCTCTTCAAGCTCCGGAAGCAGCAGCTCCAGCTCTGGCGGCGGAGGGGGAGGCGGCGCGGCAGCCGCCCCCGGGACGACGGCCGTCACTTCCTCTGCCGCGCGGCAATGGGACGCCATCCCAACAGGCACCACGACCACGTTCAGCATCGCCAAGGACACCATTGCCGTGACCTCCATCGTCTTCATGACGTCCGAAGACCTCAAGAGCGCGAGCCTGACGGTCAAGGTGCTCAATGAGAGCCCTGCCTCGGGCGCTGCCGGAGATGCCGCCTACCAATATCTGGAGATCACCTCCAGCAACATGCCGAAATCAGCAGTAGGCAGCTTCCAAATCACCTTCAGCGTGCCCGCATCCTGGCTTTCTGCCCAAAACGCCGGCAAGGACACCGTCACCCTCTACCGCCACATCAATAGCGAATGGACCCCCCTGCAGACATCGTTGGCGGGCACAGGCGTTTCTGACTACCAGTATCAGGCCACAACCCCCGGGTTCAGCTACTTCGCCATCGGCGCGAAAAAGCAGGAGGGAGCAGCAGCCAACGCGACGCAGGCCCAGGAGCAGCCCCCCACAGGGCAGCCTGGCGCGCAGGCCCAGGAGCAGCCCCCCGAGGAGCAGCCGGCCGCGGAAACTGGGGGGAAAAGCTGGATTTGGACCGCGCTGGGCATCCTCCTCCTGATGGCGCTGGCCGGCGGCTCGGGGTTCTTCGTCTACCGCAACTGGAAGACAGAGCAGGAACGCCTCGACCACATCAGGCAATACGTGAACATCGCCGTCGACAAGCAGTATCCGTACGAGCAGATTGTCGCGACCTTGGAGCAGAAGGGCGTCTCCCGAAGCGAGATCCACCAGGCGATCAAGGACGAGGCGCAAGCCCCCAGGCCTCCGGCGGAGCAGAAGGGATAGTAGGGACAGTAGGGATTCCCGGATTTTTCAGTCGCTACCTGAAAAATATGAAGAAGAGGAGGTAGATGGCCGGCACGATGATGAACATGGAGTATTCCGTCCTGCGGTGGATTCTCTCCACCAGCTCGGCCTTCTTCTGCTCCTGAAGCTCAAGCAGGGCGATGTTGATGATGAAGCTGGCGAGCAGCACCAGGTAGGTGAGAAGCATCACCTTGTCCGCGAACGTGAGGTAGCCGACCGGCGGCACCTGGCTTGAGATGGAGATGTGGAACATCACCGCGGCCACGAGGCTGGAGCCCGCCATGCCGAGGCGCGTGGTGATCTTGTCCGGGTCCAGCAGGAAGCTGAACAGCACGATGAGGGTGATGAAGATGATAGGCAGGAAGGTCTTGATGAACGAGTTCCACTTGATGCGGGAGATGTCCACGTTGAACACGTACTGGGAATAGGTCTCCCCGTAGATCTCGTACGGATGCTCCTTCGCTTCCGCCCGCCAGCCATCCAGGTTCCAGCCGGTGAACGCGATGGACGGGTCGATGCCGCTCTCCTCCTCGTTCACCACGTACACCAGATCTTCAACCGTGTGGGTCTTGTCCTCGATGATGATGGGGATGCTCTGCGTGTCGAACGGGAACCTCTTGAGGTCGACCGGCCCGTTGAGGTTCGCCTGGATGCGGTAGAACTTCTCGTTCGGCGTGTCGATGGCCTTGTCGACGCTGCTCGCGCGCCCGTTCATGAACTCGAACCCTTCCGGAGAGCAGTTGGTGTCGCATTTCAGCGAGAGGTAGAAATCGGCCGTGATGGAGCCGGTGGCCACGTCGAACTTGCCGAGGTTGAGGACGTAGAGCCCCACCTTCACCTCTTCCGCCGCCGCGAGCGGGGCGAGGGCGAGAAATGCCGCCAGTACAATAACGATTGGTCTCACGCTGCCACCCCTGATTCGTGGATTTGGTGATTATATTTAAATGTTGCTTTGTTGGATAATTATCAACTGCGTATTGTTGAGTATCTATGAGCATCTACCTGCCGTCCACACTTTCTCGAAGAATCCGGACATTGCGTTTAACATCACTGATAAGACCCTGCATTTTATCATCTTGATGATGGTCATAATAATCAAGGAATTTTTTATAGCACGCGATGGCATCTGTGGCCCATCTTTTGCTGCCTGAAAGCTTATACATCTCCCGGGCGGCCCGTCCGGCAAAACTATACGCCTGAGCAGCATCTTTCGGTTCAATGTCCTGGAGTCCATTTGCAGAGAGACATTTGTTTTGATACCATCTCCGGGCCCAATAGAATTTTTTGTTTGCTGTATTTACTGATTCGGATAATGCCCGCGCTGCATTTCCTGCAAGGCTGCACGCATAAGCAGAATGTCTTTGGTCGACATCTTTTGCCATTTCTGCGGAAACCCTGTAACTTTCAAACCACTTTTCAGCCCAGCTGATTTCACGTGTAGCCTCGAACATTGCTTGGGCAGCATTTCCTGCAAAGCTATACGCATGCAAAGAATGCCAGGGGTCAGTATCCTTGCTCATATCTGCGGATTTTTTCTTCCAATCGTACCATCTCTCGGCCCATTGGATGACATGGGTGCGCTCGAATAATGCCTGTGCCGCATTCCCTGTAAAGCTATACGCATGGGCTGAATAGGTTGGGTCCACCTCCCTCGTCATATCAGCAGCCCTTAAGCGGCAAGAATAAAATTTTTCAGCCCAACTGGTGTCGTTGAGGAGCCCAAACAGGTGTTCTGCGGCACTCCCTGCATGGGAAACAAAATGCGCTTCTACATTAATAGGTGATCTATCGTCCTGATAGCGGTGTCCTTTTTCACCATTTCTGCCCCTTCCAGGTTGAATTGGTAGAGCTTTCTCAAAAGATGTTCCGGCATCTGGGAAGAGGCGGCCACGTGACCTGCCACTTTCGTCAACTTTTTGACAAAATCGACGTTCTTCCCCTCCACACTCCCTATGCTCGATAGATACATGACAACCAAATCGCCGCAGAGCTGCCCGGTTTCGGGCGTAAGGCCCTGATAGTTATCTGAAAGAAGGCCATCCTGCAATCGCGCTTCTATTCCTACCAGTCCTCCCGGCAACATAAGCGCATGAGCGGGCATATTTTTAAAAAGGTTGCTATTTAAAAGTGGTTATATTAATCGCTCACAGGGGGTGGCAGGACACATACTGCCTATACCGCCGTTCCCATTGGCAGAAAAAGAAAAAACAACCCCTGCGTCGGGGGCGGCGCAGAGGCTGAACTCAATGATGGCTATGCTCAGGAACCCATCGCGTCCTGCAGCTTCTTCGCGAACTCCTCGAACTGCCCTTTCTGCTGGAGCTTGCCGTCCCAGTAGGCGAGGCAGGCGTCCACGGAAACCTTGGCCATGGCGTCCACGCGCTTGCCTCTGGCGGCCTCGTAGTGTTTCCTCATCTTCTCCTTCATGAGTTCCGCCCACGCCTAGTTTGCCAGTCCCAGCATCATCTTCGGCATGCTGTCCTCCGGGCAGCAGGAATCGCCGCCGCAGCCGGAGCCGCAGGAGCAGTCTGCCTCCCCGCAGCCGCACGCGCTACTTCCGCACCCGCAATTGTCCCCGCATCCGCATTTCTGTTCCTCTTCGCCCATGTCGTCCACCTCGCTGTTTTTTGGGTTTTCTCGTGCTCTGTCCCGAATCTCCGTTTCACTCCGGGTTAGCGGCTTCGAACGCCCCGTTATCGTTGTTGACGAGGCTGCATGCCACGCAACCTTTTCTTTGCCTTATCTACGAATCGGCAAAGAAAAGCTTGACCAAAAGAAATGCCCGCGTG